>OCTA010002257.1_pt1 | contig 17620 bp, 16 predicted proteins | sample 1538991 | NCBI WGS metagenome assembly OCTA01 (sample SAMEA3539302, study PRJEB22396) | soil metagenome | biome: tundra; feature: field; material: soil | place: USA | collected 2010-05 | depth 0.15 m | reverse complement strand
ATTCGTGCTTGTTAAAGATCGCGTCCAACTGCTGAGTGAGAGGCTGCGGCGTGGCAACCTGGGCAAGCGCGGCGTGGTATGCAAACAGCAACGAGCAGAGCAAAGGAACGAGGAAGCCGGCAGAGCCAGCAAAATGCTTGCATTTTGGCACGAAGAGACCTCCGGGAAAGCGGCACATGCCGCGCAAACGTCAAAACAATCCGTGCCCAGATTATAAAGATACGATTCCGGATGGCGAGCGTAGCCTATTCGGGGGAGTAAGAGTAACTCAAAGTCAGGTTGAACACGCCCTAATAGCGCAGGCCGAGTTTCATCGGGAATTCTTCTTCGTCTTCTTCCAGTTCAAGCTGCATGCTGTGCTCGTTCACGATTCTGCGGTGGCGATGGCGGAGCCACAAGTGAGTGACGGTCATGGCCGCCGCAACGATGAGGAAGCCGCGAACGCTGCCATCGATGGCGGGCTTGATCGCCAACGTGAACCAGGAGAGGAAGGGTAGAAATGCGAAATACTTGAGGACGGTGAAAGCGAGGTTCGACTTCTCCTGTGGAGGGCGGCCGGTGAAGGCAACAGTCGTGACGTTGAGAAAGAACACATCGGTGAGGAGAACGCACATGCCCACGGCCATCAGCATTTGAGCGGCCACGGCAGGCCAGGTTAGAAGTTCAGGCGGAGCGATGAAGCGCCCGGCGAGGCACGCTCCAATCGTGATGATCAGCGAGCATAAGAGCGCCCAGGCTTTGGCGGCCCGCAACTGCTGGAGAGCCGGCTCGAATCTTGGCGGCCTGCCATGGACGATGCGGAAGATCCAGCTTCCGCGCTGATTGCCGGCAGATACAAAGGCCATGCGCATACCAGCGATGATCCAGAAAGCGACGATGCTCACTGCCACGCGCATGCCGTCGGCGGAGATCTGCATGTGCACTTCGCGGGCTACGACGCTGAAGCGCAGAATTCCTGCAGCCACGACCGAGACACCGGCGCCTCCATAGACAACGAGGTAGATGCGATACCGCGGCACGCGCGCGAGGGTCTGGCTAATGAAATGAAACACGGCGCGACTTACGGGTGGTCGCGCAAAGGTGGCATGGAGCAGGCGGCGGAAAGGCCAAGCGAGCCGGCTGCGCGTGGAAAGAGTGCTGGAGCCTTCGATAAGGCGTCGGACTTTTCTGACATAGGCCAGCGGATAGCTGATAACCGCGAACAGGATGACTACCAGCGTTGCGAGGCTTCCAATGCGCGCCAGAGAGGCGTAGATGGGCAGAGCCGAGGGTCCTTCGAGGACGCGCTGATAGATGCCGAGAAACCAGAACGGGGGAAGGCAGCGCACATACACGCTGTCGGATTGCAGCAGGGCCGGGACAACCCCCGAGAGCACGGGGAAAAGCAGCAATAGCATCAACAATCCGGAGATCGAGAGGCCTTGGACGATGAGCGAAACGCGACGAAACAGCTGTTCGCCCAACGCCGACAGGAGCGTGCCTTGAAGCGCGAGGATCAGAGACGCCGCAAATAAGCCGCTGGCAGCCACAGCCAGTATGTGTCCGGCCAGAAAACGCGGGAGGTTTGGTGGATCGACGGCCATAGGCAAAACCAATGGCGCGAGAACGTTGATGTCAAACAGGAATCCCGCAATGAACATGGCGATGGCAGCGACACGCGCACGAAAGACGCCTGACTCGCGAACCGGCAGCGTTCCGAGGACAAAGATATCGAGCAGATCCGGAAAGAACAGATCCCACTCGAAGACCGTGACGATGCCCATGGCCACGAACGAATAGAGCACGAAGAAGAAGTGATGATTGACTTGCAGCCAATACGACGGTGGCGCGCCATCGGAGCCGGGAGGCCAGTTGGGAAACGGATGATAGACCGGCCAAAGATAGACAGCGACCAGAAGGCCGGGAAGGCCGGTGGCACAGGCGATCTGCACCATGCGGGTTTTGGCGTCGCCGTCTGCGGATGCGGTTTCATGACTGAAGAAGCGCTCGATAAAATGGCGTATGAGCAGCGAGAACTGGGTACGCTTCGGTGGGCGTACCGGGCCACGCGCGGCCTGCACGTTGAGCGATTCCACTTGCAAATCTATACGCGAGAACAGACGCTGGAAGACTTCAGCCATGGGTGACCTGCATGACTTCAACGATCTCTTTCGCGAGCACGCGTGTGTCCTGCTGCTCGACCAATTGTGCAAAGGCACTTTCGAGATTCGGCAGGCTCATAAGGGTGGTCAGTTCTGAGGGAGCGGCATCGGCTAAGACCCGCCCTTTGGCGATCACGATGACACGGTTGCACACCTGCTCCACCACCTCCAGCACGTGGGAGATGTAGAGCACGGCTTTGCCTTGCGCGGCGAGAATCTCAAGGAGATCCTTGAAGAGACGTGCGGAGACAACGTCGAGTCCCGACAGGGGTTCGTCAAGGATCAGCAGTTTTGGATCGTGAAGCAGGGCCGCAGCAATAAGCACGCGTTGGCGCATGCCTTTGGAGTAAGAGGAGATGGGTGAGTGCTGCCACGATTCGAGGTTTAGCAGCCGCAGCAAACCGCTGGCCTTGGTTTCGATCAAGACTTCACCCATGCCGCGCAGCCGGCCGACCAGTTGGAGATATTCCAATCCTGATAGATAGGTGTAGAGGTGCGCCTCTTCCGGCACGTAGCCAAGAATCCGACGAAAGGCAACCATGTCATCGCGGATGTCGCGGCCCTCGAACAAGACACGTCCGTCATTGGGGCGCAGCATGCCGGTAATAATTTTGACGGTGGTGGATTTGCCGGCACCATTGGGACCAAGAAAGCCGACGATCTCTCCGGGAGCTACTTTGAAGCAGACATCCTGGATGGCGGGAATGCCGCGATAACTTCGGAACAGGTGCTGCAACTCAAGCATGGAGAAGCCTCCGCAGATGAGGATCAAGGCAGCTTTTGCAGAAAAGCGTTCATCTCTCGCAGAACATCGGCTTCATTTGATCGGAAGCCGAAATGATCGGCATTGGGCAAGCAACGATCCGAGACAGCGCCCCTTTCATAAGGGGAATTCCTCATCGTTCCTGGACCCTATGTAGCATTCGATATAAAGGCTTGTCAAGTAGATTGCTACATAGCTAAAATGCGCTATGGTTTCGGAGACAAAACTTTCGCACACAGCGGCAATGATTCTGCAGGCGTTGAATGCCGGCTATATCTATGGCTTCAGCATCATGGAGATGACAGGGTTGCCGAGCGGAACGGTATACCCGGCCATGCGCCGCCTGGAGCGGGACGAACTGATTCATTCGCAATGGGAGCGGCAGGCAATTGCGGACGCGGAGCAGCGCCCACAGCGGAAATATTACAAATTGACGGCAGCGGGACGAGCGACGCTGGAAGCTTCACGGAAGCGCTATCCGCTGCTCGATCGCCTGATCCCGACCGAGGAGGCGAAGACCGTATGACACGTTTCCTCGAGGCGAGCTTCTGTGCCTTTCACCTGGGACTGCTGCGGGGCGCTTCGGTTTTAATCCCAGCGGCGCAGCGTGCGGACTGGCGACGTGAATGGCAATCGGAACTTTGGCACGCGCGGCGGGAGTGTTCTCCGGCGACGTGGCAAGCGCAGCGCACTTTGACGGCATTTTGCCTGGGCGCCTTTCAAGACGCCGTGTGTCTGCGGCGCGACGCGGAACTTACAGAGAAGCGATCGGTAGAGACTGAATTCGAAGAGGCCGGGAATGCGTCTTCCGCAACCGAGGTGGCCGGGGTAGGGCCGAACGGCGCTGCACGGGGCAGGGTCGGGCCGCGGAAATTCGCTCTCACAAAGCTGACTTCCTTCAAGATCGCATCGTTCAAGGGATCGGCTGCGCAGTGTCTTGCGGCTCTCGCGGCGGTGCTGGCGACAACATGGATCGCTTCTGTGCTGCTGCCGGGGGTGGATGTCGAAAGCCATCCTTCGAGGTACCAGGTGAGGCCGGGATTGATTCTGATCCAGTCGGCACACGTGAGCGATGAGTCGGTGGCGTCAATTACAGCGCATAAGTTCGAAACGTGGAAGTCGCGGCGGCAGCGGTATTTCGACGGCCTTGCGTTCTACCGCATGGCGTGGGAAATGACGGAGAACGGTACCCAGGGGAAGACACGATTGACGGTGGCCCACGCGACGGGCAATCTTCTTTCTCTTCTGCATCTGCCGGTGCAGCTTGCTGAGGCGACAGAAGCGGACCGTGACTTCCCTGGACTGATTCTGAGCGAAGAGGCGTGGAGACATGAGTTCGGGGCCAATCCACATATCGTGGGACGTGTATTGCGGGTTGGAAATCACGAAGCGCTGGTGATGGGCGTGGCACCGGCAGGGGCATGGAGGCTGCCAGGGAAGCCTGATGCGTGGCTGCTCGAACCGGACGCGGCGATGGCGGGCGTGGGCTACGTGGTGGCGCATCTAACCGCGCTGGGCCGTGCAGAAATGCTGGGAGATCGTGTGCAGATTACGTCGTCGAATGCGGACGACTCCGACGACGAGCTATGGGGAGTTTCATTCGAAGATCGAACTCAAGGGCCGTGGGGCATCTACTTATTCACGGTCGGACTAGCGTTGCTGGCGTTGCCTGCGATTACCTCAGTATCGATGGGCGAATACAGCTTTAACGCGCATAGGCTGCCGTGGAGAAAAAAGCTGAGCCGGTGGGGATTTCTAACGGCTAAAGTCGGGCTGCTGCTGCCCATTGTTTACTTCCTCTCACTTGACCTCGCGTACTGGAACACCGGGTTCGATCCGACCACGTCGCAATATATCCAGCTCATTTCGTCATTCGTACTAAGCTTATTTGGCATGCGCTGGATTTTGCTTGACCAGCGACAGAGGTGCCCGGTTTGCCTGCGCCGCGTCACGCATCCTGCGCGCGTCGGGCTGGCTTCGAGGACCTTCCTGGCGTGGAACGGTACGGAGATGATGTGCATGGGTGGCCATACCCTGCTGCATGTGCCGGGACTGCCGACGAGCTGGTTCAGCACGCAGCGCTGGCTGTACCTGGATACCTCCTGGGATTTCCTGTTTGCCGGGAGCGGCATCGGCTAACTCGATTGCCAGCGGAATACGCCCTCAACTTGGAGTGATTAGAGGATTGCCGAACTCAGCTTCGCGCGCTTAGTATTCCGTGTGAAATCGTTTTCATCAAGGAGCCTTGCTATGCGTTTCGCCGTGAGTTTGCCGCTCGTTGCACTTGCCCTCGCTTCCCTTCCCGGTCTAACTCAGACGCCTGCTGCCTCTGAGGGAGTGGCGCTGACCCCGCCGATGGGGTGGAACAGCTGGAACTACTTTGCCGGCAAGGTGGACGACAAGGGAATTCGCGCGGCAGCGGACCAGATCGTGTCCACGGGCATGAAAGATGCTGGGTACATCTACGTCAATATCGACGACACGTGGGAGGGCGAGCGCGACGCCAGCGGGGTGCTGCACACGAATTCAAAATTTCCGGATATGAAGGCGCTGGCGGACTATGTGCATTCAAAGGGGCTCAAGATCGGCATTTATTCAGGCCCGGGAAACAAGACGTGCGCCGGGTTTCCGGCTTCTCTGGGCCACGAAGAGCAGGACGCGCAGCTGTATGCATCGTGGGGTATCGACTACTTGAAGTATGACTTGTGCAGCTTCCGCAAAGACGTCATGGCTGCCCAGGAGCCTAACGACAAAGCAGCTCAAATGAAGCTGATGCACGCCGCCTACGAAAAGATGGGGAAGGCGCTGAAGGCTACGGGCCATCCGATTGTCTACTCCCTGTGCCAGTACGGGTGGGATTCGGTCTGGGAATGGGCACCGGCACTGGGCGGCAACTTGTGGCGGACAGCGGGGGACATCGATCCTCGCTGGGACCGAATCTACGCGATTCTCAGCCAACAAGATGGATTGGAGAGCTATGCCGGACCGGGTCACTGGAACGACCCCGACATGTTGGAAGTGGGCAACGGCAAGCTTTCGCTGGCTGAAAACCGTTCGCATTTTTCAATGTGGGCCATGTTGGCCTCGCCGCTGCTGGCGGGCAATGATCTGCCCAACATGAAGCCAGAGATCAGTGCCATTCTGACCAACAAAGACGTCATCGCCATCGACCAGGACAAGCTCGGGAAACAGGCCCGGCACGTGTATAGCGAGGGTGAAGTCGATGTGTGGGCGCGGCCCTTGAGCGGTGGTGCGATGGCAGTGGCAGTGCTCAATGCGGGCAGCGACCGCTACTCCACTCACCCCTTCCACCTGAACCTGGCCAAATTGAACCTGCATGCTGCGCAGAAGGGCAAGGATCTGTGGACCGGGAAGGATGTTCAATTGACGGAAGGAATGCCGATTGAGCTGGCGAGTCACGATATCCTGCTGGTCCGGATCGACGCGCCGAAATAGTTAAGAATCCAGGCGGGCCGTCCATGAAGTTCAACCGCGGACGGCCTGACCGCATAAAGCACGGGCAACAACCGAAACCCCTGCGTAGCTTAGCGGTCGGACAGGTTAAGGTCTAGAGTCAGAAATCAGCGTACCCGCGCCAGACACACCGCAAACCATCCCTGCTGATCCGTCCAAGTCATTTCGGGCGCAAATCCTGCGGCCGCAAGAAGTTCTTCAGTCTGGCCGGGGCGATATTTATAGCTGTTTTCAGTGTGGATGGTTTCGCCGTAGGCGAAGCTCAAGTCCAGATCTAGGGTGGGAATTCGATTGTTTTGACAGACCAGGCTTTCCAGGTGCATCTCGATGCGCGACCGCGAAGGGTTCCAGATGGCGCGATGCCGGAAGGCGCGGGGGGCGAAGTCGGCGCCTAGTTCGCGGTTCAGTCGCTTCAGGACATTGAGGTTGAAGTCAGCTGTGACTCCGGCAGCGTCATCGTACGCACTCAGCAGGACCTCGCGATCCTTGACTTGATCGACTCCCAGCAGGATGCAGTCGCCCGGGAGAAGCGCTCCGCGCACGCTCTGCAGCAGCAACTGAGCTTCCTCCGGTTCAAAATTGCCGATGCTGGACCCGATGTAGAGTACCAGGCGCCGCTCGCCGTGTACGGGCAGACCAAGGTCAAAGTCGCGCGTGTAGTCCTGGACGCGCGGTTCTACGACGACGCCCGGGATTTCGCGCTCGATGCGTTCCTGGGCATCGTTAAGGGCACTGGCCGAGACGTCGACCGGCTCATAGCAAACGGTGTCCTGACGATCGACGGCGGCTGAAAGCAGGATGCGCGTTTTGTCGGCCGAACCCGCCCCCAGCTCCACCAATCTCAGTGCCTCGCGGCCGGCAGCCAACGCAATGATTTCGCTGGCATGATCGGCGAGAATCCCTCGTTCTGTACGAGTGACGTAGTACTCGGGCAGCTCGGTGATTTGATCAAAAAGCCGCGACCCCTCCGCATCGTAAAAGAGCCAGGAAGGCAGCCATTTCGGCCGAGACATCAGCCCTTCACAGACCGCTGAGGCGAGGGGGTCTGAAATTTGAACGCTAGTTGAGGGAAGCCCGATTGTGGTCATGCGAGTCAGTTGGATGCATTTGGAAAAGCGCGAGTTACCAGCTGGCTAGCCGTATCCCGGAAAATTGCCACCTCGTTTCAGGAGAAAAGAAGTTTCGATAACTGGCGCGAATGTGGAGAGCGGGGGTGACACATGAACCTCCGCGCAGCACCATTTGCCCGTTCATGAATTTTCCGTTGTATTCGCCGAGGGAGCCCGGCAAGGGGCGAAAGCCCGGGTAGCCGAGGTAAGCACTTCCGGTCCACTGCCAACAATCGCCGAATAACTGCCACGGGCGCTCAAAAGGGGCGGGATTTTCGGACAGGATTGCGCGGCCGTCTTTCGACGCCGCGGGCGCTTCGGGTTCGGGCAATTCGGAAGCGGGGATGGGCATGAGGCGGCCGGAGTCGAGCAGATTACCGGCAATGAGGCGACCCTGCGCCGCCGACTCCCACTCGCTCTCAGTGGGCAGCCGGTAGCCAGCCCAACGAGCATAAGCGTCGGCCTCAAAATAACTGATGTGACTCACGGGCGCGGCACGCATCGATTCAAGTGATCGAGCGCCGCGCAAGGTAAACAGGGTCCAGTCGCCGCTTTCGCTGTTCCAGTACAGGGGCGCACGCCAGCCGTTAGTTTGTATGGCGTTCCATCCGTCAGAGAGCCAAAGTTCGGCACGGCGGTATCCTCCGTCGGCAATAAACTCCGCAAACTCGCCACACGTTACGAGGCGCTCGGCGAGGCCATACGGCTCGAGCCATACGCGGTGGCGCGGCAATTCATTGTCGAAGCAGAAACCTTCGCCAGCGTGTCCAGCCTCCTGCATTCCACCTTCAAAGCGGAGAAAACGCAGGGCTTGCGGCGTTTCGACTCGATGCGACGCCGGACCTGACTCGGGCATATATGCCGGATGAAGAGGGTTGGTATAGAACGCATGCAGGATGTCGGTCAGGAGCAATTCCTGATGTTGTTCCTCATGGTTGACGCCCAGTTCGATCCGCTTGACCGCTTCAGGATCGGGTTCCTGCTCCAGCAAACGTTCAATAGCCTCATCGACGTGAGCGCGGAAGGCGAGGATTTCCTCCAGAGGAGGTCGGGAAAACGAGGAGCGCAAGCGCTTTTCAGGAAACGCTGCGAAGCTCTGGTAATAGCTGTTGAACAGCCACGCAAAATCAGGATTGAAGAGGCGATATCCGGGCTGAAACTCACGCAGAACGAAGGACTCAAAGAACCATGCGGTGTGCGCCAAATGCCACTTGGCTGGCGACGCTTCCGCGCAGGATTGCACCATCATGTCCTCAGGAGTGAGAGGGCGGCATAATTCCAGGGTGCGCCGCCGTGTGGTTCTGAAACGCTCAGCCAACCTGGTGTGGAGACTACATGGAGCGGTGGTGCTCATCGCCTATCCTCCCAGAACTGCGAAGAGTGTAACCCAAGATTGAGAATGAAGTCGGCCAGGTGGAAGCCAATCTGCAACGGGCGGGTGCTTCGCGTCACATACATTTATGAGCGAAGCCGCCATAGTCATTCCCTGAAATCCCAGTGTGGCCCATGACAGGACCAGTTCAAAACTTTTGGATGCCGATTCGCGACGGAAGTTGACGAAATGTCCTACTTTGGTGGTTTAATTCCCACGGACGTGCAATAGGAAGCATCCGTAGAGTGTATTGCTGGAGTTTCCTTCGAGTGAGGAGGGAATATGTGTATTAGGAACGAGCGCCGCTGGCTGTCGGCCCTGATCATTGCTACAGCCCTGATTACAGAATCAATGGGAGTTTATTCGCAGACTCCGACTGCGGCGGCGTCCGTAGTGTCCAAATCTACGGCGGGCGAACCGCGATTCCAGCCGACTCCGGAACAGATTGGCGACTCCCTGATGGGCCACCAGCGTTACCAGGCGGCGATCGAGGCCTACAAGCTGGCGCCACGGGATTCCGCAATTGCATGGAACAAGATGGGCGTGGCGTATCAGCTGATGTTCAATAACTTTGACGCCGAGCGTTGCTACCGAACGGCTTTGAAACTGGACCCGAATAACGCGATTGTGCTCAACAACCTGGGAAGCATCTTCGTCTCGTATAAGCGATATTCGTCGGCGGAGAAGATGTTCAAGAGGGCCCTGAAGCTCGATCCGCACTCAGCGCTCTTTAACAAGAACATGGGTACAGCGTTACTTGCCGAGCACAAGTACAAGAAAGGCTGGGACTCGTACAAGGCTGCTCTCGCCATCGACCCCAACATTTTTGAACACACGACGAGTGTCAGAGTGGATAATCCTGCTTCCGCACAGGATCGGGGAGCCATGAACTTTTACATGGCCAAGGGATGTGTGCGCGCGGGCATGAACGATCGGGCAATCGAGTACCTCCGCATGGCGCTGAACGAGGGATTTACGAGCCCCAAGAAGATCATCGCCGACAGCGAGTTCGCCGCGCTTCGCGATACTCCAGCCTTCCAGCAGCTGATGGCGGCGCAACGCGCACAGTAAAGCGCGAGCGCTTGGAGCGAGTCAGCTCAGCAACGGGCGAATCACCGTCATCTCCGGGTACGGTTGCTCCGTCTATGACTAAAGGGGCCGCTGCAGCCCGCCCAGGAGTTCCCGATGAAATATCGCTTTCTGATTTGTGTGGCTCTGACCATGGCTCTAGGCGCGGGATTGCGCGCTCAAGACGCGAATCCAACTCCGCAGGGTGGTCAGGAACAGGGTCCCGGCGGAGCGGGCGGGCAACGCGGCGGACGCGGCTTCGGCGGCATGATGGGCGGTCGCGGTGTGGTGGGAACGGTCACTGAGGTCGCGGCGGACCATTACACCATCAAGAATGAAGCCAACGAAGTCTACACGGTGCACTTCAGCGCCAACACCCGCATCTTGAAGCAGCCCCCGCAGCGGCAGGGCGAACGGCCTGCACAAGGCGGCCAAAGGACTCCTCCGCAGGCCATCAAATCGACCGATATCAAGGTAGGTGATGCCATCGCTGCCAACGGAGAAGTGGACGCAGCGGCTAAATCGGTGGGCGCGGTGGTGGTTTTTCAGATCGACCCCGAGCGCGCCAAGCAGATGCGCGAGATGCAGGCGAATTACGGCAAGACATGGCTTATGGGGAAAGTGACAGCCATCAACGAGACCAAGGTCACGCTGCAGAGCGGAATCGATAACGCAGCGCACACGTTTGTGGCGGACGAGAATACGACGTTCCGCAAACGTCGCGAACCGATCACGCTGGGCGATGTACAGGTCGGCGACAATGTGCGCGTCGAGGGATCGATGCAACAAGGGGTTTTCATGGCAACGACGGTCGCGGTAATGGGACCACCAGCGAATGGCGGTCCGATGCCGGCACGAGGCAATCCTCCGCAGTAGGCACCCGCAAATCCAATTCAGTTTCAGAGGCGGCTCCGTATTCCTCGTAGGTCTGTCGTTTTGGCTTCAGGAACGTGGCGGTTCGCGCGCAAAATCCGCCTGTCGCCTGTCCGTTCGTCCGCACTTTTCTGCCTTTCATCGTCTCGTTAGGCGATTGGTCTGAAACCCAACGCGGGCCGACGCGTATCCCACTACCTTCTGTCTTGAGCAATAGCTCCGAAAGGAAACGGCACCGTGACAAATCAGACTGAACCGCTGGTGAGTGTTGAATCTGTCAGCCGCAGGTTTCCGCTGGACCACAGTGATGTGATCGCTCTTGCGGAAGCGAGCCTCGATGTGCGCGCGGGAGAATTCCTGGCCATAGCGGGGCCGAGCGGCAGCGGTAAATCAACGTTGTTGAATCTGATCGGCTGCATCGATAGACCCACCTCCGGCCGCATCGTGATCGACGGGGTAGACACAACCACTCTCAGCGCTGGCCGAACGACAGTGCTGCGTCGCGAGAAGATCGGCTTTGTCTTTCAGACTTTCAACCTGATTCCGGTATTCACAGCCAGTGAAAACGTGGAATTCCCATTGCTGGTGCAAGGGCTGGATGCACGGGAGCGCCGGCTGCGCGTGGCAGATGCGCTAGAGAGCGTAGGGTTGGCGCATCGCGCGCATCATCGTCCCGATCTGCTTTCGGGCGGCGAACGCCAGCGGGTTGCCGTGGCGCGCGCAATTGTGCATCGGCCCGCGCTGGTGCTCGCGGATGAGCCTACTGCCAATCTCGACACACGGAATGCGACGCAGCTTATCGACTTGATGCGAGACCTCAACCAGCGTCTCCGTCTCACTTTCATTTTTTCAACCCACGACCAGCGGTTGTTGGAACATACGCCCCGCATCGTCCGGCTCACGGACGGGCACGTCGTTTCGGATAGCGCTCTTGAAGGAGGTCGCCATGAGCAAGTTCTTGCTACTTGCGTTTCGTAACGTGTTTCGCAACCGTCGTCGCACGGTGATGACGCTGCTGATGGTCGGTGGCGGTGTGGCTGGCCTCTTGCTGGTGGGTGGTTTCTTTGCGTTCATGTTTCACGGACTGCGCGAAAGCACGATTCACGACGGTCTTGGCCACATCCAGATTTTTACAGCAGAGCATTTTCGTCGCGACGAAGTTCATGTTCTCGACACGGGAATCAGCAACTGGCAAATGGCTTCAAAATCTGCAAGCTCGATGGAACATGTGCGGGGTGTCGCTCCTCGAATTGAGTTCTACGGAATGCTGTCGAATGGGGTGAAGTCGTCAGTATTCATGGGCAGTGCGGTTGATCCTGAGATTGAACGCGGTATGGGCTTCAGTCCGCGCATCGCTTCGGGGCGCGATCTGAATGCGAACTCAAGCGGTGAAGTGGAAGCCCTGGTGGGCACGGGCGTCGCGCGTTCAATGAGCGTGAAAGTGGGTGACGGATTGACCATTCTTGCGGTCACTTCAGACGGCGCGCTCAACGGAATCGATGTGCAGATCGTGGGCATCGTCAACACCGGGTTCAAGGATATTGACGATCGCTACCTGCGGATCACTCTGCCGTCGGCGCAGAGATTGCTGCAAAGCGATGGAGTTACCAACCTGGTGGTGGGGCTCGACAAGACAGAGAATACCGATGCAGTCGCCGCAGAGCTCGCTCCACGCATGCAGGGCTTGCCGCAATCGATGGTGCTGAAGAAATGGATTGATCTCGCTGCGTATTACAAACAAGTACGGACCTTGTTCAGCGGCATCTTCCTTTTCCTGGGTGTGATCGTGTTCTTCATGGTCTTGATGGCGAGCGTAAATACGCTGCTGATGGCGATGTTTGAACGTACCCGCGAAATCGGAACGATGCTGGCAATGGGCACGCCACGATCGTGGATCGTAGCGCTCTTCATGCTGGAAGCAGCGCTGACGGGCATCGTCGGCGCGGCTGTCGGCCTGTTAGGGGGCAACCTGCTGGGCGTCGCTCTCAATGCTTCCGGACTACATCTGCCACCTCCTCCAGGGTTGTCGACCAATCTTGCATTTCGCGTGTTGTTCGTACCGGGCCTGATGGTCGGTTCGTCGGTCATGGTAGTCGTGTCGCTGGCGCTGGCATCGATACTTCCCGCGATTCGCGCATCGCGGCTGCAAATTGCGGAGGCTTTAGCTCATGTCTAGATGCTTGTTACGCACGCTCTTGTTCCTGGCTTTGATTGCATTGGTGCTGGCCTGGGTTCGCGACAGCCGCGCTGCCACCGCTGCGACACCTGATGCCGAGGCGATTCTCAAGCGATCCGATACGTATCGCAACGGCTGGCCCTCGTTCGTGACGCGGGTGCGGATTACTAACTACGAATCAGGTAAATCAGACGAAGAGAAGTTGTACGAAGTGTCGCAGAAGGGCACAGACAAGACCTATGTCGAGTTCATAAGTCCTCGGGAAAAAGGGCGCCACCTGCTGATGTTGAGCGATGATATGTGGGTTTATCTGCCTGACACCAGCCGGCCGGTGCGCATTACTCCTCTGGAACGGCTGTCAGGCGATGCGTCGAATGGCGACGTTGCACGCACGAACTATGCCATCGATTACTCACCGGTGTTTGTGCGGGCCGAGAAGGTCGGTGCAGAGCAATGTTACGTGCTTGAGTTGACCGCAAGGCGCAAAGGAGCCACCTATCAGCGCATTCTGTATTGGGTTCGAGCCGAAGATGCGCGTCCGGTGCGAGCCGAGTTCTACCTGACGTCGGGCAAGCACATCAAATCCGCATCCTTCGACGATTACGCGCAATTCGGCAGCAAATTGCTCCTGCATCGCATGACGCTGTACGACGAAATCCGGCACAACTCGCATAGTGTGCTGGAGTATTCGCAAACATCGGCGCGGGAGCTACCTGACAAGCTCTTTTACCAGGGACGCACCGACAGGTTTTGAAGGTCGCCGCGAGGGAGTAGTGAACGATGAAACACCGTATGCTGCTATCGCTCGTCCTCGCTCTCGTTCCTCTCGTGAGCGCTGCCCAGGATGCCGGATCAACAAGCGAAGGCCGTTACAACACACGCTACGCCGTAGCACTCATCAACGACGCGACGATCTATAGCGGCCTTAGCGCGCCCATTCCTTCCGTGCTGAATCAGGTGCTTCTGGAACCATCGTTCAACGTGATTCTCGATCATCGATGGAACTTCTCGACGAGCCTGATCGGCGCTTCGACAACTTACTCTGATACCAGTACTCAAGTTCGCGTCAAAGAAACGTATGGCGGGCTGTCCGCAGGGGATTTCGATTTCCTCATAGGTCGCAAGATGGTGCGTTGGGGAACGGGCTATGCGTTCACCGCGGCGGGTGTGCTCGATCCGCCCCGCGTGGCCACGGATCCTACCGATCGCTTGAATCTGAATGAAGGTGGCGACATGGTAAAGGCAGACTGGGTGCGCGGTCCGCATGCGTTGACTCTCGCATGGTCCACGGCCGCCCTGGCTCGGAAAGGAACAAATCTGCGCGATACTACGGCATTCCGGTATAACGTACTGATGCATGGTTTTGATACTTCATTGATTGCTGGAAATGATCGTGGGGGCGATTCGTTTGGAGCATTCACATTTACGCGCGTGGTTGGCCAGGCATGGGAAATGCATGGCGAGGCCGCGTGGAGAGAGCATGCAGCGATCCTGATCGGGGCTAAGTACACCATGTCCAGCGGCGTCACTTTTATCGGCGAGTTCTACACGCCGCCAAATAATGCGTACTATCGCGGCACGACGCTTTCGCCAGATGCAGGCAGACAGCACTACAGCTTTGTGTCAGCAGGTAAGACGCGACTGCGCGAATTGCCAGGGTGGAAGGAGTGGAATGTGTCAGGAGCGATGGTGGCTAACCTCGATGATCGAAGTTATACCAGTGTATTCGATGTGAGTCGTTGGTTTGGCAACCATATATCTTCTTATGTGCATGCGGATGTTCCGGTTGGTAGCAAGAGGTCGGAGTACGGGGCAGCGCCTTACTCGGCAGCCACATCGATGGGGATTCGCTTCCAGCTATGAAATGCGAGACGGACGAAATGACGAAGTCGTCGGGCCGCAAGGAACTTTTGACGGTCCTTGAGGGATTTCGCAACGCGATCTGGATAGTGCCGGGAGTAACTTCACTAGTCGTAATTCTCTTCTTGACGATGGGGCACACCCACGTCTCGGAGACGGGACGCAAATTCCTGACGTCACTGGTATATTCCGCGCTGATCGGACTTCCATCCGCTGTCCTGCTGACCTGGATCAGTTATCGCTTCTCCTGTGTGCGCACCAGCTTGCAAGTGCTGATGCAGACGACGGTGTTAGTTGTGACGGGTACGCTTGGGAGTCTCGCCGCAGGCATCGTGTTTCAAATTGCGGGTATCCTCCCGCGGGAGGAGTATTGGGTTGAATTCCGAGGCTCCTACCCCTTCGCGCTGGTAATTACCTTGATGGTGGGTTTGATTGCCACGTGGATTGAGACCATGCGACATAAGCTGCAATCGGCAACGCTGGAATTGCGGACTCGCCAGGTGGAGCAGGAAAGGGCTAACAAGTTACTGGCTGAGGCCCGCCTTTCGTCGCTTGAGTCACGCATTCATCCGCATTTCTTATTCAATACGCTGAACTCGATTGCATCTCTAATTCCTTCGAATCCAGAACGTGCCGAGGCTACGGTAGGTAAGTTGGCCTCGTTGCTGCGTTTCTCACTGAACGCGAATCAGAGCGGGCTGGTGCTTCTCAGTCAGGAATTAAGAGTTGTGCGCGACTATCTTGATATAGAACAAACGCGTTTTGGATCGCGCCTGCGGTATGAAATTGATGCGCCCGACGAAGTGCTGATGGTGAGAGTGCCTCCTCTGGCGTTGCAGTCGCTGGTTGAAAACAGCATCAAGCATGTGGCTGCGCAACGAGCACAGGGAGTCAATATTCAAATTGCTGCGTCCACAGCAACCGGTCAGGTGGAACTTGAAGTGGCCGATGATGGACCGGGTTTCTCGCTGGACGCCATCAGTCCTGAACATGGCCTGGGTAACTTGATTTCCAGGCTGGAGTTACTTTTTGGAGAGCAGGGAAAGCTGAACGTCACACGCAAAGAGGATAGGACGATCGTCAGTCTGTCGTTTCCGATTTCGTAAGAGTCTATGGAGTCAGCACCGTTTCGCGCGTATCTCGTGGATGATGAGCCGCTCGCCATTGAGCGGCTGACGCGCCTGCTCGCGAAGAGTGAAGGAATCGCAGTAGTGGGGAGTGCCAGTGATCCCGCCAAGGCCTTGGATTTTCTTGCCGGCGAAGACGGCGACACGATCGATGTGCTTTTTCTTGACGTGCAGATGCCGGGCATGAACGGCTTTGAATTGCTGTCCCGCCTGCCCGAACAGCCCTTTGTCATCTTCACCACAGCCTACGATCAATATGCGTTGCGGGCGTTTGAGGTGAATTCAATTGACTACCTGCTGAAGCCGATCGACGCAGAGCAATTGGCGCGCGCGGTGCGGAAGTTAGAGCGGGTCAGGCCGGTTGCTAACGCGGAATGGCAGCAGAAGAAGGAACTGCCCGCGATGCTAGCGGAACTAGCGGCGGCGTTGCGCGGAGAGCGGCCGGAGTATCCGCGCCGCATCGCATCGCGTCTTGGCGAGCGGATCTCGTTTCTCGACCTGGATACGGTGACTCATTTCATAGCGCAAGACAAGCTCACGTATGCAGTGATCAACGGCCGGCAACACTGCGTCGATCAAACGATCGCCGAGTTAGAGAAGCGGCTGGATCCATCCCGCTTCCTGCGTGTTCATCGCGGTGCCCTGGTCAACGTGGACTGGATTCACGAAATGAACACCTGGTTTGCCGGCAAAGTGATTGTGACATTGAAGGACTCGCAACACACGCAACTCACGGTGGCGCGCGATCGCGTGCGGGCGCTCAAGTTGCACCTCGGCATTTGAGGTCGCGAGCTGAAGCCAAGGAGTGGCACGATACACGAGGTGAACCGATCTTTTACATGTGAATGTAGTGCGCCTCAATAAGCGGTAGAAAGTGTTAAATCCGCCCACAACATCGCGTCGTTCAAGCATTGTTGCAGGCAGTACGGCCGCAGGCCCAGGGATTGAGCGATGGTGTCGCAATGCAGAAAATCCTGGTGTTCGTTGGCGGCGAGCCATTCCAATAGCAGACGTTCGTCATCTGGGGTGCCGAGCAGCGCATCGCGAATTTCTTCGCGAAGGGGCAGGTGCGGAGCGATTTCGCTCATGGAGGTATGGAGCATGGCCGGCACCATGCTGAACATCCCTAACAAATATTGTTCGCTTGCATCGCGAGCGCAGAGTTCGGCAGCAAGTTCACAGAAACGAGCCCGCTTAAAAGCCGCGCGCAACATCTCTACCGGCTCGCCGGCGTTGAGTTCACTCGCAATCGCCAAAGTGGCAATGCGGCGAAACATGTCGTCCCCGACGGCGAGCAACGCTGATTTGATCGAAGTGATTTCCTGCCTGATTGCGGAAAGAGGAGAGTTGACCAATCGAAGCAAACGGAAGGTCAGCGACGCGTCTCGCTTCACAAACTCATTGAGTTTGCCCAGGTTAAGCGGGTCCTCATGAAGCACCCGCAACATTTCAAAGTGGCGGAGTTTGTTGGCGGGAACCTTGCGATTGGCCAGCAGGATGGGGCGGCAGAAATAGTAGCCCTGAAAGAGCACGAAGCCCTCGGCGCGGGCTTGCTCAAATTCTTCACGGATTTCGACCTTCTCGGCAATCAAGGCCAGGGGGCGGCCTCGAAGGTGCGCCAACGCCTCGCGACGATCTGCCTGAGAGCAGGCAGCGA
>OCTA010002256.1_pt1 | contig 17625 bp, 14 predicted proteins | sample 1538991 | NCBI WGS metagenome assembly OCTA01 (sample SAMEA3539302, study PRJEB22396) | soil metagenome | biome: tundra; feature: field; material: soil | place: USA | collected 2010-05 | depth 0.15 m | reverse complement strand
TGATGCCCGGCGCGCGCCGGCGCGCCTCCGGCTCCTCCTCTCCCGAAGCTTCACGCACGGCCTCGCTCTTCACGTCACGCTCGTCCGAAAAAATGCGGTAGGCCTCCGTGAGGAGGATGAGGCCACGCTCGAAGCGCTCGTCCTTGGCGGCGTCAATGCCGAGCCGCGTGAGCTCCATCGGATCCGTCGTGCCCGCTTCGGCGAGAAGCTCGGCGGGAATCAGGTTTCGTTCGCGCATCTGAGAGGCAGTCTCGGGCTTCGCGGCCGGGTGCGTCAAGCCGGGCGCGGCCGGCCCTCGGGTATCGTTCGGGCGTGCGGACGCTCCATCTCGCCAGGGGCCGCGACGCGGCGACTCGCCGGCGCCATCCGTGGCTCTTCTCGGGCGCGGTCGCGCGGGAGGAGGGCACTTCACCGGACGGAGCCGTCGAGGCACGGGACGCCTCGGGCGCGTTTCTGGCGCGCGGCTTCGCGTCGCCGGCTGCATCGATCGTGGCCCGCTTCTGGACGTTCGAGGACCGGCCGCTCGACGCGGACCTCGTCTCGCGGCGCGTTCGGGAGGCGGTGGCGCTGAGGGACCACGTCGTGCCGCCCGAAACGGACGGCTACCGCGTCGTGAATGCGGAAGGCGATTTCCTGCCCGGCCTCGTCGCGGACCGGTACGGTGGAGCCCTCGTCATACAGGCCACGACCGAGGGCACCGCGCGCGCCCGCCCCCTCTGGCTGCCTCCGCTCCTCGCGGCGTTCCCCGAGGCGACCGTCCTTCAGAAGAACGACCTGCCGGGGCGGCAGGGAGAAGGGCTCGCGCTCGACGACGAGCTTCTCGCGGGCGACACCAGCCCTCGGCGGGCGGCGTTCCGCGAGCGGGGCCTCGCCTTCGTGGCGGAGATTTCCGCCGGGCAGAAGACGGGCTTCTTCCTCGACCAGCGCGAGAACCGCTTCCTCGTGCGGTCCCTCGCGGCGGGCCGGAGCGTGCTCGACCTGTTCTCGTATTCGGGCGCGTTCGGCGTCGCCGCACTCGCCGGCGGCGCGACGCGCGTCGTCCACGTCGACGCATCCGCCGACGCGCTCGAGCTCGCGCGCGAGAACCACATTCTCAACGGGCAGGCCCTCGAGGGGCCCGGTGCGCGCGTCGAGACGCGGGAAGCCGACGTCTTCGACGACCTCAGGGTCCGGGTCGCGGCCGGCGAGCGCTGGGATTTCATCGTGACGGACCCGCCCGCGTTCGCGAAGCGGAAGGCGGACGTCGACAAGGCTTGCCGCGGCTACAAGGACATCAACCGGCTCGCGTTTCAGCTTCTCGCCCCGGGCGGCCTTCTCCTCGCGTGCTCGTGCTCGGGCCGCATTTCGCCCGACCTCTTCCAGAAGGTGATCTTCGCGGCCGCGCTCGATGCCCGCCGTCCGGCGCGGCTTCTCGAGCGGCGCGGAGCCGGCGCGGACCATCCGGTCTCGATCGACTGCCCCGAGGGGGACTATCTGAAGGCCTTTCTCCTCGAGGCGCCATGACGACCCGTGTCGCCCTCGTCGGGCCTCTTCCCCCCTGGCGCAGCGGAATCGCGGACCAGACCCTTCGGCTCGCGCGGGCGATGCGCGCCCTCGGAGTCGAGCCGATCGTCGTCACTTTCCGTCGGATGTATCCACGGTTCCTGTATCCGGGGAAGGGAACCGGGGATTTCTTAGAAAGGGAAGAGGGATTCGGCGCGGGTTTGTCCGACGTCCGCTCGATCCTCGACGGCCTCAACCCCTTCTCGTTCTTTTCCTCATCGAAAGAAATACTGGCGTCCGGAGCTTCTCTCGTCGTCATTCCCTGGTGGACGGCCTACTTCGCGCCGCACGTTCTCCTGCTGTTCGCCGGCCTTTCCCGCGACGGTGCCGGGGCCACGACGCTCCTCCTCTGCCACAACGTTTTCGACCACGAGCAGAGCCCGTTGAAGAGCGCGCTGACGCGCGCGGTCCTCAGGCGGGCCGACCGATTCGTCGTTCAGAACGCGCGGAGCGCGGGGGAGATCGTCTCGGAGCGCTCCGATGCGCGTGTCGACGTGATCCCGCATCCCTCGGAGCCGCGCGCGGTGATCCCGGACCGCGCGGCCGCACGCGCGCGGCTCGGCGTGCCGGCGGACGTGCCGCTCTTTCTCTTCAGCGGGATTCTCCGGCCTTACAAGGGCTGGGACGTCCTGCTCGAAGCGTTCGCCGCCGCGCGACGAGAAGTTCCCGAAGCTCAACTGGTTCTCGCCGGCGAGGCGTGGGGGTCGGCGCTCGACGTGCCGGCCCGGGCGCCGGCGGCCGTACGTCTCGAGCTGCGCTACCTCTCCGAGGACGAGCGCGCCCTCTGGTTCGCCGCGTGCGACGCGGTCGTCTGCCCGTATCGCCACGCCACTGGCTCCGGGATCGCCGCCGACGCTCTCGCGTTCTCGCGCCCGGTGATCGGCTCGGCGGTGGACGGGCTTGCAGGAATCGTCGAGGAAGGCCGGAGCGGCCTCCTCGTGCCTCCGGGCGACGCGGGCGCCCTCGCCGCGGCCATGGTCAGGTTCGTGCGGGAGGGGCTCGGGCCCCGGCTTTCGGCCGGCGCCGCGCATCGCCGCACGGTCTTCACGCCCGACGCGCACGCCCGGCGGGTTCTTTCGGCCGGCGGAATCGACGTATGAGATCCTTCGCGCGATGGGGTCCGTCCGCATGTTTCGCGACCGCGTCGTCTCGATGGAGCAGACGCAGGAGATCGGCGAAAGGCACATCGACCTTCTGAGCGCGCTCGCCGTCGAGGCGCTGCCGGGCTACGCGCTGGCCGCGCACGGCCTCGACCACGAACGCGACCACTACTGGCTGTCTCTGACGAACGACTCGACCGGCCAGATGCGTCGGCTCGACTTCACGCGCATGTTCCTCTCGGACGCGACCCGGCTCCCGGCCGTCGTCGCCGACGCGAACGCGCCCGTGAGGGCGCAGATCGTCGCGTGCATTTTCGAGCAGGCGGCGTGCGCTGAAATCCTCGTCACGGTCGCGGGACTCCTCACGGAGGAAGAGCGCTTGGAGCGCGACGAGATCGAGGCCGAATGGCGAAAAAAGCACGAGGTCGCGCAGGCCGCGAGGCGCGCCGAGGAGGAGCGCCGCGCGAGCGAGCGCCAGCGCCAGAAGCAGCAGGAGGAGGCGCGCCGCCAGGCTCAGCGGGAGCGGGAGCGCCGCGAGCGTGCCGCGGCGGGACAAAAGCAGCAACAGCCGGGCGAGGGCGGTGGGCGGCGCCGCCGGCGCCGTGGGCGCGGCGGAGCGGGAGGCAATGGGATCGGGGGCCGTCCGCAGCAGAATCAGCCGGCGAGCGCGGCAAAAGCCCAGCGTCCTCCTCAGCCCGCGAATGCGCCGCCTGCCGAGGCCTCACGCGCCGAAGTCGGAGGCGGCCGGCGAAGGAGACGCCGCGGCCGGGGCCGCGGCCCCGGGGGTCCGAAACCCGGAAGCGGCGGAGGACAGCCGTCGGGCTAGCGGCCCCCACGTAATCGCACGGGTCTCCGGCGCGAGAAAGGGTGCAGGGAAACCCGGGCGGGGTTTCCCTGCAAAATGACCGTTGCTAGCGCGCCCTTCTCCGGTCGCGGGCGGAGCCCGCGGCGCGCTAGCTCAGAGGACGTCGCCGCAGTGCGGGCAGAAGGCGAAACCTTGGGTGTTTTCGTGCGAGCACGTGACGTCCTCTTTCGGGTGCGCGGCGCTCGCGGCCTCCTCTAAGGGATGCAGCCGGACGCGGACGCCGTGCGTGTCGACCGCGAGAAGCTCGAGGCGGCGCCTGAGCTTCCCTTCGGGGCCTTTCACTTCGACGACGAATCCTTCGGGACGCCGACAGCGTTCCTGAAACCACGCGGTGAGCGGGCCGAGAAGGGCGGCTGAGAGACGTCGCGTGACGGCGGGGTGCTCGGCGTCGAACGTGCGCAGGAACGCGCCGTGCGTGTTGGCTCCGAGCTCGAGCTCCGTCGCGCCGAAGCGCAGCGCCTCGGCGAGAAGCGCACGCCCCAGACGGCCGATGGAGTCGTCGGGCGCCGCGAGGGCCGCCGGAACGGCTGGCGAGGCCGGCTGAAAGCGCGACACGGGCGAGGGCGCCGTTCCCGCCGCCTGGGCCTCGAAGCTCTCGATGAGGTCCTCGAGAACGGGATCCGGCGTTACGTGGAGCTCCACCTGGAAACCCGTCGCGTCGGCGAGATTCTTCAGCAGGACGAGATTGCGCGGGTCCGAGGTCGCGATCCTGAGGCGCTTACCGGAAAGCGCGAACGGAAACGCGCGGAAGCGACGCCTCTCTTTCGCGGGAAGGCACTCGACGATGTCCGGATCCGACGCGACGAGCGTCGCGCGCGAGACGCCCGGGAGACCGTAGGCCTGTGAAAGAGCGGCGATCAGGACCTCCTCGGTGACCGCGCCCGTGGAGAGAAGCGCCCTCTCGATCGTCCCGCCGTATGTCTTCTGCCACGTCGAGGCACGGCTCAGCCGGCGGACCGTGAGGTCGCCGGCTTCGGCTAGGACTTCTCCGACTCCGAGAGGGACGGCCATCGTTGTCCTGACGATCCTTGCAGGAATCGGGCCGGGGCCCGAGGCCCCCAGCGCCCGGAAAGTGACTTCCGGCGGCGGTTCTGGCCGGCGGCAGGTGACGAAAACTGTCGGTTAGGGACCCGGGAAGTACTCGCGCCAGCGCCGGTCGACGAGCGCGGCGGTGCCGGGATCCGCTTCCACGACTTTCGGCATCCAGGGTTTCGTTCGGGCGTCGAGGACGACCGGTGGCGTGAAGGCGATGTGGTTCCGAACCACTTCGCGTCTGCCGTGCACGTCCGCGGCGGGCTCGAATCGCGTAAACACGCGCCAGAGGAATGAGCGCTCGTCCTTCGCCGCTTCCGCCGCATCGTCCGCGAGAACGACGAGCGGCCAGCCGGCGACTGCTGGGTCTTGGGCGAGGCGCTCCGCGTAGGAGCGGTCGGACGCGAAGGACGGCCCGTCCACGACGAGCGCGCCCGGACAGAAGACGGCCGCCGTGCGCGTGCCCTGTGGCAGCGCACCGCGGAACTCGCGCGGGAGGTCGCGGATCGCATCCCCGAGGCCCAGGAGGACGCCCTTGCTGCCTTCGTTCACCTTCGGGCCCGTGTAGTCGAGCGTGTCCATCGCGAGGTTGCCGAATACGAACAGGTCCGTCTCGAACCGGCAGCGCGCCAGGATGTGGGCGAGGAGGCCGCGGAAGTCGCGCAGGTCGCGTTTCGCGTCGGTGACGAGGAGGAACTTCGTGAGGGAGAGCTGTCCCTCGCCGAGGATGCGGAAGGCCGAGGTCATCGCCTCGCGGCCGTACCGGTCCTTCACGACCGCCGCCGCGAGCGAGTGGAAGCCCGTGTCCCCGTAGCTCCAGAGGTGGACGACGGACGGCATCACGAGCGGAAACAGCGGAGACAGCAGCTCCTGCAGCATGTCGCCGATGTAGAAGTCCTCCTGCCGGGGCTTGCCGACGACCGTCGCCGGGAAGATCGCGTCCCGCCGCCGATAAATCCGCGCGACCTCGAAGACGGGATAGTCGTGCTTCAGCGAGTAATAGCCGTAGTGGTCTCCGAACGGGCCCTCCGGCTTCCGAACTTTCGGCGGCACCGACCCGGTGAGCGCGAACTCCGCGTCGGCGACCAGGCGGTGCGGGTGGGATGGCACGCTCGTCATGGCGAGTTTTTTCCCGAGGAGGAGCGAGGCGACGAGAAGCTCGGACAGCCCCTCGGGCAGCGGCGCGACCGCCGCGAGGATGAGCGCGGGAGGACCGCCGAGGAAAACCGTGAGCGGCAGCGCCGAGCCCCGCGCCTCGGCCTCGTGGTAGTGGAACCCGCCGCCCTTGGCGATCTGCCAGTGGACTCCCGCCGTCCTCGGGCCGTGGATCTGCATGCGGTACATGCCGAGATTCGACTGCCGCCCGTGCGAGAGGCCTGCCGGTCTGTCCGAAGGAAGTTCCGAATAGACGAGGGGCAGAGTCAGGAACGCTCCGGCGTCCTCCGGCCATTGCGTGAGGGCGGGCAGGCGCGCGAGATCGGGCGCGTCCTCCACGACGTCCAGCACGGGGGCGTGAGACGCGCGCTTCGTTCCCACGCGCAGGGCGGCGCCGAAGAACGACCGGAACGCCCAGAGCTTCTCTCCCGTCGGCGGGAGGAGCTCGGTGGCGGCGCGCGCCGCCGTTTCGACGAACGCCCGCGGCTTTTGGCCGAAGGCGAGCTCGAGGCGCTTTTGCGTGCCGAAAAGATTCGTCACGACGGGAAAGTCGGCGCCCTTCGGCCGCTTGAAGAGGAGCGCCGGACCGCCCGCCTCGATCACGCGGCGATGGATCTCGGGGATCTCGAGCCGCGGGTCGGCCTCGGCCTCGACGGTCGCGAGCTCGTTCTCGCCGCGAAGGACGTCGAGGAAGGCGCGGAGGTCTTTCATGGAAGAGGTGTGGTCTTCTCGGCGCCGGCGAGATCGGAGAGCCGGGTGCGCTGCAGGCGCTCGAGGAATTCTCTTCGCGCGGGCGCGAGGACGGCGCCCACGGGCCCCGCGACGGGTGGAAAGGCGCGCTCGAGATCGTCGCGCCTCTCGAGCGCGAGGGCCACGTCGGCGAGCGTGATGTCCGAGGCGGGCCGGCCGAGGACGAACCCGCCGCCTCGCCCGCGCCTGCTCCGGAGGAGGCCGCGGTTCACGAGGCGCCCCAGTACCTTGGAGAGAAACGGCGCGGGAACGCCGGCCGCCTGCGCGATCGCGATCACGCCGCGCCCCCTCCCCTGCGGCCCGCGCGGGTCGAGGAGCGGCAGCACGGCGAGGGCGATCTCCTGGGCGCGCGTGAAGAACACCGCGCGTCAGCCGCCGGCGAGGTAGCGGTACTGGGCGACCGAGAGCGGAACGACCGAGAGCCGTCCCATCTTCACGAGCGGCGAGTCGCGGAAGAGCTTCTCGGACTTGATCGTGGCGAGCGTGACCGGAGAGGCGAGCGGCTTTCCCGCTGCGATCACGACGTGCGGGTCGGTCGGGCTCTTCGGGTCGGTGTCGGCGGAGACGACGGTGGCCAGGCCCACCGCCGCCTTCACCTCGCCCGTGTGGTAGATCACGAGCCGGTCGCCCCTCTTCGTGGAGAGCAGGTGGCGGATCGCGGCGAAGTTTTTCACGCCCGTCCAGACGGTCTGCTTCTCCTTTACAAGGTCGTCGAAGGAGTAGTCCGAGGGTTCGGTCTTGAGCAGGAAGTCGGCCATCGTCCGCCCCCTAGCCTACCTGTCTCAGGGCAATCGTGATTTTCGTGAACGCCGCGCGTCCGGCGGGGAAGAGGCCGCCGAAGAATCCCATCACGAGCGAGAAGACGATGCCCGTCATGAGGAGCGCCGGCGTGAGGCGGAAGGCGAACACGACTTCCGAGAACGTCGCGAAGTTCGTCGTGCCGGTGACACCCGAGAGCGCGAGCTTCACGGCAAGCAGTCCGAGGACGCACCCGAGGGCTCCCCCGAGGAGCGCGAGGCACAGCGACTCGAAGACGAACGACAGCAGCACCGAGATGCGCGAGAACCCGAGCGCGCGCAGCGTCGCGATCTCGCGCGTGCGCGCGGCCACGGCGGCGTACATCGTGTTCATCGCCCCGAAACAGGCGCCGATCGCCATGACGATGCCGACGAAGAATCCCAGAAACTTGATGGGCGCCGCCGTGGACGTCTGGTCGTCGTAGTACGCCCGCTCCACCTTGCCCTCGAGCGCGAGACGCGGATCGCCCGCGAGGCCAGCCTGGAGCTGGTCGCGCGCCGCGCGGGCCGCGGTCTGCGCGAGAACGGATGAATAGCCGCCTCGCTTGAAGTCCGTGATCATGCCCTCGACGTCCGTCCAGATCTCGCTGTCCGGGGCGGTGCCGCCGGCGTCGAAAAGGCCCACTACCGTCCAGCGATACGCGCCAAACTTGATCGTCTGGCCCGTCGCGCAGTCCTTGAAGCGGCTCGAGACGCTCTTCGAGACGATGACTTCGGACTTGCCCGGCGTGAACATGCGGCCCTCGACGAGCGTGAGGCCGGGCCGGAGCTTCATGCCCTTTTCGCCGATCCCGCGGATCGTGACGTTCGACGAGCCGCCGCCCTGCTTCTCGAGGTTCAGGACGATGACGAGCTCGGGAGACGCCATCGGCTTTCCGTCCGCGTCGGGCGAAATGCCGGGAAGCGTCTCGATGAGCGGTACCTGGTCGCGCGAAATGCCGGACTGAAGCTCCGACTGCGCGTTCTGCCTCAGAACGAGAATGTTGTTCTCGGAGCCCGAAGCCGTGAACACGCGCGTGAGGCCCTCGCCGAGCGACATGACGCACAGGAAGACCGCCACGACGAGGCCGATTCCGAGAACGGTGAGAGTGGTCGTGACCTTTCGCACGAAGAGGTTCCGGACGTTGTACTTCAGTGGAATGCCGAGCATCAGGGGTCCTTTCAGCCGACCTGCCTCAGGCCGTCGACGATGGAGCGTTGCGCGGACCGGACGGCGGGCACGACGCCGGCCACGAGGCCAACCCCGACCGCGACGAGGAACGCGAGGAGAAGGATGCCGGGGTAAAGGCTGAATCCGGAGGCGAACGTCCCGAGCGGGGTCGTCATGAGGCCGCCCTTGATCGCCGGCTCGATCAGCGTGAAGACGGCGATGCCGAAGAGCCCGCCGAAGACCGCCACGAGGACGCTTTCGCCGAGGATCAGGCCGAGGATCGTGCCCTTCGGGAACCCGAGAGTGCGCATCACCGCGATCTCGGTGACGCGCTCGCGTGCGGCCATCGCCATCGTGTTCGCCGCGATGAGCAGGATCACGAAGACGATGATGACGCCGATCGAGGTGACGAGGAGCTTCACGTTTCCGACGAGCGACATGAACGACATCTGGAACGCCTTCTCGGTCTCGGTCTTCGTCGGGTAGGACGAGTTCTCGAACATTCCGTCGATCGTGTCGATGAGGGAAGTCGCGGCCTTCCCGTCCCGCGCCTTGGTCCAGACCATGCCCAGGGTGGAGCCGAACTGCGGCGAGGCTTCCTCGAGGTATTTCCGGTTGAAGTGGAGGGACGCGGCGTTCCCGTCTGGGATCTGATAGATGGCGCGCACGTTGAGCTCGAGCGTCACGGGCCAGATGTCGCCCCGGAGGACGATTTTGTCGCCGGTCTTCCAGCCAAACTTGTCGGCGATGTTCTTTCCGACGATGCAGCCCGCGCGGTCGGCGTACCAGTCCGCCGGAGAGCCCGAGAGGATGACGGCGTCGTCGAAGACCTGGAAAAAGGCCTCGGGCTCGACCGCGAAGCGTGAAAAGATCGTCTTCGCGCTGCCGTCGCCGTACTTCCCGCCGAACCAGTCCAGCTCCGTCGCCGCGACGACGCCTGGGAGCTTGCGGATCTTGTCCAGGTACGCGTGCGGGAGGAAGTTCGCGAGCGAGACCTTGTGCCGCGTGACGAGCCGGAACATCCCGCGCGTGACCGCGGGATCCGGCCGGTCCAGCGCGCGTAGGAACGTTCCAAGAAGGCAAATGACGAGGAGCGGCAGAACGATCGAACCGATCGTCAGAAGCGTTCGCGTCTTCTTGCGGAACGCGTTCTTGAGGATGAGGGGGAGAAACTTCATCAAGCTTCCGAGGCTTCAGGTCGAGGAGACCGAGATCGCCGCGGCCATGCCGACGGCCTTTCCACGCTCGGCGTGCACGTCTTCCTTGAGCACGCCCTTGTCGAGGTGGACGAGGCGGTGCGCCCGGGACGCGGCCTTCGGATCGTGCGTCACCATGACGATCGTCTTCTTGAACTCCGAGTTGAGGCGCTCCATGAGGACGAGGATCTCCTCGCCGCTCTTCGCGTCGAGGTCGCCTGTCGGCTCGTCGGCCACCAGCAGCTTCGGGTCGGTCGCGATCGCGCGCGCGATGGCGACGCGCTGCTCCTGCCCGCCCGAGAGCTGCCGCGGGTAGTGGTCCATGCGATCCAAGAGGCTCACGACCGAGAGCGCGAGCTCGGCCTGCTTTTTCCGGCGCGCCCTGTTCATGTTCGTGAGAAGAAGGGGGAGCTCGACGTTCTCGAACGCCGTGAGCACGGGCACGAGGTTGTAGAGCTGGAAGATGAAGCCGACGTTCGCGCTTCGCCATTTCGCCAGCGCGCCCTCGCTCATCGTCGAGACCTCGTTCTCGCCGACGAAGATCCGGCCCGAGGTCGGGCGGTCGATGCCCGCCATGAGGTTCAAGAGCGTGGTCTTGCCCGAACCCGAGGGACCCATGAGCGCCATGAAATCGCCCTCGTCGACCGTGAGCGACAGGTTGTCGAGCACGGTGAGGACCTGGGTGTCGCGCGTGTACTGTTTCACGAGCGAGTCGATGCGGATGAGGGGGGTCTCTGCGCTCAATCGGCTCTCCTTCTCTCGTCAGTCCTTCTTGATGCGAATCTTCTGCTCCGCGCTCCAGGCGTGAGAGACCCCGGCGACGTCGGCGACGATTTCCTCGCCGCCCGAAAGGCCCGATGTCGCCTCCATCTGCGCTCCCGCTGCGAGACCTAGCGTGAGCGGCTTGAACGTGGCCTTGCCGTTCGCGACGAGGAGGACGCCCTTCTCGCCGCCGACCTCGACGAGGGAGGCCGACGGCACCATCACCTTCGGCTTCGCCTTCTCGTCGATCTTCGCCTGCGGGTTCAGGAACACCACCCGGCAGGACATCTCGGGGAGCACCTTCGCGTCCCTGCCGAGGAGCTCGATCTTGACCTTGACCGAGCCCTTCTGACGGTCGGCTGTCGGGACGATCTGCCTGAGACGCGCCTTGTAAGGCTTGTCCGGATACGCGTCGAGCACGACCTCGGCCGGCTGCCCGAGGACGAGCTTGGCGACGTTTTGCTCGTTGATGTCGGCTTCCATCTCGAGCGAGGAGAGATCCACGATGATCGCGAACGTCGCGCCCGCGGAGCCCGCCCCGCCGAAGCCCTGCGGCGCGACGGTTTCTCCGAGGAACGCCTTCTTCACGGTCACGACGCCGTCGATCGGCGCGTAAATCTCGGCGTTCTTGATCTGCTCCTCGTAATAGCGGGCCTGGGCTATGTACGACGAAACCTGGGCCTCGAGCATCTTCACCTGGGAGTCCGCCGTGTCGAAGGCCTGCTGCGTTCCGATCTTCTCCTCGACGAGCTGGCGGGCGCGCGTGAGGTCGAGGCGCGCGTTCGCGAGCTGGGCGAGGGCCTGGTCGCGCTGGGCCAGCGCGGACCTTTTCTGCGCGTCGAGCTCCTGTGCCTCGAGGCGCGCGACGAGCTCGCCCTTCTTCACGCGCTGGCCCTCTTCGAGGTTGATCCAGGCGATGCGGCCGACGGTCTTCGGCGAGATCTCGGCCTTCGAGCGAGCCACGATGTAACCCGAAGCCGTCAGAATCGTCGAGGCCTGCGTCGGCGTCACGAGCGCCGCGCGCGTGGTCGTGACTTCGGGCGGCCGGAATGCCACGCCCCCGCGTACGCGCGTGAAGAGAAGGACCGCGACGACAGCGGCGCAAAGCGTCGCCACGGCGGGGTAGAGAAAGCGGCGCGCGCCGGGGCCGCCCTGACGATCGATGCGCAGGGCCGACAGGTCGGCGGACTTGTTCACGGGTTCCATGAGAGGCGACACTTTACCCAATCTCTCTACGAAGCAGATGAAGTCAGGGTTTTCGGGGAGACTCCGCGGTCACGGCGTCCCGGAACACCTGCAGGAACGTCTGGAGATGGCGGCGCTCGGTGCGGATGTTTCCGATCGCGACGCGGAGCGTGTACCGGCCCCCGACGAGGGCGTGCGAGATGAACGCGCGGCCGTCCGCGTTGATCCGGGCGAGGATCCGGGCGTTCGCCGCGTCGGCGTCCTGAGGCGAGAGGTCCGGGGATACCCATCGGAAGGCCACGACCGAGAAGGGAGAGGGCGCCGCGATCTCGACCCCCCTCTCGCGCTCGAGAACGCCGCGGAGAGCGCGCGCGAGAACGAGGTGACCGCGGAGGCGGGCCCTCACGCCGGATGCTCCAAAGGCGCGGAGCGTCATCCACATCTTGAGGGCGCGGAACCGGCGGCCGAGCTGCACGCCGTAATCCATGTACTCGCGCACCGTCTGCCCCTCGGGCGTCTCGAGATAATTCGGCACGACGGAGAAGGCACGCCGCACGCGCTCCATGCGGCGGAAGAAGAGCCCGGTGCACTCGAGCGGCACGAGCATCCACTTGTGCGGGTTGAAAAGGACGGAGTCCGCGCGCTCCCAGCCTGCGAAAAGGGGGCGCATCTCCGGCAGCGCCGCGGCCGAGCCCGCGTACGCCGCATCCACGTGGAGCCAGATTTCCTCGCGCTCGCAGAGGTCGGCGAGTGCCGCCAGCGGATCGACGGACGTCACCGTGGTCGTCCCGGCGGTCGCGACGACGGCGACAGGGACGCGGCCGGCGCCCCGGTCTTTCGCGATCTCCGACTCGAGGGCTGCCACGTCCATCCGGAACTCCGCGTCGACCGGGATCTTCCGCAGCCCATCGATGCCGAGCCCGAGGACGACACACGCCTTGTCGATCGAGGAATGCGCGAGCTCCGAGCCGTAGATAATGCCCTGGGGCCGGCCCGCGAGGCCCGTCTTGCGGACGTCGGGAAACGCTTCCTCGCGCGCGGCCGCGAGCGCGATGAGCGAAGCCGTCGAGGCCGTGTCGGCGAGCTGACCGTCGAAGCCGCTCGGCCCCCACGGAAGGCCCACGAGGTCGAGCAGCCACCGCACGACGCCCTGCTCGAGCTCCGTGAGGACAGGCGACGTGCGCCAGAGGATGCCGACCTGGTTGTAGCCCGCCGCGAGGAAGTCGCCCACGATCCCGGGAGCCGAGCCCGTGTTCGCGAAATACGCAAAGTACCCGGGATGCTGCCAGTGCGTGAGGTTCGGCTCCACGAGGCGGTCGAGGTCGCGCTCGATCGCCTCCCACGGCTCGGGGTCTTCCGGCGCGCTGCGGGGCATCTGCGCGAAGACCTCGCCCGGTTTCGTCCGCGCGAGGACGGGCCGCGTCTCGAGCGTCTCGAAGTAGCGCGCGAGGCGCTCCACCGCGGCGTGCCCCATCTCGCGGAACGCGTCGGGCGGAAAGTCGCCGAGCGGTTCGTCCATGGGGGCGAAGTCTACGGGATCAGGGCGAGGCCTCGACGCAGACCGCCGCGGCGCCGAAGGCCTCGCCGAGCGCGTCGAGAACCTCAGCTCTTTTTCGGCGCGCGGACGTCCTTGGGAATCTGAAGAGGCCCGGTCTCGCGCAGGTCTTCCTTGATGATGAGGTCGAGAAACATCTCGCGCACGCCGTCCTTCCCACGGTCCTTGAAGACGCTGCGCACCTGGCTCGGTTTGAGCTCGATGCCCGCCATCGCCTTGAGGTACTGGCAGAACACGGTGGCCCGGGACCGGAAAGAGATGAGGAGGATGAGAAAGAGGACTCCCGCGAACACGAGGAGGGCCAGTCCCGTGAGCCCCCGCACCTCGAAAAGGGACGACGGGTTCATACGCCTTCTCGCCCGGGCCGGCTGGCAGGACGCATCGCGGACTCCTTACGGTTCAGCGTCCATGATACCGCGGGAGCGTCGCCTCCCCTACGCCACCCGCAGCTGCTGCCGCGTCGCCGGCGCGATCTTCTCCTCGGGCGTGAGGATTCCCCGGAAGTTCAGGGGGTCGGCCGCGGAGACGAGAACGGGCGGAAGGTCGCCGGCCTGACTCATGCGCTTTCGGACGGCGCGCAGCAGCGCGACGGCTTCGGGCAGCGCGTACTGCTCGCCGTCGAACCCGGCGACGAAGCGTCCGCCGCGCACCTCGCCGCGCGCTTCCAGCGTGCGCAGGACGCGCGCGACGTCGCGGAAGGGGAGCGGCTGCTTCTCTCTCGCGAGCGTCTTGCGGAAGACGATACCCGTGCGCTGAAGGAGGCGGCGGGCCACGAACTCGGCTGAGGGTGGAGATGACGCCTCGCGTGGCAGGAGGCTCCAGCGCCCCGTCGAAAGAACGGCGGTCTTTCGTTTCGACGCGGGGACGATCAGCCAACGGAGCCCGCTGAACGAGTCGCAGGTGGCGCGTCCGAGCGCGATCAGCTCGCTCAGGCCTTCCTCGACGAACGTCGGCGGAAGCTTCGTCGCGCGTGCGAGCTCCTGGAAGAACATCGCGCCTTTCCTGACGAGGGCTTCCTGGACCTCGAGCGCTTTCCCGGAGGGCTCTCGCGCTGGAGTCAGCGCGGCGAGCGCGGACCACTCGTCGAGGTCGCGCCTTTCGACGAGGCAGATCGGCGTGCGCCGCGTCGGCCCCGGAGCGGCGCCCCAGAGCCGGCCCCAGGCGATCTCTCCTGAGAGCGTGAGCTGGTCCAGCCACTCGCGCTTGTACCCGCGCACGCGCGACGGGAGGACGCTGCCTTCCCACGCGGCGGCCGGGATCTCGAACCCCGCGAGCTGCGCGACGACCTGCGCGACGCCGCGCGGCCCGTCCAGGCGATGCTCGGGATCCGCGTGCTGCCAGCACGCGAGGAAGCGCAGGAACTGCGCCGCCGTGACGGGCTCGATCTCCTTGCGCAGGCGGTCGAGCGTGTAACGATGGATGCGGGCGAGAAGCCGCCGGTCGCACCAGGCTTCGCGTCCCGCGATGCGCGTGCGGAGAATCGCGCCCTCGGCCTCGAGCTCGCGGAGCAGCGCCTCGTCGGGTCCGCCGGCAAAGACAGGCCCGAGCGCTTCCATGCGGCCTTTGAACACCGCTTTCGGGTCGCGCGGCGCTTCCGCCGCGAACCAGCGGCCGCCCTCGAGGGCGACGCGGCCCGCGGCGGCGAGCTCGTCCAGCCACGTCTGCCACGGGCGACCCTCCTCAGCGGTGACGTACCCCATCCAGAGGAGCGCCTCGTGCACCTCTTCCGCGTTTGAGGGCTGCGGCCACGCTTCTTCGCGGACACGCGAAATCGCCTCGGGATCGAGGATGCCGATCTCGTCCGCCGAGCGCGTGTCGAGGACCCGCCGGGAGAAGACGGCCTGCGTGCGCCGCTCCTCCAGGGGCGCGTCGTCGAGGAACGTGTAGGGCTGCGAGGACAGGATGCCGCGCGCGAATGCCGACGGCTCGACCGTGTCCACCGCGCGCCGCTCGATCGATCCGTCCTTCAGGCCGCGCAGCACCTCGAGGAAACCGTCGACGTCCATCGCTTCGGTCAGGCAGTCCTCGATCGTCTGCGCGACGATCGGATGGTCCATCGGGATCTCGACGGGGCCGCCGGGCAGCGTCTCGGGGCACGCGATGACCTGCGGGAACGCCGTGACGAGGAGGTCGTTCGCACGCATCCGCTGCAGGTTCGCCGGCACCCTCTTGCCGTTCCGCGTCCGGTCGAGGAGGAGGGAGCGCTGCGCGTTCCAGCGCCAGCGCGTCTCGAAGAGAGGGGAAGCGAGGACGGCTTGGACGAGGACGTCGCGCGCGGTTTCGGGGTTCAGGTAATCAAAGACCTCCGGCAGCTCGAAGCTGTGCTGCGGGCCGAGCGAGAGGACGATCGCCTCTTCGTTCGCGGCCGCCTGAAGCTCGAAGCCGAAGCCGACGCAGAAGCGCTTCCTCAACGCGAGGCCCCACGCCTTGTTGATCTTCGATCCGAACGGCGCGTGCACGACGAGCTGCATGCCGCCGCTCTCGTCGAAGAAGCGCTCCAGGATGACGCGCTTCTGCGTCGGGACGGCTCCCAAAGCGCTGCGCCCCGCCTCCACGTACTCGGCGATCTGGATGGCCGCGCCCTCCGGCAGGGCCTCGCCGCATTCCGAGCGAAGGAACGCGGACATCGAGGGGGAGTCGGCGCGCCCTTCGACGCCGGAGACACTGCCCCCGCTCCGCGAGTTTGCCAGCGAAGGAGAGGGGCATGCCGGCTCTCCCGAGAAAACCAACCCCTCGCGCAGGTTGCCGATCTCCGCGGCGAGCTCGCGCGTCCGGCCCGGCGCCTCCCCGAGCCAGAACGGAAGGGTAGGCGGCTGGCCCTTCGCGTCCGCGACGCGGACGATGCCGGGCTCGATTCGCAGCACGCGCCAAGAGGCGTTGCCGAGCTGGAAAATGTCGCCTCCGTTGGACTCGACCGCCCAGTCTTCGTTGACGGTCCCGACGACCGTTCCTTCAGGCTCCAGCCGGACCTGGTAGTCGGCCGTATCCGGAATCGCGCCTCCGGACATGAGTGCGGTGAGGCGGGAGCGCTTCGTGCCCATGAGGCGGCCGTTCACGCCGTCGCGGTGCAGCAGGGCCCGCCGGCCTTCGGTGTGGAGCGCGACGACGCGGTCGAACTCCTCGCGCGAAAGCTCCCGGTACGGCCAGGCTTTCCTCACGAGGTCGAAGAGCGCGCGCTCTTCCCAGGCTTCACCGGCGCATGTCGCGACGATCTGTTGCGCGAGGATGTCCAGCGGCCGCGGCGGCATCGGCGTGCGGTCGAGGACCGCATGCCGGATGGACGAAAGGAGTGCCGCCCCCTCCACGAGCTCGTCCAGCGTCAGGGGGAAGAGGCGGCCCTTCGGCACCTTCCTGAGCACGTGTCCCGAGCGGCCGACCCGCTGAAGGAACGTCGCGATCGAGCGCGTCGCGCCGACCTGGATCGCGAGATCCACGTCGCCGACGTCGATTCCGAGCTCCAGCGACGCCGTCGCAACGAGCGCGCGCAGCCTGCCGGCCTTCAGGCGCTGCTCGGCGTCGAGGCGCCGCGCTTTCGAAAGGCTGCCGTGGTGGCTCGTCACGGCGTCCTCGCCGAGGAGGCGCGTGAGCTGCGCCGAGATGCGCTCGGCCATCTTGCGCGTGTTCACGAAGACGAGCGTCGTCCGATGCTCGCGGACGAGGTCCGCGATGCGCGCGTAGATCTCCTCCCATTGCTCGTGCGAGCAGACGGTCGCGAGCGGCGACGGCGGCACCTCGATCCCGAGGTCCAGCGTGCGGAACGTGCCGGCATCGACGAGCGTGCATTCGCGCCCACCGCCGACCAGGAAGCGGCCGACCTCGTCGAGCGGCTTCTGCGTCGCCGAGAGGCCCACCCGCTGAATGGGCCGGCCGGCGAGATGCTCGAGGCGCTCGAGCGAGAGAGCGAGATGACTGCCTCTCTTGTCGCGGATGAGCGCGTGAATCTCGTCGACGATGACCGTCGAGACCGTCCGGAGAATCTTCCGGCCGCCCTCGCTCGTCAGGAGGAGATAGAGCGACTCCGGCGTCGTCACGAGGATGTGCGGCGGCCGGCGCGTCATCGCCGTGCGCTCTCCCGCGGGCGTGTCGCCCGTTCGCACGAGGACGCGCACCTCCGGAACCGACGGGTCGAGAGCGCGGATCTCGGCGAGCGGCCCCTGCAGGTTCTTCTGGACGTCGTTCGAGAGCGCGCGCAGCGGCGAGACGTAGAGGACCTGCGTCTCGTCCTTCAGCCCGGGCCCCTGTCGGATCAGCGAATCGATCGCCGAGAGGAACGCCGCGAGCGTCTTGCCCGAGCCGGTCGGGGCCGCGATGAGCGTGTTGCGCCCCTCCCGGATCGCCGGCCAGCCCTGGCGCTGCGGCGGCGTGGGCTCCCCCAGCCGGTCCTGAAACCACGTCTGAACGGCGGGATGAAAGGGGGCGAGGAGAGACATCGAGACTCGATCTTAACCATCAGAGGGAAGACCACAAGGCCGGCCGTGGGCCAGAATCCCTCTCGTATGCTGACCGACGAGGCCCCGCCCGCCAGGCTTCCGCGCC
>OCTA010002255.1_pt1 | contig 17629 bp, 9 predicted proteins | sample 1538991 | NCBI WGS metagenome assembly OCTA01 (sample SAMEA3539302, study PRJEB22396) | soil metagenome | biome: tundra; feature: field; material: soil | place: USA | collected 2010-05 | depth 0.15 m | reverse complement strand
CAGAAGCTGCTCGACCAGTTCACGCGCTCGTCGAGCTACGGAGGCTTGCGTCCCATACCAGTACCGCGCTCCCTCGACGTAGAGGTAGGAGGAGCGGTCGGTCAGGCGGTTTAGTGCGTCGCCGTAGGTTGCGACCGATTCTCCTGGAAGAGTGCACGCGAGCTTGACTCGCTGAATCTCCACTCCCCGGTTGGCAGAGCCAGCCCGAGGTGCTGACGCCAGGAACACAGCGCGAGCTGCACGCCGGGCGGCTCCGTATCTACCCAGGTTCGGATATGCGCGGTCAATCTTGAGTGGCACCGACCCGGGTCCGTCGATGTCGCTGTCAATGATGGGTTGCCACGCCTGGTCCAGGTTCCGTGTCAACTCCGCCTGTACTGCCGCATCGTCAAGAGGGACGCTTGCTGGCAGGATCATCGGCGACTGATCGCTTCCAGCCCAGAGGGCGGAGATCACAGCGGCCATCAACCGCAGTACGCCGCGTGTACGTTGAAACCCTTCGAGGGTCGACCAGTCCTCGTACAACCGGGCGAAGAGTTCTGGATGAATCGGGTACGACCCCTTGATCTTGTCTATGTACCCCGGCTCGCGGCACTCGCTCGGGAACTCCGCCGCCTGTCTCCTGTAGAACTCGCTGAAGGTCTGCGCGGTGGCGTCACGATCTTTGATGCGGTCAGTCGCGATGGGTTCGAAGAGTCGACGGCGAACGATTTCGAAGCTCTCTTCTGCGGAGGCAGGACGCCACGGCGTCTCGGTCCGAGCGATGACGTTGCCGAGCCGACGAGCCGCTTCTTGCCCCGCTACCCCACCTAGCTCTGCTTCAGATCCGATCGGAGAAGAGCCTGGACGAGCGGGATCGTCCGATACCGGTAGTGAAATCACAAGAAGGACGCCTGGAACCGCAATCGCTGCGTCCGCGAGCGTCTGGGCGAAAGAGAACTGCGTCTCGAACATGCCGCCGGGAAGCAGTTCCGAGGTCTCGAAGAGCTGCCGAGCGTACGCGACCCATTCGTCGATCAGCACAAGGCAGGGTCCAAAGCGCCGGAAGACCTCGGACATGGCCTGGCCAGGACTCGTAGCCGTTCGATCAGCCTCGGCCACGAGCGCGTAGCCCTCGATACCTCCGAGCTGCCACGCGATCTCACCCCAGAGCGTGCGGATCTCAGTGCCGTCCGGCTTGACCTCTGGCTGACCAGGTGACATCTCCGTCCCGACAAGGACAGCTCGCCGAACGGCGGGCAGTTCCTTCACACCGGCGGCAGACAGGAGTTCTTGGATCTCCTGTGGAAAACCGGTCACGGGCAGCCCTGAGAAGAGGTGGTAGAGCGCGATCATCGAGTGCGTCTTCCCACCACCGAAGTTCGTTTGGAGGTCGACGACGGGCACGCCACGGCCATGCACGATGCGTTGCGCGGCCTGAGTCAGCAACTGGTGCAGGCCGACGGTCAGATACGTCCTTCGGAAGAACTCAACCGGCTCTGTATATTCGGCGAGACCCTTGCGAAGGTGCACTTGATGAAGGTTTGCCGCAAACTCGGCAAGAGCAAACTTTCCCTGCGCAACGTCATTGTGAGGCTGAATCACTTCGCGCCACGGCAAAAGCCCCGCGGAGGGTTCCGTGAACAGCGCATCTGGCTTCGGAGTTACCTTTTTCGTCTCGGCTTCGAGCCTCTGGCGCATCAAGTCGTTCTTGGTTGCACCGACCTCGGCTGCTTCTGGCGCGTCGATCAGCGCGAGAAGCCGCTCGATCGTGTCGAGTGATCGGTAAGCGTCGTCGCGCGAGAACGGCTCGTTGTGTGCCCATTTGTTGCGCCAGTCGCGAGCTTCGCCAACGAGGTTGCGACCCGTCGACCGCAGCTCGTCGCGGAACACGGCCTGCCAGTTGTCCAGCACGACGCTGATCTGCGCCGACGGGTCCTCGTCGACATTCACGTCGGCGTATGCGGCCTTCCAGTTGCCTCCCACGGGTGACTTCTTGGTCATGCGGCGGTCGATGTATGGGCCGAACGCTCGGGCCAACAATTCCAGCGCGTTGCCCACCCGATCTCGGTTACTGAGCGCCATTTGGACCCCTAACCTCTAGAAGAGCGACCCCTGGCCATCGGGTTCAGCGGCGGCCAGTCGACTGATATCAAGCCAGGATGCAGCCAGAGCGTTGTAAGGCCCAGCCTCCTTGGCCCAGTTCTTTGACTCGGCAATGAGAAACAGACGGTACGCCAAGTCACGCGCTGCGTCTCCGAGCCCACCAACCTTCGCCAGGAGTTCAGCGGCAGAGGCCTCGTTCTCATTCATTAGCCGCCGGATGAGATGCTGCGTGACTTCCCAGACGGTGAGACGACTGTCCTTGGTCGGGTCCCAGTTCGGGTCCAGCTCGTTGCGATCCAGTAGCCGGACCTTGCCGCCACCCGACTTCACCAAGCCCGCACGAACGAGTCCATCGACGCTTACGTTCTTGGCCCGACTGAGATCGTCCGCTCTTCCGTAGTCACCCTCGTCCATCCCTTGTTCCGCATACCAGGCGATCGCCCAGCGCGTGTCCTCATCGAACTCCCCTTCTTGTTCAGCGGAGACCTCGTCGAGCACCTGGTTGATCAGCGCAAGAGCGGTACGAACGCGCATCGGATCTCCATTTGGTTCGACAACCTTCGCGTAACGAGAGAACACCGCCATGCCGGGACCGATCGCGGCCTGTGCTAAGTCAACAGGCGCTACCCCACCACTCTGCAAGTCACGCAGCGCGTGCCCCAGCTTCCCTTTCAAATCCTGGATAAACCCGCGCCGATCCGTCACTCCTGCCGTAGCAGACCGAGGACGGCAAACGAGGACGATCGACGATGCAAGGGCATTGGTTCCCGAAGAGAGCATGCGATTCGCCAGCTCTGTCCGCATGGGCCAGGTCGCTGTCACCTGAAGGTCGGAACGCAGAAGTCCATCCAGCATCTTTTCCCACCCGGTAGACGCGGTCGACATGCCGGTGCCTTCGTCGTTGTCATCAGACTCGCTCTGCTTAAAGGCGTAGAAAACCGTCATCGGCGTATCAGGTGCCCCCTGCTGCGCAGCTTGAGCGAATACTCTCCTGAACCCGGATTCGAAATGATTCTCCGCCTTGTGCTTATCGCCGCCGAAGCGGTAGGGAGTCGCAATCAACTCATCAGTCTTCGGAGTAAGCAAGGTGGAAAACAGCTCTGGATATATGCCCCGCAAGCAGCGGCGCAGCCAAAGGTAGAAGAAGTCGGAAAGATCCGCGTAACCAATGTTGTCGTAATACGGGGGATCAGTCGACAAGACGAGACCGACGTACGACCGCTGGGCTGCGTCAACTTGGCAAGTAACGGCAGGTGCTCTTCCTGAGAGGTTTTCTATAACGTTTGCAATGCTTCCGAGACTGATTCCGTAGTCGCCGGCGGCGTTTGCGAACAAACCACACTCCGCAAAGTCCCAGATCATTGGAACAGCCTGCCGTCCAAAGAGGTTCCGTACCTGAGTTCGCGTATTCTCCCATCGGGCAAGCGCGTTCTGGAGATCCGCGAGCCGGCTGACGCCAAAGGCAAGAAAGGTTGTGACTGCATCGGCGTAGCTGACATTGTGGTCAGAGTCGGCGAGGATGCGTTCCCGTGCTTCTCCGACGAGGTCGCCTAGAGTGCAAAGTGCGGTTAGCTGTCTATTGGTGAAGAGATCCGAGTGGTGCGTCAGGCCATACATGGGAGGCGAGAACCATCTCGGATTGTCCGGCATCTCCGTATCTGAGACATCGTCTGGTCTCGCGACTCTTGCGGCAATTTCCTGCATCTCCGTCGGTGCCAGGTACACCCGCTCACGCTGGCCATCAGCGACCATGGCCATCAGTTGCGTGCCTATCCGATGAGCGCGTCCCTCTTCCCACAGGTACTGTCGAGGCACCGGAGTGTTGCAGAGGATACACATAGCGCCGCTTCGGGAGACTGTTCCCTCGACGGGCGGACCTCCGCTGCCATGCCCGATCTCGAAGCGCACGCACTTTGCGACCGAATCAGGAATCGGCCGGACCCAGGCTTCCTTGCCCTTCCTCTTGCTGAGCCAGAAGCTCCGTACGAGAGGCATCGTCGCGCGACAAGCTGGATTCGGACATGTGACAGTGCGCGTCCACAGCCATGCGATGACCATGGTTTGCTTCCCGTCCGAGAGAATGGCTCTCGGATACAGGCTGCCGATGCGGCTCTCGGCCTCATCGCGCATTCATTTGCCGTAAAAGCGAACATCGTCGGCGAGACCCTGAGCGCCTCGCCAAGACTGGGTCCCTTGTAGGGTTGTGCCGGACTGAGGGTGGACTGGCGGTCGATTCGTGAACTTGGTCGGAAGCTCGATCAGCGCCTTCGTAATTAGAACGGCCACCGGGTTGAGATCGCTCGCGTGAGCTTCGAGGCCGAGACGCTGTGCCTCCAGAGGGATCGAGCCCCCACCACAGAATGGGTCGACAATCGCTGGCAGTCCCTCGGGATAGCAGCGCCGAATTTCTGCCCGTGCTTCTTCAAGGATCTTCTCGTTGTTTGTAGCTTCCCAGGGGACAAGCCGTTCGATGATGTCAAACAGACGCCGACGCTCTCGTTCTTGGTCCGCCTCGGTCGGAAACGACTCGGGGTGTGCAGAAGGGTCGTCAACGAGCTGTGCGAACAGGACGGCGCGACATGCAGCGAGAGGCCGACGCGCCCACCAGAGGTGAAGTGTGCTGGGATGCCCGTGCCGGATGCTCTTTTCCCGCGCAGCCTCGCGATTGATGACATCAAGTGGCAGAGCAACCTCAATCAGCTTGGTCGGCATCACGCTCCCAATGGTGAGGCGGCACGTTGCCAGTAAGCGTGCCATGAAAGGGTCGTGCTTGTGGTGTCGAACGGGAGACGGACATCAGGTCCATACGGCCCCACTAAGTAACGCACCCGGTCGTGTTCGGCTCCGTCCGCCGAGACTTCGACAAGTGCGAGGACGTAGGCATCTGGCACGTTCGCCGCGAACCGAAGCTCGTTTTGGGTCACCACGAATGCATCGGCTCCTTCGATACGCCCCTTGACCTCGACGAACAACGTCTCGCCGGTGGGCAGGGTCGAGCGGATGTCGTATCCGGGGTGGCTGTGGGGCATCTCTTGTGTTTCGTGGCCCAGCCGCCGCTCGATCGCCAAGACCGCGTCAACTGCTCTCCGTTCGACGACGGTCGTGTCGATGGCGTGCGCAGGAGGGGCGGAGGGCGTTTCCCCGGTTACCTTCCGTATCAGACCCACTGGCAGAACCAGCGCGCCGCCGACAACGACCGGTAGCTGCGAGGCGAGCTGAGCCTCACGATCCAACTCCGCAAGGCGAGCCTCCTTGCGCCGCTGCAACTCGTCGGCACGTCCGGCAGCCCGATCGGGATTCATCCGTGGCGATTTTCCGGCATCTGTTTGCACCTGAAGCTCGCTTGCCCGGTGGTCCCAGTAAGTGACCTCGCGGGTGAGGCGCTCTTGGACAGCGGCCTTTACCTTGGCGACGCGCTCAAGCGTGCGTGAACGAACTTCGGCGAGATGTTCCGCGGATAGAACGTCGATCCCATAGTCCAGCGCCCGGTTCTCAACGTCGCCCTGCAGCCAGTCCATCTTCTTGACGAGTGGCCCAATGGCAGGTAGCTCCGCATCGGTGGCAGGTCTCAAGTCGAGGTATGGCGCATAGCTGGCCGGGCGCAACTCCCCTACTTCGGGGACCTCGACGAACTCGAAGCGTCGCGACACGGTGCGACGGTTTCCGTGGCTGTCATCTCTCGCATCAGTGACGGCATGCTCGAGAAAAACGAGCACGCGCGGCTCGGTTCCCTGGTCGGAAGGATCGACGAGCACCGCCCCTTGGCGAAGCAGAGTCCGATGCCTCTCCAAAGTGATGTCGAGCACCGCTTCCAGAAGAGGGTGGCCCGGCGCGACCAGTTCGGCGAGGGGCTTTCCCTCGGCGTGAATGAGATCCTTCTCGAAGGTGACGCGCTGGTACTTGGGAAGAACGGGGATGCCAGCACCGATCAGGCGGTCCCGGTTACGAATCTCTGCGGGGACGAAGGTGACCTCGAACCTGCTCGATTCGCGCTCACTCATGCGCCCGCCGAGTTGCACAAATGCCTGCGCAAACCATGCTTGCACGTAACCTGGCTGCAGCTTGCGGGCCTCGGCTTCGAGCATGTCGACACGGATGCGATCCAGATCAGCCGTCGACAACACCTCAGAGCTAAGAGCGTGCTCGCGAACCATTTCGGCAAGCCCTTCGCCCACCTTCGCGTCGATGACCCTGTTGAGCTGAGCCTTCACCTCGGGCTGGTTGCCATACCGGATTGCCCGAAGCAGCAAGTCCCGAAGCTCTCGGCCTGGCAGCACGTCACCGAGAACGTCGAACACTTGATCCTTGCCGAGGGTCTCGCGCATCTCGGAGAGCTTGTCGAGCAACCGGCGGTAGACCTGGCCCTCCCGGGTCTCATCAGCGACCAGGTTCCACATGTGGCAGACCTCGGTCTGACCGATGCGGTGCACGCGTCCGAACCGTTGCTCGATCCGGTTCGGATTCCAGGGCAAGTCATAGTTGATCAGAAGGTGCGCCCGCTGGAGGTTGATGCCCTCCCCCGCCGCATCAGTCGCGACGAGGATCAGGCAATCCTTGTCCTGAGTGAACCGTTCTTGAATGACCCGGCGCTCTTCGCGAGCCACTCCACCGTGAATGGCGACAACGGCTTCTGGACGGCCCAGATAAGCGCGCAACTTGTCGACGAGGTAGTGGAGGGTGTCACGGTGCTCAGTAAACACGATGAGCTTTCGCCGTGATCCTCCCGACTCCACCATCTCAGGAGCTTCTGCGAGAAGTCCCACGAGTTCAGTCCACTTCTTGTCAACCTGAGACTTTCGTACCTGGTCCGCGAGAGCTTCGAGACGTTCCAGAGTGGCGATCTCGTGTTGCAGCTCCGCGAGCGTGCGCGCACTCGTCGCCTGGTCGACGAGTTGCTCTTCCAGTTCCTCGACCTCGGCACCTTCGAGATCCTCGATGTCGTCGTCCAAGTCTTCATCGGGATCATCGAGCTGGATCCGTAGCGGTTCACTCTCGGCGAGCAACGAATGAGCGCGCTGCTGAACCTTGACCTCGCTCGCCTTGTCTTCGAGTCGCCTGCGGCGTCGGGCGAGCGACTGGAAAATCGCTTCTGGACTTGACGCAAGACGCCGCTGCAACACCGTGACGGCAAAGCCGACGCGGTTTCCTCGGCGGCCTTCACCTTCGGCGGCCAGCCGCTCGGCTCGCCCCATCTCCTGGGCGACATAGTCCGTAACCTCGGCATAGAGAACCATCTCTAGGTCGGACAACTGGTAGGGGACGGTGTAGGCGCGGCGTTCGGGGAAAAGGGGTCGCCCATCGAAGCGAAGAAGGTTCTCCTTCACCATCCGTCGCATGAGATCCGATACGTCCGCTGTGTGAACGCCCTCGCGGACCTTGCCCTCAAAACGGTCCGAGTCGAGCAGTGCCATGAAGAGCTGGAAGTCCTCCTCCTTGCCAGCATGGGGCGTTGCCGTCATGAGCAGGAGGTGACGGGTCGTACCGCCGAGCAGTTTCCCGAGCCGGTAGCGCTTCGTCTCCTTGACCTCATTGCCGAAGTAGTGGGCAGCCATGCGATGCGCCTCGTCAACGACAACAAGGTCCCACTCTGTGGCTCCGAGACGTTCGAGCAAGTCATCGTTGCGGGACAGATGATCTAGTCGGGCAATCATCAAGTTGCGCTCGCCGAAGGGATCGCCTGTCCGGGCGGCCTCGATCAGCTCTCGGGTGAGGATTGAGAAGTCGAGTCCGAACTTGTCGTGCATCTCGTCCTGCCACTGTCCGACGAGACCGCCGGGAGCCACGATCAGGACTCGGCGGACATCCCCACGAAGCATCAGCTCCTTGATGTACAGCCCGGCCATGATCGTCTTGCCGGAGCCGGGATCATCGGCCAGGCAGAAGCGCAGAGGTTGCCTGGGAAGCATCTCGCCGTAGACAGCGATGATCTGGTGAGGAAGTGGTTCGATCAGACTGAGATGCACCGCGAGACGGGGATCGAACAGGTAAGCGAGACGGATTCTGCGGGCCTCAGCAACGAGCCGGAAAAGGGTTCCATCACCGTCGAAAGACCAGGCTCGCCCCTGCCCGTCGAGCGTCAGCTCAGCTTCCTGCGTGCGGTAGACAACCTGCTCGTCGACCCTGCCGGCGTCAGTTCGGAAAGTGAGCAGGATGCTTCGCGAGCCTGCCCAGCGCGTCGCTACGACGGTGACCGACTCGCCAGGGACGATGCCGCGCACGACTGCGCCCGGTGTCAGCTCCTCGAGTGTTGTCACGCTTGGCTCCTCATGCCTCTGCCTGTTCTACACCCGGGGTGTTGCGGGAACCGTGGACAACCGAGCCGCGGCGAGTCCTCCCGCTGATGGTCATTCGACGAGTCGAGCCGGCCGCCTTCATCCAGGGGTAGGCGTGACGTACATCATCATCGAGGACCTCGCCGCGGTGCTGTCGGAGGCCGCTGACCCCGTCGCCGAACATGCTCCGATCGGCGGCAAATGAGGTCGTCGTCTTCACGCCGACCACCGAACAATCAAGGTGGGAACTCGACATGCTGTGCGAGCTGTGAGACGGAAGAGCGTGTCGCTCACCGATGACGCCATCGCCGCGCTCGAGCGGCGCGCTCGGGAGCACGCCGCCAATGTCTCGTGCGTCGTCGAAGCGGCCGCCGCAGTGATCGACGGAGGTGGAGCGCCTGCCCGTGCCGTGCAAGACACCTTGTCCCTGATCGTCGCGGCGGACGCCGGAGCGGTTCCGGCCGACCCCGCCGCGACGTCACCTAGCGATGCGCCGCGAGCCATGTATCGGACGCGCTGGCGCTTTCGCTGACCGTCTTACGGCCCTACGCGCTGTGGTCGATCTGTTCGCGCTGGCGTGGCTAAGCGCCGACCAGGTCCCCGAAGATCGCGTCAATTTCCGTCATCCAGCGATTGAGCGGTTGCTCATCCCAGCCGAGGAGTGCGACGAAGTTCTCGACGGCCCAGGCGTAGCTCTCCGCCGCGACGAGGGACGCTCCGTCGACCCAACCTTGGTCGACGGCGAACTCCGACGACAGGCGATCATCGGCGGTGTCCTTGGTGCTGAAAAAGACGGTAGCCCCCCATTGGGTGCCGTGGGTGACCGCCGAGAAGAGCCTGTAGATGCGCTTTGAGTCCGTCTCGATGTGGCGGCCAGCGAAGGTCTCCATTGTCGTCGTGATCGCCGGCCGTTCGTGGCCGTCGACGCGGTCGCCGGCCGAGCTCCGCTTACCGACCTTGACTGCCAGCCCGAGGGCCTCGATCTTCTTCGCCGTCTCCTCGAGGCTGGCATGGTTGCCGAGCTCGGCGCGGGTCATCCCGGTCTCGGTGAGCAACTTGTCAAGCTCCCGCGCGCTGTTCAGTCGATCGAGCGAGAGGCGCGCGACGCGGGTACGCGCATCGATCGTCGGGTCCGTGAGGCGCCACGCGCCCGCGCCGAGCTCCATGGCAACTCGCGCGAGCGCTGTAAGGGAGTAGATGGGCGGAACGTCGGCGCCAAGAAGGACTGCGATCGACTCGAGGTGCTGCGTCGTGGCAAACAGGAGGATCCCGGCGTTGTTCACCGCGCCCTGAACCTCGTCACGGAACTCCTTTCCGTCGGTTCGTTCGACATGGGAGAGCTCCTTCCCGAGCTGGGACCCCGGGAGGCCTGCCCAGTCGGGATCGATGGTCAGGTAGTCGCCGACGAGGGCACGGGCCGTCCAGAGGAAGCCAGCGATCCGTCGGCAGCGCTCGGGCTCAGGGCGTCGATCCGTCCATCGACCGTCAGGCTTGTCCGCCACGTTCGCTCACCGTTCCCTTCTCGGCTCCCCGCACGTACTCGTGAACTCGTCGGCTGCCGCCCTTTGAAGGCGTCGCCGGCGCCCTGAGGACGTTGGATCTGTCCTTTCCGCCAGGTCGCCCCATTGTGCACTACCCCATTCCGCGGTCAAGGGCTGCTGCGGGGCGGCGGCACCGTCGCCTCGTGCGGTCGACGCGCGCTCGCCTGGGCGACGGACATCCGCTTCCTCGCTCTCGCTCTGCTCGACCCTTGGCCGCGGCGCTACGCCCTCGGGGACTTCTTGCAGAAGAAGGAGCCGCATTCGTCCACGACAACGATCTCTACGCCCGGCTCCTCGTCGTACTCCTTCATCACCGCCTCGGGGTTTCCGGAGACCTCGACGTGCGCGCCGTCGACCTTCGTGCGGATGAGGTAGGCGGTCCCGCACTCGCACGCAGTCGCGAACACATGCTCGCGGCCGCGTCTTACTGCCTCTTCGGCGAGCAGGAGTGGATAGAAGATCGTGTGGCGTCCACAGGTCGTCGGCATCTCGATGCGACCACCGTTGAGCTGGCTCTGTGGGAGGTCGACCGCTGGCGACCAGGGGCAGATCGAGGTCTGTGGAATGGTCGTGGACAGGTTCTGTCCCAGTGCGATGCGCTGGTACTCGGCGTCGCCGACCGCGCTCGCCGGCGGCCATTCGACGGTGGCGGCAGGGGGCCAGATCGGCACGAGCCCGTCACCAGCGTCGAGGTCGAGGTCGAGGTGTGCTGTCGTGAACCGAAAGCCGCACAAGAGGACCTCGCCCACGACGACGTTGAACGTGTACCCCTGAGGTCGATCGTGCTCGGCGACGCCGTCCACGGTCACGGCCTGCGGAGTCGCCCACGCTGATGCGAGGCGCTCCTCGCCGACGTACCGGCCGATCCACATCTGCGTGCCGGGCGGGGGCTCCGGGACGCCCTTCGATCGGTAGAGCGTCGCGTACTCCTCAACAGGGAGGCCGTACCCGTCGGCCCTCTGTTGCCTGGAAGCAACGTGCATCGCGACGAGTGTCGTCTTCAACGCCCACTTGGTGAGGCGAGCGGCGGCGGTCGGATCGATCGTCCCTCCGTGCCCGAGGAGGATCGGTCGGAGCGTTGGCACGATGTCGCCGTCGAGCGAGCTCATCCAGCCGTTGTTGCATGGCTCGCACACCGCACGCACCGTGATGGTGAAGGGGACGAACCTACCCTTCGACTCCGGCATCCGGTTGAGCGGCCCGCCCCAGTGTTCGACCTCGTCGACTGCGAGCCCCAGCGTCGTGAGCCAGTGTGCGAAAACGTGCTCGCGGCTCATCCGCCCTTCGGATCTGCAGAACACGCAAACTGCCGCCATCGCGCGCAAGTTAGCCCTCGACAGCAGTCCCATCACCGGGGGGATCGCTCCGAGCGACCTCCGGGGCCTCTGGGTGGTAGGACTCAGCGCTGTCGGGCGCCGGGGATGGAGCGGGGTCGATCGTCCTCTTCACCACGACGAGCGAGCGATGAAGGCGAGAGCCGGATCGCGTCTGACGCTCCGTCCATGCTCGGCGGCCGTTGGCCGCCGGCGTCGATTGTGGCACGAAAAGTCCTGGTGGCAGCCGCGGACGGCCTTCTCAGCACCCACACCCACACGGCAGCTCGTCCGGCGCCCCGATCCGGCTGAAGAAGGTGCCCCGTCGAGAGGGTCGGGGTCACGCTCCTCGCTGGTTGGATTAGGAACGATTGCTGTAAACGGCTGTAGCACCCGCTCCATGTCGAAGTGGCAATTCAATGGAGTCTGGTTTGGCGCATCTCCAGATACATGTCGTCGTACTCCTCGACCATATGTAGGCGTTCGGAGCTGAGACCACTCAACGGTGGAGCTGGAGGCAGCAGGGCTATCAAATCGTTCCCGTCCGGTTGAAGCGCGACCACCCGCTCGTGACCACCGACGGTCAAATCGACTTCTCCGTCGTCATGCCTTACGTAGTAGCGATAGCCGCTTCGCACGTCACGCCACACTTGCTGCTTTCGTTCCACCCAGGAGCTGCGAAGACTGCTCCCTCCCGAGCCGTATCCGCTGTACCCAATTAGTCGGCCATCCTCATACAAGGCGTACGCAACCTGGCGCTCCGTTTCCCCTGGTAGTTGGTCCTGGAGAAGGCGCCGACGTTCTCCGAGGGTCACGTCCGCTGCCGGCCACCGCGCCGATCGCCGCTCGGTGTAACGGCAGACGATGTCTGGCAGGAACAGTTCGAAGCGATCCAGACTCATCGGGCGGGCTACGAGCCATGCTTGGACACTGCCGTCAGGATTCTCGCCAACGGGCAGCTCGCCATAGGCCTCGCCGTACGCCCACTGCAACGGAGGGCCGTCAACGCCTATGAGTCGAGGGTCGAGCGACTCGAAGAAAGCCATGGCATCCAAGAGGGCTTCGATGACATGTCGACCCTGGACCGCTTTGCGGTAGCCGTCCTGTGCTTCCCCTCGCGCCCTGCGCTGGCGATCTCCGGTGCCTGAGGGCAGGTTACGGTAGTCGTCGGGTAGCTGATCGTATTCCGCCCACGCATACACGCACCGCGTTATCTGGCCGCCTTGATGCAACGGCACTCCCAAAATCTGCTTCTGGACGAGCAAGTCCTCAGCCAGAATTGAGGAGTGGGTTTCGCAGTTCCTTATCAACTCGAGCCCCGTGACGACCCGACCGAGCCGATCCTGGCTGCGAATAGTTCGGTAGCGGGTTTCCAGTGCGCGTTCGAAGACGGCCTCGTCCAAGATGTTGACGTATAACGTTGCGGTTATCGCTTCCAGTGCCGCAGCCTCTGGATCTTCGAGCGTCGCGTACCAATACGCCAGGACGGCCCGCCGCAGCGCACGCACATACCTCTGTGCCTTCCCCAGGGCTACGTCAGGTAACGGCATCGGCTGACCTTGATCGAACGTCAACACGGGGCCGGCTGGTGGCGAAGTTGCTCAGATGGGCGACATCTGTGACATCGACCTTGACCTCCAAGGTTGCTCTCGATTCCGCACCCGGTGTCCGTGAATCGCCAGGTTGACGGAACCGAGAAGGAGTTCCTGCACGATCCTGGGGTCTGGTTCAACTTTCGGGTCCATCGCTGCTCTGAAGAGGCTCCACGTCGATGCGTCGTCGAGACCAGGCGCTCGGGATGGGCAGATTGGTATTGACTATGAGCACTCCGACCAGAGTGGGGTAGCGCCGGTCAGTGAGGCCGTGCAAACGCGGGCGCAACCAATCAATGTAGTTGTCTATGACACCAGGGGGCGCCTGCTTCCGGCCGTGGTCAAATACCACAAGGGCCGACAGCTGGCTGCCACGGCCCACGCCGTACTGCGTCGGCTGACCCACGTAGCGGGCGCAGCGATCGATGGTGACGGGTGCGCCGTGGGACACCTTGAGCTCGGCGATGACGTCGTCGTGGAGAAGATCGTCAAAGCCTCCCGCCACGGCGTCCCGACGTGTCAGCCGTCCTCCCAGTTCGGGGTCGGCGCGCAGCAAGCGTTCCAGCTCGTTGTGGAACTCTGCCTCTGAGACACGAGATCCCCGCATAAAGGTCTTCTCGAACATGATGATCTGCGCCGACCGGACGCAAGCAGTAAATAGTCGGCAGAAGGCGCGGACGTCTTCGGTATCGAACTCGGGGCCGTCGAGGGTGCCGAACATGGCGAGGAGACGACCATCGGTCTGTTCGTGCTCGGTCAGCGCGTCACGGCTCGGGTCGAAGGGCCGCAAACGAAGGCGCTGGCATCCTTCGGTTTCGATCACCTCGTCGTGCCCGTCACCGATAAGGCGCACCTGGATCGGGCAATCGAGGGCGGGACCGAGGATTGGCTGCTCCACACTGCAGTGCAGCGGCTCCTCGCCGGTCAGCGTGATGCCGAACTCGTCGACCGTGCCGTCGCTGAGGGACAGCTCGTAGTGGGGTAGGGCGAGCGCCTCCCGCCCCAGGGTGGTGACCGGTTCCACGATGCACCTCTTTGCCCACTCGGGTGCCGCGACGAGGCGAACGGCCATCCCCAGGTGGTACAGCTCGCGCGGCCGCACCACCAGGATGTCGGTCACGGGGACGCCCCGCATCGTCGGGACGCAGACCGCTCGCGCCGGCTCTTCCCGCGCTGGTGTGGCGGGGTCCGGGCCGAAGCGTCGAGGAAGGAGGCTCGTGCCGACGAGACAGACCGGCGGGGGAAACTGGGCGAGGGTCTGCCACGTCATCTGGGCCGCGCCAGGATCGCCAATGCGGTGGACGCCGTCGATGAAGGTCACGAGGCTTGGCCGGGTCGGTGGCGCGCCATCTGAGCCCAGCTCCGTGCCGAGTAGATCGGCCTGCCGCTGCGCCGCATGGAGGAGGGCGGACGCGCCAGGGTCGGCGACACGAACGGCGGCGTCGTAGCGGAGGAGCGCTCCGGCGATTCGCCACGCGCCAGCGATCCGCGTCCGTTGGGCACCGGATACGTGGGCCTGGGGCGTCGCGGTTAGAAGGCCCGCCGCGCGGTCCAGCTCCTCTGCAGCTGCTCGTGGGTCGGACGAGATCGGAGCCAGTAGCAGCTCGGCCGCTCTCGCCGAGGCGAGCAGGCCGTCGAGGGTGGACCGAACGTGACCGTCGTGAATCCCTCCGGGGGTGGAGTCTTCAAGGTCTGCGACTGCCGACCGCACCGCGTAGGCGAGGAGGGTGACCTCTGCGACGGTCGGTGGTCCGTCGGCGAGAACCTGAGCCAGCTCCGCGCCTCGGGCCACGACGCCAGCGAAGCGTCGGCCTGGCGCACCCTCCTCGCCGGGAGGCTGACGTTCTTCGACGCCACGCGCAATCGCCGTGGCGTCCGCCCACCGGCCGGCCGCCTGCAATAGCTCGACCGGTTCGAGAGCGCGCCACGGGTGAGCCGAGCCGTGAATGTCGCTGAGCGGTTGGATCTCGGCCAGCGGTACATCAATGAGCAGCTGAGGTCGGTCCATCAGCGCTTGGAGAATGGGCTCACGGCGCTGGTTGTAGTAGTCGATCAGTTCGGGGCTTCCAGCCGTCAAGAGGGCCGCTCTCACCCATGCCGCGTGACTGCGCAGCTCGTCGGGCCACCACGCCGTGAGGATTCGCTCTCGGTCGGACGGCCGGCACTGATCGACGAACGCCAAGGCCACGCCGTACCACGCCGTTACCTCGACCTCGTCGTCGAGGGCGCTGGCGAGGGCACGCAGGGCCCAGATCGCCGACTCCAGTGCGTCTGGATCGGGGGTGGCGGCGTGGGTCACTACCCAGCCGTTGACGATCGGCAGCAACCTCGGTGCGAGGTCGACCGGGAGGTGTAGCCGAGGGATCTGCTCCAGCATCCGCTGATGGACGATGACATATGGGTCTTCGAGTAGCGGCACCGATAGCTCGGCCAATTCGGCCGGCAAGGTCTCGGCGATTCCGGCGCAAGCAACCCAAAGATCGATGCCACCACGTCGAACGGCCTGATCAGCGTCGAGAAGGGCGGTGTACGTGATCGGGAGAATGTCCCGGAGCGTGGCTGCGGAGACCGCCTCCTCCAAGACGTCGAGCATGGTCGTCCGGACAGCGCGATCGTGGCGCTCATCACCAGTCGTGGCAGCAAAGAGACTCTTCACCGAAGTGAGCACATCCGCAGGCTTGACTGAGGCGCAACCGCCGACCGTCTCGGCGAGGCGACGGCGCCGGGCATCGCGTCTGACCCGAAGTGACTCGCGTTCCATGGCGGCGAGGGCCGCGGGAACGCCTGCGTCGGTCGGGAGCGCCTGAGTGTCGCGGTCCGGAGCGCAGAGCGGCAAGATCGCGCCCAGCAGAGCTTCGGTATGCGCGGCCACCGCCTCAGGGACCTCGCGGGCGAGGCTGGTCAGGTGGTCGGCAGCGTGGTCTGCCGCCTCGTCGCCCCAGTCGCCCCCCGCTCGCCGGACGACAAAACTGATCGCCTCAGAGGTGGCCGGGACCGATGCGTCCCACGGCTCTCGGAACCGCTGCAGAAACCAAGGAACTCGGGACAGCTCATCCTTGGCCTCTTTGCTGGCGCTGACCGCCTCGGATTCGATGATCTGGCAGGTCAGCTCGGGCTCTCCACGCCAGGCTTCGGCGAGGGCTCGTAGTGCCGCTGACGTCGGACGGGGGTAGCCGGCATAGCCGCTCTCCGGGCCTCGAACGCTGGCGGCGAGCGATGGTCCCAGCGCAACGACCCGAGTCGGATCGACGGCCAGCAGTACACGAGCGGCGTCGGCCGCCGCCTCGCGCGTGGGCTCATCGTCGCTGACGAGATGCCCAACGATCCGCTCCGTGACGGTGGGCAGATCGACGTGCGAGGCGGCGAGGAGGGCGTCGGGCAAGGTTGGCAGGCGCCAGAGTCCGTGCTCCTCCCCGGAAGTAAGCGAGATGAGCTGGTCCAACACCTCCGGCAGGTCGTCGGCCCGCAGCTCAGGTTCCAAGGTGGCGAGAAGCCGCCCGGCCTCTATTGACCGCCGACCCCGCAAGACGCTGAGGGCCGAATCGAGTGCTCGACGCGGTGGACAGCGGCCGGCTCCCACAAGGGCACCGAGCGCCTCGAAGGCGGTCGTGTCCGCAGCGTCATTGGCCAGTTCGAGGAGGCTGTCGACCAAGACCGGTCCGAACAGATCAGGCGCCCCTCGGGCCGAGTCAACCACCTCACGGGCGGCTCGCTCCTCCTCGGGGGTGAGCGGCTCGGTCCGGGGGTCGGCACGATCGATGCGGTCGAGGGCGGCACCTAGATCGCGAACGACGTGGCCCTGGCCGGCCAGGAGCTGTCGGCGGCGCTCGCCGCGCTCCCGGTGGCGACGGGCGCGCTCCTCGGCAGCTTGTTGTGCCGCCGCACTACGTGCAGCCTCCTCCGCCGCTCGCTCTCCCGCAACCGTTGCCAGGTTGGGCAGCTCGCCGGTGCTCTCGCGGTACACGCAGCCGGTGCAATTGGCCTCGTAGAACTCGATGGCCAGCTCTAGGGCCTGATGGCCCTGGGTATGTGGTGGCGGAGCATGCTCGCAACGTACTTCGAGCGCACCCATCGGCAGGCCGAGCATCGCTCCCACCATGCTGTTCCCACCGACCTCCTCGACCCGCGCATGGACGCAGTGCCGGCGGGTCAACTCGATCGCCTCCGCGTTGGCCCGACCCATGTCGACCGCGTCACCGAACTCCTCCATACGCACCCCACCAGTACACCAGACGCCTGTGACGAGACGACCAGGTCACGCCCATGGTCGCCCCGTGGGAGCTGAGGGCATCGAGGCAGCTGCCGGGGACGTCGACGTACCGCTGGACGACCCGAATGACGTCGTAGTCGGCCTACCCTTCCGGCAGGACTTGATCTATCGCTGGACTTCGACGAGGTTGGCCAGAGTCGAGGGATCCTCCAGCGCCTGCTCGATGAGGACACGAAGCAGTTCGACCATCAGCACGTCGAGCGCGGCGGCCCGAATCTTCAGAGCCCGATGGAGATCCGCCGGAATGTCGAGCGTGAGCCGCTTGACCCGAGCCTCGGTGAGAGCGTCCGAACCGACCACCGGCGAATGCCAACCGGCTTCCGTGGCGAGGCTTGCCCAACACAGCCGAGCCAAGAGGGGGCGCGACCCTCACACGTCAAAACAATGGCTCACCAGCCGCGATCGGCGGAAAAAGTTCGCCAAATGTGGTGCAAATGTGGTGCACGGCGCCCCTGGACGCGCCACGAGGGGCCGATTTCAGCCCCTCGCACGGCCGTGACCTGGACTTTCTTTGGAGCGGACGACGGGATTCGAACCCGCGACCCTCACCTTGGCA
>OCTA010002254.1_pt1 | contig 17631 bp, 22 predicted proteins | sample 1538991 | NCBI WGS metagenome assembly OCTA01 (sample SAMEA3539302, study PRJEB22396) | soil metagenome | biome: tundra; feature: field; material: soil | place: USA | collected 2010-05 | depth 0.15 m | reverse complement strand
AGAGACTCCACCTGCGGGTTTCATTTCCGTCCACGATTGTGAGAGAAGGCAAGTTTTCATGAGCTCATCTTATACTATTCGCCGGTGTGAGCGACGCGACGCTACGTTCCAGTCGGATGGTCCGCTGTCGCGGCGGTCCCCAAACGGCGTTCGAGGAAGTCTGGCCGAATTAGGAACGCCAAGTCGGTTTGTTACGGATAACGCCGGGCTGAAGGGCAGGACCATTGCACGGCGAGCGATCAACCCTGTACGACGCCTGCTATGCCCGCTATGGGCGATGCCTGTTCGCGGAAGTAGGCCCGATGCCGCGCTGGAGACCCACGCGCCTTGGTTCGGAGCGGTCGAAGCGATACGATTCCCTCAGCCGTCGTTTGACGCTTCGCCTGATTTATGCCAATATAGGCATGTACCGACGGATGAAGAACCTCACGTGGCTTGCCGATTCCCGTTCCAACGTGAAGTCATTTCCGGCGGGGGTGCAGGACGACATCGGCTATGCGCTGTACGCTGCGCAATTGGGCGAACCGAGTCCCAAGGCCAAGCCACTGCATGGGCTTGGCGTTCAGGTGATGGAGGTTGTGGCCTATGGCGCGAGTGGAACCTACCGCGCGGTCTACACAGTCTCTATCGGAGAATCGATTTACGTGATCCACGCTTTCCAGAAGAAATCCAAGGCCGGGATCGCGACGCCGAAATCGGAGATGGAACTCATACGGCAACGGCTCAAGCAGTTGAGAAGCGAGGTGAAGAATGCCGAAAAGCGAAGCCCTTGAGCGGCAGCCCAGTACAGGCAATGTATTCGCCGACCTCGGCCTGCCCGACGCGGGCGAACACCTGATCAAAGCTGGACTGGTAGTGCGGATCGGTCGGACCATCCGCCAGCGGAAGCTGACCCAGGCAGCCGCGGCGCAGCTCATGGGGATCGATCAGCCCAAAATCTCAGCTATGCTGGCTGGTCAGTTCCGGGGATACTCGGTTGAGCGCCTCATGCGTTTCCTGGTTGCGCTGGGGCACGATGTAGAGATCGTCGTAAAGGCTAGAAAGCGCGGCTCGGCCGAACTTCGGGTCGCGTAGAGACCGCAGTGGCGGGCAAGCTGTATGAAACGTTAAGACCGGATTACTCCCCGCAAGTCGGCTTGTGGCCACGGATTGTTTACAGGTCTGCGATGATCGCCTCCCGCGGGACGCCCTTGTGCCCGGCGACGGCGCGAAGGATGGAATTCAACGTGCCGAGTCTGAGTGGATGGTGGTCCGGGACCGCGATCCGGTGGTGAGTCGGCTCGGAGGTTTCCAGGATGATGTGACTGCCGGCCTGGTGGACCTTCGAGTACTGCCATCGCCGGCACAACAGGCCCGCGAGACGCGCCGGAGACGTCACGAGGAATTCTCATGCCACCAGCAGGGTCTCGTCGCGGACAAGGTGAAGCCGAATTCGATCAGGCCGCGGCCGGTCAAAAAAGAACGCCGAGGTCGCCTCTAGCACATTGTTGCGAAGCTCGTCCCACGTGTCCGCTTCGGTGAAGATGCTTTCCGTAAGGCATTCGGCGCAGTAGCCGCCGTCGGACTCCTGGAGAACCGCGAACACCAGTTCAGGCATACGTCCATGATACGGCATGACGGGTCGGTACCGGCGTCGGCTTGTGCCCCCTAATCGCGTCATTCGCCTCGTACCCTCCCCGCGCTCAGGTTGCCGCCTATACGGCGCAAGCCGTGTGGAAACCGCGTGATCCACGGGGCCCACGACCCGGTCCGCTATCCCATCCTGTTCTATACCTTCTGGGGCATGACAACGCTGCTGGTCGGCACGTTTATCGTCTCCGGCGCGCACACCGCCCTGTGGTTGCCGCGCTCGCTTCAATACCGGCGCGCGCGCCTGCTGGGCGGGTTCGAAGTGGCGGGGTGGATTCACCGCGTGTGCGCGGTGCTCACGTTCTCGTATTTCGCGTCGCACCTGTGGGACATGCGCCGCCGGCGTAAGCAAAGCGGGCAGACGTGGTGGCAGTACATCACCGGACCGGAGAGCATGCTTCTCAACAAGCGCGACTGGCGCGAGTTCGTCGGCTCCATCAAATGGTTCGTCGGCAAAGGCCCGCGGCCGGAGTACGGGCGCTGGACGTATTGGGAGAAGTTCGACTACTTCGCCGTGTTCTGGGGCGTCGCGGTGATTGGCGGAACCGGGATGTTGCTGTGGTGGCCGACCATCTTCACGCGCGTTTTGCCGGGCTGGGCGATCAACGTCGCCACCACCATCCACAGCGACGAAGCGTTGCTGGCGGTTGGCTTTATCTTCACCGTCCATTTCTTCAACACGCACTTCCGGCCGGAGAAGTTCCCCATCGACACCGTGATTTTCACCGGCGGGATGCCGCTTGAGGAATTCAAGAAGGATCGGCCGAGGGAATACCAGGAGATGGTGGAGCGCGGGGAACTGGAGCAGAACCTGATGCCCGCGCCCGTCCCGCTGGCGGCGAAGCTCTGGCGCCGCCTAGGGTTCACGGCGCTCGGAATCGGGATCGTGCTCATCCTGCTGATCATCTACGCCGTGGTGTTCGCGTACCGGTAGCGCCGTGAGGCATGCCCAGCCAGTCTCCCCCGAACGGGGGAAGCCGATTTCGACCCGCTGGAAGAGCTGGAGTAGGGCCATCCGGTACGAGTCCCGCGACATCTTGTTTCCAGCGCCCTCGGGCTGTGTAATGGTCCCGCGCTAGCCTTCTCGTACTTGCCGCTTTTGTTCGCCGCCGTGACCAACGCCGGGACCGTGTCCGCTCCGCATGCCGCCGTCCCGCGCACTTCGCTCGCCGCCTGCTCCACCGTGACCAGGGGGTGGCAGCCTGTGGCAGCCCCTTTTCTCGATGATACTTGAATTGCCTACGGCATGTGAGGCAATTCGGACGGGTGACCGTCTCCCGCGCTGGCAGCGGGCGCCTCCGGAAGTCGATTCAGGGTCTGGGCGTTCAGCAGATCCTCCACCTCATGGGCGGTTGGTTGGGTGGTAGTCCCGCCCATGCCGCGCGTCGATAACGCCCCGCACGCGGCGCCAAATTGCAGGCACTCCTCCAGGGGCCGCCGCCTCAACCAGGCGTGCAGGAACCCGGCGTCGAAGGAATCCCCAGCGCCGGTGGTATCCACGACTCGGACGGGGATCGAGGGGACGAACCTCAATTGGCCGCCGTCCAGGGATGCGCAGCCATCCCGGCCAAGTTTGGCGACCACCAGCGTGGGCCCTCCCGAGAGGGCGCGCAAGCCTTCGATCGGGTCGCGGCGCCGCGCTATGGCGCAGATCTCCGACTCGTTGGGCAGAAAGACATCAACCTCGGCGAGCGTATCCAAAATGTCGGGGCCCCATTTCTCGGATGGGTCGTAGCCGCAGTCCAACGAGGTGGTCAGTCCGTGGCGATGGGCGGCCGCGAACAACCCCTTCAGGCCGGGCCGCAGAGCGTCCTGAAGATAGTAGCCTCCCACGTGGAGATGGCGGAAGCTCCCGAGGAGCGCTTCGGGCACGTCCTCGGGGCGCAGTGCGGCGATGGCGCCCAGGTACGTGATGAATGCCCGTTCCTGACTGCCGGTGACGGCGACCGTAATGCCGGTCTTCAGCCCGGCATCCCGGATGATGAGGGAGGTGTCGACCCCTTCCGCCTTCATGCTCTCCAGGCAGAAATCGCCCCAAACGTCCTGGCCGATTTTGGTCACAAACGAAACCTGGTTTCCGAGCCGCGCCAGTCCCACCGCACAGTTCGCCGAAGAACCGCCCACGGTCATCAGGAGATCGTCGACCAGCACCTCCTTGCCCGGCTCGGGAAACGCCGAAGCGTTGCGCAGCACCAAGTCGGGGTTCATCTCGCCTGCAATCAGAATTTTCATGAAGAAGCCTTCGGTGGAAAGTAAATGGGAGAACTACCTACAAATCTGGTGATGATTCCGAACGCCCGGCGCAGCATGGCGGAAAACGCGCCCGGCGCCGCTGCGAGTTCGTCCAGCCACAGTCCCAGAGGTTCGGCTTGTTGGGGATCGGGGGACGTGAGGAACATCCGGAACAAGTGTAGCAAGCGGCACGGCAACGGTCAGGCGGTCGAGGCGCGCTCCGGGGTGGCGCAGACACTTTGTCTGCCGCGCCGGAACGCCCGCACGGATTCGCCGTCCGGACCGGCTACCAAAATGACGGGCTCGGCCCCCACTCGATCCTGCACCAATTTGTCCTTCAGGACGGCGTCGTAGGGAAACGCCCGGCTGGAACCGAACGCGCGAACTCCCAACATGAGGTCTCGCGGCTTCAGGCCGGGCTCCGCATAACTCAGCACGGTGGGAGTCTTCCGCATGCGAACGTCCCAATCCTTGCTGGCGTACTCGGAGACATATGTGGCCACGTCCTGGAGCGCCGGGCCCTCCGGTTCCTCGGCTTTCCAGTTGGCCGGTCTTTCCGCCTCGGAGTCGCGGATCACCCCGTTGGCCGGTCTTGCCGGCGGCTGGCGCCCCAAACCGCCGGGCGGGTCCCTCACGTTCCAGCCTATTCCCCAGGTAAAGTATTGCTCGCGATCTCCGATATATGATTGAGATGACAACTGACGAACGCCGAAAAGAGACGCGTTTCCGGTTGCGCGGACCTGTGCGGCTCGTGGTCGCGGCGGCGTCCCGATTCCCGGAACAGTCTATGACGTGTCCGAATCCGGTATCTCGGCCGAGGTAGAGGCCGAGATTCGGCCGGGGACCGTCGTGCGAATTGAAGGCGAGGGGTGGGAGGGGTCTGGAGTCGTCAGACACTGCACGCGCCGCGGAGACGTTTGTCTCATCGGCCTCGCCACGGAAAAAGACTAACCGTACGGGCAACACCAGAAGCGGGCGCCACGCGGTAAACTGATCGAACACGAGCAGCGACCCCATGAAGATACTGGTGCTGAACGGCGGATCGAGCACGCTAAAGGCGACCTTGCGCGAACTGGACGGCAGCTTGCCGTCCGTGCCCCCGCCGCCGCTTTGGGAAGCGCAGGCCGACTGGGGGCGCCAGCCGGGGAAAGCGCAGATTCGCGTTTGTGGCGCCGGCGGAGTCCGCGCGGAGTCCGAGGTCGATATCGAGGCGCCGGCGGCAGTGCTGGAACCCGTCTTGGCAACCCTGTGGAGCGGCCCGGCGAAGGCGATCGCCGGGCCCCGCGAAATCGACGTGGTGGGTCACCGCGTCGTCCACGGCGGCCATGCGTTTCAACAAACCATCCGCATCACGCCGGAGGTGAAGGAAGAGATTCACAAGTACGTAGATTTCGCCCCCGAGCACAACCGCTTGGAACTGGAGGCGATTGAGGCAGCGGAGCGCGTGGTCGGGCCTGTGGCGCCTCAGGTCGCGGTCTTCGACACGGCCTTTCACACCACCCTCCCGATGTATGCCAAGGTCTACCCGGTTCCGTTCGAGTGGTACGAAAAGGGTGTGGCGCGGTACGGGTTCCACGGCATCAGCCATCAGTACGCGTCACGGCGCGGCGCGGAGATTCTGGGCCGCGAACCAGCCGGGCTGCGGATGGTGACTTGCCACTTGGGCAACGGCGCTTCGCTGGCGGCTGTCCGCGACGGCAAGAGCGTGGACACCACCATGGGGTTCACGCCGCTCGAAGGCATCATGATGGGGACGCGCTCGGGTTCCATCGATCCCGGCATTCTAATCTACCTCGTGCGCCATCGCGGGTACGGCGCCGACCAACTGGACCGCGTGCTCAACAAGGAGTCCGGGCTAAAAGGCGTCTCGGGTATTTCGGGCGACATGCGGGAGATCGTCGCGGCCATGAAAGCCGGCGATGCGCGGGCCGCGCTCGCCTTCGACATCTACGCGTACCGGCTGGTGAGCGAAATCGGCGCCATGACGGCCTCGCTAGGTGGATTGGACGCGCTGGTGTTTACCGCCGGCATCGGCGAAAACTGCGCGCCCTTGCGCGAGGTGGTTTGCCGCCGCCTCGAATTCCTCGGCATCGATCTGGACCGCGAAAAGAATGCCGCGCCCAAGATGGATAGCGACATCGCCGCGCCCGATTCGCGGGTTCGGGTGGTGGTGCTGCATGCCGAGGAAGATTGGGAGATCGCGCGCGAATGCTGGCGCATGATGGTAGGGGCCTGGCACGCCCGGCCCCAGGCGTCCGAAACACATCTGCTATACTGAAGCTGAACTAATTAATCAGTTCAAGCGAGTATTTATGACCAACGTTGTATCGGCCCTGACCGCCCGTACGCAGTTCGGGCAGATCTTGAAGCGGGCCACCAAGAACAACGAGCGTTTTGTGGTGGACCGCCGGGGCGAGCCCAGCGTCGTCATCATGAGCATTAGGGATTACGTCGATACCATGGCGCCGGCGCCCCAGTGGCTCAAAGACATGCAGGCCTCTGCCAAGCGCCGGGGCGCTAACAAGCTCACCATGAGGCAGATTGACGCCGAGATTGCCAAAGTCCGGCGTCAGGGACAGAAAAACATTAAACAGCCCGCCCGATGATTCCGCGCGTAGTGCTGGACACAAACGTGGTGGTTTCAGCTTTGCTCAAGCCCCACAGCCTGGAGGATCAAGTGTTCCGCCTGGCTCTGGCAGGCAGGCTTCTGCTCTGTGTTTCGCCAGAGGTGCTGGCAGAATACGGCCGGGTGCTGTCAAGTCCAAAATTCAAATTCAAGCCGGAAGAAGTCGCCACGGCTTTACGGCAACTGGAAAAAGCTGGCAGCCTGTTCCATCCTGCCCAGACTTTAAGAATTTCCGCTCACGAACCTGACAACCGTTTCTACGAATGCGCCGACGCTGCCCAGGCAGCATTCCTCATTACCGGTAACCTGAAACATTTCAAAAAGGACTACCAGGCTACCAAGGCAGTCAACGCCCGTAAACTGCTTGATCTGCTGGCGACTGGGCAGATATACATCTGCGTATAAGTAAAGGGACGTGACGTCCCACGTGGCGCACGCTTCAGCGTGCTGCGGCGAGCTTCAGCTCGCCGTGCCGGCTCTCCGCAGGCTGAAGCCTGCGGCGGCACGCTGAAGCGTGCGCCACAGCCGCTGAATGTCCCTCCACTTATGCGCGTCTGTATATGATACAGCGCGGCAACCCGCCGCAGGCACGCGTTTGGCGTTAAGATCACTGGTAACTGCCATGACTAGAAGACAGATGCTCCGCTTGGCCGCCGCGGCGGCCTTCGCGCGCCCGGGGAAGTCGGCGCCGTACCAACCCGCCATCGAGAACCTCGCCGCCCGGCGCTGGTTCCAGGACGCCAAGTTCGGCATGTTCATCCACTGGGGCGTCTACAGCGTCCTTGGCAAAGGCGAGTGGGTCATGAACAACACCCGCATGTCCATCGCCGATTACGAGAAGTTGGCGCCGCAGTTCAACCCGGTCAAGTACGATCCGGCGCAGTGGGTAGGGCTCGCCAAAGCCGCGGGCATGCGCTACATCACCATCACCAGCAAGCACCACGACGGCTTCGCCATGTTCGGCACGAAGCGGAACAAGTGGAACATCGTGGATGCCACGCCGTACGCCAAAGACGTCCTCATGCCGCTGGCCGAAGAGTGCCGCAAACAGGGGCTGAGGCTGTTCTTCTACCACTCGCATCTGGACTGGCATAACCCGGACTATTTTCCGCTGGGCGGAACCGGACAGTATTCGGGCCGTCCGTCCGGCGGCGACTTCAACCGCTACCTCGATTTCATGGACGCGCAGCTCACCGAATTGCTGACCGGGTACGGCAGCCTCGCGGGGATCTGGTTCGACGGCATCTGGGATAAGAGGAACGCCGACTGGCGCCTTCGCCAGACGTACGACCTGATTCACAAGCTCCAACCCGCGGCGCTGGTGGGAAACAACCATCACCTCCCACCGTTCGAGGGCGAGGACTTCCAGATGTTCGAGAAAGACCTGCCCGGCCAGAACACCACGGGATTCAGCGGGGATTCGAAAATCGGCGTCCTGCCCCTGGAAACGTGCGACACGATCAACGGGGCCTGGGGTTATAACGAGACCGACAAGAGATTCAAGACCACCAAGCAACTGGTCCAGTATCTGACGCGCGCGGCGGGGAACAACGGGAACTTCCTGCTGAACATAGGCCCCAAGCCGGACGGCACGATCCAGGAGGAGTTCACCACCAGATTGCGCGAGATCGGCGCCTGGATGGACAAGAACGGCGATTCGGTCTACGGCACGCGCGGCGGGCCCATCGCGCCACGGTCCTGGGGCGTCACCACCGCCAAGAGCAACAACGTCTACCTGCACATTCACGACTGGTCCGACGAACTCCTCGCCATCCCACCATTGCCGAAGCCGGTGACGCGAGCCAGGCTGCTGGCCACGGGCCGGCCGGTAACGGTGCGCGAAGCTGAGGGCGGCCTGCTGGTGAGAGTTCCAATCGATCAGCGCGACGCCATCGACACCGTGGTGGTGCTGGAGACTCGGTATTAGGCGGCGCCGCGATAACCGGACCCCATCCTCCTGACCCCATCCCGCACGTGATACGCTGACTGGAGATGGAGCTTTCGGAGATCTACCTCGATCTGGGTCAGGACGCGTTCGGCCGGATGGTCCGCGGCATGTCCATCGGCAAGCTGAAAACCTATCAAATGTACGAAGGTCTCAAGGTTCGGGCGCATCTCGCCAAGGTGAATACGGAGTCGCTGAGAAAGGCGGTTCCCCGATTTTGGACCCGCATATCCGAAAAGGACGAGGAGTTCGCCAAGGAACTTGCGCAAGCCCTGCTGGTATCGCATCTGGATCTGGTCACCGCCGTGTTGGACTTCCAGGGCGTCCCCCACGAGAACGGCTTTTTCGCCAAGAACATGGACCCGAAGCCCTATTTCACGGAGGGCTGGGAGGATCGCGTTTACGAGAAGTTCAAAACCGTTTTCCCGGATGCGCTTCTCGTCTTCTATATCAACCATTTGAGGTGGGAATTGCTGGGCGCCGAACAGCTTTACCACCCCGTGTCCTCAAATACACCTTGAATTTCGGATGGTGAAGTGCTGATAATTGTATGAACCATGACAGTTCTCTCAAGGAACCAGCCTTCCACGCCTTGGACCGAAGACGTCGTTGGGCGTGGAAGTCTTTATCCGAGAATTAGATGCAAGTAGCTATCCCGATCACTGCCAGGGGGGCGCGCACGCGCGGTGGGTGTGGGGTTTTTAAGCATAGGGGAAAATCCCTGCGTCACATGCCCCAATCCGTGAGTTCCGCGCCTGGAACAGACCGATTGTTAGACTACAAGAGGTATGTGTAATGAATCATTGCGACTTCCATTATTCCCATTTATTGCCCAAGAAGCCGGGAATTCTCCCGCTCGAGGAGACCATGACGAAACAGTGCCGCCGCTGCGGCGCCGAATTCGTCACGCGGTCGCGGATACGCAAACGGTGCGACACATGCCAGACGGTTGTTTCCGCGGAAAAACAGAAGAAGGCCAATGAGCGTTTGAAGGCTCGCCGCGCTGCCCGGCGCCTCTGTCTGCTCAAAGCCAGCTAGACACTCTGGCCCGGGGCGTTATGCCATGGGCCCGTGCCGAGCTTCTGAAGGCTCACGACGGCCTGCGCCTCGGCCGAACGGCCTTCTCCAACCGGCCCCACTTTCTCGGCCGTCTTGAACTTCACGGAGATTCTGTCTTTCTCCAGTCCCAGCGCCTCGGCCAGCCGCTCCCGGATTGCGTCGCGGAAATCCTTCAGTTTCGGCCTCTCCAGGATCACCGTCGAATCCACGTTTACGATCCGAAAACCTTGTTCCTCCGCCAGGTCTTTGGCGCGCCGCAAGAACACCAGGCTGTCGCAGCCGTGCCACTGGGGGTCGGAATCGGGAAAATGCATCCCAATATCGCCCAGGGCGGCCGCGCCCAAAATGGCGTCGGTAATCGCGTGGGCCAGGACGTCGGAATCCGAGTGTCCCTCCAGGCCCAACTCGAAGGGCACCGTCACTCCGCCCAAGACCAGCGGTCTGCCGGCGGCGAGACGGTGTACGTCCCACCCGAGCCCCGTGCGGACTTCGCTCAAAGCCCCGCTTCCTTGACGGTTTCGGCCCGGGCCCGGCCGGTCTCTTCCTGGAAGAACAAGCGGGCCAGATCCATATCGCCAAGCTTGGTGATCTTGATGTTGCGGTCGCTGCCAAGCACGACGCTCACCTCCACGTCCAGGCGCTCCACCAGGCTGGCTTCGTCGGTACCCACGAACCCGTCCTGCCGCGCGGCTTCGAACGCCCGTGTGATCAGGTCGTAGCGAAAAACCTGCGGCGTCTGCGCCAGCACCAGCTTGTCGCGCTGCAGGGTGCCGCGGATCCGCGCGTGGCCGGTGGCGCGGCTCACCTGTTTGACGGTGTCCACGGGCACCACGCCGACGATGGCGGCGCCGGTTGCGGCCGCTTCGTCGAGCACGTTGTGAATGGTTTCCAGGTCGATGAAGGGCCGCACGGCGTCGTGCACCACCACCAATTCGGTGTCCGGGCTTAGCGTGGCCAGGGCGTTCGCCACCGATTGCTGGCGGCTATTGCCGCCTTCCACCACGCGCACGCGACCGTGCGGGAACTCACGAGCCAGTAGATCGCCCGACCACTGCAGGTCCTCGGCGCGCACCGCCACGACGATTTCCCGGACGCGCTGCGAGGCGGCGAACTTGCGCACCGTGTGCAACAGAATCGGCGAGCCTTCGAGCAGCATGAACTGCTTGCGGCTGGTACCAATCTTTTCGGCGGAGCCGCGGCCCATACGCGTACCGAGGCCCGCGGCGGGCAATATCACGGCGACATTCATGTGCACTATGATTCTATCGTGGTTTTCTCGGCCGCGTTGGTCATTGGCTGCGGATCGGTCTTCCTCACTGGGTGTTCGCGCTTCTCGCCGCCCGCGACGGCGTGCATCCGTTCGTCGAACTTGCCGAAGATCATCTTGCCGGCCGTGGTCTGCAGGACGCTCGTCACGGTGATATCGATGGTCTTGGAGATCACCTTCTTGGCGTTATCCACCACCACCATGGTGCCGTCGTCCAGGTAGGCCACGCCCTGGTTGTACTCCTTGCCTTCCTTGAGGATGAAGACCCGCATGGCCTCGCCGGGCAGCACGATGGGCTTGAGGGTATTGGCCAGCTCGTTGATGTTCAGGACCTCGACGCCGTGCAGTTGCGCCACCTTGTTGAGGTTGAAGTCGTTCGTGATGACCTTGCAATCGTAAACTTTGGCCAGTTCGATGAGCTTCATGTCCACCTCGCGGACGGCGGGGAAATCGTCTTCGACGATCTGGACGTTCAGGTGCGCCATCTTCTGGATGCGTTGGAGAATGTCGAGCCCGCGGCGGCCACGGTTGCGCTTCATCGAATCCGCCGAATCGGCCACCAGTTGCAGCTCGCGCAGCACGAACTGAGGAATCACCAGCACGCCGTCCAGAAAGCCGGTTTCGGCGATGTCGGCGATGCGGCCGTCGATGATCACGCTGGTATCCAGGATCTTGAAGGACTTTTTCGACGATTTCTCGTTGCCGAAAATACCGCCCAACGCCGCCAGGTTGAGCATATCGCCCTTGCTGGCCCCCACGATTAACCCAACATAGGCCATCCACAGGAGCAAAGCCAAATGCAGGAAACGCGCCCCCGGCCCGGGCGCCACCTTGTCCAGGACCAGAGACATCAGAAAGGCGCCCAGAATTCCCAGAATGGACCCGCAGGCTGCCCCGATCAAGCGCTTGAGGCTGACTTGTTCCAGCCGGATTTCAAAGAGAATAATGAAACCGCCCAAAATCGCACCGCCCGCCCCCGCCTGCCAGATGGGAAGTCCAAAAGGCTGCAGAAAACCGGCGGAAGCCGCAAGGACGGCGATGAAAATGGCGCGCACAACCATAAGATCGAACATAAGAACACCCCCTTCGGGTGAGTACAAAGTCCGGGAAAGAATCCATAACCGGGGCTTTACCCTTAATTAAGATTAAGCGATAAGCGTCGCGCCAAGAGTATAGCACCGCCGCGCGGGCCAGTTGCCGGGTAATGCCGATAAGAGGCCGCGGGCAAGGGGCTGAAGCAGGGGCCGGGGGCCAGGGATTGGGATTCGCGTGCGGCTGTCCTTCGCGTGTTGATTGCATCCGCAACGCTTCGCCTGAGGACGCAAACCCAACGTCATCCCCGGCAAGAGCTTGCTGGCCCCCGGCCCCTGGCCCCCGGCCCTACCCGAGGCCGCTCTTCCGGGCGAACCGCAACGCTTCGATCGCCGCGCCGCGAGCGCCGGCGGTGTCGCCGTTGGGCATGACATGAATCGGGATGTCTACCTGCTCTTCCCGCTGGGTGGGCATGCCCGCGCGAATCTCGTCGACGAACCAGTGCTGGAACTCTTCCTTGGTCTCCAGCGCTCCTCCGCCGACAATCAAAGCGTCGGGGTCGAAAGTGTTGATCATCTCATCGAAAAACAGGCCGAGCGCATGGGCTTGAACCCGGAAGATTTCCCTGCACATCGGATCGCCATTCTCGGCCAAACCCCGCACGAGCTTGGCTGCCTGGTGAAGGTCGCCGCCCTTGCCAAGGTCGTGGCCGGGATAGCGGCTCAGGAAAAATGGAAGAAGCGATCTCTCGATCGCCCCGAGAGAACACAGCGACTCCAGGTCTCCCGTACGGCCGCAGTTGCAGGCCGGCTTCAATCCGTCGATTCCGCGGATGCTCTGGTACGGAATGAGTACATGGCCCAACTCCCCGCCAAATCCCTTCCTGCCCTTGACGACCTGGCCCTCCGTGATGACTCCGCCGCCCAGGCCGGTACCGATCACCGCCGAGATGGACGTAGCCCGATCACCCGCGCCGAAGATCGCGAAGTGGCCCCAGAGGGCTCCCGCGTTCCCATCGTTCAGATACGTCACGGGTTTGCCGAGCCTCGCGGCAAGATTCCCGGGGATGTCAAATCCCGCCCAGTCCGGATGCACGAAGTTGGTGGAACCTCTTGCGCTGAGCACGCCTGCCGAACTCGCTGGACCAGGGGTGTCGAGGCCGACAACCGCGACGTCGGCGAGCAGAACGCCTGCCCTCTCGACCCCCATATTGAGACCGTCCGCAATTTGCTTGAGGCAGACTTCAGGGCCCTCTCTCGATCGGGCGGGATACTCGCACAGCCCCTCGATGAGGAACTGCTCCTGCCCGTTCACTAAGGTATAGTTGACCGCGGTCCCGCCAAGATCCACTCCGGCTACTAACTGCACGCGTGTGTCCTCGATTTGAATGATTTCGGTTCCCGACCCTCTCAGAATAGCAGGACTACTGAATCTGGAAACCAACGTCGCCGGCCCGGTAATGCCGCGTGGGCGGGGCCGGAAATTGGCGCACCAGGGATTCGCGCCATTCCCGCTCCAGATCCGCAAGCGACATCCCGACAACTTGAGGGATGCTCTGGCTGCCACCCTGCCAGATTTGCTTCACGCGGTCCACGCCGAACCGGTCGTGCAGGAACTTCACGAATCCGCCTAGTTCGGTGTAGGTGACATCGGGCGAATACATGGTTGAGTTCCACTCCGGGCCGATCAGCTTCTCAAAGGGGATCAGGGTGCCCGAACTCAGCAGGGTCCAGGAATCGTAGCGAATGTTGTCGCCTTCGTCGGCGTAAACCGCGAGGCCCTCCTCGATCCACGGTTCCGCGGCGCCCCAGAGATTGGAAGCGATCTCATGGCAGATTTCGTGCGTCAGGTGCAGGCGGGCGGGCGTTACCACGGAGAACACGGCGTGCTGCACGGGCCGGGAGCGGCCGTCCACCTCCACGCCGACCAGTTCCTTCATCTGCGCGCCCGATCTCAGGAAAAAAGCGGAAATGGCCGGCTCGTAGCCGGTTGCGCCGAGGAGGCGAATGACGCCCTTGCGGTCCCCTTCGACGTTCTTCTTGAGCACGCCGATGTGGCGGCGGGCGTCGGAGTCCGCTTGAAAGTAAAGGTGGAAATGCGTCGTCTGCTTGTATGTCCAGTTGAATCCCGTATGGTCGACGTACTGGCGCAGCACCGGATCGACGGAATCGCCCGCACGGTCCGGCACGGCCAATGGCACGGCGAGGATCGAAAGGGCGAGGATGAACCTGAGACCGCACATACCGTACCGCGTTGCTACTACTAAGAGTACGACGGCGCGGCCCCAAACGTTACCCCAAACCGGATTCACCCTACCAATCCGTCTTCGAGGACGCCTGGTGGCGGCGGGGCGACTCGAACGCCCGACCTAGGGATTATGAGACCCTCGCTCTAGCCAGCTGAGCTACGCCGCCATTCAGATCCAAGTGTAGCAAAAGAGCCGCGGAGTCCGCGGGGCATGGGACTCCCAGGACTCACGCCCAGGACGTTGTGGATAACTGGCCGCCGATGGTGGGAGATGGCCACACATCCCGGGGTATACAGTATGGGAATTTCCGATTCCGCTGGCAACGTCCTCAATTCAAAGGAGTTGATGCGACTTGCTGCCGCTTGGTTCAATTCGAGGTAAGTATCTGTTTCAACAATTCGTTAACATGCCCCGCGACCCGCTTTCCCACAGGGTTTTCCACAGCGCCTGTGGATCTTTAGTAGGCCTTATCCAAGCGCCTCTTGAGCGATTCCGGCACTTCCGCCTCCACTTCGACGTGGTTCCCCTCGTAGCGCGTCGCCAGCACCCTTCCGAACTGGTGCAGGAGCGCAAGCGTGGCGCCGTCTCCGGCGGGGATGCGGAACGTGGTCCGCAGCACGGGGTCGAGGGGCAATGCCTCATCGATGGCCCGCAACAACTGGTCGATGCCGGCGCCGGTGAGCGCGGAAACTGCCGCGGCGCTGGCGACATGGCGCCCTCCGCCGAGCAGGCGATGCGAAAGGGCGCCGGCATCGGCTTCGCTGCCGGAGAGGCGGTCGATCTTGTTCATCACCAGGATCTGCGGAATCCCGGCGGCGCCGATTTCGGCTAGCACCGTCATGACGTGGGCGGCATAATCGGCGGCCGAGGGCGAAGAAACATCGACCACGTGCAACACCAGCGCGGCTTCCGCTACCTCTTCCAGCGTGGCGCGAAACGCCTTCACCAGCGTGGTGGGCAGATTACGGATAAAACCCACCGTATCGCTCAGGAGCACCCGGCGGCGCGAAGGCAGCATGAGCGGCCGCACCGTGGGGTCGAGCGTGGCGAACATGCGCGCATCCACCAGCACGCCGGCCTGGGTCAGGCGATTGAAGAGCGTCGACTTGCCGGCATTGGTGTAGCCCGCGAGCGCCAGGGTGGCCAGCGGGACGGCGCTCCGGCGGCGGCGATGCAGCGCGCGCCCGGCACGCACGCCGTTCAGGTCGTCCTCGATTTTCTTGATGCGATGGGCGATCCGGCGGCGATCCGTTTCCAATTTGGTCTCGCCAGGGCCACGGGTACCGATGCCACCGCCCAAGCGCGACATCTCCACGCCGTGCCCGGACAGGCGGGGCAAGCGGTAGTTCAACTGCGCCAGCTCGATCTGCAGACGGCCCTCTCGCGTGCGGGCGCGCGAGGCGAAGATATCCAGGATCAGTTGCGTGCGGTCGATGACCTTTGCGCCGATGATCTTTTCCAGGTTGCGCTGCTGCGTGGGGGTGAGGTCGTGATCGAAAACGACCATATCGGCCTCGCTGGACTGGACCGCGGCCGCCAGTTCTTCCACTTTGCCCCGGCCAATGAGCGTGGCCGCTTCCGGACCCGGGCGCGACTGAAGCACGCGATCGAGGACTTGCGCGCCGGCGCTCACCGCGAGTTCGGCGAGTTCATCCAGGGACTCATCTACCGGTACGGCGGCCGTTCGCCCGCGGGTCTTCCACTCCACCCCCACCAGGATGGCCCGCTCTCGTACGGCGTTTTGAAGTGCCGTGTCTTATGCCTCCGGGGATTCCTGTTGTACCGAAACTCCGGGCGCCGCCCCGGGCGCAACGGTTTGGGCAGGCGCCGGTGGACCGCTTGCGTAGGAGTGCGGCATTTTCTGAGTCACCACCGTCGAAACGGCGTGCTTGAAGATCAATTGCTCCTGGTTGTTGGTCTCCAGCACCAGCGAGTATTTATCGAAACTCTTGATTCTCCCGGAGAGTTTCACGCCGCTCATGAGATAAATGGTGAGGAGAATCTTGTCCTTGCGGGCGTTGTTCAAAAAGCTATCTTGTATGTTCTGCGCCGGTTTTTCCATTCTGGCCCCCAAGCCCTCTCGGGCAAGTAAAACAGTGTTAAAGAACGGCTTTTGTATTGTAACCCGATTCGTGGGGACGATGCCGCGCCGCGCCCGGCTTGCGGTGCGGGACTTGGAAGTGGCGGGATTGCGGGTCTTCGTGGCGAATACGCAAGGCGGCTTCCCCATCCTTGAGGGCGCAAGAAAGAAGCCCACCGCGCGAGCCGTGGCAACGGGACGTGAGCGGAAGATCCCCCGGGAGGGGGCTCACGCCGGACAGGCGTTAAGCTAATAATAAGCATCGCCTCACTTCTGGGAGCCGGGCTTCGGTCGCCATCCGCTCACCTTCCCGAAAGCGCGTTGCCCGCCCGGGCCCCACCGCCTGCGATCCACGGCGCCAAAGCCGGCTTCCCACCGCCAATTTCCGCCGGCGTCTCACGGGAGGGATCCCGACCTACCAGATCGGGACTCCTGGCGAGGCAGCTCGGACTTCATGAGTATCTACCTCGACGGCCAGTTGCAGGAGCGTTTGGAACGCATCGCGCAGAAGAAGGGTCGGGACGTCGGCGACGTTGTCGGCGATCTCTTGATCAAGGACGTGGAGCTGCTTGAGGAATTGACGTAATCGATCTGGGTTGCCACGGCCGGATAATCTCAAAGGCCCGCTGGCGGTCCAAGGGCGAAGGCCACCTGACCGGCCGGGCGTCCACTCATCACTTCGGACGTGAAGGGCGTTTACCCGGACTTGAAGATGGGAGCAGCCGGCCCGTTCACCATGCGCTCCACTTCGCTGACTGCCCCACCCAGGTCGGACCGCAAGTTGCGCAACCAGGCGTCGCCCGATTAGGTTGTCAATCTGTCCAGTTTATTGTATGAAACATTTCCAGAATTCCCCAACCGTAAAATAAGACCTTGATGGCGAACAGTTTGCGATATCCTTCGTTCAGAATAGCGGTCTCTGGGCTGTCTAGAACCAAAGAGGTTGGATGAACGAACTTTGAACAGACCTTCCAGAGGAGTTCTTCCTCGTCGTCAATCCTAGTGGGGCGGACCCGTTTGACCGCCGGTGGAAGACTGTAGGGCGTCGTCTCCTCGGGAAAAGCTTTAGTAACAGTTCAGGTACCCCAGTCGATTTTCCTGGACAAATCTCGCCGAATCGTTTACTGTATGGTGGATGAGTGCGAAAGCGAATCGCCGCGCAAGGCAACTGCTGTTCACGTTTCTGGAATGTGAGGGAGTGGAGCCGACCAACAATGTAGCGGAGCGGATCTTGCGCACCGCCGTCCAGTGGCGCAAGATCAGTTTCGGCAACCGCAGCCGCAACGGCGAAATCGCCACTGCCCGCTTACTCACTGTCACGCAGACTTGCAAGAGGCAGCAGCGCCACGTATTGGGCTACCTCACCGATGCCGTACGCTGCCATCGTCGTCAGACTGCTGCGCCTTCTCTGCTCCCGCACGGCCCTGACCACCTGAACTGTTACGCCGGCACAGGCAAGGCGCAAAGAGTGCGGTCCACGGCGTGGAATCTGGATCCCGAGTGCATCCAGACG
>OCTA010002253.1_pt1 | contig 17634 bp, 16 predicted proteins | sample 1538991 | NCBI WGS metagenome assembly OCTA01 (sample SAMEA3539302, study PRJEB22396) | soil metagenome | biome: tundra; feature: field; material: soil | place: USA | collected 2010-05 | depth 0.15 m | reverse complement strand
TCATCACCTTTCGATGGAACATAGGCTGGGAAATGGTCAGTTGCACCACAGGCAGTTAAGGATATCCAGGAATGTGGCGGCACTCAGAAAGGGGCCCTGCACCAGTTCTTCTGGTTTCCCGTCAGCAATGAACTGCTTTGCCTTCGAGACCCATTCAGCAGGTGGAACCCTGGTGTCGGGACGGACGTCTCCTGAAGCAAGTACCAGTCCCGCAACGCGGGGATCTTGTGTTTGCGCTTGATATTCACGAACGGCGTTCGCACCGGCGCTGTGCCCTACGAGAACGACCTGCTTAAACCCAAGCCCCTCTGCAAAGTCGATCCACGCAGCTATGTCTCGTACCTGTTCGCTGGGGATTCCCCAATACGTGCCGCCGCGGATTCGCTTTCCTCCCGGCCAAGCCTCCACATTTCCAAGATCGTGCATCCGGGTGTTACCGGTAATGACGGTGTAGCCTCGTTTTGCCAGGCCTCTGCTGATCGCAAGGTAGGTCGGAGAATAGAAATTGAGAGTCGCTCCATGGATCCAAATTACTGCGATTGGCTTGGTGATTTTCTCCGGTGGAGTGAAGAGCGCTCCCGCATCGGCGACGTCATCTTTGGACTGAACTTGGACGATACGCTCTTTAATCTCTCCTGCCTTCTGGTCATTTGCTTTGGCTGCAATGCTTTGCCCAATCGACAAGGCTGCACAGAGCATGGCAACGGCAGCGGCACGAGCTGCCATTTGAATAAGGGCTTTCACATCGCGAAGTATCATCGCTCTCCGTTCTCTCCAACTGCTTCTGTTACGGGGGCGGTGCGTGTAAGGTTCCGCTCTTTTGTCTAACTTCTCCTGGCCAGCTTTGTTTTGCGAAACTGGCTTGGGGCTTGTCACCGGCAAACCGGAAGTAATTCTCGATGAGTAACAACAGGCCATGTTCCTTTTCGATTCCCGGAGCCGCAATCCGGAGGCTGTGCAACTGCTCAATCCAGCGATCACTTTGCCGGCCGAAACGAGCAGCCGCTATGATCGCATAGGGAGAAAACATCATGAGCGCATCCGTTTACGACATCCCGGTCCGCAAGATTACCGGCGAAGACACTTCCCTTGCTGAGTTCGAGGGCAAGGTATTGCTGGTGGTCAACGTGGCTTCAAAGTGCGGACTCACGCCGCAATACGAGGGGCTCGAAAAACTATACGAGCAATACTCCGGTCAGGGGTTGGTAGTTGCGGGTTTTCCGGCGAACGACTTCAAGAGTCAGGAGCCGGGCACCGAAGAGGAGATACAAAACTTCTGCACGTCAAACTTCGGCGTCAAGTTTCCCCTGTTCAGCAAGATTACGGTTGTCGGCGAAAACAAGCATCCGCTCTATACGGCCATGATCGCGGCGCGGCCTAAGGCCATCAGCGTCGGCGAGATTCCGTTTCGTGAAAAGCTGAAGGGCTACGGCATCGAGACCAACGCTGAGCCCGAAATCTTATGGAACTTTGAGAAATTCCTGGTCAATCGCGAGGGCGAAGTTGTTGAGCGTTTCGCGCCGGATACGCAGCCCGACGCGCCTGCACTGATCGCAGCAATCGAGTCGGAACTTGCAAAGAGCTAAACACTGCTTTGTAACTCCGCAGGCTGTGGCTCACCTGCCGTTGTATCCAGGGGGAGAAAGAACCGGAACACCGTTCCGCAACCAAGTTTGCTGCGCACGGCAACCGGAGCATGATGCTTGTCAAGAATGCCTTTCGATACCCAAAGACCTAGCCCGGTCCCGGCCTCGCCCTTGGTGGTCGCGAAGGGATGAAAGAGCCGCTCGAGCATCGTCTCGTCCATGCCGCCAGCATTGTCGGCAACGGTTAAGGCAACACCCTGGCGGCCGGCACCATCTTTGGCAGGTCGAACGCCAACAATGAGGCGTCCGTGCGGTGCCAACGCGTCGAGTGCATTCCGGATCAGGTTGGTGATGACCTGCTGGATTTCCCCCGGGTGACACAAGACCGGCGGTACTTCACGATACTTGCGTTCCAATTGAATATCGCGCGTTTTGATTTCCCTCTCGTGAAAGAACAGCACGGACTCGATGAGTTCCTCCAATGAGGACCGGGTAGGCGCGGTGCGCTGGCGATAGAACTTGAGGCTTCGCGCGGCTATATGCGACAGGCGCTGCAGTTCCTTGTCGGCCAGTTCAAGCAGGTTCTTCGTCTTGGGCGCCATGGTTTCATCCATTTTTGCCAGGTAGAGAACATTCGTCACCGCTTCGAGGGGGTTGTTGATCTCGTGGGCGACGCTTGCGGCCAGCCGTCCAGCGGCGGCCAGTTGTTCCGACCTTCGCAGCGCCTGTTCGGTCTGCTTTGCCTCCGTAGTATTGCGGGCATACATGCTGATCCCTTCGTCGGGGAGCGGATAGACATGAAACTGAAACCAGTCTTCGAGGGGTTCGTAATAGAAATCAAACTCGACGGGAGCCCGCTGGTTCATGGCTTGGCGGAAGTTTGTCTCGAGAATCGTCCCTTTCAGTTCGGGCAACACATCCCACAGGACTTTGCCCAGGATGGGTTTTCCCAGGCGGACCTCCAACTCAGCGCCGGCCGCATTCATATAAGTGAACCGAAAATCTTCGTCGAATGTGTAGAACACTTCGGGAATATGTTCCAGGGCTTCCCACGCAAACTGCTTTACCTTGTTGATCTCACGGTTTAGCGCCACCTCTTGCGCGATGGCGTCTTTTCGCAGGTTCGCCAGCTTGAGTTGCGATTCGACGCGCGCCACCAGTTCCCGGGCGCTGAATGGCTTGCTGAGATAGTCGTCGACGCCGGCATCGATGCCTTCAATGCGCGCCTCTTCGCCGGCCCGGGCGGAAAGCATGATGACAGGAATCGCCTGGGTCACGGGATTTCGCCGTAATGCGGAGAGCAGGGCCACGCCGTCCATTTCCGGCATCATCACATCGGTGAGAACGAGATCGGGGCGGATCTGCGCAACTTTTTTCAGTGCCTGCATGCCGTTTTCCGCCGTGATCACGTTGAAGCGCCATCCCAGCAAGGCCAGCACGTACTCCCGCATATCGGCGTTATCGTCCACTACCAGAATCACCGGTTTGTGCTCGGCGGGATCGTCAGCGGCGGAGCCTTGAGGACCATCGCCCGCAGCGGTCACCTCGCCGCTCAGCCGGTTCTGGCCGGGCAGCCATCCTAGCGCCTCTTGCACATAAGCGACGGCGGATCCTTGCAGCGCGACCGGATTCACTCCGTCTGAAATCACCCGGCCATTCGACAAATGTCGGTTCCCGAAGGGCAGACTGACTGTGAAATTGCTTCCTGCTCCCAACGCGCTTTCTATCGTAATCGCGCCTCCGTGCATCTCGACCAATTCGCGCACCAGGGCGAGGCCAATACCGCTTCCCTCGTGGCTGCGCCGGCGCACGCTGTCGATGCGCCGGAACCGCTCGAAAAGGTGAGGCAGGTCAATCTCCGAGATGCCGGTCCCGGTATCGATGACAGAAAGCAGCGCCTTGCTGTCTGTCGATCGCATCGTTACCCGGATCTCTCCCTCGAAGGTGGACTTGAGAGAGTTGGAGAGCAGATTCAAAACGATCTTCTCCCACATCTCCCGGTCGACGTAAACGGGCTCCTGCATGGGTGGGCAATCCACCACGAACCGCAAGCCTGTCCGCTCCACCGCCGACCTGAAGACGCTGGCAAGCTGCGCGGTCAGCAGCGAAAGATCAGTGGATTCATAGGTCGCGCGCAGACGCCCTGCCTCGATACGCACGAAGTCCAGCAGTCCATTCACCAGCTTCAACAGGCGCAGGGCATTTCGGTGAAGCATTTCAAGCGATTCTGGCGACGGTGGCGCGTGGCTGGTCAGTGCATCCTCAATGGGTCCCAGGATCAATGTGAGAGGCGTGCGCAGTTCGTGGCTTACGTTGCTGAAAAAAGCGGTCTTGGCGCGGTCCAGTTCGGCGAGTCCTTCGGCGAGCTTTCGCTCCTGTTCATAAGCCTGGGCGTTGGTAATACTGGCGCCGATCTGACCCGCTACCAGGTCTAGAAATCCCGCATAACCGGGATCAAGCTGGCGATAGGGATTGAGGGCGGCGATAAAGATGCCGGCGGGCTTCCCCTGGCCGGTCTTGGTGATCGGTACCATCCGGGCATGGGCTGGCGGCTTATCCCAGCATCCCGCGGGCAGATCAGTGAAATGCCTGGGCAGATCCTCCACAGTGATGGCGCGATTTGCTTCGAGCAGCATATGAATAGGCCAGGGCGCTTCGGCTGAATCGGCGCTGATGGTGGTGCACGCGGCGGGATGATCGGCTGCGATGCCGGTTTTTGCCACCAGGCGCAGCAGGTTTCTGTCCTCGTCAAAGAGATAAGTCAGCGTGCATGGCATATCCTTCTGACCCTCAACCCCACGCTCGATCGCCTCAAAGACTTCCTGTTCCGTAATTGCGCCTGCCAAAGCGGTGGCGAGGGCGGTGAGAGCGGAAAGCTGGCGATCTCCAATCACCCGCACTGTATCTTCAATGACCACACAGAGCATGCCGGCGATCTGGCCGCCCGGACCGGCAAGGGGGCTGTAGGAGAAGGTGTGGAATGTCTCTTCCGGATACCCGCTGCGCTCCAGAATCAGTTGAAGAGCCTCTTCCCAGCAGGCCTCACCGGTCTCCATCACGCGACGGATCAGAGGGCCGATGTCCTTCCAGATCTCGGACCACACTTCCGGGGCGCTGCGGCCGAGCGCCCAGGGATGTTTTTTGCCCAAAGTAGTCTGAGCATAGGCGTCGTTGTAGAGAACTGTGAGTTCGGGACCCCAGGCCATCCACATGGGGAAACCGGAGGTGAGCACGATGCGCACGACTGCCTTGAGGCTGTCCGGCCACGCCGACGCAGGACCCAGGGGAGTCGCCGCCCAGTCAAATCTCGCCACCAGTTCGCTCATCTCCAACGGCTGCGCTCCCGTTTGGGACTGATCAGAATTGCAGCCTTTGAATCCAGCGAGTTCATCCTGCATGGGCTTTCTTTCTGTGTTTGTGGGGTCCTCGCTGCAATTGCTGATCATTCCGTCCGAAAGATGGATTGTGGCCTTTGAATCGGCATCTGCAATTGAAGCGCGCATTCTGCTTTGGGCCATTTTGCCTTCCCATCTGATGCCCGCGACGTCGTACACGTTGCCTTGATATCACGGCCTAGCAGCATGAAGGGGCTGGTAAAGTTTCGATTTCTCTCGCGACGGGGGATTAGCTCCGGACGGGCTAGCGGCTGGAGCCAAGACCCATGTATCCTCAGCCCATGCGCGAGTCTTCTCCGGTAACGTCGGGCAATGCGAATCAACTGGACCAGGCGGCCTCCTCATACCTGCGTTCGGCGCGCCATCAACCTGTTCAATGGAATGCATGGGGTAGCACCGCGTTTGCCCGCGCACAGGCCGAAGATAAGCCCATTCTGCTCGACATCGGCGCAGTGTGGTGCCATTGGTGCCATGTGATGGATCGCGAATCCTACGAAGATCCGGAGATCGCGCGCATCATCAACGAGCATTTTGTGGCGATGAAGGTCGACCGCGATGAGCGCCCCGATGTAGACGCGCGTTACCAGGCGGCGGTTTCGGCGATTAGCGGGCAAGGTGGCTGGCCGCTTACAGCGTTCCTCACCCCGGACGGCCGTCCTTACTTCGGCGGAACCTACTTCCCTCGTGATGACCGTTACGGGCGCCCCGGCTTTGGCCGCGTGCTGCTGACGATGGCCCAGGTTTGGAAGGATCGCCGCGATGAAGCGCTTGAATCCGCCTCCAGCGTGATGGCGGCGATCGAGCACAACGAATCCTTTTCAGGCCGTGGCGGAGAACTCACTCTGACACTGGCCGACAAGATTGCCGCGTCGGCGGTTGCGCAATTCGATCCCCGCAACGGCGGGTTCGGTTCGCAACCGAAGTTCCCCCATCCGGCCACTCTGGACTTGTTGTTGCAACAGGCCGTCAACCGCGGCAACTCGCAGGCCCGCGAAGCTTTCACAGTTACGCTTGAAAAAATGGCGCGCGGCGGTGTTTACGACCAGCTTGCCGGCGGATTCCATCGCTACAGCGTCGATGAGCGCTGGATCGTGCCGCACTTTGAAAAGATGCTTTACGACAACACGGAACTGCTGCGCAATTATGTGCACGGGTTTCAGAGTTTCTTGCGCGACGATTTCCGCCAGACCGCTGAAGAGATCGTCGCGTGGCTCAATGCGGTAATGACAGACCGCGATCGGGGCGGGTTCTTCGCCTCGCAGGATGCCGATATCAATCTCGACGACGACGGCGACTACTTTACCTGGACCCTGGACGAAGCTCGCGAAGTGCTGGACCCTGCTGAACTCGATTTTGCCGCTCTCTATTGGGACATCGGCGAGCTGGGCGACATGCACCACAATCCGGCCAAAAATGTGCTTCATTGCAGGTACAACATTGGGGAATTGTCCAAGGAAAAAGGCAAGCCGGCCGACACGTTGCAACTGCTTTTGGATTCAGCGCGCCGCAAGCTGCTCGCGGCGCGCAGCAAGCGGCCCACCCCCTTCATCGATCGCACGCTCTACACCGGTTGGAATGCGATGGCGGTCACCGCGTACCTAGAGACTGCGCGTGTGCTGCGCATGGAACCCGCACGGGACTTTGCGCTGAAGACACTTTCGCGGCTCCTCGCAGAAGCTTGGGACGGCGCTGAAATGCTGCATCACGTAATTGCCTACCCCGAAGGCGCAGCTCCCGCAGACCGCGTGTCCGGTACACTCGATGACTATGCTTTCACCGTTCATGGCTGCATCGACGCCTGGCTGGCCAAAGGAGAGATGAGTTTTTACGCGGCCGCAGTCAAATTGACCGATGCCATGATTGCGCGGTTCTATGACCGCACGGCTGGAGCGTTCTACGACTCCGCCGAACCAGCAAACGGCGCCGTGGCCCTCGGTGCATTGGGCGCGCGCCGCAAGCCCCTGCAGGATTCGCCCACGCCCGCCGGGAATCCCACGGCCGCCGCGGCTCTATTGCGCCTCGAAGCCCTGAGCGGGCGGGCCGAGTACCGCGAGGTTGCCGAAGATACGCTGGGCACGTTCGCCGGAATCGTCGAGCACTTCGGCCTTTACGCCGGCAGCTACGGCCTTGCGTTGGAGCGTTTACTGCTGGACCCCGTCCAGGTGGTCGTGGTTGGCTCCGGTCCTGAAGCGGAACGCCTTGAGGCCCTTGCCGTGGCCGGTTTCGCGGTCAACAAGACCGTGATGCGCCTTGCGCCTTTACGGCTGGTTCCCGGCGGAATTCCGGAAGCGCTGGCTGAGACGCTGTTGCATGTGCCGGTTCCCCCCGGCGTCGATGCATGGGCGATGGTCTGTCTCGGACGCACTTGTCTGCCGCCGATCACTGTAGCCGATTCGCTGCTGGCTGCACTGCAGCCGCCTGCCTGAATTCGGAAACCTCGTCCCAAAACCTAACTGCCGGAAAAGGGATTGCTGTGGGGCGCTTCCGCGGCGGTTGGGTCCTGCCCGGGTGGTGCTTCTAGCGGATGCTCTTCGCGTACTCCGGAACCCGGAGCCGAATTGACGACCCGATAAGGGTTGCCGGGCAGGAGGTTGTGCTCCTCCAAAGCCAGGCGCACCCGCCGGCGAAATTCGCGCACCGGTGCATATTGCTTGGTGGCGCGCGTCTTGAAGACAACCGGGAAAATGACCTCCGAGCCTTTGATTGCATCCACCCCGAGAATCTGCGGGTCTGCCACGAAAACGTCGCGAAATTCGGGGCTGTTTCGGACATCCATTGCGATATGTTTCAGCATCTCCAGCACAGTGTCGGGGTTAGCGGAGTAGTCCACGCTCACGTTCACTGTGGTGACTGAGAAGTCAATGCTCTGGTTGGCTACGATCGTAATTTGCGAGTTGGGTATAACGTAAAGCGTTCCATCAGCGTCGCGGACGGTGGTCTTGCGCAGGGTCATAGCTTCTACCACGCCTGCAACTCCCGCCACTTTTACGGTGTCGCCGACGTTGAACTGATCTTCGATAAGGATGAGAACCCCGTTGAGCATGTCGCGAACAATATTCTGCGCCGCCAAACCAATTGCGACGCCCGCGACCCCCGCCGATGCCAGCAGCGGCGCGAGATTGACGTTGACCGCGGCCAGAAACTGCATACCTACGATGGAAGTAATGATGGCCAGTCCTGTGGTTCGAATGACCCCGGCCAGAGTCTTTACCTGGGCTATCCGGATTTGCCCGGCGGCGTGCTGCTCGGTGATGCGAATCATTCTGGCCGTGATCAGGCGCAGCAAGCGACTGAGAACAATCGCGATAATGGCGACGACGGCCAGATGCGGCAGCTTCGTGCGGACGAATTCCTGGGCGTCAACAATCCATTCATCCAAAACTCTGCCCATGAAACCGTCATGGGAAAACGCAGCCAAACTTGCCAGCCAAATAAATGGATGCATACCAACGCTCCTCTTTCTATCTATACTGTGCGCAGCCCTTTCCCCGAATACTGAGAAAAAGATCCCAGCCAGGAAAAGGATGCCGCAAAAGGGGCTCTGTTCACCAGGAGGGTAGTATGCGGTGGATTTCCCTTGAAAATCACCCGTCGCAGCGGAATGGCATGCGCACTGCCAATTATCGTTTAGCGTTTCGCGGCGCAGGGGCTCTGGCCTGCGTTGCGGGGGTGATGGCCTTCACCTGTACCGCGCTGCCCGGTCAGGAGGGACCAACCCGAGACCCGGACAGGCCGTACATCATCCCGGAAGCGAATCCCCTGCCCGACGCCAACGACAGGATGGTCATGCGGGAACAGAAGTCGAAGCGACAGAACTTCGATGCAGCCAACGCCGCGCGCACGAAGCAGATTCTCGACGATACGGCCAAACTCCTGATACTGACCAGGGATCTGAAAGCTCAAACAGACAAGCTGGGAGATGAACCAGTGCCTCCCAGATTGGTACGAGAGGCCGAAGTGATCGAGCTTCTCGCTCACGATGTGCAGACAAGAATGAAACTTACGGTGGGCGGCAGTTGAAATCTAGCTCATCGCTACATTAACGCGAATCAATTCGGTAAGGAGGGAGGTTCCCATGCTTCACCATAAGAGATTGTTTCCTGAAGGCAGAGGGGCCCGACTACAAGGCTGGATGTCATGGGGATTAGCCTGTGCCTGCATCGCCGTCATGGCGCCCATGGCCGGAATTGCCCAGAATCCCAATGCAGCCGGGGATGCTCAGAGTGGCGAAAAGGTGACCCTGCCCGCGACCGCCGATAAGGCACCCGCCGCGAGTGCCCAGACGGGGCAGCGTGACCAGAACCCTGCGCAACAAAATCTCAATACGCCGGGCACCGAGCGCCGAAAGCAGATTGCCGATGAAAGCACCCGGTTGCTTGCGCTTGCCATCGATCTCAAGGCCGAAGTGGACAAGACAAACCGCGACACGCTCTCGATTTCGGTCATTCGCAAGGCAGATGAGATCGAGAAGCTGGCCCACAATGTGAGGGACAAACTGAAACAGAGCACGGGTGGAAATGGAGGAAGTTGAAGTGCGGGCTCATCGAAACCCTTTCGAGGATGATTCGCCATGCATAAAGAACAGAAAAATTCGTCCTGCCTCGCGACGCGAAAGCCCCATATCGGATACACATTACGGCTCATTTGGCCGCTCTTGTTGCTTGCGCTTTTGAGCGTTGCGCAGGCACCTGTTCCGGTAGGCCAACAGCCCATTTCAAACCCCATTTCAAACACTTTGGACCAGAACATGCAAGAGCCGAGTCGGGAAATGGGGCCGAATCGGGACATGGGAAGGATGGACCCAATGCTGGCGAAAAGGCAGGTCCAACTGCTGAATGTCCAGCGGCAGAAAATGATGGTCTCCGACGCTGACAAACTATTGAAGCTGGCCACAGAACTGAAACTGGAAATCGATGCCGGCGATTCCGTTTCGCTCTCCCCCGAACAATTGCGTAAGATATCGGAGATCGAAAAACTGGCCCGCAGCGTAAAGCAGAAGATGAGCATCACCATAGGAGGAGGACCGCAGGTTCACGACGCCTTCTTTCCATAGCGCGAACCGCTGCTGGCGTTGGTAGTCAGTCAAGGCCCCATTCGCATAGCCTCGATTTGGGACGGGTTGTTACAATCAGTGGGGAGTTTTAGGAAAGTCGAAGATTGGGAGCGTCGGGAATGGGACTTGCGGTTTCCAGTGTTCGCGCGCCAGAGAAACTTGCCTCTTCTGGCGGATTGAGCCCTGAACAATTGATCGAGATCTACCGGCTGATGGTCCTTTCGCGCCGCGTGGATGACCGCGAAATTCTTCTGAAACGGCAGCAGAAGGTATTCTTCCAGGTTTCAGGCGCCGGTCATGAGGCGCTGCAAGTGGGCGCTGCGCTCGCGTTGCGTCCGGGATATGACTGGTTTTTCCCCTACTACCGCGACCGCGCATTGTGCCTGGCTTTAGGTGTTACTCCCGAGGAGATGTTTTTGCAGGCAGTCGGGGCGGCGACCGATCCGGCCAGCGGCGGCCGCCAGATGCCGACCCACTGGAGCAGCCACGACCTGCACATTGTGAGTACCTCGTCTTCCACTACAACACAGGTGCTGCACGCCGTAGGTTGCGCCGAGGCAGGCCGCTACTTCAGCCGGCATCCTGAAGCCGCAGCAAAGGGCGAGGGCGACTACCGGGCATTTCACAACGTCGAATTTCATGGCGACGAAATCGCGCTCACTTGCCTTGGCGAGGGTTCCACCTCGCAGGGTGAGTTCTGGGAAGCGCTCAACACCGCGTCCAATCTCAAGCTGCCGGTTATCTTCTGCATCGAAGACAACGGTTACGCGATCAGCGTGCCGGTGGAAGTGAACACGCCAGGCGGGAACATTTCAAAGCTGGTGGCTAACTTCCCGAATTTTCATTTTGCTGAAATCGACGGAACGGATCCGGAGGTCTGCCTGCGCGCGTTTCAGACGGCGGCAGAGTATTGCCGCGCCGGCCATGGGCCTGCATTTGTGCACGGCCACGTGGTCCGGCCCTACTCTCATTCGCTCTCCGATGACGACAAACTCTATCGCTCCGCGACCGAACGCGAGGCGGATGCGATGCGCGATCCGCTGGCCAAAATGCAGATGCGCCTTCTGCGCGAGGGCATTCTCAGCGCCGAGGGCATCAACACGCTGGAGCAGGCGGCGGACCGCGAAGCTGCCGAGGCCGCAGGACGCGCACTGGAAGCTCCTCTGCCGGAAATCTCCGGGATTCCCCGGCATGTCTACTCCGAAGATCTGGACCCGACCAGCGTTTCCTTTGCCAAAGAGCACGCCGAAGCGCCCGGGTCGGCCGGTGGAGGCAAGATCGGGGGCGAGAAGGGCAAAGCACCGCGCACCATGGCTGACCTCATCAACGCTTGTCTGCATGACGAGATGCGGCGTGATCCGCGCATTGTCGTCTACGGCGAGGACGTGGCCGATGCCAGCCGAGAAGCTGCGCTCGCCGAGGTGAAGGGCAAGGGAGGCGTCTTCAAGCTGACCGCCGGTCTGCAAAAGGAGTTCGGCTCGGAGCGCGTCTTCAATTCACAACTGGCCGAGGCCAACATCGTGGGCCGCGCGGTGGGTTATGCGGTGCGCGGCATGAAGCCAGTGGTCGAGATCCAGTTTTTCGACTACATTTGGCCGGCAATGCACCAGATTCGCAATGAGCTTGCATTGATGCGCTGGCGTTCCAATGGAGTGTGGGCCTCGCCGGCTGTGGTCCGCGTACCCATCGGCGGCTATTTGACCGGCGGCGCCATTTATCACTCGCAGTCAGGCGAAAGCATCTTCACCCACATTCCCGGTCTGCGCGTGGTCTTTCCGTCCAATGCCCTCGATGCCAACGGCCTTTTGCGCACTGCGATCCGCTGCGACGACCCGGTGCTTTTCTTTGAGCACAAGCGGCTCTATCGCGAGACCTATGGCCGCGCGCCTTATCCTGGGCCGGATTTCGCGATCCCTTTCGGCAATGCGAAGATTGTGCGGCCCGGTTCGCACATCTCGCTCATCACTTACGGAGCTATCGTGCCGCGCGCCCTGCAAGCAGCGGAACGAGCGCAGCGCGAGCATGGCATCGATGTCGAAGTGCTGGACCTCCGCACGCTGAACCCTTACGACTGGGAAGCCATCGCCACTTCCGTGCGAAAGACCAGCCGGGTCATCGTCGCCCACGAAGACATGCTGAGTTGGGGCTATGGCGCTGAACTGGCCGCGCGGATTGCGGATGAACTCTTCGATGATCTGGACGCACCGGTTCGGCGCATCGGATCCATGGATACCTTCGTGGCGTATCAGCCGGTGCTGGAAGATGCAATTCTGCCTCAGCCCGACTCCATACTGAAGGCGATTCAAAGTTTGCGCGCGTACTAGCCTGAGAGCCCTGAATCGGCTGCCCCTCTATTCAAGTCTGCGGAGACGGATCAAACCGGGCGGCAGAGCGAGTTAACGCCTGTCCAGCAGCGCGCTTACCGCATCTGGAAGCGAATCGAAGCGCATATTTGCAATTTGGAGAGCCTTCTGTGCTCCAGGGCTCTGAATTTCCCGCGCGCCTTCGATGAAAATTGTCAGCATGCCCAGCCGCCGGCCAAACTCCATGTCCGGCAGTGAATCGCCGATCATGGCGCTGGTCGCGGCGCTGATCTCGGGGAACTCGCCTCGCGCCTGCTCGAACATGCCCGAAAGCGGCTTGCGGCAGTTGCATTCCAACCTGTCGTGCGGGCAAAAATAGAAGGCGTCGATGTGGGCTCCGTGAGCCTTAAGGAGTTTTTGAAAGGCCGCCTGCATCGCCTCGACATCCGCCGCGGATAACCGTCCCAACGCAATGCCGCGCTGGTTCGACGCAACCAGCACGCGCAGTCCGGCGCGATTCATTTTGGCAATCGCGTCTGGCACGCCTGGCAGTACGTGAAAGTCGGCCCACTTCGTAACCCACTGTCCTTCCGGCATCTTTTCGTTCACCACGCCATCGCGATCGAGAAAGATGGTGCGAAGATTGCGCGCTAAGGGACTGTCTGCGGAGTCGGCCACACAGTTATGATAACAACCATGCGTATGTGGGTCGGATCGAAGAGCTTTGGGAGTCCAGAGTGAAGGGGACGCGGTGATCGGACAACTGCACCGGATCATCCGGGAGATCGAGCACGAATGGGCCAACAAGCGACTGCTTGTAGTGGGCGATGTGATGCTCGACAAATACGTCTGGGGCGAAGTGGGCCGCATCTCGCCTGAAGCGCCGGTACCGGTCGTGCGTGGCATCCACCAGAATGAAAAACCTGGCGGGGCCGCCAACGTGGCCATGAATTTGGCCCATTTGGGTGCACAAACCACCGTGGTCGGTTTTACTGGCGGGGATGAGAACGAAAAGCTTCTCGATGCCTGTTTGCTCTCCAATAAAATCTCATCCGAATTTGTCATCTCAGAGGGATTTCCGACCATCACCAAGACCCGCATCCTGGGTGGCCGCCAACAGATGCTGAGGCTGGACTTCGAACGCTCGGGTGTGCGGGAACCAGCTGACTACGGCCGCCTTGCCGATGCGGCGCTGCGGCGGCTGCCCGGTTCCGACGCCCTCGTTCTCTCCGACTACGCCAAAGGCGCGATTACTCCGCAAATCTGCAAGGCACTCATTCCGGCTGCCCGCAAGCTGGGCATTCCGGTGCTGGTGGACCCCAAGAGCCAGGACTACACCCACTATTGCGGCGCTACCACAATTTGTCCCAACCTGAGCGAACTGTCGCGCGCGACACACATTGATTCCGGCAGTCTTGACGCACTCCTTTCCGCAGCCGAGGAGATGGTTTCAGCTCTCAACATCGATTTCATGACTGCGACATTGAGCGAGAAGGGAATTGCGCTGGTGCGGCCCGGCGAGCGATTCGTCGCTCCCGCGCAAGCCCGCCAGGTCTTCGACGTTTCCGGCGCCGGAGATACCGTGATTGCCGTGCTGGCGCTCTGCCTTGCTTCGGGGCTCAAACCGGAAAACGCGGTCCAACTGGCAAACCTCGCTGCCGGCATCGTGGTAGGCAAGGTCGGCACCGTCCCCGTGGAGAAACACGAGCTGCTCGCTGCTCTCGGCCCACAAATGGCGCTGCATGCCGAAGACCGCGTCATGAACCGCAGCGAACTGGCGCAACGCGTTGCGCTCTGGAAGGCAAACGGAGAACGCGTCGTGTTCACCAACGGCTGCTTCGACCTGCTGCACATCGGTCACATCTCGGTGCTGGAACAGGCTCGCCGCTGCGGCGACCGGCTCATCGTTGCTATCAACAGCGATGCGTCCGTAAGTTCTCTCAAAGGTCCTACCCGTCCCATTGTCGGAGAGCGCGAGCGAGCCCGGGTACTGGCCGCGCTGGCAGCCGTGGACGCGGTAGTGATCTTCGAAGAACCCACCCCGCTGGAGTTGATCATGGCGGTGCAGCCCGACGTCCTGGTCAAGGGCGGCGACTACGATGTGGAGTCGATCGTGGGCGCGGGCCAGGTCCAGTCCTGGGGTGGCGAAGTCAGAATTGTGCCACTTGTCGACGGCTTCTCCACCACCCGCCTTATCGAGAAAGGCGCGGGCAAATAGACGCGAGCCCCGGCTGCGGTCCTCGATTTGGCGGCAACGCAGCTCCATAGCGATACTCCTCGCAAAGTGAAGCGTCACCCAAAGGCCAGTTCCCAAGGGAGTTGTCCCTGTAAGGGGTGATTCGGCGGCGGGAATGGGTGGTGAACTCGGTGCGACTCGAAGCCGGGACCCCAAATCAAGGTATTCAGCCTGTCTTGCCTGAGAGCCACGCGGCCGCAATCAAACACACTGTAATCAAGGTTGAGAAAACGATGGGGGTGGCGAAGGCGTATATCTAGCTCAACGCTGTGATTGCTACAAAACAAATGGCGAGCGCCCACGCAATGCTGCGCACACGCGCCAATGTCTCTGCTGGAAGTCCGCCCAGCAGCCAAGCTAAGACTGCTGCGAATAAGAGAAACACGGAGAAAAAAAGCCCGAACGCGTTGAAGAAGTCCCAATAAGTCCGGGTAAAGCCTTGCGCGTTATTGTGGACGGAGCGCATTAACTCAAGAACCGCATCCACTCCCCATTCCGGATTATTCTGGCGAAACCCAAACGTATGTCCCGCTGTAAAAAGCAGCAGAAGAATAGAAGAGATTCGGTAAAGAGCTGGCGCTTTCACGTACTGCCTCCTGAACATTTTTGCGATGACCGACGGATCTCGGTTGCTGGCACAATCTAGGAATTATCTGAGCCGGCGCTCATAAAGAAGGCAGCTTGGTCGCCAAGTTGCTGACGATTCAGTTTGTCTGCCTGAGCGCGGAACTTGCGCATTTCGCTTCGCGAGAATGCATCGACCGCCTCCTTGCCATGGAGCGAGAGATCGCGCCGATACAGCTCACTTGCATAAAATTGGAACTCATTGGAGTCGAAAATGGTCCGTTCAATCTGGAATCCCGCAGCATTCGCGGTCAGCTGAAAACTCCTTGGCGTGTGAATTACGAGATGTCTTGGGGCGTCCAGTTGTGCCCAATCTCTCCCGTAATGCTCCCAAGCCCAACTGACAGCCGGGATTCGCACCAGGCACTTCCCGCCAGCGCTAAGCTTGCTTCGGACACACCGAAGCATCTCGACGTGATTCTGCCCGTGTCCCTTCGGCAAGCCACGCATTCCATAGATTGCACCTTTTGTATCTCGACATCGGATGCATGCCCTCATTGGCTACAGGTAAACCCTAATCTCCGTTTGGATTTAACCGGCCACGCTTGCGCGCCAAACTTGTTTAGATGCAAATGGAATCTCCTGTTTCAGGGTTGATTTCGTTCTGACTGCTCTCCTCGCGAGCAGCATCGCTGACCTGCATCGCCTGACCCATGTGAGCGGTCTGGAGCGCACGATCGACGCGAGTCACTGACAGCATTCCTGGTCGCGCTAAAAGTGTGACACAACGACCGTACAAGGTCTCCGGCGACATTCCAACGTGACCACAACCGTGGGCTCTATGCCCATGGGCGGAACGAGGATCGTTCCAATGATCGGGGAGCCATGATGAAGGTGTTTTTCCAACCCAGGAGGGCTACGGGTTCAGTAATACGAGTGCAGGGTCACGGGTAGGCTTTAGCGGCTTTGGTCTAACGAGGGCTAAACCATTCATTTTTAAAATGGTGAGCTCGCTGGGACTTGAACCCAGGACCCACGCCTTAAAAGGGCGTTGCTCTACCAACTGAGCTACGAGCTCGTTCCAAGCCGCTTCTTCAAAACTACCACACAGCCGAATGAGGCTGCAGAGCGGTGGAGACGATGCGAGGTTGCCGAGTTCAGAAGGGAATGACGACTTTCCTTGGGCCGGAGTGGCTCTCTTGCTCATTCCCGAATTCCCCCTTTCGTTTATTGGGATCGAAATAAAACAAATGGATGTTTCTGAATCTGTGAAACAATTCATGGATGGTCCAGTTTCCAAGAATTATCCAAGGCGGCATGGGTGTGGGTGTGTCCAATTGGCGCCTCGCAAACGCTGTTTCCCGCCTCGGACAACTCGGCGTCGTCTCAGGCACGGCGCTCGATTCACTTTTTGTCCGCCGCCTCGCTGACGGCGACATCTGCGGTTCCATGCGCCGTGGACTGGACGCATTTCCCTTTCCTGATATGGCTCGCCGCATCTGGCAGGAATATTTCGTGCAGGGCGGCAAAGACCCGGACGCACCGTATCCCACAGCGCCGATGCATCAGAAGGTGGAACCCCGGAAACTGATCGAGCTCTGCATGGTCAGCAACTTTGTTGAGGTGTTTCTCGCCCGCGAAGGCCATGCGAACAAAGTTGGCGTCAATTTCCTTGAAAAGGTGCAATTGCCCCACCTGGCGTCGCTCTATGGCGCGATGCTGGCCGGCGTGGGCTATGTGCTGATGGGCGCGGGTATTCCGCTTCACATTCCCGGCGTCCTCGACAACTACGCGGCGATGCAGTCGGCAGAGTACAAACTGGCCGTTACCGGCGCCTCGGCGGATCAAGACACGATGATGCGCTTCGATCCCGCCGACTATATTGAAGGCCCCTTGCCGGTGCTGTCCCGTCCACGATTCCTGGCCATTGTTTCGTCCAACACCCTTGCCACAACCATGCTGCGCCGGGCCAGCGGCCGGGTCGACGGCTTGGTCATTGAAGGCGCCACAGCAGGGGGCCACAATGCGCCGCCCCGCGGCAAGCTTCAACTCAACGCGGCTGGAGAGCCCGTATATGGCGAGCGCGACCGGGTCAACATCGCCGACCTTCGTGAGCTGGGCGTTCCATTCTGGCTGGCGGGCGGCTATGGCAACGCCAACAAGCTGAAGGAAGCCCTTGAACAGGGTGCGGCCGGTATTCAAGTGGGCACGGCGTTCGCGTTCAGCGAAGAGTCCGGCATGCGTCCCGATCTGAAGAAGAGGCTGCTGGCGCAGGCCCTCACCAATTCCGGCCAGGTCTATACCGATCCGCTGGCCTCGCCCACGGGTTTCCCGTTCAAGGTTGCACAGTTAGAGGGCACATCGTCCGCTCTGAACGTTTACCAGGAGCGGAAGCGCGTGTGCGACCTCGGCTATCTGCGCGATCCTTACGCGACACCGGATGGCAAAATCGAGATCGGAAGAGCGTCGTGTAGGGAAAGAGTGTAGATCTCGGTGG
>OCTA010002251.1_pt1 | contig 17645 bp, 8 predicted proteins | sample 1538991 | NCBI WGS metagenome assembly OCTA01 (sample SAMEA3539302, study PRJEB22396) | soil metagenome | biome: tundra; feature: field; material: soil | place: USA | collected 2010-05 | depth 0.15 m | reverse complement strand
GTCCTGACCGTCACCCATCCGATAACCTCTGTTCGATGAGCGGTTGACCGCGGGCGACCCGCCGTTTGGCGGTGGCGAGCGTGCAACCGCAGAGCTTCGCGACAGCTTTCATCGTTTCGCCCTCGATTGTATGTAACGTCAACGCCAGCCGATCCTGAACCGGCATCTCGTCCAACACCTTGTAGACCGCCCGCAAGAGAGCCCGATCGGCCGGAGACGCCCGGGGATCCACCAGCACCGTTTCGGCAGCGTCGCGGTCGAGACCCAGAAAATGCCAGGCCTTACGCACAAGGAGGCGCCGCCTGACTGTGCGCACCGCGATCGTTGCCAGCCAACCCTTGACGGCCTCTGGGTCGCGGAGGCGTGTGATGCCGGCCGCCGCCTCCACGAATACATCCTGGATCAGATCGTCCACCTCCGACGGGCGGCCGCACAGGCGCAGGATGACCGCCCCGACGTACCGGCAGTACCGCCGGTAAACGTCATCCAGCGTCGGCGGATGCCCGGCATCGGGCACCAACCGCAGCGCGACCTCCTGAGGGTGTTCGGCCTTTTGCACCTTACACTGAACTGTCTCCAGGGCCCTGAGTGCGTCCCGGTAAAAAACTGGCTCACCAATTTCGCGCCGCACCTCGACATGGAAGCGAGCGTGGGACCACCGCCGTCGACGTCTTCTTTTCTGGACTAAAGAGCTCTTGCTGGAGCAGTACCAGTAGGAGCGCTGCTCGCGGCATGGCTGGTTGGATTTGGTTTCTACTCATCTGTGGCGTCGCGCTGGACGGGTGTAGCTGGCGCGATTCGGTACTCGCCGTCCGTGCCGACGACGCAGGGACCCCCGGCGCGGACGTCGGTAGCCCAACCATCGAGACTTGCCCGGCGGCGCCGGGCGCGCCCTCAGGGGTCGCGCCCGCACCCACGCCGGCGCAGATCGCCTTCCAGCGAACCGAGTTGACGGCCTACCTTCACTTCGGGCTGAACACGTTCGACGGAACCGAATACGGCGACCCCGCCATCGACATGCCTTCCCTGTTCAATCCCACCAACCTCGACGCCAGCGAGTGGGTTGCCGCACTGAAGGACGCCGGCTTTCGGCAGGCGAAGCTGGTGGTCAAGCACGCCACCGGGTTCTGTCTCTGGCCGTCTGCGTTTACGGATTACTCGGTCAAGAACAGCCCTTGGAAGAACGGGCAAGGCGACGTGGTGCGCGACTTCACCGACGCCATGCACGCCGCAGGAATGAGAGTGGCTTTGTACCTGTCGCCGCACGACGACCACTACCCCAGCTCCAGCGCCGACTACGAGACCTACTTCCGCAACCAGCTGACCGAGCTACTGACGAATTACGGGCCGGTGTACCAGATCGAATTCAACGGATATCAGGCGCCGACCTCCGTCGACTGGGCTGGAATCGTGGAACTGGCTCATCAGTTGCAGCCGGAGGTGCTGGTTTATATGGGTCCGGAGATCGCCGCCACGGGGGCAGATCTTCGATATCTCGGGGATCAGAGTGGGCAGGCCTCGCGTTCGACATCCTCAATTGGTGATGTGCCGAACGGTGGAGCGTCGAACGTCTGGTACCCCGTCGAAGCACCGGTGTCCGATCGCGGGCTCAATACCTGGTTTTGGCACCCGGACAATTCGGTCATCTCGTCCGCGGATCTGCAGTCCATCTACTTCACCACAGTCGGAATGAACACCACGCTGATTCTGAATGTCCCCCCCGCCACGACCGGTCAGTTCGACACGCCGGACGTCGATCTGCTTCTCCAGTTCGCTGCCTGGTACGACTCGCTCTACGCGACCGATCTGATCAAGGGTCTGCCCGTCTCGGCCGACTCGACCTGGGCCAACCCGGGCTTCGAGGCGCCCAAAGTGGTGGACGGCGATCTTTGTACGTACTGGGCCGCAGCCGATGGCCAGACGGCGGGGCGGCTGGAGGTCACCCCGCCTGCAGCTGTGACGTTCAGCGTGATCAGCATCCGCGAGCCGATCGAGCTCGGCGAGCGCACCACCAGCTATCATGTCGAGATCAAGCAGAACGGAACCTGGAACAGGAGCCCAACGGATATCACCGGGGCAACGGTGGCCGGAACCGTCATCGGACAGCGCCAACTGTGGCAAGTGCCGCCAACCACAGCCGAAGCGGTCGCGCTGGTCATCGACGCCGCCAACGACGTCCCGGCGATCGCCGAGCTCGGCGTCTATTGAATGCCACTGTGACGTAAATGACCTCAGCATGGTCGCGGAGGATGGACGGATCTGACCGAGTCACAACGGTATGTCGCGGCGCGCCAGGCCTCCACGAATCTTCGTAACACAAATCGACGTATCTGACAGTTGTGGGTATGTCTTCCAGGTTTACCGATGCATCGCTCCCTATCACCATATCTGCCGTCCTGGCACTTCTGTTTGCCGCCAGCGCGGGCTGTTCGACCGCGACTCCTTCATCCTCTTCTGGAGGGAGTAGCGCTGGTGGATCGGGAAGTGGCGGCGCAGCGGGAAGCGGGGCGATCACGGGGGGTGGCGGCACAGCCGCCACGGGAGGCTCGCGTGGGAGTGGCGGCGCCATAGCCACAGGCGGCAAGACGGGCGGCGGCGGGGTGGCCGGCAGCGGTGGTCAGGCCGCTTCAGGCGGCGGAACAGGGACCGGTGGCGGAACAGGGACCGGTGGTTCGGCGGGCAGCGGTGGTCAGGCTGCTTCCGGCGGTGCGAACGGGTCCGGTGGCGCGAGCGGGTCCGGTGGCGCGAGCGGGTCCGGTGGCGCGAGCGGGTCCGGTGGAACGGCGGGAGTCGGTGGAATGGCGGGCAACGATTGCCCATCGGGGGGGGCCGTGAATACCACAGTCACGATCAACAACACCGGGCCCTGGAATGACACGACGGGAAAGCACATCCAGGCACACGGCGGCGGTTTCATCAAGGTTTGCGATACCTGGTACTGGTTCGGCGAAGACAAGACCCTGAACACGAATGGAACAGGCAACTTCCACGCCATCAGCTGCTACGCCTCGAAGGATCTCGTCACCTGGGAGCATCGCAATTCGGTCGTCACCACCAGTACGAACCCGGTGCTCAACAACGCCAATCTGATCATCGAACGGCCCAAAGTCATCTACAACGCTTCGACCAAGCTGTATGTGATGTGGGCCCACTGGGATATGGAGTCCTGCTCTGGCGCGAGCGGCGGCTATTGTGACTCGGAGGCCGTCGTTTTCACCAGCCCCACCGTGGACGGCAATTATACGTACGTGAACCACTTTCAACCTGGGAGCAATGGTTCGCGCGACTGCGCGCTGTGGCAGGAGCCTGATGGGAGCGCCTACTTCATTTCCACTGGAGGGCCGGGCGGAAACGCGGCAGGAGATTTTCGCGACACCGAGGTCTACCAGCTCTCGGCCGACTATCTGAAGGTCCAGAACACCACCAAGATTTGGCCTTCCGATACCCGCGAAGCCTACGCGTTCTGGAAGGTCGACGGAAAATACTACGGGGTCAGCTCGGGTCAGACCGGCTGGGCGCCGAATGAGGCGGCCTATTTGACCTCCACGGGATCGATTGACGGGCCGTGGAACAACACTTTCAGCCCCCTTGGCTCAAACAACTCGACCTGGAGCTCTCAGCCCACCTACGTGATTCCGATCGTGGGCAGCCAGACGACGACCTACATCTACGCGGCCGACATATGGAACTCCAACAACCTGAGCCTTTCGACATACCTGTGGTTGCCGTTCACCTTTGACGGCACGACGTGGCACCTGAGCTACTCCGCTCAATGGTCCATCAACCTTGCCACAGGGGTCGTGTCGACCAATTAGGTTAGGGGAGACCGCGAAGGGAAAAAGCCGGCGGGCTCGTTCGGTGGGCGGAGAGGCCGGCTGGTCGCTCTCTTAGATTGAGGAGGTGGCGGCGGGCGCCACGGCAATCGCCGTCCGGGGCCCCTGGGTCGCCTCTGCGTCGGCGCCGACTTTCGGCGCCGACGGCCCTGGGGTGAGCCAGTTTTCGAGAAGCGCCCACCCAGGCAGCAAGGCCATGTATCCCCACCGCTCTCGACTCGTGCTGCTCGCGTTCAGCACTCTCTTCCTGCAGTGCACCTCTTCGGGGACGGCGACCACCGGCGGAAGCGGTGGGACGACGTCGACGGGCGGCCACCCGAGCACGGGTGGCTCCGGAGGAGGCGGCACCAGCGGCGGGACGGGCGCGGGCGGTACCGGCACCGGCGGAACGGGCACGGGGGGCGCCGGCACCAGCAGCACCGGCGGAGGCGGAGGCAGCGTCACGGCCACGGGCGGCTCGAACGCCGGTGGTGGCGCGGGCATTCGCGCCGCCGGGGGCACCAACGGCGGCGCCCCGGGCACGGGAGGCGGATCCGTGGACGTCGATGCGGGCCAGCCCAATACTCCCCGCCTTGTCCAGAATTTCAACCAGTCCTGGAAGTTCAAACGGGCAGATGTCTCTGGTGCCCAGGCGACCAGCTTCGACGATTCCTCGTGGGGCAACGTCGGCCTGCCGCATTCGTTCGGTCTTCCATACTTCATGACGCCAAAGTTCTACTCGGGCTACGGCTGGTACAGGAAGCACTTCACGATTCCGTCGTCCTGGTCGGGCAAGCGCGTGTTCCTCGAGTTCCAAGCAGCGTTCGACCAAGCGCAGATCTACGTCAACGGCACCCAGGTCGGTCAGCACATCGGCGGCTACAACGGATTCTCGATCGACATGACCTCCGCCATCAAAACTGGCGACAACGTCGTTGCCGTTCGATTGACCAACAGCTGGAATGACCAAATTCCACCCCTCACGGGTGATCACACCTACCAGGGCGGCATCTATCGAGACGTGCAGGTGGTGGTCACCGACCCGCTGCACATCACGTGGTACGGGACCTGGGTCACCACACCGACGCTGGCGACGAATTCGGGTTCTTCCAGCACGGTGGAGATCAAGACGGAGGTGCAGAACAACCGCTCGGTCGCCGTCAACGCCACGCTGAAGACTGACATCGTGGACAACCGCGGCACGGTGGTCGCCACTGTTTCGTCGCAGCAGCAGATCGCCGTGGGGACCACGGTGACGTTCCAGCAGACGACGCCGGCTGTCAGCAGCCCATCGCTCTGGCACCCCGACCATCCGACGATGTACCAGGCCCTCTCCTACCTCTCCGACGACGCGGGGGTCGTGGACAACTTCACCACGCCGTTCGGGTTCCGCTGGTTCAGCTGGACGGCGGAGCAAGGCTTCTCCCTGAACGGCTCGCATTACTGGCTCCAAGGCGGGAACGTCCATCAGGACCATGCGGGCTGGGGTGACGGCGTGGCCGATTCGGCGCTCTACCGCGACGTACAGATGGTCAAGAACGCTGGCCTCAACTTCATCCGCGGCTCGCACTATCCGAAGGCGCCGGCCTTCGCGGATGCCTGCGACCAACTCGGAGTCCTGCTGTGGTCAGAGAACTGCTTCTGGGGCGGTCTCGGCGGTGCATGGAACAACTCGTTCTACGGCGCCTACCCGAGCAACAGTGCCGACTTCAATGCGTTCGACGCCAACGTCCTGGCCAGCCTCACCGACATGATCCGCATCCATCGCAATCACCCGAGCATAATTGCGTGGAGCATGGGCAACGAGGACTTCTTTACCGGCAATGCGGACAGGACGGTTGCGCTGCTCAAGAGCGCGGTTGCCTTGACCCACCAGCTCGATCCTGCGCCGACGGGACGGCCCGCGGCCATCGGCGGTGCACAGTCGGCCATCGGCAACGTGCAACCTGACACGCTTGGCGATGTGGCCGGCTTCAATGGCGACGGCACGGGGTACAATGACCCCGGCATGCCCAATCTGGTGTCGGAATACGGCAGCGTGTCAGCGACTCGGCCGGGCTCCTATGATCCCGGCTGGGCGAACCTGGCAGTAACGAATGGTATGCCAACCCAGTACGCGTGGCGCTCCGGAGTGTCCAAATGGTGCCTATTCGATCATGGCAGCGAGGACGCCACCTCGTACGCGACCATGGGTATTGTCGACTACTTCCGTATTCCGAAGCGCTCGTACTATTGGTATCGCAACACATACGCGAAGGTGGCACCGCCGACCTGGCCAACATCGGGCAAACCGGCGGGCCTGAAGCTCACGTCGAACACGACGACGCTCACGGCGGTGGATGGCACGCAGGACGCGTGGCTGCTGGTCAACGTGGTGGACTCGGGCGGCAACCCGACCAACAACAACGTCACGGTGACGCTCACGGTTACCTCCGGGCCGGGTGAGTTTCCGACCGGGCCGAGCATCACGTTCACCCCGATGGGCAACAGCAACGGCTCGCTGGGCAGCGGTTCGCCATCCGACATTGCGATCCTCGACGGCCAGGCCGCGATTGAATTCCGCACATACTATTCGGGCACCAGCATCATCACGGCCAGCTCTGCCGGCCTGACCTCCGCCACCGTGACCATCACGTCGCAGGGCAGCCCGGCTTTCGTGCCTGGGCAAACCCCTCCCGCGGACACCCGGCCATACACGGGCCAGTAGCGCGCCCAGGGCCAGAGAGAATCTCCTCGTGTGCTGCTCCCGTCCGCGGTTCAGTGCCCATAGCCCGCAGCCACGACGTTGGCCTGCACGTCGTTGTCGGCCGAATCCGACGGAGCCCCGATCGTCGTGGCTCCTTCGAACCATATGCCGGTACCACAGGGGGACCCGTCGCCTCCCGTTCCCAGGATGATGCCGCCTGTCTTTTTCATCGGAGTGTATCCGGGCGGACGCGCCCCATAGCCACCTGTGGTGGCGTCAAACTTGACCGCAAGGGTGCCGGACTGTCGGAGCACCGGACGACCCCGCCGTTCGACCATCGTTTCTTCGTGGCCCTTCCGGGGTAAGGTCTCCCGGCCATGAGCTCCATGCGAAGCGACCTCCAACGCATCGCGCACCGCGCGATGCTCGACCGTGGCCTGTTGCCCGACTTTTCAGCCGGCGAGATGGCCGAAGCGCAGCATCTGGATTCCGGAATCGGTCCCGCCGATCCCGAGACCCGCGACCTGCGGGGGTTGCTGTGGGCTTCCATCGACAACGACGACTCGCGCGATCTCGACCAGCTCTCCGTCGCCGAGGCGATACCCTCGGGGCTCACCAAGATCCTGATTGCGATCGCAGATGTCGACGCCAAGGTCAAAAAGGGGTCGGCCCTCGATCACCACGCGATGACCAATACGACGTCGGTCTACACGGACGCGCGGACTTTCCCGATGCTGCCGGAGCTGCTGTCGACCGATCTGACGTCGCTCAACGAAGGACGGGAGCGGCTCGCCCTGGTTGTCGAGATGCTCATCGACGGCGATGGGCAGGTGACGGACGGGCAGCTTTATCGCGCCGCGGTCGTTAACAAAGCCAAGCTGGCCTACAACTCGGTGGCCGCCTGGCTGGAGGGAAAATCGGAGCCACCCGCCAAGGTGGTGTCGGTCCCGGGGCTGGCGGAGAACCTGCAGCTGCAGGACCGTAGCGCTCAGGCGCTGCGATCGCGGCGCCTGCAACACGGCGCTCTGGAGCTGGAGACGCTCGAGCCACGCGCCGTGTTCGAAGGGGACGCGGTGGCGGACTTGCGGCTCGACCGGCAAAACCGCGCCAAGCAGCTGATCGAGGACTTCATGGTGGCCGCCAACATCACGACCGCACGCTTCTTGGAGACGAAGCGGTCGCCATCGATCCGGAGGATCCTGCGCTCGCCCGAGCGCTGGGAGCGGATCGTCGAGCTGGCGGCCAGCTACGGCACGCAGCTGCCAGGAAAAGCGGACGCCCCGGCGCTGGAGACCTTTCTCGGCACGCGCCGCCGCACGGATCCCGAGCGCTTTCCGGATCTGTCGCTGGCCGTGGTGAAGCTGCTCGGGCGCGGCGAGTACGCCGTCGAGACACCCGGCGAAGGCGCAACCGAGCACTTCGGGCTTGCGGCACGCGACTACACCCACTCGACCGCGCCGAACCGGCGATACCCCGACCTGCTCACGCAACGGCTGGTCAAGGCGGCACTGACGAACCAGCCGCCGCCGTACACCGTCCGTGATCTCGGCGCGCTGGCGCAACACTGCACCGCCGCCGAGGACGCCGCAGCCAAGGTGGAGCGCCAGGTCAGAAAGTCGGCCGCCGCCCTGCTCCTGAGCTCGCACATCGGCGAGACGTTCGACGGGTTCATCACCGGCGCTTCGGCCAAGGGGACGTGGGTCCGGGTGCTGCGGCCGCCCGTCGAAGGGCGCATCGTCAGCGGGTTCGAAGGGCTGGACGTCGGCGATCGCGTAACCGTCAAGCTCGAGCACACCGACGTCGAGCGCGGGTTCATCGACTTCTCTCGGCGAAAGGGACCGCGATGACCGCCCAGCTTCCCCCCGACGAAAAGGCCGATCCGGTGCTGGCCTACCGAGACCAGGATTTCCTCGACAGCGACGACGCACGACCGCTGCGGATCATAGCGGAGTACCTGGCGCCGCTGCGCGCCCTGCGCGAGCAGGAGGTCCGCGACACCATCGTTTTCTTCGGATCCGCGCGCATCCGCCCCACCGGACCCTTGGGCCGCTACTACGCCGAGGCGCGCGAGCTCGCGCGCGCCATTACGGCCTGGTCGATGACGCTGGAAGGGGAAAGACATCGCCGGATCGTCTGCTCCGGCGGCGGGCCGGGGATCATGGAGGCCGCGAACCGCGGGGCGCGCGACGCCGGCGGCCGGACCATTGGATTCAACATCGGTCTGCCGCAAGAACAACGGCCGAACCCTTACATCACGCCGGGCCTGGCGTTCGAGTTCCACTACTTCTTCATGCGTAAGCTCTGGTTCGCGCACACCGCCTCCGCGCTGGTCGCGTTTCCGGGCGGCTTCGGCACGATCGACGAGATGTTCGAGATCCTGACCCTCCAGCAGACCGCCAAGCTAGATCGCAAGATCGTCATGCTGCTCTACGGATCGGACTACTGGCGCGAGATCGTCGACTTCGACGCCCTGGTTCGCCACGGCACCGTCAGCCCGGAGGATCTGGAGCTCTTCACCTTCGTAGACGACCCCGCGACCGCGCTCCGCGTGCTGCAAGCGGGCTTGGCGCCGAAGGCCCCGCAGACCATCGCCGGCGGGCCCGCGTCGGAGGCCATGCCGGCGTTCGCCCCGTCGCGGTGCTCGGGCGATAAATAGGAGCGAGCGTCAGTGTCCGGAATCAGCCCGGAACTACTGGACCGGGCCCCGCGGCAGAGGCTCCCTTGCGCCTTTCTCAAGTCGCGGGGGGTTGGTCGATCGCAGCTCTGCGCGGTCGCCTCGGATGTAGCTGCTAAGCAGAAAGCCGCCAGGCAGGTCACTCCACCAGAAGGATTGGCCTCTCTCAGGATACAGACAATCGTCGGCGGTACGACGTACACTTTCCAGTCACTTTGAATCGGCCGGCATCCGCTTCTTCGCAACCCGGACTAGTTGTTCAGCGTTCTTGAAGAACCCGCCCGCGAACTTGTTTAAGCGCACATCAAAGGTGAGCACCTTCCCGGAATGGGTTGTCTTCCGAATAGATGCGTCGACAAACCCGTCCTGAGCTGAAGCCCAGCCCGGACCGTTCAGGGTGATCGATTCTCCGGCGGCGTCTCCGACTCCGGCACCTTCGAGCTGTACAGCTCCATCAACACAGCGAACCTGCGAGATAACAAAAGGCTCCGTTATCGGATTTTCCGGACCGTGCACCAGGGTCAGGACGCCCCGGCTATTCGGCGCAACTTCTAGATAGATCACGATCAACCGGCCCACCACTTTATCCCGCCAAGCGCCCTCCCAGCCTCCATTTAGCGATGCTTCCGTCACCTTTTGGAGCATTGGCTCCGTGGCGCGAACCGCGGGCTGATACAGCCCGATCAGTGCAGAGATCGCAATAATAACCTTGGTCGCTCTCATGGTACCTGCCCCATGTATTCCAGATAATACTGCACATGAGTACTCGGGGCATAGTAAAGGAGATAGCCACTGGAACTCACGGTATAGACGCCGATATTATGATTTTCAGCCCACGTAATATCTCCCACTGAGGCACTCCTGATTGGAGAAAGATGGGTGTGCACAATAGCGTCCGGATTATCTGCGGGATCATCTGGAAGATCGGGTTGAAATTGGTAATCCTCCCCCTTTCTCGTGTCCCCGGGTACACCGGCATTTATCTCGGTTCCATATTCCGACCCCTCATCGACCGTAGCGACCCTCGCGTTCCGATACCCGTCGGTTTCTCGAGTAGCAACATCCATGGCTGCTGCGTCCTGATCCTCCATCGCGGGGCTTCTGCCGTCTGAGGAGTGAACCACCACACAAGCGACATCAGTACCGCAGATAGGTTGGTCCGTTGGGTCGCGCCCTGAAAGATTCGGTTTCGGGCCCTTCCGGATGCCATGGAGTCCATCGTCATCATCATCATCGGCGCTCGCCTGGGACACTGCGATCGCCTTTTGAATCCCCAGCGTGATGGCCGCCTCGGCAGTGCTGAGCAAGACGGCTCCGAGCACGTTGTACCCGAGCGGACTGCGGCCTGACGCGACATTGGAAATCATGGCCGAGATCGCGGTGGACGCCTCGCCGTAAATGAAGCTTTGCCAGCCGTTCAGCTTGAGGACCGACCCCAGTTCGGACGACGCTATACCGATGCCGACCCCGATGGCAGTGTTCAACACCGTCTGCCCGAAGGACGCACCGTTGGCCAGGGCGATTCCAGCATTCTCCGCCGCCAGCACCATCCCGAGGGTAAAGCACTCGGCCCCGCTCGATCCGATGCAAACGGCCAAGGACAACCCCAGCTCGATATCGGTGATTGGATTGCTGAAGGTGTTCTTGAAGAAGTCGCCTATCTCGTCCCAGAAGAACCCTGTCGGATCGGTGTATCGCAACGGGTTGTTACCGGCGTAAGCGTATCGGTTATAGCTCTGCAGGTTGGAGATGAACTGGACGTTCGGATCTGGCGTTAGAAACCGCCCTAGGGACGGATCGTAGACACGACCGTTCATGTTCACGAGGTCGAAGTCCGGAATCTGCTCTTGCCCCGTGAACTCGCGATCGCCCACCGGCAGGTCGAACGACGTGGGGTCCGTGGCCGCCGTGCCGTCGGGGTTGCGCCGCATGCCCCAGGCGTCATAGCCGAGGGCAGTCGCTGCCAGGCTCGACGTCTCAGTGGCTGCCACATGCCCTTGCTCATCGCTCATCGCGGTGATCGATCCCAGGTGGTCGAAGCTGTAGTACCTGTTCGCGGAAACCACGCCGCCGTCGGTCATCACGCGCACCGCGAGGGCGTTGCCACCGTGACTCGCGCCGGCGTAAATGAAGTTTACGTATTGCGACGGTGCACCATGGGTGGTCGTCTGCTCGAAGAAGCTCTTCCCCGTCCCATCCAGACCGACATAGACGGTACGCGACGTCTTGCCGCCGTTGGTCACCGCCTGGACGACTCGGTTGCCCTCGGCTCCATACATGAAGGTGACGTTCGGTCCGCCGCTCTGGTCGCTCTGGATGGCGGTGACCTTGTTCGCAGAATTGTACGCGAACGATCGATTGCTATTGTGGGTGATGTTCCCGTTGTCGTCGTAGGCGAAGGTAGTGCCAGCGACGGAACAGACAGCGTGCGGACCGGCAGATCGTGTCTCGCCCGCTAGACATCCCGTCTGGTAGGCGTACGAGTTGCCGGCCTTCTGCGTGATGTTTCCGATCGGGTCGTACGCGTACGACTCCAGGTGATTGTATCCACCCGACGTCGTGACCAGAGAAGACGTCAGACGGTTTATGAGATCGTATCCGAACGTCTCCGACGAGGTCACGGTATTGACGGCGTCGGTCCGGGTGCGTGTCAGCAGGTTTCCAATTTCATCGAACCCGTAAGTCCAGTTTTGGATCACCTCGTTGTTGTTCGCATGCGCCGTCGCCATCGTATTGAGGAGCCATCCGGTCTGCGGGTTGAGCGTCGACTGGGTCTCCACGCCGTTCCGCATCTGCTCGTCGGTCAACTCGCCGAGCGGATTCATGGCCTTCCCCTGCCAGAGCACCGAATAGTCCGTCGAGTCGTCAGTCAGATACTGGAGGTATCCCTGACCGGTGTAGTGGTATCCAACCGCGAGCTGGCTATTGCCGACCACGGGGTAGCGCACCTGGCTTTGGCGGGCCTGCGCGTCGTACTGGAATGACGTGACGAAGGTGCTGCCATCCGCGCACTCGTCGATCTCCTGGACGTCGCCGAAGGTCGTGTACTTGTATGACTTGCCGGCTCGATTTCCGTCCGTCGTCGTGACGAAGGGAATGGTGCAGGGTCCGGCGAGATTCGGGTCAGGTGCGCTTATCATGGCAGCCAGCTTGCCGATGCCTCCTCCAGGCGCCGTGTCCCAGACCAACTGAGCGGTACCAGTCGAATCGGTCTTAGTTAACATCCGCCCGAGGCCGTCGTGGGTCATCGTTGTGGTCTGTGACTTGGCGTCCGTTTGACTCACGAGATCGCCGAAGCCGTCCTCGACGTAGCTCCAGCTTCCCAGGTCTGGATCGACGGTCGAGCTCTTGCGACCGCGCGTGTCGTAGTTGATGAGGAGCTGGTTGCCCACGGGATCGGTGGTCAGCCTGAGGTTGCCGTCGGCGTCGTAGGCGTACGTGATCGTCGAAGGACCTGTTTCGGTCTCGGTCGTCTCGGACGCAACCTTCCCGATGGCGTTCTTCGTTTCCAGCCTCGTCTGTGTCTTACCGTTCACCACCCGATCGGTTTCGATCGTGCTCCCGTTATAAGTCGTGGTGGTCGTCGTCGACTTGGAAGCCCCTGAACTGTCGATGACTCCCAGTGGGACCGTCACCGACTGAAGTCGATTGAAGCTGTCATACGTGGTCGTCGTCACGGCTGGCGTCGTCTGGTCGCTGAAGCTCGCCAACTCGAACGGTGTCGATATTTGAGTGACCTGCCCCAGGGCGTTGTAGGCATTGGTGGTCTCGATGAATCCGCCGTCGAAGGCGTACGCGAGGGTTCCCGTCGTTTTGCCCTGGTCGTTCACATAGGTCCAGGCCGTCGCGCCACTCGGGGAGGTGATCACGGTCACCACCTTGGAGTTGGGGGGCGAGAACCCCGTCGGATCTGGGACGCATCCGGGATCAGGACAGAAGGACACTCTCGGCAGCGTCAGAAAGTAACTCGTATTCGTGACGAGTGGCGTGGTCGAGTTGCATCGATCCGTTTGAGCCGACAGACGCCCCAACGGGTCGTACGCGTAACACGTCTTGATGCCACTGGGCCCAATCGCCGTCAGAACCTTACCCAGGAGGGGATCGTAGATTGTCGTCTCGGTTTGACCGAGAGCATTCGTTGTTTGGGTGGGGAAGCGCCCGATCCCGTACGACACGGGCGCGCCCAACACCGAAGGATCGTAACTCACCGACGTGGTCCGGAACGGCGGGTGGTGTACAGGGTCGCTCGTGGTCGAGGGATTCGTGGCGCCCGGCGTGCAGTTCCCGAAGTCGCTCGCGCAGCTGGTCGTCGTGACGACGTTCCCAAACTGGTCGAAGGCGTAGGCCGTATCGAGCTGGACCGGCCATCCCGCCCCCGGCTCGACGTGCTTCTTGGCGAGCGCGAGATGAGAGCCGACGCCGCCGAAGGTACTCACCGGCGAATACTCGAACGTCGTCGTGTGGGTCGTACTATTGGTTCCCCCCGTGCTGAACACTATCGTGCTGTCGGGATATCCTTCCAGTTGCTCTTCGGGGGTCGAGTACGTGTTCCGGACCGTCTTGTCGAATGACTCCTCTACGCCCTCTATCCTCGTGACACGGGTATCGACGAAGGTCGAGTTGCCCATTGGATCAAACTCGAACAACGTGTTGGTAACGATCTCGTTGGTCAGATCGTCGCTTTCCGGATGCAGGTAGGCGATGTCCACCACATTGAACGGATGCACGAAGGTGGTGGTCCCTGGAGGGATCGGACCCGGCTGTGCCGCGCCACAGCCGAGACCCGGCGGCGAGGGAGCCACCACCGTGTCGCAGTAGCTCGTCGTCGTCTTGTTCGTCAGGTGTGATTGCGATCCGACGACCTGGTACTTGTCTACCTCCGTTGGCATGCCCGTATACGGATAGGCCTGGGCATAGGTGGTGACCGTGCGGACCTGGGACGCTTGATCGATTACCTCGACCCGGTGAAAGCCTAGCGGGCCTCGCCCGAAGGAATCCTGTCGCAAGGAGTGATACGTGTAGGTCGTCGTATCGGTGTTGAACCCTCCCTTCCCGGTGCCGTCTTCCACCGACAAGCTAGACACCACGTTCATCGGGACAGCGAACGTCTTCGTATTGGGATCGGTCGTGCCGTCGTCGTCCTTATAGGTGGCCGATCCAGCCGCCGACGTAATCGACACGTAACTGACGGTGGAGGACTGGGCTAGACCATTGGGGAAGGTCGTGATGACGGGTCGCACATTTGGGTTGAACCAGACGCCCGGCTGCAGATTCGAGTCCCCCACTTCTTCCTGGATCAGGTCCGTCATCCCGTCGCCGTCGAGATCGACAAAGGCACTTCCCGCGCCAGCCGACGCCTCGCTGGGGATCTCGAATGGAATTCGCCCCGGGCCGAACGAATCGACCTGCCACTTCGTATTTCCCAATTCCGACAGCCAGGTCGTTCCGTTGTTGAGCAGAACCTCGCCGCCCCCCGACGGAAGTGGCGTGATCGATCCCTGCGCTCGTTGCCAGTGGTTCCTGACGAGATCGACCAACCCGTCCCCATCGATGTCGACAAGCGCGTAGCCATAGTCCTGAAGCACGCCACCGAAAGCCACGGGGTCGATTGACAGCGACGGCGGAGAGAACGCCGCGAGAACCTTCCCATACAATCCCGCGCCGCCGGGTGTAACGCCGAACCCATATCCGGTCCCTTCGCCAAAGCCAATCCCAGACGTGTAGCCTGGCGCGGAGTTTGACGATGCGTACTCGACAAGATCGTAAAATCCGTCGCCGTCGATGTCGGCGAAATGAGGGGGTCGCTGGGTCACGTCGATCGGAGAGCCGCCGGTCGGCGCGGTACGCGGGGCCTGCAGCGCAAATCTCACATTGTTGGCGGCATCGACCCCTTGGTTAATCAACACCGTCTCCGATGACGCGATAGATCCGTCGGGATACGAAGAGTAGTCGTCATGAACGATATCGGAAAGACCATCTCGATTGACGTCCTGGATCTGAAACTGAGGCGTTGTGGTGAATATGCTTCCGAAAGGCGGGAGGGTCGTCAACGTCATCGTTTGTGGGACCCATCCGTTTCGGTTGAGCAGCGTCGTGATGGTAGTATTGGCGGTGGTAGGAAGACTACCGTGGCCACCGCCGATCGCCTGCTGCGTGACTCGAATCAAATCGGCTTTTCCATCGCCGTCGAGATCGCCCACCATTGTTGGGCTCGAACCCGTGAAAACGACCGGCTGCCCCGAATACTCCGAATGGAACTCCCATCCACCCCCTCCGGCCAGGGTGAATCTGTTGAGCCAGACGGCTGGCCCGTAGGGCAATGATCCGATGCATCCCGGGTTGCCCGGGGCTACGCCGACCGGGCAGCTCAGGCACTGTGATGTCTGGCCCTGCCCTTCCACTGTGGTCGTCGTACACATGACATTTGCGCTATCGATGATGAGATCCAAGAGTCCGTCGCCGTCGAGATCTGCAAATCTGACCCCCGTCGGGCTGTCGTTGGCGTCAGCCAGATACGCGGGGAATTTCTGGCCCGGCCCGCCGAGTTGGGGTCCCCATCCGTTGCCGGTGTTGAGCACTGTTGCAACCTGAGGGACGTTCTTTCCGCTGCTCCCATTCGTCCGCGCCAGGATGAAATCGGGGCGGCCATCCCCATTGAGGTCGACGAACTGTGTGCCGCTGAGCGCTCTCCCGGGAACAACGAACGAAGGGATCGCATAGCCAGTCGGGAAGGGTTGCGAGCCTCGGGTGGTTTTCCAGCCAAAGTTCAACGCCTGCATGCACGTCGAACCGGCGCAATAGCCGATAGATTGGAGCTCGCTGAGACCGCCGCTTTGGGGATTGACCGCGGTCAGGCACTCTGTTGACGAGGTTTCCGCCTGCGTGTACGTGAGGGAGTACGTCCCCTGTGGCGTGGTGATCGATTTCAGGCGTTGAGCCTGGGGGATCGAGAAGGTGTTGTAGCGGGTCCACCGCGTATCGGGCCGACACTCGTACTGGAAGGTCACCGTGTTGGGCGTGCAGGACGCCGGGGCGGGCACAGTGCCGCAGCCTTGCGCGGTCAGAGACCCCGTGTAGTCGATCTTCGACACCCAGATACCCGAACTCGCGTAGCTATTCGCCTCTGGACCACCCGGCAGAACATTGCCTTGGCCATTGTTGTACTGGATGTCGAAGTAGTTCCCCCACCGATCGACGACCCGGCTCAGCAACCACACCGTCGGCGCTCCCAACAGGATTCCACTCAGGACGACGCTATTGTAGTATCGCGTCTCGCCTGCTTTGGTGACGACGTCGAAGCCGCCGGTCGTTTTGTCGAGGGTGATCGTGCTGAAGTCCTGGCTCTCATTGACGTAACTTCCTGAGCCGGGCGAGGTTTCGAACAGCTTCTGCCCGTCCATGCAAATCCCGTCGCTCAGACCGTCGGAGTTCTGCGAGGGGTTCAACGAGTCCAACGTCACGGGCCGTCCGTAGCCGTCTTGTTGGCGGGTTCGCGGACAACGGGCGATCCTCGAGAGGCCGCTCAAGGCCCAGCCTTGGCCCGCGATCCCGTCGCCGCCTTGGCTGTTGTAGACCAGGGCCAGATTCGGGGCCATCCCGGCGACGCCGGCGGGAACCGAGATCGGGACGGTGTAGGTCGCCGCCCCCGAGGGGCTGATGGAGAGCTGCCCTCCCACGACGCCGTTGAACGGCGCGCCGACGGGTGGCTGGCCGGCCGCCACCGGGCTTGCTGGCGGCACGGAATCGATGTTCACGTTCGTTCCGTTCGGCAGGGTCGCATCGTGCGTCCCGTCCCCGTTGTTCGTCACCGGGAGCTGCTGAGACCCCGGCGTTGCCGTCACGCTGTGACTCCCGACCGTCCACGTCAGCAGCGTCCCCGATAGCGTCGCCACGAATGGCGCATGCGTGGTGGACACGAACGTCGTCGGGGGCACCTCGGGCGGCGAAGCGATGAACCCGTTCTGGTTCGTGAGGCCGTTGGCCGTCCCGTAGGGGATGTTCACGGGCGTCGACGACGTTGTCTGGTAGCCGAAGATCGCCTTTAGGGTCGCGCCATCCTGGGCGACGCCCAGCAGCGACGGCACCACGTCGGGTATCGATCGGATGTTGTCGAGGAGGTAGTGACCCGTCTCGTTGAAAGGAACGTTCAGCACGACCGAGAAGGTCAAATCGGAATAGACGCCGTGGGCGATCGTCGCGGCGGTCGCCGCGGGCATCTGGAAGGCCAAGGTCTGCCAGGTTCCGAGCGCGAGGCCGGTCATGGGGACGTCCCCGAGGGGCACGTTGTTGATACCCAATGAGGGACTGCTCACGAACATCTGGCCGTCGCCGTACCAGGACGGATTCGCCTGGCTCGTCGGAAGGAGGACGTCGAGCAAGACGATCGGACCGACGCTTCCGATGGAGCTCATCGGGGCACTGTTGAAGCGCGCGAAGTTCTGCGCCGCCACCTCGAAAGAGCTCTCCCCCTGCG
>OCTA010002249.1_pt1 | contig 17647 bp, 16 predicted proteins | sample 1538991 | NCBI WGS metagenome assembly OCTA01 (sample SAMEA3539302, study PRJEB22396) | soil metagenome | biome: tundra; feature: field; material: soil | place: USA | collected 2010-05 | depth 0.15 m | reverse complement strand
GCAACCGGACAAAACCATGGAAGACCTCGCATCGCGGCCCCCAACGGAAGATGCCGTCCGCCAGCTTGGTTTGACCTTTTCATCGGTACCAACGGACCATGCCGTGGGCCAGCTTGGTTTTGACTCTTCCATCAGCACCACGGACCATGCCGTGCGCCAGCCGGTTTGACCTTTTCATCGGTCCCAACGGACAACGCCCGGCAAGCGGGCCAGTCCCCGTCGCACCCAACAAGTTGGGTGCTTGGGGCTGTGGCCTGGTGAGCACCACGAGTGCCTGTTGAGACTTTGTCTATTGAATCGAGGAAGAGAAGAGTTAGGCTTGGTTTAAGCTGGTCCGGACCTAATCGTCTTGTTGTCCCGAGGCCGTCCCTTGAATTCTCAGGACCCGGAGCGGGTCAGAGCGCCCGACCACCAGCCAAAGCCAAGGAGCGGGCCGTCTCACCCTTTCCGTCGGTCCAACGGACCATGCCGTCCGCCAGCTTGGTTTGACTCTTCCATCGATTCCAACGGACCATCCCTGCGCCAGCCTTGGTCGCCTCCGCCCTTCTCGGCCCGGAAGCGTCGCAGGGTCTGCGAGGGAGTGATGCCGCTCCGCCCGGTGGTGGGGTTCTTGAGGCCGCGCTCCAGATCCAGGCGGACCTGCTCGACCAGATCGGAGTGCGCCCCTTGGTGCTGGCGGCATGGGCAAGGTCTACCGCGTGATGCTGCTAGACTGAAGAAAATGATCTTCGGAAGGGACGATGCCCGGCGGAACCGCGGAGGGCGCGAGTTGATCGCTCTGCTAGACTTTTCTGCGACCGCGACAGTTCACCAATGAAATATCTCAGCTTCATTACCGTGCTTGTCGTGCTGGCCGGACTGCCGGTGGGATTCGCGCAGTCTCCAGTACTTACGTATATCCCGAACACCTCCGTCAAGCTGTATCAGGTGAACGGCGATTGCGACTGGGCCGCGTGGGACGCGACCATTACCAACAAAACGCCCACCTGCGTCCCGACCACCAGCAAGACTCTAACCAATGCCGATGTCCTGGGCGACGATGTTCCCGTCGTGTTCGAGAATAACGGCGAGATGATCGTCACCTTCGGCGACACCATTGGCGCGGCCAATAACGCCGCCTGGGCGGACGTGACGAATTCATTTCTGTGGCAAGCCCACGATCCCATCGCGCGAAGCACCACCGCGAACGCGTCGGATGGGCTGCTCCTCAGTTTCTTTCTGAGCGGCAATCACGGCCTCGAAATCCAGCCGCCGCCGCAACCCGATGGAATGGCTGTCGACATGGGAACAGACAATATTCCGCATGCGGGAATCGACATCAACGGCACGATCTACCTGGGCATCAAGACCGGCAACGTAAACGTGTCGACTGGCGACAACGACCAGAGTAACGCATACTCGCTCCTTGTGACTTTTAGCGAAACGACGCGGGCATTTACATCAGGGCGCACCGTCTCGGCTTCGCCCAATGGACACTTCGTCGGCGGCGCATTTTACCTTGCTTCAGCCGGCCAGTTGGGCACTCCTCCACCGGTATCGCCTGAACCCATCGTGTTGAATTTCGGGATTGGAAAGGAACGCGCCAGTAACATCTATCTGTCCATCATCCCCTCGTCCGAGTTTTGGACGGGCCTCGATCAGAACGGCAACAGCGCTACGCGATACTTCACGGGGATGAGCAGCGGCCAGCCTACCTGGTCCTCCAGCGAATCGGCTGCGGTTCCCATCGTCTACGACCCGGTCGACCCCGCGCATCCGACCATTAACAAGACCTCGGTCTTCTATTCGCAGCAACTCGGCCTTTGGCTCATGATGTTCGACAGCCAATCGTCTTCGCTTTCCGCCAAAGGCATGTACTTCACCTACGCTCCGCAGCCTTGGGGACCTTGGAGCACGCCGCAACTGGTTTTCAATGACTGCCGTGATAAAGGACTGGGGAATTTTATCCTCTATCACTACGCGACCACGAGTGCGAACAGTTGCCCCAGCGCGATGCCTGTGGGCGTCACCTCCGCACCCGGCTCGGCGGGCCCGGCCGGCCCCACGATCGGCGCAAACGATCCAACCACCACCAGCGGACACGCTTACGCCCCGGCGCTGGTCCAGCGCTTCACAATTATCTCCGGCAACACTCTGAAGCTCTTTTACATGATGGCAACCTGGAACCCGTATGCGACAGTGATGATGGAATCGGATTTCAACATCGCGTATGGTCCGGTTATTTCGGAAGTCGCGAACGCGGAAGGCGAAAGCCCCACCATCGCGCCGAATACCTGGGTGGAGATCAAAGGTGCGAACCTCGCTCCGGCCGGCGATTCGCGCGCCTGGCAAAGCTCGGACTTCGTGGGCAACCGGCCCCTTGAGCTTGAGGGCCGATCCTGTAACTTCGCCGTCGCTGACCTTCAACACCCGTTGGTCGTCGGGTGGATCCACCACTATCGCGCAACGTCCCTCTTCTCCACCTCGCATGTTCGCGAGTCGGACTGTCCCGCCAATACCCCCACACGTATCCCCACGATAAGTCCTTCATAGATGCCCCCGCCGGGGATCTGCGCCTCACCAGTACAGCCGCCACGCCGCATCGGCGAAGACGCCATGGCCCTGTAAGGTGATCCGTTCATCGGTTACCACAAGCCGGGGCACCCCCGCCATTTGATGCAGCACGTGCCCGTTGTGCAGAACGAGCCGGCCCGCCGCGTACGGAATGGTGGTGCTCGGCGTAACCTGTGCCGCCGATGGCAGGTCGGCGAAACGCTTGGCCGCGAGGTGCTCGCGCATCTGATCCAGATCGAGCGATTCCCAAAGCATCAGGCCCGCGCCCTCCGCCGGCAGCTTCAAGGGCAGCGTGAATGAGATCGTGTCCCGCAGATCGACCGCTGTGTACCACCGCTCCCACGGAATCAGGTCGTGTTGCGTGTCGAAGTGGCACGAGGCGCAATCTTCCGCGCTGCGCGGACAGTCGGTCGTCGGAATGGCCGCCCCGATGAAAATGTGGAACCCCGGCGAGGGCAGCTCCGGCGCGTACTCCACCGGTCCATCCAGGTGCTCGGCCAATTTGGCGCGCGTGCGCTCCATCACTGTCCGCAGCGCCTCTCCCGCCCAGCTCCACAAGGAGCCGGCATCGCCAAGATAGCGATCGAGGGAACCGCCGCCGAACCCCAGGTCCAGGTACGATGCCGATCCCAGCGTGTAGAACGGCCGCCGGTCGTTCAGCCGCCGCATCCGCCAGCGCGGACGCTGACGGTAAATCTCCTCGCACACCGTGTTACACAAAGCAAGGTCCGCAATTTCCAGCTTGGCCGGACTCATCCGCCGTTCTCCGCGCCGCACTTGCGTGCCAGTGCGATGCCGTCGCCAATAGGAATCAGGCTGACCTCCACACGGTCGTCCCGGCACATCTTGGCGTTCAATGCCTGGATCGATCTGGTGTGGTAATCGTCAACCGCCTCGTCAGCCACCCGGCCTCCCCAGAATACGTTATCGGTCACCATCAGGCCGTTCGGGCGCAGCAGTTCCAGAACCCGTTCGTAATACCCGTCGCCGTTGCCTTTGTCCGCGTCGATATAGGCGAAGTCGAAGGTGCCGGCGCGCCCCTCCGCCAGCAATGCCTCCAGTGTTTGGATCGCCGGACCCAGGCGCAGATCGATCTTAGACGCCACATTCGCGCGCTCCCAATACTCGCGCGCAACCGCGGTCACCTCCGCGTTGATTTCGCAGGCGATGATCCGCCCGTCAGCCGGTAGCGCCAGGGCCACGCTGAGCGTGCTGTATCCAGTGAAGACGCCGATCTCCAGACAGCGCCTGGCGTCCATCAGCCGCACCAGTAGCTGCAGAAATTGCATCTGCTCCGGGCTGCTCTCAATGCCGGTCCATTTCATTGTGGCTGAGGTCTCGCTGAGTGAGCGCTGCACCGGCAACTGCACCAGCGACGTCGCAATCATATACTCGTACAGCCGGTCGTCAAGGAACAGGGTCTTGCGGCTCATCGCTCACCCGCTGCGATACCGGCGGCCGGACTATGAAACACCAGGGCGCCGCTCGCGCGAAGCGTTCGCAGCGTCTCCCATACCTGAATTTCCAAACCATCCCCCTCCTGTGCCTGGGTCCTGGTCCGCAACCACCCTACGATTGCGGCGCAGTCGTTACTCCCGTCGGACAATCCGAGGACCATCTCCACGCCGTCGCTGATTGCAAAGATGCGAACTCCCGGTCCGGAAGCCGCCCTCATCAGCATGATGGTGCATGGCGCGGGCCGCCCCGCCTCGTCGAGCCGGTCGCAGTTCTCAATAGCCGCCACAATCTCCGGCGCGTTGTAGGCGAAGTGCTCCACACGAACGTGACGACCCACCACCGGTGTCACCGCTGGCATCGCCTCCAGTGAAGGAGGAGGCGAGCCCACGTTCTCCCGCGTAAACCAGACAGCGTCGTTACCCGCTCCGTCATTCGACGCCAGTGCGGCGACTGCCGCTTCGTAAGCCGCCACGTCCCTGGTAAACTCCGGCAATCCCTGTTTCATCGCGATTTCGGCTTGCACCACCGAAAGCCAATCCGCCGCGCGAGTGTCGCCAAAACGCTCGATCGCCCCATCCGCGGCTGCGCCCAGCAGCAGCAAAGTGCACGGATACCACTCGCGCAAGCGTGCCGCCGGATCGGACCCGTGCCGCGGAGCCGTCATCGTTCTGCCTCCGTCGAAGCATCATCGGGCGTAAATCGAAAGCCGATATTGAAACGTTGCGGCTCGATTCCGGCCACGCCGCGAGTGAGTGGCGGGACGTCGTGCCAGACGCATGGCCCCAAAATGTTCATCGCTCCGGCACTGTCGTAGTGCATTTTCAAAAAACCGTCCGACAGCACGCGGATACCCGCGCAAGCACCCAGGGTAAGGGGAAACTGAACGTCTACCCGCTGACCGACATGATGATCGTCGTGAACGCTGATGTAATCTCCCTCCTTATAAAGATAGAAGTACACCCGCCGAAAAGTGAGCGGACCGGCAACATAACGGATCAACGGCGTGAGCTTCTCCGCCAGCAAAGATCCAAACTCCACCAGCCCCAGTTTCCCCAGTAGGTCCGACATCTTCTCCCGAATCACCGGATGGCGGAAGCAGTAGGGATCTACTCGCCAGAACCGCGCTCCGTCCGAAAGTGCGTGCTCCGGACGCGGCACGTGCAACAGCGTGACCTGTTCCGCAATCGGCGATAGAATCGGCCAGAGCGCCGCCATCAAGGCGGTGTGCGCTTCGGCCGGAAGTATGGCCGGCACCTTCACGAATCCGCACGTTGCGAACTCTTCGCGGATCGCTTCGGCGCTCTCCGGTTCGTGCAAAAACCGGTCGGCCTCCGCTGTCAGTTCCAAGACGTTTTCGAAACAGGCATCCAGTCCGCTCAGTGCGGCGTGCGTGATGGGCATCATAACACCGTGACCTTTCCGCGCTCGTGGCGCATGCTGGAATTGCTCTCCACCAGGCCCGATTTCTGCAGACTCCGCAGGGCCTCCCAGATTTCTTCCGGGCTTCGTCCCAAACCTCCGGCTGCCTCACGAATGCTAAACTCCTGCGCCGCCGTGAGAATGAACTCCACCAGGTCGAGTCGGCTCTGCCCGATGTGGCACGCTTCCGGAGCGCTCCTCAGCAATCCCAACAAGGCGCGCCTCGCTGTTGGGCCCCCGTCCAGGCCGTACTCCACGGCAAAACTCCGGCCCAATCGGAAGCGGCGCTCCCATACATCGGCAGGCGCCACCAGAAACCCGAAAGACGCCAAAACCCGAAACTGCGAACCTCCCACCGGAGTGGCGGAATGCAGGTGTTCGGTGGGAAAAAACGCCCACATACCGAGATCCGGAACGTCGAAGACGGTCGATTCGATCAGGGGAAGGCCACCGTGTGCCGGTTTCCTCACCAGGATGTTACAGCGAAGAATCAGCCGTTCCTCCCCGTTGACTATCAGTTTGCCGTCGCGATGCGTATGAATGCCGGCGCCGGGCGCGATGTAACTCAGGAACGATCCTTTGTATGAATCCTCTTGTAGTTCGCCCAGGCCCAGCAGACTCACCACGCGCGCACGAATATCCCAAAATTCCCGGGGCAGCGGTTCCACAGAGTTGCCCGCCACCTCCGGAACCCACACCACTTCCTGTGCCGCATCCGTGTCGCGAGCGGTTTTCGTCAGCTCCGTCAGTTCTCCCATCTCCGAATGGAAAGGCGTCGAATAGACGCCGCCATCGGCGTGGGTGTCGAGCAGTTTGCCCTCGCGATATTGCGCGTCCACCCACGAAACAAGGGTGGATTGCTCCTCGGGTGTTACGACGGAATCCGCCACCAGCACTTCATTCGTTCCTAACAAGCAGCCTTTGCCCGCCGCGCTCGCCGCCCAAGTCATTTTGCGTCCTGTAAGTGGCTCTTGCCTGCGGCCGGATGGATTACCAGGTCGCCCGCTACCAACAGGTCCATCTGTGTGCCGGCGAATGTGCGAAGGGCATCCCCGGGAGTTTCTACGATTGGCTCTGCCACATTGAAGGAAGTATTGAGAAGCACCGGGACCCCGGTCTCACCCCCGAAGGCAGTCAGTAAATCGTAGAAGATCTCGTTTTGCGCGCGAGCCACTGTCTGCACGCGCGCGGTGCCATCGACGTGTGTGACGGCGGGCAGCGATGCAACCCGCACCGGAACCACCCGCAGCATCACCGGCGAAGGGCAGTCCAGATCGAAGAACTCCGCTGCCCGTTCCTCCACCACGGCGGGCGCATAAGGCCGAAAAGCCTCGCGATGTTTTACGCGGCGATTAAGGATATCCTGCATGTGCTCGTTCCGCGGGTCCGCCAGAATACTGCGATTTCCCAAAGCACGGGGCCCGAATTCGCTCCGCCCCTGAAACCAACCCACCACAGCGCCCGAAGCCAATGCACGGGAGGTATACCGCAGCAGGTGCGCCCGAGGCATCGCCATTATATCACCGGCATATCCTTGAACCGCTGCGCGAATCTCTTCCGGCGAATACTCGCGGCCATAATAATCCGTCACCTCCTCGGCAACGCGCTCGCCCGTGAATGAGTGATATACTGCCAGTGCCGCGCCAATCGCCGTCCCGTTGTCTTCACAGGAGCCGTTCATGTGGAGCTTCAAATCGAGCTGCCTCCGAAGGTACTCGTTGGCGATGCTGTTCAGGGCCACCCCTCCGCTGTAACAGACGTTTCGAGTTGAATAGCGGGTTTGTAGAAAGCGAACCAAGTCCACCAGAAACGTGTTCGTCAGACTTTGCACGTGCGACGCGATATCCGCGTAATTCCGGTCGCCGCTGATATCGGCAGCGCTCAGGTTGGGCGATTGGAAGCGCTCAAAGAGCGCCCGCAGGTCGATCTTCATTGCTCCGCTCGCATCCATCCACAAGGTTTGAAGGTCCGCATGCTCAGCCGGATCGCCGAAAGGAGCCAGCCCCATCACCTTTCCCGCCTCATGCGAGCTTCCATGGCAGTACAGCGCGCCCCATTCCCAAAGATGCCCCATGCTCAACAACCAGCCCTGTGGCCGCGCGGATAGTCCAGCGGCATCCGGCGGTAAGTGCGTCGCCTCTCCGTACGCTACGCGATAGATGAGCCGCAAGTGAGTCCCATCGAAGACATAGGCTGAGATAGATTCCTTGCCGTCGTCATCGACGAACCTGAGTGCGCCGTCCTCCCGTTCCTGAATGTCGAGTTGGCAGCGCTGCTTCTCATAAGTGCCCGACCCGTCGCAGACCAGCACCAGCGCTGGCTCCAGCGGCGAATAGTGGATTGCGTATTCGGCGTGCGCCAGGTGATGCGGCACGGTCACGAACCGCGGCAGCCGGACCCGCCCTAACAAGCCCGGCTGTGAGAACGCGAATTGAGGATGGATGGCGCTCCACGGTGTGCACGTAGCGATGGCGTCCAGATCCGCTAGATCGATACCCGCATACCGCAGGCAATACCGGATTACCTCCGCTGCCTGCATCCCCATCTGGTCTAGCGATATCAGCTGCCGCTTACATCTGGTCAGGCGCTCTGTCTGTATGGCCACCACCACCTTACCGTCCCGAATGAGTGCCGCTCCCGAATTGTGGCTTCCCGCGATCCCGAGGATCCACATAACTTACTCCACTCGTGCGCGCAGCGGCTCCGGCACCAGGTCGTATTTCCGGATGATACCGGCGAGCTTCTCTTCATCGCGCAGAATCGTGCGGTAGACCCAGCAGTAGTGATGCCTGCTGAGAGCCAGCATTACCTCCTTCGCCTTTTCAGGACCGGTTAGCAGCTTCATTGCCTGATACTCCAGGTAACAGACCAGCAGGTGAAGCCGCGTGGAAAGTTCATCGCCTGCGCCTTCGGGTCGGGCTGACGGCACATCCGAGTAATATCGTTTGGTCTCTTCGATAGCCAGATCCCTGCGGTCCGCGTGCTCTTCTTCGAACCAATGCAATTGCTCGTGCACGAATTCGGTAAGCACCATCGTCACATCTTGTTCGAACGCCGTATTGAGGGTAAGCACCGGGTGGCTGTGAGGCCAGCCGCCTCCGTCTATTTCTATTACATTCGTGAGAATCCAGCCGGCCAGGTTGTACTCCCGCGGCAAACTCGTTAGGATCTCTCGCATCCGCGCCTCGGCCGGAGTGCCGTTCTTCAGCGAAATCTGCAAATCGCTATTCATAAACCAGTCCGATTCGCGCAGCCTTGGCGACCAGTCCGGCGGGTAGGCCGCTTGGCGATTGTCCGTTCTGCAGGGCCTCCCATTCCTGTCGGCTGAGTTCCAGCGCCGAAACTAGATAGCCCGGCGGCAAGCCCAAATAGACGGTCTCTGTGTTACTCGCCTCCGGCTTCACGGATCGGACCGCGACACTTCCATCCGGTATGCGGACCTTGACCTTCTTCAGGCACTCCGGCGGTTGATGCAGTAACGCCTGGCCCGACATCAGGCGGTCGATGACAGCGGTGCAAACTTCGTTCCACGGGTTGGCGCTTACCTGGAGAGTTTCGTTCCAACCGTGTAAATCCGCGGCCTTCTCGAAAATGCAGATAGCCGGGCTCATTCCGCGGATGCCGGTGTTCGCTAAGTGCTCCCGCATTTCTGTAACAGCCTTGTGAAAGGCTTCCAACCCATGCAGAAGCTCGGGTGCCGCCAGCCGCAAGCTGTACGCGTCTGCATCGACTTCCCCTCCCACAATGAAAAGCGCCCTTGTCTCCGCGTCAAGGCTCGGCCGCCATGCGTCGGTGTCCGGTTTGCCAGCCTGCTCGAATACCACCACGCCTCTCCCGCGGCGGTGCAGGTATCGCGGCAATTCCGCCAGAACGCGCGTAACCAGTTCGTCTCCACGCGGTCCCCCGAACAGATAGGTCGCGGGACGAAGTCCGGGTGCATGCGGAACGTAAGGCGGCTGCGACGCGATGAAATCGAAAGTCTCCCCTTCGACTGCCTCAAACAGATCGCCCTGCCGCGGCTCGATATTCGAGACTCCATTCAGCGCGGCGTTGATTTTCACGAATGCCAGGGCGCGCGGGTTGATGTCCACCGCCGCCACTCGATCCGCGTATTCGCTGAGCCACAATGCAACCGCCCCCGCGCCGCATCCCAAGTCCAGGGCGTTGCGGATGGCCCCCTGCCGGGACGAGGCGCCGCAAAAAGCTACCGTGCCGTAACCGGCCCCGAAGACGGCGTCGCCTTGATAGGAGAGTTCGTCGCATAAAATAAACCTGCCCCGGAAGATCCGCAGATCGAAGCTCGAGACCACCTGGTGCGGCTCCGGTCGCCTGAGCACCCCCGCCCCCACCAGCGCTTCCAGCAGCGGCCGTTCCAGCAGTTCGGCAGCCTCGTTTTCCGCCACCGGATCGCGCAAAACAAACAGGCGGAGTGCGTGTGACGCGGCGTCTCCCCGCCGCCGCGCGTGCCAGATGGCCAGCGGTCGGTACCCGCTGCCCGAGGAAGAACCGGATCCCACTGTGCGAAAACTCACGTGATAGTCAGTTGTTAGACCGGCGAGGCATAATCTCTCTCGTAGTTGCGCCCACCGGCTGGTGGGAAGGGCCGCTAAACCTGATAACTCCGGTAACTCAAGAGCGGAACAGTGATCCGTCATACCAATTGGCGCTGAGAGCTGCTGAAATGCAAGCTGCGCGGCATTCAGAATAACATGGGCTAAAGTCCTCGCGGCCTTGTTTTTCGCCTTTCTTAGGCTAACAATTTCGTGCATCCGGCAGGATTTCCCCCGATAATGATGAAACCTCAAAGGCGTCCGGTTATAAGGTGAATAGATTCAATTGGTTAGCGAAGTCGAGTTCGATGTCTTCGGAATCCGGTGGCTGCAGTGCCCGTAAAATGGGCGTTTTCCAAAAAGGGTCACGCTCAAAATCTGTAGAATCTGGGCGTACGACGAAAAACGCCGAACTGAGCGTGAAGACGTAGAGACGCTCGAAGTCGATGTAGCCGCGGTCCATGACGTAGATCGCCCCGGCCTCTGGCAGAATTTCGTCGAGGATGTTGACGTCGTGCACTTTGCCATCCGTAATGCTGATAAACGTGGGGATGTTGCCGTGCAGGTCCAGCAGCGTGTGCATTTTGACGGCGGCTTTGTGCTTGCGAAATTTGGCCCAGGGAAACAGCGAAAGGCACAGGTCGATGGTGGTCGAGTCCAGCGCGTACAGACTTTGATCCAGCTCTACGCCGATCGGATCGGACGCATACAACGGCCGCGCGATTCCGATCAACACCTGAGCGAAGTCGGCGTAGATGCGCCAGTCATGCGCGTCGTTGGCATCGGCCAGCGTTGAGCGCGCCACACGGCCGTGAAACCCCATGTGGTAGAGCTTGCCGCCCAGAGAGCGCAGACACGCTTCTATGTCGCGAAGGCCATCGCGATAAGTCAGTTGTGCAAAGGCCATCGACAGATACTGGTCCCAACAAGAGAATCCTCTTGGTCGCACATCGCCGCCGTACCGCGCGACGCAACGGCGAAACTCGCGATCCGGCAGGAAGTTCAGCAACTGGGAGAAAACGGTTCGGCCCTGGTTCACGCACCATTGTCGCCCCGCCGGGCCGGGCTTTGGGCCTTGTCGCCGTTCAGATCGCGGCAAGCCAAATCTCCCTATAACCCTATGCACCGAAGGGACTTTTCAGTCGCGCCAATGCCGTTAGCCGGACACTTAGTGATGAAACCTGACGAGTTCACTCTAAAATTCCCTTGACTATTTTTCAACTTTCATCCACAATCAGCTGGTCACGGAGGCCTGCGGGCACGGCCTGAAGTACCTGGGTAAGCCGCTGCCAGTAAACAAGCACTCTGGAGACTGGTCTGTTTAAGGAGAGGACAATGGCAAACACGCCTGATAAAACGCCAGCACCTGCCGCAACGGGGTCGAGGCTGGTTGACCGGGACGTCGTGCAAGTTCAGTTCGCAATCGACGACTTGATCAAACACCTTGGGGGCTTTGTACGGTCCGACAGTTGCAACGGCTGCAATCATTGCAAAGCCGTCGCTGAAACCCAAGTCCCACAGGCCCATAAATAATTTTGGAGGTAAGTTATGGCGAACAATCCAGAAGTACCAACCCCTTTTAACGCGCAGAAAATCTCCCCGATGGATACCGCTCAAGTTCACGTAACGAGCGACAACCAGTTGCGGGTCCAATTCAACATCAACGAGTTACTGAGGAAGATTGCGCCAGATTCCGCCGAGAGTCATTGTAGCGGCTGTCTGGGTTGTATGGGCTGCAAGATCTAGCCCGGTCCGTCGCAAAGAGTTCCTCAGAAACGGTCTGCTTTAAACTTCGACTCAGCCGCTTGCCGGGCTCCCCCGCCGTGGCGGGGTGTTCCCTGCTACCCGGCGCGGGGGCTCCCGGAAAGATAGACTCTTACTCATGTGCGGAATCTCAGGTGTGGTTGGGGTGCATGATGGCGGGCGGCTGATTCGCGACATGACGGCTGCCTTGCGCCATCGTGGGCCGGACGGTGCGGGGCATTGCTCTCAGGGCGTTTACCACCTGGGGGCAACGCGTCTCAGCATCATCGACCCGGCCGGCGGCGTCCAGCCGGTTTACAATGAGGCCGGAGACGCGTGCGTCGTTTTCAACGGCGAGATCTATAACCATCGCGAACTGCGCGCGGAACTTCAGCGAAAAGGCCACGTTTTCCGCACCTCCACCGACACGGAAGTCATCATCCATCTGTACGAAGAGATGGGCGACCGCTGCGTCGAATCGCTGGATGGAATGTTCGCGTTCGCCGTCCTAGACGGCGCGCGCATCTTCCTGGCTCGCGATCGCCTCGGAATCAAGCCGTTATTTGTTACTGTCGTCCCGGAGACGAACCTGTTCTTGTTCGCCTCGGAAATCAAATCCCTCCTTCGCTGCCCCGCCGTCACTCCGCGGCTCGATACCCAGGCGCTTGCCGACGCGATCGCGCTCGGCCATCCGGTAGGCGAAGAAACCTTTTTCGAAGGGATCCGCTCGCTCCAGCCTGGCCACACGATGGTGGTTTCCCATGCGCCGGACCTGCGCATCGAAGCCCCGAAACCGTACTACCAGCGCGACTTCGTCCGCGCCGCATCCGGCAACTTCGAAGATGCGCAGGCCACGCTCGAAGAAGTTCTGGACCATGCCGTCGCCACCCACCTGGCTGCCGACGTCGATGTAGCGCTTACTCTCTCCGGCGGTATCGATTCCAGCCTTCTGGCGCTGCTCGCCAGCCGCCAGGGCCACCATCCTCTGCTCACGTTCGCGGTGGCCGACCACGAAGAGCATGCCGACGTGCAGCAGGCCTTGCGCGTGGCAACTATGATCGGCTCCACTCACGAGACGGTCATCATGAGCTTCGAGGATTACCTGGAAACCATCCCCGGGCTGATCGCCGGCGAAGAGCAGCCCTGTAGCCTCTACGGAGTTCCCTATCACTTCCTCTGCCGCGTGATCGCCCAACGTGTGAAGGTGAGCCTGCACGGTGAAGGCGCCGACGAGTTGTTTGGCGGATACGTCCCCTACATCGACCGCCAGGCGCGCCTCTCTTACATCACAAAACGCCTTCCATTTCTGAAGCACCTCGCCGTCAAGCCCAGCGACCGTGCCTTTGACACCATCGAGCGCCTCTCTTCGCCGGGTTCGTTCGAGGACTATCTGCGGCAACTGTTCTACGTCAATATGGGCGATCCGCTGGAGCGGCAGCATCTGGTTCCGGTGGATAAGTGCGCCATGGCATCCGGGCTGGAGATGCGCGTGCCCTATCTCGACAGCGCCGTGGTTCGTTTCGCCGGCGAGCTGCCGTTAAGTTTTCTGGTGCGCCCGGACCTCAGCATCAGAAAATATATTTTGCGGCACCTTGTCCTCAGCCGGTTTGGAATGGGAATGGCCGACGTGGTCATGCGCCAAAAGTTCGGTGCGCCGTCCGCCGGCGTCGTGCTGCTCGACCGCTTCGATCGCCTTTGCGATGAGATACTGCCCGATAAGTACGTGTCCAGCCACGAGTTTGGCGGCTGTTTCAGTACGAAGCGCGAATTACTGGTGTTCGACATGTTTCTGGAGATCTTCATGAAACACAGGGGTGACTGCGCCGCCGTGGGCGGCGTCATGGAGTTCCTGCATGCCCGCGCCGGCTGCAAGACGGCGCGCGCTGCCGGCGCCAGGGCCGGCGCATATCTGGAAAAGGAGGGCATTCTATGAGTGTTGGAGAGATGCAGGCGTGCCTGGCTCGCCTCTATGTCAACGAGCCGTTGCGCAAGTTATTTCATATAGACCCTTCGATGGTGCTTGACTCCTATCGCCTCACCACCCAAGAGGCGGACGCCATCAAGGGCATCGATCGCGCCGAGTTGGATATGTTTGCCGGCTCACTGCTGGCCAAGCGTAGAAAGAAGGTGGAGCGCGCGTATCCCCTGCTGTTTTCGCTGGACGAATCGGAGATCCGCCGTTACTACTCGCGCTTCTATCATCTGTACGCCGCGAAGCCGCACGAGCCCTGGCATCAGGATGCGATTCACTTCGGGCTCTTCATGGAGGAGTCGCTGGCGAATGCGGAACACCTGCCGCCCTATGCCGCGGAACTCGCAAAATATGAACGGCTTTTGTATGCCGCCAAGGTCGCTCTGGCAGCGGCATCGCGCGATACCGCCGATGCCACCACAGGGCAGTCGGTGAAGCTCCACGATAGCGGCACGCTGCCTCGTTTGGCCCCCGACGTGGTGGTCGCCGACTTCCATTACGATTTCGGCAAAATCGAGGATGCCGTGGAGGCAGGGCAGCCGCCGGACCTTGCCAACCTCGAACCTGGCAACGCTTCCCTGGTCTTCCGGCCGGCCACGAGCCTTTCCAGCCTGCACTTGTTGCGCATCAATCCCCCCACCAGAGCCATCCTGGAGTTCTGCGACGGCAGCCGTACCGTGTCCGCTATCATCGCGGCTACCGAAGCGGCGCTTCACGCGCCCGGCAATGCCGAGGGCATCGTGGCGGCCATTCAGCACTTGTTATCATTGCAGGTGCTCACTTTGGACGTTCCGCAAGTTGCCGAAACTTCGGCACAATACAATGCGGAGATGGGTGCGAGTCGGGTAGAATCCATCTGAACGGGGTGAAGAGATGAATGCAAGCTCTAAGCCGGGCGAAGCAGCGTCAATCAAGCCGAGTCTCGGTTCCGGCATGGGGTACCGCCGCGAACTGAAGGACGGCATCCTGGAATCGCGCGGCGCCATCGATTTTCTGGAAGTGATCACGGAGCAGTTTACCGGCAGTCCGGCGCAACTCCGGGAACTGGAACAGCTCTGCGATGTCTTCCCTGTGATCCCGCACGGCGTGGGCCTCTCGATCGGATCGGAGACTCTCGATGAGGATTACATCCGGCAGATCAAGCGTGTCAGCGACCTCACGGAATCGCCCTACTACAGCGAGCACCTGGCCATGACGCGCTCCGCCGGTATTGATATCGGGCACTTGTCGCCGCTTTGGTTCACCGAAGCCATGCTGCGATTAACCACCGGCCACGTGCTGCGAGTTCAGGACATGTTGAACAAGCCGCTCGTGCTGGAGAATGTAACTTATCCCTTCGACATACCGAACAGCGGCATGACGCAGACGGAGTTCTTTTGCCGCCTTGTGGAAGCCACCGGCTGCGGCATATTGCTGGATGTGACCAACGTTCACATCAACTCCGTGAATCACCATTTTGACCCGGCCGCGTTTCTGAGACAGATGCCGCTCGACCATTTGACGCAAATTCACCTCGCCGGCGGGTACGTCAGTAACGGTATGATGATCGACGGACATAGTGAAATGGTGGATGAAGGAACCTGGCGCCTGTTGGAGACCCTAACCAGTCTTACTCCCGTGCGCGCAAGTATCCTGGAGCACGACGCCAACTTTCCCGACAGGATCTCGGTCTTACTCGGCCAGCTTGCCCGGGCAAGAGAGATTATGTCGCGCCAGGTATCTGCCGTCGCCTGAATCGAATCATGAATATCTGTCTTCTGGGTAAGTATCCTCCAATCGAAGGAGGCGTATCCGCCAATACGTACTGGCTCGCGCGCGGACTTGCGGAACGCGGTCACCGGATCCATGTGGTCACCAACGCCTTTGAGGTGGATGAAGCCTTTCGCATGGCGCTCGGACCAGGCGATGACGGCTGGTACCAGGCGGAATTCCCGGACACGCAGGGATGCGTCCGGGTATATAACGTCGAGCCCTTCAGTCCCCGCCGGATGGACTACATTCCCTCCGCCAACCCGTTCGTCAGCAAACTCGCGGCCGTGGCAACCGATGTGGTAAGGCGCAACCGTTGCGACGTCATTCTCTCTTATTACTACGAACCCTACGTGGTAGCAGGCTGGCTCGCGTCGCGCTGGACCAACCGGCCGCTGGTGACCAAGCATGCGGGCAGCGACCTCGATCGCCTCTATCGGGTGCCCGACTTATCCACCACTTACCGGGAGATACTCCGCTCCGCCGATGCCGTCGTAACACAGCCCAGGCTCATGCCGCGCTTCCTCGGGATGGGTGTCGACCGGAGCCGCCTGGAACGCGATATTGCCTACTCGCCGCCCGGCTCGGTCTTCAATTCCCAGGCCGAGCCGCTCGACATAGCGGCGGCGGCCCTGGGCGCAGCCGCCGAACGGCCTCTCCCGGACGCGTCCGCGCCAATCATCGGGACATACGGCAAAATCGGAATCGCCAAAGGGACCTACGACCTGATCGCGGCGCTCGGCGTGCTCGCGCGGGAAGGGCTCAACTTCAGATTTGCTGCCATGGTTGGAGCCGTTCAGCGCCAAAGCCTCGCGCCTTTCCTCGAGCGCGCGGGACTTACCAGCCGCACATACATTCTGCCCATGATGCCGAACTGGAAAGTGCCCGCTTTCCTCCGAGCCTGTAGTTGCGTTTGCTTCCTGGAACGGGACTTTCCGATCGCTATTCATGGACCCATCATCCCGCGTGAAATCCTGGCTTGTGGCACGTGTCTGGTGCTCTCGGGCGAAATAGCAGGTAAGCAGCGGTACCGGGACAGCTTCGCGCCGGGTGAGAACCTTCTCATCGTGAATGATCCCAGGAATACCGCCGGGTTGGCCGCCACGCTTCGAACTGTAATTGACAACCCCGCCAACGCCTCCACCATTGGCGAGAACGGCATGCACATTTCCCGTTCCATCGAAAACTATCCGGGCTATATCGATGGCTGGGAGCAACTGCTGTCGCGCTATGCCGGTAACGCCGCGAAAGGAATGCCACAAGCGCCGTCCGAGGGCGAGTTCGAATTTGTGATCCCCGACCTGCTAGCCTTTCTGCGACGTAGAAGCGCGCCCGCAGTCGCTAAATTTCGGGCGCCGTCCGGCGAGCACCCGTTTGAAGTGGCCATTCGCTTCTGCGACTTTATGGCCGGCCGCGTGGACCGGGCGGCGTATGGCGCCGAATTTCCGAAGCTCCTTGCGGCTCTCGCGTACGCCAAAGCACGGCTCCGTGCGGCTCACTTCGCGGAGGGCGGCGATACCTCCGCCTTCGTCGTCAGCGACCGGCTTTTTGGCGCCGTCGTTTCCGCGGAGTCGGCTTGGGACCTGCGGCCCGTCCGCGGCAATTCGTTGCGCATCGAAGAGTTTGATTACGACGTCTCGGGCTTGGAAATCCTCGCATCCGTTGGCGGGCACGCTCCCACCGGCGACGATGGAGCGGATCTCGCCTCGCTCGAACCGGTTTCATTGTTGGTGCTGTTCCATCGTGCGCCCAATTTGATTCCTTGCGAATTGCGAATCGACGACGCTACCCGCGAACTCGTCGCCCGCTGTGACGGCACGCGGACCACCGCCGGCATAGTCGATGAGATGCGGCGCTACTTCAACGCCGGCACCGAAGCGCGGGACGAAGTCACGAGCCGCGTGCTGGGCGCGCTCGATCGTCTCTACCGCGCCGGAGTGCTTGTCTTTGGCGAGTATCGGCCCGGGTGGGGTTGGACCGGCGGAAGCAGGGGTGACGGTCTGGTCCCGCAGGCCATGGCCTCCCGGCAGTCTTAGCTCGCTTCGGCCTCCACCTATCACGACGCAGGCAGCTGTCCGTAGACAAAAGGTAATGAGCTTCTGAAATCAGCAACTTGCGATTCTGCAGAGTTTGCCCGGCGGATCGCGAAGACCTTCCCAAGCAGTATTGACAGCAAAAGAAGTGCTCCATCGCGCCGAACCGC
>OCTA010002247.1_pt1 | contig 17652 bp, 16 predicted proteins | sample 1538991 | NCBI WGS metagenome assembly OCTA01 (sample SAMEA3539302, study PRJEB22396) | soil metagenome | biome: tundra; feature: field; material: soil | place: USA | collected 2010-05 | depth 0.15 m | reverse complement strand
AGTTCCGCGCCACCGTGCTGCCGACCGGCGAAGGCCTGGCGGCCGGCGTGCGGGTGTGACTCGCCTGCGCTGACCCGGCTAGCCGTCTATCCGACTAGCCGACTATCCGACCTTGATGGTCATGCAGCCGAGCACGATCTCTACGCTGCCGCTGGTGTCGGTCTGGAACTGCGAACAGGTCGAATCGCAGGCAATGATCTGGGTCGGCGTCCCCACCGCGGGATCGATGTCGTAGTACCAGCCGCCGGCGCTGCAGGCGCCTTTGCCGGTCGTCTGGCCGATGGTGGTCACCGCCCCCGCCCCGCTGGTGAACTGAACGTTCACCTTTCCGTAGTCGACCGTCCCATGGGTCGCGGCCGGGATCTTGTACGAGCAGGCGATCGCCTTGGTCTGCGCCTGCTTGAGAGCGTCGTGTAGCTGCTGGGTGACGTTATTCTGCGTAACGTCGATGACGACGGCGCTCCCGGTGCCGCCCGCCGTCGCGAGCGACATGAGATTCGACGGCGCCAGCTGCCCCTCCGCCGAGGCGGGGTTGAAGATGCCGACCACGAACGTGAGGATCGGAGTGGTTCCCGTCGCTGCGCCGCTCAGGATCGTGGAGATGCCCGGGATGTCGCTGGGCGCGCACTCGGCGGGCGGAAACCCGGGGATGAAGCCGCCGGGCAAACCGTCGGTGACCAGCACGATCGCAACCTTGTGGTCGGGGTTGTTGGTGAGCTGTTGCCGCGCCCAGGAGACGGCGCCGGTCAGCGCCGGGCCGGTGGGCGTGTAGCCGTCCGGCGTATGCGCGGTCAACGAGTTGGCCAGGGCGTTCGCGTTCGCGTTGTCCGGCAGCGTCTCGATTGGAACGTTGGGCGTCGCGTAGTCGGAGCTGGCGCAGATGTCACGCAGGTGGCAGTAGCCGGGGAAGGTGGCGCAGGCGGTGCTCGTACCGGGCTTGGTGCAGACGTTCGCGGGCGCCGACGGGCCGGCCGCGCAGTAGTTATTGTTGCCGCAGTCCTGGATGAGCGCGCAGTCGAGCGTTCCCCCGCTGCAATCGGTCGCGGCGGTCAAACAAAGTGGACTGACCTGCGTGGTCGAACCGCCGGCGGCGACGCAGGTCTGGCGCCGGTCGCAGGGGCCGTAGCTGTTGGCGCCGATCGTGCACTGCGCGTCCATCGTGCAGGTGGCCGGCGGCGCCGGCTGCTCGTCGGGGAAATATTTGAGCGCGACGCCGAGCCCGGCCGAGCCCGAGTCGTTGAAGAAGGTATCAAGCGCCGAGCTGACCGCCGCCCACTTGGTCGTTCCCGCGCCCGTCGCGTCCAGCATCGACTTCGAGCTGTCCATCAGGAAGTAGAGATCGAGGGGGACGGGTTCCGCGCCCGCCGACGAGGTCGCGCAGGCGGCATCGGCGCTGATGTTCGCGTCGACGCCACCGCTGGAATTGCCGGTCGAGCCGCCGCCCGAGTTGCCAGAGCCGGCGCTGCCCGTCGATCCCGCGCTCCCGGCCGACGCGCCCGCGCCGGAGGTGCCTCCGGACCCGGTCGGGGACTTGACGCCCGCGCTGCACCCGAAGGTCGCCGCCGCGATCAAGACCAGGGTCGGGCTCCCAAAAAAGACGGACCAGTGATTTTTCATGGGAGTCACTCGAAGATGATCGTGCTGCAGGGGAAGGCGAAGTCGATGTTGTTGTTGGTCGGCATACGCCAGGTCGTGCAGGCGGTGCCGTTCAGCAAGAGCGTGCTCGGCGCGCTCGCGTTGACGGTCCAGCCGTTGGTGGCGTCGAGCGGGATGGTGGCCCCCTCGATCGTGACGTGGGCCTGCGCGAGCTTGGTGGTGTCCACCTTGATCGACCTGCCGCCGACGTCGCTGAGATCGAAGGTACAGCTCTTGACGCCCGAGATCGCGGCCGAGATCGCATTCTCGAGGTCCGTCTCCGACGTCGAACCGGGCGAGAAGACAGTCGCCGTGCCGCCCGTTGCCGAGTAGGTGGCGAGCGGTTGGCTTGCGGTCCTTCCGGCAGCGGCGTGAAGGCTCGACCACGAGTCGCTGCCGGCGGCGGTACCCGTTCCGTTGCACTGGTTGTAGACATCCGTCGCCGTGGTCGCGCCAGAGCCCGCCGGAACCAGGACCCCCTGTCCCGCTCCCGCGTTCGCAAAGTCCTTCAATACCGCCGCGCCGATCGAGTTCAGGGTAGTTGGCAGCCCAATAACCAAGGTGCCAATGCTGGGGGTTGAACTGTACATATCCTGAATCATGTACGTCACGGCATCGGCCGGGCAGAGTGGGTTCCCGTTGTCACAAAAGTCTGTCTCGCTGTCGGTCACGACCATCATGTATTTCTGGCCCGTTCCAGAATCGGCCTGCAGCGCCGCCTTGACCATCGGGATGGCCTCGACGGCTGGTGTGTCGGCCGTCGAACCGTAAGGAAGAAGCGGACCCCATCCGTCGTAGGCGGTCTTGATCGCAGCCGCGTTGTCCGGGGCAATAGGAACGGATTGATAGTTGAGCGCGCATGACCCGCTGGAGTGGTCACCGACGAAGGACGCCACGCCGAACCGTACCTGGCTGCCGAGCTGCGCAACCACCGCCTCAACCGCCGTCCGCAGCGTGAAGAAAGTGCCGGTGGTGGCCGAGTCGAATACGCTGCCCGATCGATCGACGAGGATCAGTACGGAGGGGATCTTCGGCGCGAAGGTGTAGCTGGCGCTCTGGCAGGCGGCGTCGCTGGTGGCAGCGTCGACGACCGAGGTCGTGCCACCCGAGCCGGTCGTCCCGGCGACGCCGGTCGTCCCGGCGCTCCCGCTGCCTGTACCGGCCGCGCCGGTGGTCCCGGTGCCGGCGGTGCCGGTAACGTTTCCACCGCCGGCGCCAGCGACGCCGGTCGCGCCGCCGCTGCCCGTGGTCCCCGCCGCGCCGCTCGTGCCCGCGGTTCCGCTGCCGGTCGTGCCGGCGGCGGCGCCACCGCTGCCGGTCTTCCCCCCGGCCGCCGATCCGCCTCCGCCGCTGGGGCCCCCTTTGCCGCTGCCCGCGCAACCGATCGCGGCTCCAACGGTCAAACAAACAGCCAAAGAGCGTAGCGCTGCTGACACCGGGGGCACCGGTACAAAGCGAAGACCCATAAGCGAACCTCCTGGGGGGAGACGGTGCGGGCGAGCGACAGAATAGGCCAAAACCCGGCCGATCACACCTTCTCGTTTGTGCGTCCCGGCTAGCTGTCGGCGGCCGGGGAGCCCGCGGCCGCCGAAGGCGAGCCCGACGCGAAGGACCCGGCCAGCGCGCGGTGCGCCGGCGTGCCCAGCAGCGACGGAAGCATGGCGCCCGGCGCGGGCCTGGGCACGGAGCAAGCGGCCTTGAGCGCGGCCACGCGGGCGGCGCTTTCTTCGACCCGGGCGCGGACTTCGCTCCGAGCTTCGGCGGCGCGCACGATCGCCTCGAACGCCGCGATCTGGCGCCCGACCGGGCCGCGAACCAGCAGATGGTCCACGCCGGCCTCGATCGCGCCCACCGCCAGCTCTTCGATCGAATATCGGTCGGCGACCGCCTTCATCCCGAGATCGTCCGACACCAGGACGCCGCGGAAGCCCAGCTCCCCCCGCAGCAGATCGGTCGCGATGCGGCGCGACAGCGTGGCCGGACGATCGGGATCGAGCGCCGGGTACAGGACGTGCGCGGTCATGAACGCCTCCATTCCGGCGCGCGCGGCGGCGGCAAACGGCGCCAGCTCGACCCGCCGCAGCCGCTCGAGATCGTGCTCGACCACCGGCAGGTCGTGGTGCGAATCGGTATGGGTGTCCCCGTGACCGGGAAAATGTTTGCCGCAGCCGACCAGGCCCGCGGCGCGCAGGCCGCGCCAGAAGGCCAGCGCCTGCGCCGACACCACCCCGGGCGTGGTGCCGAACGCGCGATTTCCGATGACCGGGTTGCCCGGATTGGTGTGCACGTCGAGCACCGGCGCGAAGTCCCAGCCGATGCCCAGCGCCGCCAGCTCCTCGCCCAGCGCCCGCCCTACCGCGGCCGTGCGCGCGACATCGCCCGCCGTGCCGACCGCCAGCATCGGCGGCCAGACCGTCGCCGGCGCGCGCACCCGCTGGACCAGGCCCCCCTCCTGATCGATCGACACCAGGAGCGGCGCGTCCGGCGGCGACGCGGCCCGCAGCGTGGCCACCAGAGACGCCACCTGCGGCGGATCGACGATGTTCGGTCGAAACAACATGACGCCCCCGACCTGGGAGGCGGCGATGCGCGCCAGCAGCTCTCCGGGGGCCACGGTCTCGTCGAAACCCACGGACAGGAGCTGTCCCGCCAACCGCCCGAGGGACGACGGCGCGGTCACGGGCGCCCCGTCGATGCCGGGTGCGGGCGGGACTTGCGACCAGACTTCCGACGAGACTTCCGAGGGTCGCGAGGCAACCGAGACAGCGCGGCGCCGGTCGTAGGCATCGGCATGATCTTAAAGGCGCTGCCGCAGCATTCCACCTTTCAAATGCAAGCGGGGCTGATATAAGGTGCGGGCCTTTTCGGCCCCGGCAGCCATCCGGGCACAGCGTCTCCGTCGCCAACAGATGATCAAGGTCAAGCGCATCGATCACATCGCCATCGCGGTCGCCGACCTGGACGCTTGCGCCGACGGGCTGACCGCGCTGTTCGGGTTGACGACGGGCGCCCGCGAGCACCTGGCCGGGCAGGCGACCGACGTCGCTTTTCTTTTGACCGACGCCGCCGGCAACGCGCAAGGCGCGGAGCGCGGCCACGCCCCCGGCGACGCGACCGCGCTCGAGCTCTGCGCACCCCGCGGGAACGCCGGTCTCGATCGCTTCCTGGCGCGCCGCGGACCGGGACTGCACCACGTCTGCTTCGAGGTCGACGATCTGCGGGCCGCCCTGGCGACGCTCAAGGCGGCTGGCGTGCGGCTCATCGACGAGACCCCACGGCCCGGCGCGCGCGGCCACGAGGTGGCCTTCTTGCACCCGGCCTCCACCGGCGGCGTGCTGTTCGAGCTGTGTGCGGGGTCGGCCGCGTGAACCGCAAATCGGTTCGCCTGGCGCTGGCCAGTGCGGCGCTGCTGGGGCTGGTCCGCCCGGCGAGCGCCCAGATGGGCGGCGGCCCCAGCGGTTTCGGCGGGCCCGGCGGCGGCATGCAACCTCCGCCCAGCCAGAATTCGGAAAAGGAAGAAGGCCCCGCCGAAGAGGCCCCCGAAGAGAACCGGCCGGTCGACCTCGAGCCGCTCTCGGGCTATCCCGAGCAGAATCGCCGCAAGATGCAGATCTTCGAGCTGGGCGGCTACCTGCGTCTGCGCAGCGACTACATGCACGACTTCGCTCTGGGGCTCGGGTACTCGAGCGTGCCGAGCGGCTCGACGACGCCGGGAACGACGAACTACGGCCTGCCCCCCTTCCCGCTGCCGCTGGAGTGCCCGGCGCCGGCGGCCGGGGTCACCATCTCCCCGACTTCGCCCACTCCCAACAACCCCGGGCAGAACTGCTCGCACAAGGACATCGGCGGCGCGAACATCCGCTTCCGCCTCGAGCCCACCTTCAACATTACCGATCAGGTTCGCATCCACGCCCAGTTCGACGTCCTCGACAACACGATCCTGGGATCGACACCCGATTCGCTGGCGGGGATCCAAGGCTTCAACCGCCCGCCCTCGATGACGACCGGCAGCTCGGCCGTCTCGCCCACGTCGATGCCAGGCGTGGCGCCCTCCGCCTTCCTTTCCACCACCCAGGACGCCCCCGAGGTCGGGCAGAACGGCTTCACCTCCAGCATCGTCGCCAAGCGGGCCTGGGCCGAGGTCGACTCCGAGTTCGGATCGCTCCGGTTCGGCCGCATGCCCTGGCACTGGGGCCGCGGGATCTTCTACAACGACGGCGGCTGCGCCGACTGCGACGTCGGCACGACGGTCGACCGGGTCATGGCGCTGACGACCATCTACGGCCACCAGATCGCGGCCGCCTGGGACCTCGGCGCGCAGGGCTACACGACGCAGCAGCTCTCGCTCGGGCGCGACGACCCGAGCGGCTATCCGTATGACCTGTCGCAGAACGACGACGTGCTGGAGCTGATGGCGTCGATCACCCGCATCGAGAACCCGGTCGCGCTGCGCGAGCGTATCGACCGGGGCGATCTGGTGCTGAACTACGGCCTCCAGGTGGTTTACCGCAACCAGGGGAACACGGTGGTTCCCGCCACCACGGACCAGACCGCCTCGCCCTACGGCCCGCAGCCGACCACCCCGGATCAGCTGCCGCGCGCCATCGCCTTCGACGGCATCAGCGTGACGCCGGACGTCTGGTTCAAGCTCTATTACAAGGCGCTCACCATCGAAGCGGAGGGGATCGGGATCTTCGGGCGCATCCTGCATCCCGGCGCCCTGTCCGCCCAGGATCACGAGCTCACGCTGGCCGAGGCGGGCTGGGTGGTGGCCAGCGAGCTGAGGCTGTTCAAGGATTCGTTCTTCGTCGGGTTCGAGGTGGGCGGCGCCACCGGCGATCAGGCCTCGGATCCCGGCCAGTACCTCAATTACCGCTGGCGCTACATCCAGCAGCCGGCCGGCGACAACGCCATCCACGACCTCCACTTCTCGCCCGATTACCACGTCGACGAGATCCTCTTTCGCCACATCATGGGGACCGTCACCAACGCCACCTACTTCAAGCCGTCGGCGGCCTACTGGTTCGATCTGGGACAGACCCGCGCCGTCGGCCTCAACGGCAGCGTCATCTACAGCATGGCCCAGGTCCCCGTCTCCACCCCGGGCGACTCGCTGTCCTACGGCATCGAGACGGACGTCGGCGCCGGCTACCGCAACACCGCCGAGGGCTTCTACGCCGGGTTCACCTGGGGCGTCCTCTGGCCGCTGGGCGCGCTCGGCCGACCCGGGCCGCTGTGGGGCCCCGACGCTGCCGACCCCAGCGCCGCCCAGATCCTCCGGGTCTACATGGGCGTGAAGTTCTAGCCGGCCCCGCTATTTCGACGGGTGCGCGGCCTGGCCGTCTGAAGTGCCCTTGAAGGTCTTGAGGCGCTCTTCGGCGTCCTTGCGGGAGGCGGCGTCTTCGTGGGAGCCGTACTCGATGTACTTTTCGAAGGCGGCGCGCGCCTCGGGGCCCTTGCGCTCCTGCGAGTACATGACGCCGAGGTCGTAATACGCCTTGGCGTAGTGCGGGTCCTTCTGGACCGCCACCTGATATTCGGCGATCGCCTCGTCGGTCTTGCGCTGCCGGCGGTAGACGGCGCCCAGGTCGAAGTGCAGCTCGGCGTCGTTGGGTTTGATCGCGAGCGCCTTCTTGAGCGCCACGATGGCCCCCTCCTTGTCGTCCGTCTTCGACCTGGCAACCCCCAGGTTGGTCCAGCCCTGCGCGTCGTCGGGCTTGATGGTGGTGGCCTTTTCGAGATGCTCGATGGCGTGCTTGTAGTCGCCCTTCTGCTTGTAGGCGAACCCGAGCGAGATCTGCGATTCGTAGTCGTCGGGCGCGATCCCGATCGCCACCTCGAGCTCGCGGATGGCGTCGTCCGGGCGTTTGATCCGGGCGTAGGCGGCGCCCAGGTTGGCGTGCGCCGGGGCATCCCGAGGCTGGAGCTTGACCGTGACCTCGTACTCGCCGGCGGCCTTCTGGTAGTCCCCGGTGGCCCGGTAGAGATTGCCCAGCGTGAAGTGCGCGGCCGCGTAGTCGGGGCGAAGCTTGACCGCCGTCTCGCACTCCCCGATCGCCTCGGCCGTCTTCCCCTCGCGCTTGAACTGCAGCGCCAGGTTGTAATGTCCCGCGGCCTCGTCGGCGCGCGCGACCATCGGCATGAGCAGCGCCAGCGCCAGAGCGGCGATCACCGTCGTTCGTCGCATCGCATCCTCCTCGACGGCGACGATATCACGCTATATTCGTCGGCCGATGCTGCAGGCCCTGCTGGTCACCTTCCGGGAAGGGATCGAATCGTTCCTGATCGTCGGGGTGGTGATCGCCTACCTCAAGAAGAGCGGCCGCGCCGGTCTGGTCCGCGGCGTGAAGATCGGGTTGGCCATCTCGGTCGTGAGCTGCACGGCGGGCGCCTGGCTCTGGCTGCAGGTCCCGAACCAGCCGCTCTACGAGGGGATCGCCGCGCTCTGCGCCGCGGGGGTGGTGGGTGCGCTCCTCTGGCAGATGCTGCGCATGGGGCGGCACATGCGCGGCGAGATCGAGGCGCGGGTCGAGCGGGCCGTCGGGGCCGCGGGGACAGCCCCCTCCGGACGGGCGATCGCCGGCGTGGCGCTGGTGACCGCCCTGCTCGTCACCCGCGAGGGGCTGGAGGCGGTGTTCTTCCTGGGCGTGCAAGCGCTGGCGTTGCGCGCGGGCGAGGTCCGGGCGCAGGCGATCCTGGTGGTCACGGGCGCGATCCTGGGTCTGGCCGTCGCCGCCGCGGTCGCCTGGAGCTGGACCCGCTACGGACGGCGACTCAACCTGGGCGTGATCCTCAAGGTGACGGCGCTTTTCCTGGGTCTCTTCCTGGTGCAGTTGATGATCTACGGCGTCCACGAGCTGGCCGAGAGCGGCGTCATCAAGGGGAGCCAGGCCTTCCACGACGCGACCGAGGTGTTCGGACCCGACGGGCGCATCGGTCATCTCATCTCTTACTCGCTGCTCGGCGCGCCGCTGCTCTATCTGATCTGGTCCCGCCGCGCGAGCGCCGCCCGACGCCCGACGACGGCGGCCTAGATCCGCCGATGTAGCACCCGGGAGAGGACCTGGTAGCCGAGACGTTCGTAGAAGGCGTCGGCGGCGGCGTTGCCGGACCAGGTGGTGAGCACCAGCTCGACGGCGCCCTGCCCGCGCGCCCAGTCCGTCGCCCCGGCCAGCAGCAGCCGCCCGATCCCGCACAGGCGGTGGCCCGCATCGACGACCAGCGTCTCGACGTGGCCGCGCCGGCGCGGCACCATGGCGGGGTCGGCCGGCGTGTCGTAGACGCGGATGGTGAGAAACCCGAGTGGGAGAGCGGCCGACGGACCGGTGGCGGCGACCAGCACCGCTGCGGTCGGATCGGCGAGCACGCGGCGCCATTCGCTCTCGGCCCGGGTGGCGGCTCGAAAATACTGGGGGGCCAGCGCGGCGTGCAGATCGTCGACCTCGCGCAGCAAGAGCGAGATGCTGGACCAATCCTCGTATCGCGCGCGCCGGATCTGCGGCTTGTCGGACAGGCTCACTCGAGCGATCGGCCCTCGGCGGGGTCGTGGGCTTGGGGGTCGCCCGGATGGTCGGCCGGACTGTCCCCTTGGTTGTCACCTTGGTTCTCTTCGCCGTCGGTGAGCTCGAGAGGAAACTGCTTGTTCATGGCGCCGTAAACCAGCTCTTCGATCTCGGTCTCGGTCGACATCGTGAGCGCCTGGGCCAGCAGCCGTTCGGCGTCGGCGATCTCGGTCGCCCGGATGATCGCCTTGACCACCGGGATCTGCCGCGGCGCCATCGAGAGATTCCGCAAGCCCAGGCCCATCAGGACCCAGGCCAGGATCGGATCGCCGGCCATGTCCCCGCACATCGCCACCGGTTTGCCCGCCTTCTCTGCGCCCACCACGGTCTGGCGCAGCGCGCGCAGGATCGCGGGGTGCAGCGGGTGGTAGAGGTACCCGACGTGCTCGTCCTCGCGATCGGCGGCCAGCGTGTACTGGATGAGGTCGTTGGTCCCGATGCTGAGGAAGTCGCACTCGGCCGCCAGCAGATCGGCGATCAGCGCGGCGCTGGGCGTCTCGATCATGACGCCCAGGGGAATGTGGTCGCCGTGGGGGATCCCGCCCTGCGCCAGCTCCTGGCGGACCTCTTCGCACAGCGCCTTGGCCTGGCGCAGCTCCGCGACGCCCGAGATGAGGGGAAACAGGATCTGCATCGGCCCCACGGCGCCGGCCCGGTAGAGCGCGCGCAGCTGGGTGCGAAAGACATCGGTCCGCCAGAGCGAATAGCGGATCGACCGCAGCCCCATCGCCGGGTTGGTGCCCACCGGCATACGCACCGAGGGCGGCAGCTTGTCTCCGCCCAGGTCGAGGGTCCGGAAGGTGACGCTGCGCCCGCCCACGCTCCGCAGGGCCGCCACCGCGTGCGCGTATTGCTCGTCCTCCGAGGGGAGCTCGTTGCGCTCGAGATACAGGAACTCGGTGCGGAAGAGGCCCACCGACTCGGCGCCCAGATCGGCGGCGATCGGGATCTCCTCCAGCATCTCGATGTTTGCCGCCAGGTGCACCGCCGTCCCATCCAGGGTCTGCGAGGGGACGTCGCGGATGGCCCCCAGGCGGTGCGCCCGCTTGCGCTGGACGTCGGAGCGCGCCTCGTAGCGGCGCAGGGCCTCCGGGTCGGGATCGAGGATCACCTCGCCCCGCAGGCCGTCGATGATCAGCGTCATCCCCGACCAGACCTTGTGCCCGAGCCCCTCGACGCCGACCACGTAGGGCAGGCCCAGCGCGCGCGCGACGATGGCGGTGTGCGACGTGCGGCCGCCGCCCTCGGTGCAGAAGCCGGCCGCCTCGGCCCGCCCCAGCTGCGCGGCGTCCGCCGGCCCGAGCTCGTGGGCGATCGTGATGCTCCCCTTGGGCGCCTCCTCGGGCGACATCGAATCGTTGGTGCCGACCAGCGTGCGCAGCAGGCGCTCGCCCACCAGGGCGACGTCGCTCTTGCGATCGCGGAAATAGGGATCCTCGATCCGCTCGAACACCGCCTGGATCTGGTTCAAGGCCTTGCGCACCGCCCACTCGGCCGAGGTCTTCTCGTCGCGGATCAGGCGGCGCGCCTGTTCGACCAGGTGGACGTCGGAGAGCATGAGGCGGTGAGCCTCGAGGATCCGGTACTGGTGATCGTCCCCCTCCCGCTCGGCGATCTGGGCCTGGATGCGGGCGAGCTGGGCGTCGGTCTCGAGGAGGGCCCGCTCGAAGCGCTGGATCTCCGGTTCGACCTGCTCCGCCGAGATGCGCCGTTCGTGGATGTCGAGGCGGCTCGACAGGACGTGCGCGACCCCGATCGCGATCCCCGGCGACGCGCCGACGCCGACTAGGCGCTCCACGCAGCGCTCCCAGCCCCGGAAGAAGAGCTCTTCACGGATCGATCCCCTCGCCGAAGCCACTGCCGACCAGGTCGGCCAGGGCCGCCACCGCGGCCTGGGCGTCGTCCCCCTCGCAGACCAGCTTCATGACCACGCCGTGCGCCGCCACCAACGTCAGCAGGCCCATGATGCTCTTGCCGTTGGCCTCGGTGTCGTCCTTGACCACCTTGACCTCACACTTGAAGGCGTTGGCCGTCTGCACGAAACGAACGGCCGCCCGGGCATGCATCCCCAGCCGGTTCCTCACCTGCACCTCACGCTCGAAACGGGGCATTGTCAGTGGTGTTCCTCCCGGGGCAGCGCGATCTTGCCGGTCAGCTCGGAGCCGAGCCGGATCGATCGTTTCCCCACTTCCTTGATGATCTCGGCGATCTCGCCGGGGCCCATCCCCCGGCGAGAGACGGTGGCGAGCTTGATGAGCATCGGCAAGTTGACCCCGCACACGATCTCCACCGATCGGGTACCGTCAAACATCGCCAAGCAGGCGCGGAACGGCGAGGCGCCGTGAATGTCGGCCAGGATCAGCAGGCCCGCGCCGGAGTCGACCTCGTGGCAGGCGCGCTCGACCTGCCGGACGATGTCGTCGAACCTGTCCGTCAGCTCCACCGAGACGGACGTCGACGCCGGCAGCGGTCCCACCAGGCCGGCCGCGGCGGTGAGCAGACAGGCACCGCTGCTGCCGTGGGTGACGACGACGAGGCCCACCTGGGGGCCGCTCTCGGGCGCGGGGGGCATAAGGCCGACGAGTTTACAACTATTTCAGTCGGAGCTGCCGCGCTGGATGTCGCGATGGCGAACCGAGAGCGAAAATCCGCCACCCAGACGCCGGCCCAGCTCCTTGGCGATGGTCACCGAACGATGGCGGCCCCCGGTGCACCCGATGGCCACCGTCGCGTAAGACTTGCCCTCCCGCACGAACCCCTCGATGGAGAGCCGAAGGAGCTTCTCGGCCTGGTCGACGTAGGCCCGGGCGGCGGGATCGTCGAGCACGAAGCGCGCCACCGATTCGTCCTCGCCCGAGAGCGCCGACAGCTGCGGCACGAAGAACGGGTTGGGCAGGAATCGGACGTCCAGCACGATGTCGGCCTCGGCGGGGATGCCGTGCTTGAACCCGAACGACAGCAGCGTGACCCCCAGGTCCCCCTCGCCACGGCCATAGCGCTCTTGAATCAGCGCGCGCAGCACGTGCACGGTGAGCGCACCCGTGTCGACCAGCGCGTCCGCCTCCCCGCGCAGCGCCGCGAGGCCATGGCGCTCGGCGGCCACGCCGGCGCGGATGTCCGTGTCGGAGAGCGGATGGCGCCGCCGGGTCTCGGAGAATCGGCGGATCAGAATCTCGTCGGAGGCGTCCAGAAAAAGCACCTCTACGGTATGCCCGGACTGGCGCAGATCGGCGAACAGCGATGAGGCGCCCGCCAGGAAGCTGCCGCCGCGCGCGTCCAGCCCCAGCGCCGCGCGATCGATGTCGGCGCGGCTGCCGAGCAGCTCGATGAGCTTGGGCACCAGCGGCAGCGGCAGATTGTCGACCGCGTAGAAGCCGAGGTCTTCCAGGGTGCGCAGAGCGGTGGATTTCCCGGCGCCCGAAACGCCCGTGACCACCACCAGCCTCACTCGACGTCGTCCCGCCAGCGTCGTTCGCGCGCGTCGGCCAGCGCGCGATCGAGGCGCTCTTGAAACTCGCGCGCCGAGTGGTGTCCGCGAACCTGCAGGAGGCGGTTGCGCGCCGCCACCTCGATGAGCGAGCTGACGTTGCGACCCGGGCTGACCGGGATGCGCAGCAGGGGCACCGGCACGTCCAGGATCGGGTAGACCATCTCGTCGAGGCCCAGCCGATCGTGGCTCTCGCTCTGGTCCCAGCGGATCAGCTCCAGCACCAGCTCGATCCGCTTCTCGTCGCGGACGGCCGCGACGCCGAACATGTCCTTGATGTTGATGATGCCGAGACCGCGCACCTCCATGTGGTGCTTGATGAGCTCCGAGGCCCACCCGACCAGGAGGCTCCCCGAAGTCCGCCGCACCTCCACCAGATCGTCGGCGACCAGACGGTGCCCGCGCATGATCAGATCCAGCGCGGCCTCCGACTTGCCGATGCCGCTCTTGCCGAGCAGCAAGACGCCGATGCCGAGCACGTCCATCAGGACCGCGTGGATGCTGGCGGTGGGCGCCAGCTGCAGCTCGAGGTACTTCTGGATCTGATCGATCGCGATCGACGAGACCAGCGGCGTGCGCAAAAGCGGCACCCCGAGGTGGTCGGCGCTCTCGCGCAGGAGCGGCGAAGCTTCGAGACCCTTGGTCACGATGACGCAGGCCGGGTTGAGGCTGAAGAAAGCCTGGACCGATTTTTGGGCCTGTTCATCGGTCAGGGTGCCGAGATAGTCGATCTCGGTGGCGCCCAGGATCTGCACCCGCTCCGGGTGGACCTGGCGGACGAAGCCCGCCAGCGCGAGCCCCGGCTTCTGAATGCGGTGGATCGCGATGTTCCGCCCCAGGCCCGACTCGCCCGCCACCAGCACCAGACGTAGCCCCGACGCCTCGTCGAGCAGCGATCGAACCGTGAGGGTGGGCGTCAAGGCTCGCCCATTACAGCACACTCAGTATTTGGCGTCTTCTTCGGCGATGACCTGGTACATCGCCTCGCTCGACGGCGCGGCCAGGAGACGCTTCCGGAAGTCGGCGTCGCGAAACAGCCGCGACAGCCGCGCCAGCGCCTTCAGGTGCACGCCCGTCGAGCTGGTCGGCGCCACCAGCATGAAGACCAGATGGGTCGGCTTGCCGTCGATCGACTCGAACTCGATCCCCTCGACCGCCCGACCCAGCGCACCGACCAGGTGGCCGACCGAGTCGAGCTTGCCGTGCGGAATGGCGATGCCGTCGCCGATCGCGGTCGAGGCGAGCAGCTCCCGCTCCTCGAGGACATGGCGCAACGCCCCGGCCTCGACCCCCGGCACCACCTTGGCCAGATGATCGGACAGCTCGGCCAGCACGCCTCCCTTGGTCGTCGCGCCCAGGTTGGCGACGATGCAATCGGGCTGGAGAAAGTCGATGACCCTCATGGCTCCTGCCTGCCCGCCGGATCAGCGCCGAGGCGGGCTCCCGGCCGTCGTCAACGTCGCCGTTTCGATGAGGCCGTAGTCGCCGTCCTTGCGGCGATGGAGGATCGACGTGGTTCCCGTGGCCGCATCCGTGAAGACCAGGATCTCGTCGCCCAGCAGGTTGAGCTGCATGACCGCATCCTCGATCGACATGGACCGGGCGATGAAGCTCTCGTCCTTGATGACGCGATAGCCGGCCGAGGGTGCCGGCTTGGCCGGTTTTGACGACTTTGTCGTATTGGCCGCCTTGGCGTGACCGGGCTCGATGTCGTCGGCCGGGATGACCAGCTCGCGCATGGTCGCCGCCGGCCCGCCGTGCGGCTTGTGGTCGCGGATCTTCTCCTTCCACTTGCGCACCTGCCGCTCGATGCGGGTCGCGGCCAGGTCGATCGAGGAGTACATGTCCTCGGTCGTCTCCTTGGCGTTGATCGCGATCCCGTTGGGCAGCTTGATGTTGAGCTCGGCGACGTGGTGGAAACCACGCTCGACGGCGAACACCGCGTGCGCGGAGATCGGGCCCTTGGCGAAATACTTCCGGATCTTCTCCAGCTTCTCGGCGGTGTACTCCCGCACAGCTTGCGAAGCATCCATGTGCCGGAACGTGGTCGAGAGCTGCATTCGGCTCCTTACGCGGTGGCCTTTTACCCCATTTTACCGTCGGGCAACAGGAATTGCGCCGGCCAATCGCGTAGAAACCGACGGCGGGTTCCCATAAATCCGAGAGCGGGAGGGTTTGGGAACCCTCCCAGGGTTCCCATCTGAGCTAAAACGCTTCGCGCCGCTTGGAGCTCGACAGGATGCGGAGCTGTTCGCGATACTTGGCGACCGTCCGGCGCGCGATCTCGATGTTCTGGTCCTTGAGCAGCTCGACGATGCGCTGATCGGAATGCGGGTTCTTGGGGCTCTCGGAGCCGATGATCTGCTTGATCTTGAGCTTGACCGCCTCCGACGCCAGGTCGTCCCCGTCGGTGCGGGAGATGCCGGAATTGAAGAAGTATTTCAGCTCGTAGATCCCCTGCGGGGTGTGCACGTACTTGTTGGTGGTCACCCGCGAGACGGTCGACTCATGCATACCGATGTCTTCGGCCACGTCGCGCAGGATGAGCGGCTTCAAGTGCGCGGTCCCCTTGTCGAAAAACTCGCGCTGGAACTTGAGGATCGACTCGGTGACCCGCCCGATGGTTCGCTGTCGCTGCTGGATCGAACGGATGAGCCACTGGGCGCTGCGCAGCTTTTCCTGGATGTACTCGCGCGCCTTGGGGCCCCCGGCCAGCGCCGTCCGGTAGAAATCGGAGATCTTGAGCTTGGGGAGCCCGTCGTCGTTGGCGACCACGAAGTACTTGTCGCCGATCTTGTGGACGTAGACGTCCGGGGTGATGTAGGTCGGCTCTTCCGAGGTGTACTGGCGCCCCGGCTTGGGATCGAACCCCTTGACCACCTTGGCCGCCTCGTAGATCTCCTCGACCGGCTGGCCGAGGTCCTTGGCGATGGCCTGGTAGTTCTTCTTCTCCAGATTGGTCAGGTGCTTCTGGATGATCCCCACCACGACGTCGTCGTCGGCGCCCACGTGGCGCGCCTGGATCATCAGGCACTCCGAGAGCGAGCGCGCGGCGACGCCTACCGGGTCGAACTCCTGCACGCGCGTGAGGACCGACTCCGCCAGCTCCACGGTGACGGTGGCCTCCTCCGCCAGATCGGCGAGCGGCTCCTCGAGGTAACCGTCCGGCGTCAGGTTGCCGATGATCAGCATCGCGATGCCGTCTTCTTCCAGCGTGAAATGGCTGAGCTTGAGCTGCCACTCCAGGTGATCGAAGAGCGACGTCCCGCGGGTCAGCGTCGACTCGAGCGACGGCAGATCCTCGTTGTTGGACTTGTAGGAGGGCATCGGCGCGACCGACGCCTGGTTGTCGAGGTAGCCCTCCCAGTCGAAGTCGTTGACCGCCTCGCCGGTAGCGGTGTCGGCCTTCACCTCGGAGGTGGTGTCGATCTTGTCCTCGCGGATCTCGACCACCGGCGTCTCGGTCTCGCCCACGTGCCCGATGTCGGCACCGTTGCCGTCGACCTCGGGGGCCGCCTCGGCGGCGTTCGCCTGCTCGCTCCCCGACTCGACCGAATCCTCCAGGATCGGGTTCTCGAGCATCTCGTCGCGCACCATGTCGACGAGCTCCATGCGCGAAAGCTGCAACAGCTTGATCGCCTGCTGCAGCTGGGGCGTCATCACCAGCTGCTGGGAAAGCCTGAGCTGTTGCTTGATCTCGATCCGCGTACCCTCGGGTCTTTTGTAACACCTATCGGGCGCCGCGGACAAGCGTCAACGGACAGGTGGTACACGAATTGCACTCACCTCGCCGCACAGCCGCCCCCGGCAGTGCGTCTAGAACCTAACTAGCTGGATATAGGGAAGATTGTTCAGATCGGCGCCGCGGCGCCGGCTTCTGCGGAACGACGCCGGCGATCGCCCAGACGGGCGCGAAGCGCCGCGGCGATGAACGACTGGAACAGGGGGTGGGGCTGCTGGGGCCGGGAGCGAAATTCAGGGTGGAACTGGCAGCCCACGAAGTAGGGATGCTGGGGCAGCTCCACCATCTCCACCAGCCGCCGGTCGGGTGAGAGGCCCGAGATCGACATGCCGTGGCCGGTGAGCGCCTCGCGAAAATCGTTGTTCACCTCGTAGCGGTGGCGGTGCCGCTCGCTGATCTCGTGGGTGCCGTAGGCGGCCGCCGCCTTCGATCCCGGCGAGAGCACGCAGGGGTAGGCGCCGAGGCGCATGGTCGCCCCCTTGTCGGTGACCGTCCGCTGCTCGGGGAGAAAATCCACCACCGGGAAGGGCGGGTGCGGGTCGAACTCCGTCGAGTTGGCGCCGCGTAGCCCGGCCACGTTGCGCGCGAACTCGATCACCGCCACCTGCATGCCGAGACAGATGCCGAAGAACGGGACCCCCTGCTCCCGGGCATACCGCACGGCTTCGATCTTCCCTTCGATGCCCCGGCTGCCGAAACCGGGCGCCACCAGGATGCCGTCCATCTCCGCCAGGAGCGCCGGCGCCCCGCGCTTCTCGATCTCCTCCGAGTCGATGTGGTGCAGGTTCACCCGGCATTCGTTGCCGATGCCGCCGTGAATCAGGGCCTCGTTGAGGCTCTTGTACGACTCGACGAGGTCGACGTACTTGCCGACGAGGCCGATCTCGACCTCGGTCGTCGGGCTCTTGCGCAGATGCACGACGCGCTCCCAGCCCGTGAGCTCAGGCGCGCGCGTCCAGATGTTGAGCAGCTCGCCGATCTTGTCGTCGACGCCTTCCGCGTGGAAGCGGATCGGCACCTCGTAGATGCACGAGACGTCCTCGGCCGAGAAGACACAATCAGCGGCGACGTTCGTGAACATCGCGATCTTCTTCTTGAGCGCCGGCTCGATCGCCTTCTCCGAGCGGCACAGCAGGATGTCCGCCTGGATGCCGATCTCACGCAGCTTCATGACCGAGTGCTGCGTGGGCTTCGTCTTCAGCTCGCCCGCGGCGCTGATGTACGGC
>OCTA010002246.1_pt1 | contig 17655 bp, 11 predicted proteins | sample 1538991 | NCBI WGS metagenome assembly OCTA01 (sample SAMEA3539302, study PRJEB22396) | soil metagenome | biome: tundra; feature: field; material: soil | place: USA | collected 2010-05 | depth 0.15 m | reverse complement strand
TCCTTCCAGTCGTAGGTCATCCCATCCGGCCCCCGGCCCTGGAACCCGCCGTCTTTCAAATGCCTTCAGCATGGGGTAGAGCATGACATCCGCTTCTGCCGTCGCGCCGCCGTTCTCGTAGATCTGAAATGCGTCCGACCCGTCCTCCCGCTCCGGCCCGCCCCAGCGCTTCTCCAGGTGCACGTAGTCCTCGCGCCGGATCGGAATCAGATTGCCCGGTAAGCCCAGGTCGAACCGCGTGTAGCCCACTTCCTTCATCTTCGTCAGCAGCTTGTCCCAGACGCGGTTGCCTTGCTCGCGAGTCAGCAGACCGTACGTCACCGCCGCGCCGTTCACGAAGAGGAAATAATAATCGTGAAGTTTGCCGTCGGCGCTTTTCCAACCAGCCAGCACGCCCGTCGCCGGATTGAAAAAAGTGTCGTAATACGAGCCTTTCAGCTTGGCCGCCTGCGCGGTATACGTGCCGGCTTCTTCCGTTCGCCCGCTCATCCGCGCGATTTCCGGCATCGCGGTCAACGCACGGTAAGCCAGCGCGTTCGCGTAAGCGTCTTTGTGCGCGAAACCAATGGTGTCCCACCAGTTCGACGGCCGGATCGACACCAGCCTCGTCCAAGAACCCGAGTTGCCGCTGAGCGGATACTCCATGAGGCCGTCGCCGTCCCTGTCGAACTGGATGATCTTGTCTGCCCAGCTCTTCACGACCGCATAGTTGCGTTCGACCCACGCCTTGTCATGGCTCGTCCGCGCGTAGTCCCCTGCTGCCATCACCAGCGAAGGGTATGTGTCCAGGAAGTCGTACGGCAGTCCCCTCGAATCGCCGTAGTGAGCCATGCCGTAGGCTTTCATACCGCCTGCGTAGCGGTCCAGCGTCTGGCGCAGCAGGTCCAGCGCGGTCAACCCCTCGGCCAGCGGCGGCGCCTTCACCGCAACGGCCGAATACATATAGACCGTAAAGGCGCAGGGGTCGCTGGCTGCGTGGTTGGCCAAGACCCGCAACCGCGGGTTGATCTGGAAGATATTGAGGAAATCGCGGCGGAACCCATCCAACCGCGGATCGTTCGCCACTTGGGGACCGCCCGGGTAGATCGCCGCTACCTCCAACTGGTACTCGATTTGCCGCCGTGCCGGGGTGGCCGCCGGAAAAGTCACGCGAACGAAATTGTCGCTATCGCGCAGGGCGTCGTATCCGAGCGCCAACCCCGGCGCCGTCGCTCGAATCCTAAACGTGCCGTGATCGGGAAAATGCAGCAGCGCGGGCAGCCGGACCGCACCGTCGTCGTTGAACAGCCCCAACACGGTGGCGTGGCACAGGATCGGGTCGAAGTTCAGCACCAGGGGCTTGGGCGGGTTGGCTTCCGAGTATGTGGATCGAATGGTAACTCGGCGGTCCGAAAACTGAAAGGCCCATTCCGCCGCCCCCTCGCCGGACCGGTATTCCACCCTTTGTCCCATTCGCGACACGCGGTACGCTGTGGCTGGTACCCGCAACGGCTGCATGGTGTTCAGGTCCAACTTATTCTTGCCTAAGGAGTCCACCGCCAGGGTCTTGAAATTGGGCTGGCCGGCCGCCATCTCCACCCGGAGGAACACCGAATGGAATCGCAGGTCTTGCGCGTCTTGCGCATCCGCCGGCACGCCGCATGACAGTGCCAGTAAAAAAGGAAGCACTCGTGCAAACATGAGAGTAGTCTAGCAACAGTTATTGCGGCCCGATTGTACTACAATATGCGGGACGGAAACGAAAAAATCCAGAGGTGCCGCCCGGCTCCGGCCGTTCTGGCACGCCAATAGCTGACCCATGACACCTCGCGAACGCTGGATGGCACTGTTCCGGGGCGAGCGTCCCGACCGTGTCCCTTGTGATTACTGGGGCACTTCCGAGATCACCGATCGGCTCAAACGCGACCTCGGCTGCCCTTCCGACCGCGCGCTCTGGCAGCGGCTGGGTATCGACAAATGCGTCCTGCTGGGAGCCCGCCACCCCAGAGCGAAAGAAGATACCTGGCACCTGCCGTCGCTGTTCAGCCTGTTCGGCATCGAAACCCGCCCAATCGAATACGGCGACGGCCTCGGTGTCTATGAGGAGATCGCCAAAGCTCCGCTCGCGAAGGCCGAAACCATCTCCGATATCGATTCCTGCCCCTGGCCGGACGCGCGTGATTTCGACTACGCGGGTCTGCGGGCCGAGTGCGCCCAGTATCATCCCGAGTATCCCGTGCTCGGCGTGGCTTACGAGCCTTACTACCTCTATTGCCGCCTGCGCGGCATCGAGCGTGCGCTTGAGGATGTCATCGCCAATCCGGATTTCGCCGATGCTCTGATGGGCCGCATCCACGCCTTGTTCGAAGCGATCGTGCGCAACAGCATCGAGGCGGCCGGCGACCTGTTTGATTTTGTCTACGTCGCCGAGGATCTGGGCACGCAGGAATCGCAGCTCATGAGCCCCCGCGCGATCCGGCGCTTCATTCTGCCACGGCTGGCCCAAATGGCCGAAATAGCGCATGCGGCCGGGAAGCGAGCCTTTCATCACGACGATGGCGCGATTCGGCCCGTGCTCCCAGACCTGCTGCGCATCGGCATCGATATCTTGAACCCCATCCAGTGGCGCGCGAAGGGCATGGAGCGGGAAGGTTTGGCTCGTGATTTTGGCGCCGGCGTCGTATTCCACGGCGGCGTTGATAACCAGCACACGCTCCCGTTCGGCAGCCGGGAGGACGTGCGGCGCGAGGTCGGCGAGAACATCCGGATCTTCCGCCGGTGTAAAGGCTATGTGGTGGCGCCCTGCCACAACCTGCAATCCAACACCCCCACCGAAAACGTGGTGGCCTTATACGAAGCCGTGGAGGAGTTTGGCCGGTGCTGACCCGCAAGCAGTTTGCGGTGACGGGCGCTAGCATGAAAATGGGCCGGCCGCTCCACAAACGTGATCTGGCCGGATTGCCGGACACTCGGACGGTGGCCTACTTTAATCGCATCGTCGCCATCAAAGTCGCGGACGAGTGCTTCAGCGAGCGCTTCGAGCGCCACGCGCGAATCGACTTGAAATCCGACGTGACCGGGGGACAGGTTACGCTCGCTGGTTAGGGAGGATCAGAATGGATGAGAATCGCAGATCTTTCGTGAAGAACGCCGGGGTGGTTGCCGCCGGCTCCCTGCTTCCATGGGACGCGCGCGTCAAAGGCGCAAACGACCGTGTAGTGCTAGCCCTGATCGGCGGACGCAACCAGGGGCGCGGTGACGCTACTCGCGCGATTCAGCAAGGGGCCGAGATCAAGACCTTTTGCGATCTAGATGAAGCCGTTCTCCACAAGGTGGGCGCCGAGATCGAGAAAGCGCAGAACAAGGCCGTCGTCCAAGTCAAGGATTTCCGGCGCGTGCTCGACGACACGGATATCGACGGCGTAATCATCGCGACACCGGACCACTGGCACACGCACATTGCTTTGTTGGGCTGCCAGGCCGGCAAGGATCTCTATCTGGAAAAGCCGGTATGCCAGACCATACACGAGGGGCATTTGATTGGCGATACAGCGCGCAAATACAACCGGATCGTGCAGGTCGGGACCCAGCGGCGCAGCAGCGAATACTGCAAGAGCGCCATCGAATACCTGGCAACCGGCAAGCTGGGAAAGATCTGCCTGGTGAAGGCGTGGCACTCGCAGGTGCGCGAAAGCATCGGGAGACCGCCGGACGGGTCTCCGCCAGCCGGCATCGATTACGATGTGTGGCTCGGCCCGGCTCCCAACAGACCGTTCAATCCCAACCGGTTCCATTACAACTGGCGTTTCTTCTGGGACTACGGCAATAGCGAGATCGGGAACCAGGGCGTACACGTGCTCGACCTCGCCATGTGGGGCATCCAGTCGATGCGGGGCATGAACAATTGTCTGCCGAAACGAGTATCGAGCAACGGCGGCATTTACTGGCTCGACGACGCGAAGGAGGTTCCCGACACGCAGGTGGTAACGTACGATTACGGCGACTTCATGCTCGTCTGGGAACTGCGCAGCTTCAGCAAGAACCGGCCGCTCGAAGGCACGCAGTTCGGCGCGGCGTTTCATGGTAATGATGGCGCACTGGTGATCGGCGGATCAAGCTGGACCGCCTACAACAAGGATGGCGAGGCGGTGCGCACCGTCAAAGATACAGGGGGATCGCACGAGAAGGATTTCCTGGACGCGTTGAAGAGCAGGGACCGGCCGAACGCGGATATCGAAGTGGGGCGGCTGAGTACGACGATCTGCCATCTCGGAAATATTTCGCACCATCTGGGGCGCACCATCGTTTTCGACCCATCGACTGAGACCTTCGGCGACGACAAGACCGCCAACGCCTATCTCACGAAGGAGTACAGGAGGCCCTACGAACTCCCGCGCGTGTAGGCGCGCGCTGCTGGCGTTCGCATTGAGTCCGTTGCTGGCGTCCGCCCAGGCGTACACGGCCTGGCGCGACTATTCCGGCAGTCCGGAGGCCCCCAATTCTCTGCCCTGAAGCAAATCGACAGGTCAAACGTGACGCGGCTGACCGTCGCCTGGACGTACAAGACCGGCGACAATAACCACTACTTCTTCAACCCCATCATCATCGATGGGACCATGTACGTTTTGGCGAAGAACAACTCCATCGTTGCCCTGGACGCCGCCACCGGCAGCGAGATATGGACACACACACCTTCGCCCGCAACCAGTATCATCACCAATCGCGGCATCAATTACTGGGAACGCCACGACCGCACGGACCGGCGTCTTTTGTTCTGCGCGGATCATTCGCTTCGCGCCATCGATGCCGTTACCGGCAAGCCTATATTGTCCTTCGGCGCGCACGGTGCGGTGGATCTCAAAGAAGGACTGGATCGCGATCCGCGGACAATCACGCTGGTGCAGTCCACTACGCCAGGCCGGGTGTTTGAGGATAAGTTGATCCTTGGCTCGGCCACCAACCAGGGCTATGGCTCCGCCCCAGGTGACATCCGCGCCTTCGACGTGCGATCCGGAAAAGTCGTCTGGACCTTCCACACGGTCCCGCGCCCCGGTGAGTTTGGCTATGAAACCTGGCCCAAGGATGCGTGGAAAACGGTTGGCGGCGCCAACGTTTGGGGTGAGTTCGCGCTGGATGAGAATCGCGGCGTCATATACGCGCCCACCGCCAGCGCGAAGTACAACTTTTATGGCGCGGACCGCCACGGCGATAACCTTTTTGCCGATTGCCTTCTCGCCATCGACGCCCGCACCGGCCGCCGCATCTGGCATTTCCAAATGGTCCACCACGACGTGTTCGATTATGACGATGCCACCGCCCCCAAACTCCTGACCGTTCGCCATGACGGCAGGAACGTAGACGTTGTCGCAGAGGTCAGTAAGCAGGGCTTTGTGTGGGTATTCGATCGAGACACAGGTAAGCCGCTTTGGCCGGTTGAGGAACGTCCCGTACCAGCTTCCGACGTGCCGGGCGAACAAACGGCTCCCACGCAGCCATTCCCGACGAAACCGCCGCCGTTCGCCCGCCAAAAGTTCACGGTGGACGACCTCAGCCCGTACCTGAGCGCGGGGGACCGCGCCCGATTCCGCGACATGCTCCTCAGCGCACGCAACGAAGGGCTGTTCACGCCGCCGAGCTTTCGAGGGACCGTACAGATGCCCGGCAACAACGGCGGCGCCAACTGGGGCGGCGCCGCGGCGGACCCGGGGCGCGGCATCCTGGTCGTGGTCTCCAAGGACCTGCCTTGTATATTGAAGCTCGAACCCGATCCGTCCGTTCCGAAGGGGCAGCCTCCACGGTACGTTAGCGGCTTCGGCTTCCTGGTTGGCAGCGACGGGCTCTCCGCGATCGCGCCGCCGTGGACTACCCTTACTGCGTACGACTTGAACGACGGCGCCATTAAATGGTCCATCCCGCTCGGCGAGGTTCCTGAACTCGCCGCCAGGGGTATCGGAAACACCGGTACTCACTATCCGAAGGTCGGTCCGGTGATCACCGCCGGCGGTCTCATTTTCACGGGTACCCGCGACCGCAAGGTCCGCGCCTTTGATGTGGAAGACGGTAAGATGCTGTGGGAGACACAGGTTCCCGAGGCTATCGAAGGTATTCCCGCCGTGTATGCAGTCGGCGGCCGGCAATACATCGTGTTCTGCGCGGCCGCACAGGCGGGACTGATCCCGGCCACGCAGTCCAAGACTAAAGGTGCCTATGTGACCTTTGCCCTACCGTTAGACAGGTAGCCTATCGGTTCTACGGCGCGGTTGCCAGGCCGTCCTGTTAGAATCAGGCTGACGCCACCAAGGAAGGAGACCAGTGTATGCACCGCAGAACATTTCTTACGAGCGTGAGTGGTCTGGCAGCTACCGGAGCCGCACTGCCTGGCGACGCGAGCGCTCCGGCCGGCATCCGCATCACGTCCAATACTCTGCCGCGCAAGGTAGTCATCGGCACCGCGATCCAGGATCTTTGGGGCGCGTACCCTGGACTGCGGCAGCGTCTCGATCAGCTCACGAGCCTTGTGGACCGGATGGTCGAGCAATCCGGCAAAAGGTACGGGCGCGGCCCGGACCTCGTCATCCTGACCGAAACAGCAGTCACCGGGGAGGCCGGTAAGGATGCGCGTGCCTGTGCAGTCCCGCTGGAAGGTCCATTGCGCGAGGCTTTCAGCCGGAAAGCGAGCGAACATCGTTGCTACATCGTGGCTCCCACGTACCTGCTGGCAGCGGACGGGAAGCGGTGCTCGAATGCCGCGATTCTATTCGGGCGCGATGGCGCTGTTGCCGGGATTTATCGCAAAGTGCACCTTGTGGTAGCGCCAGATAGCGAGACCATGGAAAGCGGCTCTACGCTGGGGACGGACGCGCCGGTCTTCCAGTGCGATTTCGGCAGACTCGGCATCCAAATCTGCTACGACATGGAATTCGATCGCGGTTGGAACGAACTGGCGCGGCAGGACTGTGAACTGGTGGCGTGGCCTACGCAGTCGCCACAGACGGCCACTCCGGCATTCCGGGCGATGCGGGGACGATTCTACGTTGTCTCCAGCACGTGGCGGAACAACGCATCGATATTCGAGCCGAGCGGGCGAATCGCCGTGCAAATCCGGCCACCGGAAAGCGTGCTGACCTATGAGATTGACCTCAGCTACGCGATCCTCCCCTGGAGTGCCAAGCTGGAAAACGGGAAAGCGTTGCAGAAGAAGTTCGGTGAAGGGGTCGCCTTCCACTACTACGAGGATGAAGATCGGGGCATTTTCTGGTCGAACAACCCTCGAATGACCATTCGCGAGATGGTGCGTTCCCTCGGCCTGGAGGAGCAGCACGAGCAGCTTGCGCGCGTCCAGCAGGTGTACCGCAAGGCCGGGTTGCGGGAGTAGTTGGGGACTAACGTACAACCTTCAACACTCCCCGCATCGGCAGATCCTCCGACGACTTCCCCACCATAATCTCAAAGTCGCCCGGAACCACCCGCCAATGCATGTCGCGGTCGAGCAACTGCAAATCTTCAGGCGTCAGGGTCAGCGTGACGTTCTTCGTCTCGCCCGGTTTCAGGTCCACGCGCTCGAATCCGCGTAGTTGCTTTATCGGTGTTGCCACCGGACTCGCTGTCTCGTGTATGTAAAGTTGCACCGTCTCAGTTCCGGAACGGTCGCCCGTGTTCTTTACCTCCACACTGACGCGCGCCGTCCCTTCCGGATGGATCTGCGGCGGGTCGATGCGAAGGTTGCTGTACTCATACTGTGTGTAGCTCATGCCATAACCAAACGGGTAAAGCGGTGTTGCCGGCATATCGACGTAGCCGCGCTTCAGGTCATGCATCCAGTAGGCTTTGGCGGGCTTGTAGTTGTAGTAGGCGGGCAACTGGCCAACATGTCGGGGAATCGTAATAGCCAGCCGGCCGCTGGGGTTGTAATCGCCGAATAGGACATCGGCGACGGCCTCTCCGCCGCGTTCGCCGGGCCGCCACGCCTCTACGATGGCCGGCACGTGGTCGGCGGTCCAGCGGGTGGAGAGAGGCCGGCCGTTCACCAGCACGACAACCGTAGGTGCTCCCGTCTCGTAAACCGCCTTCACCAGGTCCTCCTGCACCCCAGTGAGGTCAAGGCTGGCTATGTCGTGGCCTTCGCCGTCGGTGGGAGGGTCCTTCTCCTCGTCCACATCGTTCTGGCCCTGGTTTTCTCCCACCACTACAATCGCCACGTCCGCACTCTTCGCGGCGCGCGTAGCTTCGGCGAACCCGCTTTTGTCGTTGCCCAACACTCCACAGCCTTTCACCGTAACAACCGTGATCTCCGGGCCAGCTTTGGTTTTGATCCCTTCCAGAATAGTGACGACGTGCTGCGGGACCTTGTGCGGCGAGTAGTCCCCGAGTTGGTTCATGACGTTTTCCGCGTCCGGACCAATGACCGCAATCGATTTCAAGTTCTTCTTCAGCGGCAGAAGGTTGCGTTCATTTTTCAGCAGCACGATTCCTTCGCGGCCGGCGCGCAGGGCGAGATCCCGATACGGTTGTGAGTGAACCGTGCGGATGGCGCGATCCACATCGACATAGGGGTTTTCGAAAAGCCCCAACCGAAACTTCAACTCCAGAACTCTGCGCACCGCGCGGTCCACCAGCGCGATGGGCACGCGTCCCTCCTCCACGTTCTCAATCAAAGGGCCCATATAGGCGGGTTCATACGTGATGTCCAGATCGACGCCCGCTTTCAAGGCCAGGGCGCCCGCTTCCTTCTGAGTGCGAACAATGTGTTCGTAGATTAACGTCCCGAATCCGCCGCCTTCGCTCTCCACGACTCCCCGGAAGCCCAGTTCCTGCCGGAGGATACCGTTCATCCACTTCTCGGAAGCGTGCGCGGGCACGTCCTCGATTTCCGGGTATCCGGCCATCACACCGAGAGCGCCGGCTTTGGTGATTGCCGTACTCCAAGGAAGCAGAAAGTTCTCACGCAGAGCGCGCTCCGATAATTCGATGGCCCCACGTTCCAGGCCGCTGGCGGGCTCGCTTTGAGTAGGGAAATCCGTCAGCACCGCGATTACCTTGTCTGCAGCCGCGATGTTGGTCCCCTGCGTGCCTTGGACAATGCCCTCCGCGATACGCGAGTAAAGGTAAGGGTCCTCCGTATAGGCTTCTTCGTTTCTACCCATGCGCGGATCGCGATCCAGTTCCAGCACCAGGGTGGAGAGCATGTGAATGCCAACGGCTCTGGCCTCGGCCGCCGCCGCAGCGTAAACGGACCTCACCAAGTCGAAGTCGAACGTACTGCCAATGGCCAGGCCCTCCGGAAAGATGGTCGCGCCGGAAAACATGGCGCCGTGCGTGCCTTCCTCGTCTTCTAGAAGGGGTATTTTCAGGCGTGTCTGAGTGAGGGCGATCTTCTGGAGCTCGTTGAAGGAATCGGCTTGCTGACGGGCGCCATTGTGCAGAATCTCATTCGCGAGTGTGAAAAAGCCGCAGCCCGGACCAATCTCCTGAGTGTAGGTTCCGGCGGCGAATCTTCGGCACGCCTCCATCTTCGAAGGGATATCCTTCCCCAACTGATTCACATAAACACACGGCAAATTGAGCTGCCCGACTTTCTCCTTGAGCGTCATGCGGCTCATCAAATCGCCGATTCGTTCCTCGACCAGCCGTTTCGGGTCGAGGTACGCCGGCAATTCGCCGCCGGCCTGCGCAGAAAGCGTCGGCGCATGGAATAGCGCCGCGCTGACCGCCGTGACAACCAATAAGGATGAATACTTCGTCAGCACTCCTCACCTCCCGCAGCCAGCACGAGCAAACCATAGAGTATTCTGTTGCGTGCTAGGCTGGGGCATGTCCGGATTTGGGCCGCCCCTACCGCTGGGGATCATGGTGGCCTGCGCCCTGATGGCGTCGGCCGCGGAATTCTCCGCCTCGGCTGTCAAGGTGGACATAACTCCATCGGCCAGCAAGTGGCTGGCGGGCTATCCGGCCCGGCAGTCCACTGGCGTGCATGATCGGCTTTACCACCGTATCGTCGCCATGGACGATGGACAAACGCAGTTCTTCTTGGTTTCCTCCGACCTATGCTTGTTCGCGCCGTCTGTGTACGACGAGGCTACCGCGCAGTTGAAGAAGGAAACGGGAATCGAGCCGGTCCAGGTCTGGTGGACCGTGACCCACACGCATTCCGCGCCGGAGGTCGGCCCACACGGCCTGTTGATGCTCATGATGCCCGAGCGGTACAAGCACGAACCGGACCAGGAGTACACGGCCTCGGTGGAGAGGGCCCTGATCGACGGCATCAAGAAGGCGCGAAGCGAACTCGCTCCGGCGCGCCTGGCCTTCGGCACCGGTTATTCGGCGGCCAACATCAACCGCCGCGCGCGCGACGTCGATGGCAGCATTTCGCTGGGCCTCAATCCGGACGGACCGACCGACCGGCAGATCGGACTCATCCGCCTGGAGCGTGCGAACGGTTCTATCATTGCCCTAATCGCGAACTACTCGATGCACGGTACGGCCCTTGGCCCGCATAACACGCTGATCAGCGGCGATGCGCCCGGCACAGTGGAGACCTACGTTGAAGAGAAGCTCGGCGCTCCCATGCTATACGTCAACGGCGCCGCGGGGAACCTGGCGCCGATCTACACCGTTCAGGAAGACTTCCGCGCCGCGCACATCACGGAGTTCAACGTGCTCCTCGGCGACCGCATCCTGGCTGCCAACCGGTCACTAGCGCCGGCCAGCGCCAGAGTCAACATCAGAGAGGGAGAAAATTTCGTCGAGACCCCTCGCCGGAAGGGTTTCGGCTGGGACGATTCCCTAGGCAACTATCTCCAGGCAGACAAAGGCGAGTCAGGCACGATTCGGTTCCCCATCCGGTTTGCGATCATCAACGACGAGCTGGCGCTCTGGTCTGCCCCGGTCGAGTTATTCTGCGAAATCTCGATGAACGTACGGAGTCGCTCGCCTTATCCGCATACGTTTTATTTCGGCTATGCCAACGGTTGGCTCGGTTATCTCGCCACCCGGCAGGCTTTTTCCGAGGGCGGCTACGAGACCCAAACGAATCCTTTCAGCGACCGGGTCGAGGAGGATTTGACAAAGACTGTCTTGACGTATCTCGACGGTCACGGCAGGTAGGCGTTCCTCACCGGAGCCGCGCCGGATGTCGAGTCCATTCTTCGAGAATCGCTATAACGGAGAGAGATTGGCCCGATAAGTCGTCATCCCGTAGTGTGGGTTACCGGCGCCTCGCTATCCCCGGATCATGGCGTTAGGCGCAGCCTCGTCAAGCCGATCTACGCGAAGAAGCGGCCGAAGCTCGGTGCCTGAAGCGCCGGTTCCGCAGTCGCGGCCATACCACGGCGAACCCGAATCGCCTTGCCAATCTGCATCTCTTTCCAGTCGTAATTGAATTCCGTGCCGCAATCCAGGCAAACCACATAGGTGTGGTCGAAGGTACGGCCTGTTGTCAATGGAAAGGTAGTTTTTCGGTGACTACATCCAAACAGTGCGTTCACTAGCGCGTTTATCATCTGCGAGCCCTCCGCAAGACCCTGTCGGTTTTCGTTGCAATCCAAGTGCCGGAACCGGGAATCCGAATGCGCCTTCTTCGATTCAGAAGCCAAATGGACGCAGGCCTCCCCATCGTCGTTGCGCTCCGCCCTGGCACTTCCGTATACGTACTATTGGCCACAGGAGCGGGTCGATAGGACACAGCTTCACCAACGGCATGATGTCCGTCCGGGCCGGGACGAACGGCGAACAACCCGGCGGATGTTGGCCGCTAACCGAAGAGACGCGCAGGCATTGCGCTCACACCCCGTTGTAAACGCTCCCTTGCGGGACTATGCTTTCCGGTAAAGGAGTGCATCATGCTCAACCGCAGAAAGTTCCTGGCAGGAGTGGCCGCCGGGGTCGGCGCAGCCAAGGGCGAAGCGCCTGTCCGCAACACACCATTGCGGGCTAACTTTTGGGGCCCGCTGTACTACGACGAGAAGGAGCGGCAAGAGGTGGTGGAAGTGCTGGAGACCGGGCGTCCATTCCGGTGGTACGGCCCAGGCACGCAGCCGCCCATGAAGGTGGCCACCTTCGAGAAGGAGTTCGCCGCCTGGATGCGTACCCGCTACGCGCTCGCCGTAACGTCGGGAACCGCCGCGCTGCACTGCGCCCTGGCGGCGTTCGGCATCGGCCCGGGCGACGAAGTGATCCTGCCGGCCTGGACCTGGCACTCCTGCTTCAACACCATCGTGCTCTCCGGAGCGCTGCCGGTCTTTGCCGAGATCGACGAATCGTTCAACCTGGACCCCGGCGATTTTGAAGCGAAGATCACACCGCAGACGAAACTGGTCATGGCGGTGCATCTACAAGGCTGCCCCGCGGACCTGGACCGCATCATCCCGATTGCGCGCAGGCACGGCGTGAAAGTGCTGGAAGACTGCGCGCAGAGTGTGGGCGCCAGCTACAAGGGCCAGCCGCTCGGCTCCCTGGGCGACATGGGCATCTACAGCCTGCAGCTCAACAAGACGATCACCGCGGGCGAGGGCGGCGCGGTGGTGACCAATGACCCGCTGCTGTTCGAGCGCGCGGCGCGCTTCCATGACCTGGGCGGCCTGCGGCCTCTGCACGAACATGTGGTGGGAGAAGCGCGAGCAGACTGGTTCATCGGCGCGCAGTACCGCATGAACGAGTTCAGCGGCGGCGTGCTGCTGGCGCAGTTGCGCAAGCTGGATATGATCGTGACTTCCGTGCGCGGCAATGCCAGCCGGGTTTACGCCGGCATTCGCGACCTGCCGGGTATCCGCTTCCGCCATCTGCCCGACCCGGACGGCGAACTCGGCTCAGCCGTGTTTCTGGGCTTCGACAGCAAGGCCAAACGCGACCGCTTCATGGCGCTGATGAAGGCGGAGAACGTGCCCGTAGGGCCGCCCGGAGGTTCGGTGATCCTGCCCGTGCAGCCGCACGTCGAGAAGAAAGTGACCGTGCATCCGGCCTGGCCCTCATTCAACTCCGAGCGTGGCAAGGCGATTCAATACGGCGCCGCGTGCTGCCCGAGGACGATTGACATACTCAGTCGCTTCGCGGGTGTGTCGCTGGACCCGAAGTTCACTAAAGCGGATACGGACGACATAGTCGCTGCAATCCGGAAGGTGTACCCGAGGGTCTGAGATACGGCGCCCGCCTGTTAACCACCAGGCCATATTAACCAGAGAATGTGAGGGTTCGATGCCGGAAAACGCGGGGAGCGGTCGCAACCCTCACCGTTGCGCTTGGTACCCGGCCACGCGGAGTGCTGATTGCGGACGCAATTGCGGTTATCGTTCTCAGTACAATCGTTCTCAGGACCCGTCGAACGGCGCAACGGCTGGGTGTATACTAGCGCAGAAGCCAGGAGCCAAAAATGGAAATGCCAGCCGGCTCCCTGCAAAAACACTGATCATCCGGGAGGCACGTTTATGAGGTGTTCCACTCTGTTCGTTCTTCTGTGCGCGAGCGTTTCGGTTGCTTTTGGCGCCACCGCTACCCTGCACCTGCTCCAACGGCCGGCCATGAACAATACCACGATTGTCTTCTCCTATGCCGGCGATCTGTGGAGCGTTCCGCGCCAGGGTGGGGTTGCCACCCGGCTCACGGCGGGCGCTGGCATGGAAACCGAGGCCGCGTTTTCGCCGGATGGTGAGACCATCGCGTTCACAGGCGAATATGACGGCAATATCGATGTGTTCACCATGCCCGCAAGCGGAGGAGTGCCTAAGCGCATCACCTATCATCCAGATCCGGACCGCGTAGTGGGATGGACGCCGGACGGCAAGCGCATTCTGTTCCGCTCCACCCGCCTCAGCTACTCCCGCTTCAACCAGCTCTATACGGTCTCAACTGAAGGCGGTCTGCCCGAAGTCTTGCCGCTGCCGATGGCCACGTTCGGCGCCTATTCTCCCGATGGCAAACGCATGGTGTATGCGCCCGTGGATGGCGGACAGTTTGCAACTGGCTTCACCAACTTCGTCGCCTGGAAGCGGTATCGCGGCGGCACGGCTAGCTACCTGTGGTTGGTGAATCTGGCCGACCTGAGCACGGAGAAAATCCCCCGCACGGATTCCAACGACATTTACCCGATGTGGATCGGCGACAAGGTTTATTTCCTCTCAGACCGCAACGGACGCATGACACTGTTCAGCTACGATCCAAGAAGCAAAACGGTCACCGAGCTGATCAAGAACACGGGTAAGGACATCGTCTCGGCGAGTGCGGGTCCCGGTGGGATCGTCTACGAACAACTCGGCCAGATTCATATTTACGATATCGCCAGCGGAAAGAGCAGCCGGGTGCCGATCGAGATCGAGGCCGATCTTGCCGAGGTGCGCCCGCATCTGCAGAACGTCGCGAAAGAGATTCGCAACGCCAAGATTTCTCCCAGCGGCGTGCGCGCCGTTTTCGAGGCGCATGGCGAGATCCTCACCGTGCCGGCTGAAAAGGGCGATATTCGCAACCTGACGAACACGCCCAGCGTGATGGAGCGGACTCCGGTCTGGTCTCCGGACGGCAAATCGATTGCTTATTTCTCAGATGAATCGGGTGAGTACGCGCTGCACATCAAGGCGCAGAACGGCGAAGGCGAAGCGCGCAAGGTGGCGCTCCAGGGCAAGTCTGCCTTTTATTTCGACCCGCGCTGGTCTCCCGACAGCAAACACATCGCGTTTAGCGACAATCAACTGGACTTGTGGGACGTTGAGGTGGCCTCGGAAAAACTCACCAAAGTGGACACCGATTATTCCTACGAGTTGAATCGCGACTTCACCTGGTCACCAGACTCTAAGTGGATTGCCTTTGTGAAGAGCCTTCCCAACCGCCTGCACGCGGTGTCGATGTATTCGTTGAGCGACGGCAAGAGTACGCAGGTCACCGACGGGCTGAGCGACGCGCGCTATCCGGTCTTTGACAAGGATGGCCAGTATCTCTACTTCACCGCCAGCACCAACTTCGGCCCTACCTCAAGCGGCCTGGACATGAACAGCGACCTGCATGAGGTGACCCGCAACGTTTACCTGATTGTGCTTCCCAACGACGTTGCGTCGCCGCTCGCGCCAGAAAGCGACGAAGAAAAGGGGAGCGAGGCCAAGAAAGACGAAGCGAAGCCGTCCGGGGAGGGCAAGGCAAAGGAAGGGAATGCGCCGGCTGCTGCGGAGGCGCCGCCCAAGCCTGTGCGCATTGATTTCGACAAGTTGATTCAACGTACCATCCCGCTGCCCATACCAGCGCGCCCCATTCAGACACTCGCTGCAGGCAAGGCCGGTGTCATTTATCTGGTTGAGGCCCGCCGAAACGTCCCCGGTGGTCCAGGCGGCGGTGGAACGCTCTCGAAATTCGAACTCAAGACCCGCAAGATCGAAAAGCTGGCCGACGGTGTCAGTGCTTTTGATCTGTCGGCGAACGGGGAGAAGATGCTGCTGCGAATCGTGCGGGGTGGCGAAGGCGGCGCTCCGAGTCCTGCGGGACAAGGGAATGCTCCTCCGCCCGAGTACGTCATCGCATCAGCCTCGGCTCCGCTCAAGTCCGGGGAAGGAGTCTTGCATCTGGCCGACGTCGAGGTGAAGGTCGATCCAATAGCCGAGTGGAAGCAGATGTACCACGAAGTGTGGCGGATCGAGCGGAGCTACTTCTACGATCCGAATCTGCATGGTGTCAACTCCGCCGATAGCGAGAAGGAGTTCGAGAAGTATCTGGATTCGCTGGCTTCGCGCGCCGATCTGAATTACATCTTCCACGAAATGCTGGGCGAAATCACTTCCGGGCACTTGCGCGGTGGCGGCGGCAACATTCCGGAGGCAAAGCGCGTCCCAGGCGGGCTGCTGGGCGCCGACTACGAGATCGTCAACGGCCGGTACCGCTTCAAGAAGGTCTATACCGGTGAAAGCTGGAACCCGCAGTTGCGCGCGCCGCTTGTGCAGCCGGGGATCAACGTCTCGGCGGGCGATTACCTTCTGGCGGTCAACGGCCAGGACCTCCAAGGCAGCGATGACGTCTCCCGTCTGTTCGAAGGCACGGCCGATAAGCGGGTCGTACTTCGCATTGGAGCGGACCAGACGGGTGCGAATTCACGCGAGATCACGGTAATGCCGGTTGCGAGCGAGCAGCAATTGCGCCATCAAGCCTGGGTGGAGGAGAATCGCCGCAAGGTCGATCAGATGAGCGGTGGCAAGCTGGCGTACGTTTACATGCCGAACACCGCCATGGACGGATTGACGAGTTTTGACCGATACTACTTCGCGCAGGTGGACAAGCAAGGCGCCATCATCGACGAACGCTTTAACTCCGGCGGACAAGCGGCCGATTACGTGATCGACGTATTGAACCGTCCGTTACAAGGCTGGTGGAGCCCGCGCTACGGCGCGATCTACCGCACGCCAGCGGCCGCAATCTTTGGTCCCAAGGTGATGATCACCAACGAAATTGCAGGCTCCGGCGGTGATCTCATGCCGTGGATGTTCCGTCATACGCACATCGGCACGCTGGTGGGTAAGCGTACCTGGGGCGGACTGATTGGCGTCTCGCAATATCCAACCCTGATGGACGGCGGCGTAGTTACAGCGCCCAACTTCGGATTCTTCAGCCCGGCCGGCGAATGGGACGTGGAGAACCATGGTGTCACGCCTGATGTAGAAGTGGAGCAGGACCCGAAAGCGGTGCACGACGGTCATGACCCGCAATTGGAGCGCGCGGTGTCGATCGCCATGAAGCAGTTGGAGAAGAATTCGGTTCCGGTGCCGCATCGGCCCGCTTTTCCGAACTACCAGAATCCGAACCAGCACCCGGCGAGTGTGACCGGCGGCAGCGGAAGACGACCGTAGGGGAAACTAGGCTGGCGCTACGAGCCGTCCTGGCATTGGGCTGGCGCTCCGTGGAGCCAGATGTGCACAAACTATGCGGCGCCGAGCAGCCCGCCTAACCTGGTTGTTAGTTGGCCATCTCCAAGATCATCCCAATGCCGCTTGCGGAGCGGCGCTAGCCTTTCGACCACCCGGACTGGCTGTTCGAGGTGAAATATGACGGCTTACGCGCCTTGGCATATGTGGAACGCGGCACTGTGCGCCTGGTCTCGCGCAGGGGGAACACGTACAAATCCTTTCCGGCGCTCTGCCGGACCCTCGCCGCGTGCCTGAGCGTCGTGCTGGACGGCGAGATCGATTACCTTGGCCCGGACGGCAAGCCGCAGTTCCACGATCTCATGCGCCGTCCGAGGTCACAGTATTTCTATGCCTTCGATCTGCTCTGGCTTAACGGGCGTGACCACCGCGGCCTGCCCTTGCTGGAGCGGAAACGGCGACTGCGGGACATCGTGCCGGCCGCGCCGTCGTCGGTGCTGTATGTGGACCACGTCGTCGGCACCGGCGTGGATTTATTCGAGGCCGTCGGCCGGAACGACCTGGAAGCTTTGTTGCCAAGCGGGCCGACGCGACGTACGCGCCGGAAGAGCCGACGTGAGTGAAGATCAAGAGTACGACCTACAGTCAGGCAGGAGGCAGGCGGGAGGTGTTCGAGAAGAGGCGGGCGGCGATGCGAGCCAACGTGAGTCCCACGGCTTTGGAGCACGCGGCCCGTTAGGACGAGCCATACGACGGCTGTGACCAGCGCCCGGCTACAATGCGGTTCGGAGGACCCATGTCGAAATCGCGGAGACAATTCCTGGCCCGCACATCTCTTGGCTTGCTCGGC
>OCTA010002245.1_pt1 | contig 17665 bp, 23 predicted proteins | sample 1538991 | NCBI WGS metagenome assembly OCTA01 (sample SAMEA3539302, study PRJEB22396) | soil metagenome | biome: tundra; feature: field; material: soil | place: USA | collected 2010-05 | depth 0.15 m | reverse complement strand
CTTGGGGGAAAGATAGTGGCGGCAAGAAGGAAGGACGGCGCGAAGGATTGTTCCCTGGTCAGTTGAATCGGAGCGGATTTTGACGTGATTCTGAGAGGTTCTCATCAGTTCCTTCCCGCAAGCCAATCGTCTCAATTGGCGATAAATCGCGATAGGGCTCCTTGACCTGGTTGTGTGTGAAATCAATGAACGGGAGAAGGGGGCACGTTGGTGATCTTGCAGATCGTCCTCCGCTCGGGCATGCTCCAGTAACATGATGCAAATCGAACAGCTTGCGAGCTTGGACTCTTGGGGCAGCACTCCCGAGTCGATTTGCGCCTGCGTGGCCAAGATCTTCCAGGTAAAAGTGACGGAAGTCGCGCTGCTGGAGCTGGGCGGAAGTATGCTGAATTTCCTGCACCCTGCCGAGTTGAAAACGGCGGGTGCGATTCCGCTTTCCAGTTCGGCCGTGGCTGCTCGCACCGCGCGGTCCCAGGCAGGCGGAGCTCTTCAATAGTTTCACGCAAGTAAAACACTCCAGCATCTTTGAACTCGTCAAGCTGGGTGAAACAGGACTGGACGATCAGATCATCCAGAAGCTCATGACAGCGCCCGTTCTGGCTCCAGGTGGCACAGTGATTGGCGTGATTCAAATCTCCCGCAAGGCTCCTCGGCCAGCCGCGGCGGGACCGGACTTCATTCTCGACGATCTACGGCAACTCGAATTGGTCGCTCTCTTCGTGGGTAAACTGATGGCCAAGGGCAAAGGCATCTCCCAAGCCAGCTCAGTCTAGATTGACGCCCCAGCCCAGATACAAAGTTCTTCACCGTCGCAGCCTCGCCATCGCACTCATTGACCCGGATCTCGGCCAATTCTCAATGAGCGCTATGGCCTGCTTTCGACAGTTGTGCAGCCGCACTTACTCCGAGCATTTGACCGGGTAGTGCACTTCGGAAGAAACTCACCCACACTTTCTTTTTCTTTTGGTAACCCAACCGCCGGTTTTGGTCCCCCCGGGACGGGGCGGGGCCAAGAACCGTGGCCTCCGAGGACGGCGAACGGGGCTACTGGACCATTTGGAATGGAGTAAGGGCAACGTTCGCTCCGTTGATCGTAACGGTCTGGGTCGGGGGAGAAAATATATGGGGTGGATCGTATGGCGAAACGGTATAAGTTCCGTTCGGCACCCCTGTGAACGTGAAAGAACCATCAGGGGACGCTTGTACTTGTTGAATAATTGTATTGCCGTTGGTCAAGTTCACCGGTGGCGATAAACAATACAAGCAAACAGTAACTAACCCGGAGATGCTGTATCCCGTGGCGACACACTTGAGGGTCGCATTCTGATTTGAATCGTAAGAGAGTGCGATCTGGCCTGCTCGTCCCCCAATCGTGCAGGGCAATCCGGCAATGGCGTCGAAGGACGCCAATAGTCCAGCGGGGCCCTGCGGACCGTTAACACCAATCGGTCCCTGCAGACCTTGCGGTCCGGCTGGACCTGTTGCTCCTATTGCACCCGCTGGTCCTGCTGGTCCCGCCATGCCCTGAGCGGCAAGCTGCTGCCACTGAGTGTTGCCACTTGCTGGTTCCGAGTTGTTGTTCGCAGCCAGTGCCAGCCAGAACGACCCGCCATCGCTCACCGCATCGTTCAGGTTGTAGTTGGTATTTGTCGCCCATGGCCCACGGTTGTTGATTCCTGCTGCCAGGAGTTGCCAGTTCGTGTTCACTGGCGACGGCTCCGAGTTGGTGTTCTGCACGATAGCGATCCAGTAGGAACCGGCGTCATAGACTGCATCTGCCGGGTTGTACGTGTTGCCGCTGTTCCAGGCATTTCGGTTGTTGATTCCAGGAAGTCCTTGCGGACCCGTTGGGCCCACTGGGCCGATCGGCCCCGATGGCCCTTGGGCACCAGTTGCACCTGGCGCCCCCCCCACTCCGGTCGCTCCCTGCGGTCCAACCGGTCCGGTTGATCCTGTGGCTCCCGTTGCGCCTTGCGGTCCGGTCGGTCCTGCGGGACCCGGAATGCCCTGGATGCCTTGTGGTCCGGCAGGTCCGTTCAACACAATCTCCAGTTCGGGGCCATTGGCCGTCAGCAAGCTCTCCTTGGCGTCGAACGAGAAGATTCCGTTGCTGGTCGCGAGCGCCAGCGCAAGGCCGTTGTTAGCGATCGTTCCATTCACCCAGCCCTGCACCAGTGGCGTGATGTCGATGAGAAAGAACTTGTTCCAGCTAGCAGTGGTGATCGCGATGGGTTTGTTCCCGGTCGCCGAACTTCCCAGTGTTGGCGGCGGAGTGTTGTAGGTCAGCGTGCTCTCCGACCATGCGCCATTGACGGGGAACACATCGAAGCTGCCACCCGTGAGCACGCCATCCACGTACAGGCGTTAGTTATCACCCAGCATACCGAAAGCGAACCTTAAACCTGGGCGCCGGGGGGATCACCCCATAAGCGCTAACTTAACGCAGAATCGTTTTGCGAGCCGTCAATCCGTCATCCGGTTGTTGGACGCGAACCGCGTGCTCATCCTGGAACTGGATTTCATGGCTGAGCTTTTGACCTCGGGAGTGTACTGGAACATCTTCGATACCCTTCCCCGAGAACGACGAAAAGCCTTTCGGGATTTGTGGGGCCGTCTCTTCGAGGTATATGCAGTTGATTTGCTCAAGGAGTTCTATCCGGCCTCGTCGCGAATCATGAGTGCGGACTTGACGTACAAGGGCGGTCAGGTTGACGCGCTTCTGGATTTCGGGGATGTGGTGGTGGTTTTCGAGATCAAGTCGTCTCTGCTGACGGAAACCGCGAAGCGCAGCGGAAACAAAGCGGAGTTCGTCGCCGACTACGAGCTGAAGTTCGTGCGCAATCAGAAGGGCAAGCCAAAGGCTTTGCTCCAGCTGGCCGCGTCCTGCAAAGCTGTGGACGAGGGCACAATCTCGACGGCAATGAAGCCCATCAGGATATTTCCGGTCTGCGTGAGCGACGAGCCGGCGGTGGAGAGTTTCTTTTTTACGACCTATTCCAATGAGATATTTCAGAAGGAATCGTCCGCGGGAGTGCATATCCAGCCTGTCACCATGATGTCGATCAATGAGCTGGAAGAGATACTCCCGTACGTTTCCGGCAACTCGTTCAGCTGGGCGGAACTGCTGGACTTCCGATTCAACAACCTCACCGGGGCATTTTCCGTGCACCAGGCAATCTATGATCTGCTGCGTGTGAAAGGCTTGCCGCGCAGCCGGAATCAAGCCGTCCGCACGAGCTTTGACGAGGTCTGGCGCATCATCAGCAGCCGGTACAAGCCGCCGGTCGCTGCGTAAGTCGCCAGACTTCCCAATACCGCCTCGACACGAAAGGATAAAGGCTCATTCGTTCGTAAACGCTTCAGGTTAACATCAGGCGTGACTGCCCGGTCAGCCCGAACCGGTACTCCCGGACGCGCGCAAGCAATGTTGAGCAGGCTTGACGCCCACCGCCCCCCAGGCTGATGCGGCCGTGTTCAGTATCGATATTGATCCGGGTACCGTTGGTCGCAGTGTAGGTCAAGCGGCTTAGGTTCTCTTCATCCTTCAGCTCGCCGCCATGCGCTTCCACAACGTCTTCGAACAGGTTTACGAGATCGCCGAAGTCCAGAGCGTCGGCATCGACATCGACGACGACTTCGTCGAACATTCTGCCGAACACCTCATCGATCTTTTCGAGATGCGCGTCGGGTGCGTCGCGGAGTTCGAGCCTCTTGACGATGACATACTTCGCCGGATCGTCTTCATCCTGGTGTGTATCAATCGAGAACCGGAAAAATTCTGTGTCAAGGCTACCCTGACCGTTTCCGCTGGAGTGTGGGATGTCATCCCGCCGCAGTTTGAAAGCCGCCTTTGTTGCCTCATAGAGCTGCTGGATCTCTTCGTCGATCTCGGCGGCGAGCAAATCGTGCACGAATTTGGTCGTGGCTATCGTCACGAACTTGGGAACAAAATGGCCGTGCGCCTTGTCAAAATTGTCCAGCGACTTGATCGCGCCGCTCTGGATGCTTTCCAAGTACTCTCGAACGATGGGGGCTCGAACGCGCGAAAGATCGCCCGCCGGAGCGACTGGTACTACCCGATCCGGTACCCGTCGAATCGCGAAAGTGTTCGAGGCGGTGATAATCGCCTGTGGCGTTTGATTGCCGCGCACCTGCATCTCTCGGGTGACGTAGCGCGGAACTTCCGAGCGCAGATAATCGCGGAGCGCGGTATCGGTCAAATAGCGCTCCGGCCCAAGAGCCTCTTCAGCGTCGCCCCTTAGCGCCTTGAGAAGAAAATACGTCCACACCCCGTGTTGCAACGCAATCGCGGGATACGATTTTTCTCCCGGCGTGCAAGACAGGAACATTGCAGAGTAAGTCGCTGCGCCAAGGAATTCTGTGAGCTCGTGTGGATTCATTGATGTAACTACGTCGCGGCCAACCGCCATGAAGCCACTCGCGCAGGCATCGACGAAGGCGACCGCTCGCTTACATGGACTCGCAGTAAGCGGATCCCTGAGAACTTCGCGGAGAAGCAGCGTCGTGCCCTCGATATTAAGGGAATTACTGTCCCATGCCGTGATTCGGTTGCCGCCTGCGCCGTGGAATCCATGGCCGGCGTAGTAGAAGATGAAGAGATCGTCGGGAGCGAGAGACTTGATCGCAAATCCCAGGTCGTTCTTGAGGCTGGCGCACGTAGCCTCGCTGTCGCGCAATAGCGTGAGGCTCAAGCGCTCGGCAGGGTAAATGCTCTTCAGTACATCGGCGAACGCCTCTGCGTCATTCCGCGCAAAATCAACTTTGGCAAGAATTTGGCCCTCACGTCGAGGTTGGTAATTTTCAACACCTACGACGATGGCCACAACTTGCCCACCTCCGAGAAGATCGACGGGGGGAATGTTCGGGCTCTGATCTGTAATCAAACGATTCTGCATAATGCGCTCCGCTCAGACCCGGCCCGCGCGCCGAAGCGCGATCAGCACGTCAGCCAACTTTCCGAGCCGGCGCATGACGAGGGGGTCGGTCAGCTTTGTTTCGAAATCGGAACGCTCCCGCTCATTGCCGAATTCGAGCGGAAGAGAGACCGTTTGGTCTTGCCGTTCCAGAAAACCTTCCTTGAAGGTAACCCGGTCCGATCCTGCAGACTGCGTGACCACCTCTGCGATCAAGGCTGTCGCATCAATGCAGCGATGAAGTGGCAATTCCTCAGATAGACGTGACCACCGATCGCCGGTGTGGCGGAGCGTTTTCACCGACAACTGGCGGGGATCGTATTGCGCCCAGCCAAGGCTCAGGTACCGACAATCTGTTCCAGCTGCGGGGTAAAATCCATCATGGTCTGCATAGTCAACTAGGACCACTGGCCGATGCTTGAGAGTGCGCGGATCTGGTTCGTTCGATGTCATAAACCTCACAAACTTTACTAATTTCATAAATCTACGCGTTCAGGTTGGCATTAGTCAAGCGGACCATCTGCGCGGTATGGGTAGGTGGTTGAACACTAGCTTTCCACTCATTTCCAGTTAAATAATGTTCCCGTACGGGAACATTTTATATGGTTTAGGCGTTTTCTTATTTAATATTCCCGTACGGTAACATTTCCTTGATTTTCACCGGGAAACCGCTAAAATATTCCCGTACGGTAACATTTGGAGGCAGGCTTGAAATATACTCCTGAGCAGATCGGCAGTATGATCCGGGACACCCGCAAACGCCTCGGCGTCACGCAGAAGGATCTCGCCCTGACCTCGGGGACGGGGCTGCGGTTTGTCATCGATCTCGAAAAGGGCAAAGAAACCTGCGAACTCGGGAAATCGCTCCGCGTCCTGCAAACCCTCGGGATCACGCTGACCCTGACGCCGCCGCCGGGAGAAAAATAGGCCATGGCCAGAACCCTCGATGTCTATCTGCACGACGATCTCGTCGGCCATCTCGTCCAGGATGACGGTGGCCAGATGCTTTTCGACTACACCGGAGACTGGTTGAACAAGCCCGCCCCCATGCCCCTGTCGCAATCCCTTCCGCTGCGGAAGGAAGGCTTCAAGGGCAAGGAATGCCGGGCCTTCTTCGCCGGCATCCTGCCGGAAGAATCCAAGCGCGAGATCATCGCCCGCAATCTCGGCATCAGCGCGCGCAACGACTACGCGATGCTGGAAAAGATCGGCGGCGAATGTGCGGGCGCCGTCACCTTCATTCCTACGGGCGGACCGCTACCGGAGCGCAATTACGGCTACCGGAAACTTTCGGAAAAGGAACTCGCGGGAATACTCCGGGAACTGCCCAAGCGCCCGCTGCTGGCGGGCGACGAGGGGATACGCCTGTCGCTGGCCGGCGCACAGGACAAGGTCGCGGTGCGCATCGAAGACGGTCAAGTATCCGTCCCGCTCGGCGGCGCACCGAGCACGCATATTCACAAACCGGCCGTGGAACGCTTCGATGGCGTCGTTTTCAACGAAGCGCTGTGCATGAAGCTCGCTGCAGCGGCCGGCCTGCCGGCGGCCGGGGTCGAGACCAGAACCGTAGACGGCGTTGATTTTCTCCTAGTCGAGCGCTATGACCGCTACCACAGGCAGGTGCCGGGCGCGGAGGCCGTGCTCGAACGGCTTCACCAGGAAGATTTCTGCCAAGCGCAGGGCATCGTCTCGGAATTCAAATACCAGAAGGAAGGCGGGCCGTCACTCAAGCAATGTTTCGCGCTGCTGCGCGACGTGTCGAGCGCGCCCGTCATCGACCTAGCGCGCCTTCTGGACGCGGTCATCTATAACTATCTCGTCGGTAACAACGACGCGCACGGCAAGAATTTCTCCCTGCTCTACAAGAAACAGCAAAACGGCAACCTGGAGGTTACGATGTCACCGCTCTACGACATCGTGAGCACGGTGTACTATCCCGACCTGAGCCGTGACATGGCGATGAAACTCGGCCGCGAATATTCATCGGAAAAGATCATGCCGAGAGATTTCGAGCAGCTGGCGGAAGAGGCCGGACTAGGCAAGGCCCAGGTCAAACGCCGCGTTCCGGAGCTTGCAGACACAGTCGCCGGCGCTCTCGCGAAAATCGAGATTGTGAACCCGACCGCGGAAAAGGTCGGCGCGCTGATAAGGGAACGCTGCACGAAGGTATTAAACAGTTTTAAGAATTGATCTGCCTGCCGTGGGCATCGTCACGCGAACGCTAAAACAATTCTCGATCTGCAGGGAGTGCGCATGTACGAGTTGCCGAGAACGATTCCAGACGTGAAGATGCTGCTGGCCCTGGCGCCGGAAGAGCTGGCGTCAACGATCCTCTTCCTCCTGAAGAAACGGAAAGAGGCTAAGTTTCATACCGGCAACCTGCAAAGAGAACTGTGGGCGCATTCCACGTCGGGCCAGCCGCAATATCCGCGGCAGAACGAAGATGAAATCAATCTCGCTCTATCGGAAGCGTGGGCGTGGCTCCAGGCGCAGGGCCTTATCGTTCTGGATATGGAGAACGGGCAGTATGGGTGGCTCGTGCTGAGCCGCCGCGCGCGCGCGATGGAAAGCACGGCGGATTTGAAAAGTTTCAAGGTCGCTAATCTCCTGCCCAAGGAAATTCTCCATCCGAAGATCGCCGATCCGGTCTGGCTCGCGTTCATGCGCGGCGAATTCGACGTGGCAGCTTTCCAGGCCATGAAGGCGGTCGAGGTTTCGGTGCGCGCGGCCTCCGGGCTCGGCGACAGTCTGATCGGGGTGAAGCTGATGCGCGAAGCTTTCGCGCCGGACGTGGGGCCGTTGACGGACGTGAATGCCGAAGGCGGCGAAAGGGTGGGGCGGATGGAGCTGTTTGCCGGCGCGATCGCGTCTTACAAAAATCCGCACTCGCATCGGGACGTGAATCTTGATAACCCGTCCGAGGCGATTGAGATCATACTGCTGGCGAATCATCTGCTGCGCATCGTGGATGCGCGCGCCAGGGCGAAGAATGCTGGTGGTCCATGAGGAATCCTGTTGACCCCGGCATGACCGAAAATTCTGATAGCGGTGAAAACCCTATCTACGATGTCACCTGCGGCACGCCAAGTGAATTCACCGAAGTGGAGCTGGCTCGGTGCATCGTCATTATCAAGGCGGGGGATGCCGTCAAACCCGGTTCGGCAGCGCGGGACCTTCCTCGCGCGAAGGTCATCGCCGTCGCGCGCAAAGATTCTGAAATCGTTGGGGTGGGCACGATTAAGCCCATTCGCTTGAACTATGCTCGCAGCATTGCAGGTCCGAAAGATCCACCTAGCGAGTGTGTTCCAGTTTTCTCCTGCGATAGCCATGCCCTAAGCATAGTGGCAAGGAGAAAAGAACCTGTCTCGTAAGTTAGCGCTTATGGGGGACCACCCTACCTGTGAATTGATCGAATTGCATGAACGGCCTTCTTGATGGGACCGAGCCGGCGCGAATCAACAGCGTACTGCCGAAAATAATCCGAAAGCCAGTCCTCGGCCTCTCGTCGCCTTAGCCCAATGTAGGCATGATCCCCAGAAAAAATGTAGGCTGCCATCTCAACAACGACATTCGCCGCGTTGCCAACGTCGTATTGAGTTCTGAGAGAGGGGATCGCCTTGGACGTGGCCGGATGCTCGAGTAGGGCTTTGGGGGTGGGGCGCCTGTGTAGCCCGTTGCGATACTGAAACAGGTGGAAGCACTCATGCACCGCGATCCTGTCTCGACAGCGCCGATCAGGTCCGTCCTGGACCAGGCACACGCCGAAGCGCCGGCAGTACTCCAGTTGCGCGGTAAGTCGGTCGACGACTGTCTTGCCTCTTGCGCTCAGTCTGCGGATGTGCCTCAGGCGCTTAACGACCTGGGCCACTTCGCGAGGCTTGAGAGCCGTCCCTCGCCAATTTGTCCCGCCAACCTTCACCCTTTGCATCAGCGTGTGGGTTGTATCGTTGACGAGAAGTACGGGGAAGTCCCTCGTTGTCATTCTCGACCAGCGCCAAGGGAAACGCTTCGCTGCAGACCACCAGGCCTCTTCGGTGACTTCGGAAATTGTCATGGCTTTCAGTTGTTCATTCGTCGCTGGGGACCACCACACGTCTTCGACTTCGGCATCTGTCATGGTTCTCAGTTGTACACTCGTCATGGCTTTCGGTCTCGTCATGGCTTTCGGTTATCTCCTCGCCCAAAAACAAATCATTGTGGGTCGATAAATTTCCCGATTCCGCTCTCCTGAACTCAAGCACTTACGGGCAAGGCGAAGCCTGGGTTTGTGGGCAAACCAGTAAGTGCGCGCTGTGCGGTTCCTTTACTGATCCCTGTCTCTGCCGTGATTTGAGCCCAGGAGCGCCCCTGTCCACGTAGAAGCACAATCCTCGACACGTTCACGATCACCCGCGGCCGCCCGAGTCGCTTGCCCTTCGCACGAGCATTGCGCAGGCCGGCTTTGACACGCTCCACGATAAGCGAGCGCTCCAACTCTGCGACTGCGCCGAGCACGGTGAACACCATCTTGCCCATGGGAGTGGACGTGTCCACTTGCTCGGACAGGCTCACGAACTCGATTCCCAGGGCACGGAACGTCTCAAGCGCTCGCAGCAAGTGCGACACTGACCGAGCGAAGCGGTCGAACTTCCAAACCACTACCGCATCGAATCGTCGCCGGTGAGCGTCGGCCATCAAGCGATCCAGCGCGGCCCTTTTGTCCTTCGCGCCGCTGATGTGATCCACGTACTCGCCAGAGACTTCCCAGCCGCGGCGCGCGCAGTACTCTCGGAGTTCTCGCAGTTGCATTTCCGGATCCTGCTGGCCGTTGTGCGTGCTGACACGCGCGTATAGAGCAACCCGGTACTTGGTTGAGGGGTTCATGCGGCACGCTCCTCCCCGCCTTCGCCGTAACTCTGACGAAAGATGTCCTCAACTCCTCGGTCAATTTCGTCTTGCGGTATTTGCTCCGCGCGGGGTACTTCATTCTGCCCCAACTCGGCCGCGATCCGTTCCCGCTCCAGTGCGAGTACTGAAAGAACGAGTTGCTTGAGAACAGAGACGGTCTCTGACGACATCTCGGGCGCGCGGGAGATTTGTTCGAAGTGATCGCCTACGCGGGTAACCGCCCCTGCCTCGCCCCGAGAGACTGCGTAGATTGCTTGGGCGAGATCGTCGACCACCGCGGGTACGGACAGATTAGATTCCAAAACGGGTGCGGCAGCCGAAACCGAACGAGAGGGCAGCGCAGTAGATTGAGTCGATTCAGAGCCCGCCAGGAACATGCGCCCAGCTAACACCGCCAAAACCGACTCGGGGTCGTTGGGGAATTCTCTTAGGGCTTGGCGAACGGGCCACGAGTCCCATAGTTCCGCGCTGCAAGATTCAATCTCTCCGTCCTCTGCTTTCAGGTGACTTTCCATCTGTGCGAGTCCGGCGACTATTTCGTTGCTGATGAACTGAGTGCTATTCTTGCTATTAGCCATGGTGCGCCTCCTCTGTAGGTGCCTTTGGTTAGCGCCGCGACGATGCTTTCGACACCGCACGGCGCGTTTTCTTTTGATTACGCGGCCTACTGTCTTTGCTTCCTGCCGGCCGCCCCCCAAGCTTTCCGTTCTCTCTCGATGCCTGGGCCTTGCGCTCGCTGGTGGCGGAACCAAGGCAAGCTGGGCAGACCAAAGGGATTTTGTGAATCGGACATTTCATGGCGAGAACAATAACCTAGCAGTTAGCTTATGTCAAGTACTTAGTGTCACAGTTCGTGGTGATCTGCGTCATGCACGCTCGCGAGCGAGCATCTGTCGCGAAAAGGCAGTAAGGCCGCGCGGGAGAAAATGTACCCGCGGACCAGGCGACCCAACCAACCGACCAACCAATAGGCGTAGAGCAGGATCGGGCGCGTGGGGGAACAAGGCCGGTGTCGAACCTGCAAGGAGATCTCGGCCCTGCTGCAGCAGGGCCAAGACCTCACACCGCGCCAGGTGATGAAGGGCGTCGCCGACATCGAGGCCTTGGCCGTCGCGGCCCGAGAAGCCAGAAGAGAAGGGCGGTTGACCTCGGAGCGAAACTGGCGCCGCACACGCCAACTATCTTCGCGTTCTCCACGAACGCGAAGCGCTTTATCTAAATCGAAAACTTGACCCGGAGTAGTCGGACACGGATCCAGCACCGCATTCCTTTAGTTTTTCTTGACACTGGTAATAGCATTATTAGATAATGATTCGTTGCTCGCTTCCAGTGTGAGGCTGGGGGCAACGTCTTGCCCCCTCCGCGGGCGCTGTACAGCGGAGCTAACTCACACCTTCCAAGCCTAAAAACCTTTGATGACGACGCCAAAGCTCGCGCTAAATGCGCGGGCTTTTTGCTGTTCGGAGAAAAACAAAATGACAACGACGCTTTCGGTTCGAGAGTACGCGCGTCAGCGCGGAATTACGATGCACGCGGTTTACTTGAAACTTTGGGACGGCAAACTTCCCGCGGTCAAGCGTGACGGCCGTTGGGAGATACCACTGAGGCCCGATCAGACGCGCGGCCTGGTTTCGACATCGCCGAGTTCTGCTGCCAATGCCGATGTGACCGGAGCGTGATGTGACTGCGCCGGCCAACGAGAAAAACGTCTATGCGGCGTTGAACGCCGCTCGCTACCAAGCTCGAGCACCAAGGCAAGGGCTATGCGAAAGAACTTTTCGCGGCCATTTCAAATCACAGGAGAAACTAATGAGAAAACTACTCGCATGCCTCTCCCTCATCAGCCTGGGAATTCTTTGCTCCGGGTTCCAGACTGTTGTTGTTAAACACAAGGTGGCTTCTGGTTCCTGGTCTGGAATTCAAGGCACTCAGCGCGTGCCGGCATTTGGAGGAAGTAGTTGCGTCCTCACTGGAGGAGCGAGCAATAACGGATTCGTTTCTAACGTGGCGGTCGGAGATGAACTCATCATTTTCGACATTTCCGCCCCAACAGTGGATACCGGGGGAACGGCCTTCGGGATTGTCGTGACGTTCAAGCACCCGTGAAGATCAATACCACAAGTCAGCCTGCGCCATCCACTTGGACAGCGGCCAATAGCTTCAACATCAATTCAGCGGTAGCAGTCAAGGGCAACTGAGGGACGCGGGATGAGTCAGTTAGCTAACGCTGGCGACAGTCTACAAAAACCCCGCACAGCAGACGAGAGGAAACCCCGGAGATGAACTCCAGCACGAGCAACGCCACGCCGCCCAGAGAATGGCTCGACCTGAAGGAAATGCAACGCCATTCCCATGTCCCAGAGAAGATCATTCGAGAGTGGATCCATCGGCCGATCGAACCCCTGCCCGTCACTCGGGCGGGAAAAACAACCATGATTCCGCGCAGCGCGCTTGATAGATGGCTGGCGTCCAACGAGCCGGTGGTGGCCGAACTGTCTTCGCGCTTTGGAAAGGAACCATCGAGCGCGAACTTCTTCAGTCGCAGCTCAATGTGTCGAGACGGGCGATCTGCGATGGCTTGGGTGGCCAGTAACCATTTCAAGTCTCTCGCCGATGCTTGGGACCGTTGTGAGTGCGGAGAGTGGATGCTGTGGCTGCTGGAACGGGACCACACTCTAACCGAACCGCAGTGGAAAGAGCTAGATCGAGCACTGAGGCCATTCTGGTCGAAGCGTTTCGAAGCTCAGTCGTCGTCTGAGAACAAGCAAGCGCGGGCGGAGTTTGAACGCGGAAAGGCCGACGCACTTCGACAGATTCTTGGCAACCCATGGAGGTCGCACGATGCGAACGCCTCGGCATAAGTGGAGATACAGCGATGCGACGCCACCGCCGTGGACGGCCTTTGTGCGAGATTATGAGTGCAGCGAAGAAGTGTGGCGGAACTCTCGCTACTTTGTTCGAGTGACTCGGCTTCCAGTTGAGTCGCTCGACGCACCCGTGATTCACCTGCAAATCGAGTCAAACGATCATCGCCCCATTCGCAACTGGCGGGATTTCCAACGGATCAAGGATGAAATCCTCGGAGAGGAAGAGGAGGCGCTGGAAATGTATCCTGCGAAGTCCCGTCTCGTTGACGATCGCAACGCCTATCATTTGTGGTCTGTTCCCGGAAGCAACGATTTTCTTACCCGTTTGTTGGGTTGGGGTCCCGAATGAAGGCACGGCAGAAAACCCGCGTCAGTGAGGCAGCGGCGCACGAAAGTGAGCAATCCGGATCCGGCCGGAAGTCTGGCCGAGATCAGAGCACGCCTGTGAATACAGGGCGCCACGAGTATCACTGTACGATCTGTTCCCACGCCAAACGTGAAGAGATCGAGCGGTCGTTTCTGAATTGGACTTCTCCGTCCCGCATCAGTGAGCAGTACAGCGTAAGCAGGGATTCTATCTATCGCCATGCGCACGCGCTGGGCCTGATGGACAAGCGCCGCCGAAATATCCGTGCTGCCCTCGAGCAGATCATCGAGAGGGCGGGAGACGTGGAAGCGAGCGCCACTGCCGTTGTGAGCGCCGTCGCTGCTTACGCAAAGATCAATGCCAACGGGCAGTGGGTAGAGCGAAGCGAACATGTCAGCCTCAACGAACTATTTGACCGCATGACCCGGGAAGAGATGGAGACGTACGCAAAGGATGGCACTTTGCCGGCCTGGTTCGAGCAATACGTGAGCGCAACAGGAACTGACAGTCGGAGTGGATCAAATGGACAGTAAGTCATTAAGTATAAAGAATAATGCCCAGAGCCGAGGTGCAACAGTTCTCCGCCCCGGTGATTTTCCGATCGGCTCACCAGAATCGAGGGCGGCGGTTCGGCTTTGGCTTCAGGGGATCGGTGGGAGTGGCGAAGGTTCGCCCGACTGCATCTGCTTCCTTGAGGATGAGCAACCATTTTTCGGTGACCCTGACGAGGAGCGGGCCGCGGCTTCGGTGAAGTGTCCTCTGCATGGCGAGCGCTTCAGCCAACCTATCTTCCACGTGTACGTTGCGGAGTGGTGCCGCGAGAGTGAACCTCTCCGCCGGCAGCGATTGAGTCCACAGTATCAGAAAGCGTGGGATGCGAGTTTTCCATCCGACCTTCAAGGAGGTAAGTCACAGTGAAAGAAAGTAAGAGTGGCCGATCGCCGAATCAGCGTAGTGCCAGAACCAGAAAACGGCGCCACGGTGACCGCAGAAGACCGGTCACCATCAAGCGAGACATCATGCAACTTCGTGCTTGGGCTAAGAACAACACCAGGCTGAGGATGGCCGTGCACGGTGAGTTTGGTCCGGCCTACGTGGGTCAGATTGCCGAGAAATTCGTCCCCAAGTTTATGGGATCAGCCTTTTTTGAGTTCAAGGGGCTTGGGGTGACGGTCCTGCTTTTGCCGGAGAGTTGGAGCCGCTCCGAACTGACCACCCCAGGAGAAGAATCTGTTCTTGATGTGTATGGGAAGCGCGGTCGCCCAGGTCTCACAATTAGCGAACTGTCGCGGCATGGACCCGGTACAGCGAACTTCCGCGCAGTCCTCGATCAACTTACCGATTGGAGCAAGTTGAGGACGAAGTTAGCAATCTACATGTTCCTCGGTCCTTGCGCGCGGGCTTTCGTGTCGGAAGTGAACGCGGATGACAAGGGCGGCCTGACCTTCTACGAAAATGGCTCGTGCTGGGTGGTGGATATCACCAAATACGACCTGATGACGGTCGAAGACCAGGATCAGCGAACGAAGATCACGCTTTTCTGCTATGACGCCGATACGATGCTCCAAATATCTAATGTCCCGCCGAATGAGGCGGAGGTGCTTGAGCGACTGAGGCGGTGTGGTTTTATTAGCACGTACCTTATGTGACCGGCGTCGGCCGGCCCCGCGAATTGGGGACGCGAACGCGAAAAACGGTGACAGATCGCATCAAGCGGGCGCCTTTTCATGGCGTCGCGATGCCAGAGGGAGCGGCCAACCGGTCGCTCCCTTTGATTTTGGAGGGGCATCGTGAATTCTGCCGAGTTAGACGGACAGGTACTCAATACCGAAGGCCCGGCGCCTTGGGGCCCGGGGAATGTGGCAGGGCACGGAATCTAGGGCACTTAGTGGCACGCGCGCGCGAGGACAGACAGAGGCCGGCGCTCCGCTGAGCGCTAGGAGCGATTCGAGAGGAGAGACAGACAATGACACCCGTCCCAGACATCCAACTGAAATTGACACCGCAGTTAAAAGCCATTGCCGAGAAAGTTCAGGCGCTTCAGCAACTGACACAAGCCACCGGATTCCAAACCAGCCGAAGCCAAGGGAAACTCTTGGCTCAACTGAGTCCCGACGAATTGGTGGTTGTCGCCCGAGTGTTAACTGCGAAATAGGCGAGGGACTGATGATTGATGAGAAGAAGAAACCGCCGCTGGTGAAGGCCGCACGCGAGTTTATCGTGGGCATACAACTGGTACGGCAAAGAATCGGAAACAAGGGCATAGCCCTGTTAGTCCACGCATTGCTCTCGCACGCAAAGGGTATCTGTGCTGGGGCCGAAGAAGTGACGTGCTCGCCATCAGAGCAACAACTGGCAGACCTGATGTGGTGCAGCCCTCGGGATGTCAGGCGGGCTATATCACGAGCGCGGGCCGCCGGCATTTTGACAATTAAGAGACGCGGAGACGGCATGAGCAGCGTCTTCACGGTCCACAGAAAACCCATTTCAGACCGGACAACTGTTGGCCACTCTGAGACCGAATTCAGACCGGACAACTCACCACCTCAGACAGGACAACTATCAGGCTCAGACCGGACAACTCTGATTTCAGACCGGACGACTCTCGTTTCAGACCGGACAACTGTTGGCCACTCTGAGACCGAATTCAGACCGGACAACTCACCACCTCAGACAGGACAACTATCAGGCTCAGACCGGACAACTCTGATTTCAGACCGGACGACTCTCGTTTCAGACCGGACAACTGTTGGCCACCTCAGGGGTAAAGCCTCAGGTTTTGATCCTCAGGGACGGAGTCCCTCAGGGGTAGAGCTTCAGGCGCAGAGCACAGAATCAAAGGCGAACTCCCTTTCCCCTGCTTCGCAGGAAAATCAAAAGCCGAAGTCAAAGTCAAGAGCCCTCAACGAGGAGGCGCAGCGCTACGAAAAACTTAAGAATTCGCCAGAAGTGACTCGCGCTTCCACGTTGCTCTGCGCGTCGATGGGCCTCACTGGAGTAGGGGATGCTAACCGCGCAGTGGCTACTCAGGCGATCGCGCACGTTGTCGCACAGAGTGCAGACTGCTCGGTGGCCGATGCTGTCTCTGTGATCGAGAGCAAGGTCGCCAAAGATAAGGCGGCCGGAGTCCGAATGGACATCGAGTACCTGCTCCTGCAAGTGACCAAGGTGCGAGTTTCGGAGGAACTATGCAAACCCGGACGGCTCGCATCTGCGCCTTAAACGGCGCGCTGGCGGCCAGAGGCGAGGCCGCGACTTTTTAGGCATACACAGCAGGACCGAAAGACGATGGCCATCCTACCCAATCCCGAAACCGCACTCATCGAGAAATCCACAGAGCCGCGGTGTAACATCCCGACTGGAATCAGCGGGCCAAGTTCAGGAGGCAACTTGGCTCGAAAAAGGTACCAGAGGGGCGCGCTACGCAGAGAAGGGAATCTCTGGATTTTGCGATGGCGCGAGGACGTACTTAACGAGGCGGGCGCGGTTGTAAGGGTCGAGCGCCGGGCGCGAGTGGGCCCAGTGAAAGATCTGCCAACCAAAGCCCTAGCGCGGCGCATTGCGGATCGGATGATCGATCACATCAATGAACCGAATTACAGACCCGGAATGGTGGTTACGGTGGAGCAGTTTGCGGAAATCTACGAACGGGAAGCGGCGCCGAACTTCACACCCTCGGCAGAGAAAACCGTTCAGTCGGTGTCGCGAACTTGCATCGTTCCCACCATTGGCAAGTACAGGCTGGATGAGGTAACCGGGCGAGTGCCTCAACTCATGATCAACGCCCTGCAGAAACGTGGCTTGGCGCAGAAGACGATCAAGAACGCACTCTCGCAACTCAGCGCCATGCTGAAAGCGGCACGGGGCTGGGGCTACATGGCGTCTAAGCTAGATTGGGAGACGCTTTTCATTCCGACTGAAGACGTCGAGAAGGAAGTGCGCTGTTTTACCCCCGACGAGGCTCAGCGCATCATCGACCAGGCACCCGAGCCGTTCAACGTGTGCTTCTCGCTTATGGCCTATCTCGGTCTGCGCGCCGGCGAGGCGCTCGGACTGGTGTGGGCGAATGTAGATCTCGAGAGCGCGGTACTGCGAGTGAGGCAGAGCGCATGGTGCGGGCGGATCAAGACCGTAAAGGCGAAAGCCAGTCGGCGCGATCTCCCGATTCCCGGGGCTCTGACGTCAATGCTAGAGAACTATCGGCGCCGTTGGCGGCCGAACGATCAAGGCTTGCTCTTTGCCAATCGGAAGGGCGGCGCGTTCGGTGCGGATTACGTCCGGCGGAAAGTGCTGCATCCGATACGTGAGCGGCTGGGGATCCCCAGGGGAGCGTTCCATGCCTTCCGGCATGGGCACGCAACGATCATGTTCTCGGAGGGTGCGAACCCGAAAGTGGTTCAGGACAGCATGGGGCATGCCGACATCAAGACAACGATGCGATACACCCATGCGATCTCGAACGATCGGCGGGAAGCTGTGGAACGCGCCACGCAGGTGTTTTTGCGGCGTTCTGCGGTGAACCTGGACCCTAAGTCGATGATAGTAAATTGAAGTCTGGCGGAGAGGGTGGGATTTGAACCCACGATACCCGTTAAGGTATGTCCGCTTTC
>OCTA010002243.1_pt1 | contig 17667 bp, 15 predicted proteins | sample 1538991 | NCBI WGS metagenome assembly OCTA01 (sample SAMEA3539302, study PRJEB22396) | soil metagenome | biome: tundra; feature: field; material: soil | place: USA | collected 2010-05 | depth 0.15 m | reverse complement strand
GTTTCTGTCCGCCGCTTATGCTGACCAGACCGACCCCCGGCAACTGCGACATCTTAGGCGCCAGCCTCGTGTCGGCAAGATCCTCGACCTTCGACAGCGGAAGATCCGTCGAAGTCAGGGCGAGCGTCAGGATCGGGGTGTCGGCTGGATTGGTCTTGCTGTAGATCGGAGGGGCAGGCAGGTCCGCCGGGAGGTACGTACCCGAGGCATTGATCGATTGCTGCACTTCCTGTTCGGCGATATCGATACTCAGGCTGAGGTTGAATTGCAGGGTGATCACCGAGCTCCCGTCGGAACTTGTCGAAGTCATTTGCTGGAGTCCGGGCACCTGCCCGAACTGACGTTCGAGCGGCGCGGTCACCGAAGACGCCATCACGTCCGGGCTGGCGCCGGGATAGAACGTAGTGACTTGAATGATCGGATAATCCACCTCCGGCAACGCCGAAACGGGTAGCTGCGTATACCCCACCGCGCCTGCCAGCAGGATGCCCACCATCAGCATCGTGGTGGCCACCGGCCGGAGAATGAAGATCCGGGACGGGTTCATCTAACTCGCCTTCCGGGTCGTGGCGTTCTCGCCGAAAAGGGTGTGCGACGGAAAAGTGGAGATCCAGGAAGACTCCGAATCCAAGCTCGTAAGAGCGCAAGAGAATAGCCCACGGCGTGAGCCGTGGGGAAGCCGGGAAATACACGAAGCCCCGGCACGGGGCGAAAGATCGCAACTGCACCATCTTCCGCCCCCTGCGGGGGCTTTTCCGCGCACGCCTCATTCCCACGGCTCACGCCGTGGGCTACTCTCTGACGCCCTTCGGGCTGGCGAAGCGGCCTTGCGTACTCGCTACGCACAGATGCCTGCGAATACCTTAGGAATCCGCAATCCCACCACTTCCAAATCGCGCACCCTGCCGGGAATCTTCGGTTGCCGCCGTGGGGCCGTAACATCTTACTTAATGGGGAACTGCGACGCATTCCAGCCTCCACCCAACCCTTCGATCAGCAGCACGCTCGCCGTCAGGCGGCGGGTCAACAGGGTTACCGCCGTCACGTCGGCGCTGAGCAGCGTTGCCTGTGAGGTGATGACTGTAAGATAACCTGCCGTTCCGGCCCGGTACTGCGCGGCAGATATGTCGAGAGCGCGATTGGCTGCTTGAACTGTTTGCTGCACTTTGTCCGCCTCCCCCGCTAGAATGCGTAACGCGGCCAGGTTGTCTTCCACTTGCTGCATCGCCGTCAGCACAGTCTCCCGATAGGCGGCCACGGTCGCGTCATAGGCGGCCCGCTGTTCCGCCACCACCGCGCGGCGGCGGCCCGCATCGAAAAGCGTTTCCGCCAGTTGCGGCCCAACCGACCAGAAGCGGCTGGGCCAAGTGAACCATTTTGCCAAGCTGGAACTATCCAGCCCGGCGCTTCCCGTCAAGCTCAGGTTTGGATAGAAGGCCGCCATTGCGATCCCAATCTGCTCGTTCGCCGCAGCCACCTGCCGCTCCGCGCTGGCGATGTCCGGCCTTCGTTCCAGCAGTTCCGACGGAACCCCCAGCGGCGCCGGCGGCGGAGAAGTGCTCAATGTGACGGGCGGAATCGTGAGTTCCGCGGGTGCTTTGCCGATCAGGATGGCGATGGCGTGTTCAAACGCCGCACGCTGTACGCCTAGGTCCATCAGTTGCGACTGTATTCCGTACAGTTGCGACTCTGCCTGGGCGACGTCGAGGTCCGACGCTACTCCGGCGGAGAACCGGTTCCGTGTCAGCGTGAGGTACTCCTCATAGGACGCCTCCGTGCGAGTGAGTAACTCCGCTTCTCCGTCATTGCCGTGAAGGCCGAAGTAGTCTTGCGCGAGTTCGGCCTGGTAGAGCAGCCGCGCATTTCCCACGTTCGCCGCCAGAGACTGGGCAGTCGCGGCGCTCGCCGCTACGCCGCGCCGGATGTTTCCCCATAGATCCGGCTCCCACGAGACGTTGACCGGCAGACTGAAACTTGTCCGGTTGCCCGATGCTCCCGAACTGTTTCTTGTGATCGCCGGAGCAGTGGCCGCCGTCGGGAACAACGCGGCGCGGGCCACGCTTACCGCAGCCTTGGCTTGCCGGTACTGCGCCTCGGCTTGCAGTACATTCTGGTTCGAAACGCTCACCTGCTCCTCCAGGGCATTCAGGGCCGCATCGTTGTACAGTTCCCACCATCGGCCTTTCGAGTACGCGTCGCCAGGCTGCGATTGCTTCCACCCGGCCGCTTCCGCTTCCTTGAAGTTCGCGGGCGGCTGCTCTTTGAACGCCGGCGGTGCGGCGGCCGAAGGCCGTTTGTAATGGGGCCCTACCGTGCATCCGGCCGAAACCAGCAGCAGGGTGAGGAGCGTCATCGCCGGGAAGTTCGGGGGCGGGTTCATCTAACTTTTCTTTCGGGCCTTGCCGCCCTTCTTGACTGAGGGGTTCACTGAGGCGCCGACCGGGGGGCTTACGGACGGGCTGACCGGAGAGTTCGCGGAGGGAATCTGGGCGTTGACCTTGCTCCCTTCCTGCAGTTTGTCGACGCCGGTCATAACCACGACCTCTCCCGGCATCAGCCCCGAAGTAACTTCAGAGTCGTCGCCCTCCGTGGCGCCGATGGTGATCGGACGCACGGTCACCGTTGAATCCGCCTTCACAACGTATACATAGGTCGCTTGGGAGTTGCGTTGCACCGCGGCGGTTGGCGCCAGAGTTACTCCTTGCTTTTCCTGCACCAGCAACCGCGCGTTTACGAACTGATTGGGAAACAGCGTACCCTTCGCGTTCTCGAATGTCGCTCTCAGCTTGAGCGTGCCGGTAGTCGGATCGATCTGATTATCGAGCGTCGTCAACGACCCCTGTGCAAGCTTCGTCTTGGCATCGCGGTCGTAAGCGTCTACTTCGAGCGTCTGCCCGGCGGCCATCTTCTTGAGCACGACCTGAAGCTGATCTTCGGAGATCGTAAAAATGGCGCTGATCGGATCCATCTGTGTGATGACCACCAATCCGTTGGTGTCGGCGGCATGAACGATATTCCCGAGGTCAACCAGCCGTAACCCAATGCGTCCAGTGAGCGGAGCCGTGATCTTGCAGTAGGCCAGATTGACCTTGGCGCCTTCGATTTGACCCTCATCGAGTTTCACCACTCCCTCGTCCTGATGCACGGTTGCCTGTTGGGTGGCAAGTTGTTGCTCCGGGATGGCTTTCTGCGGAACCAACTGTTGGTAACGGGCCAGGTCGATCCGCGCGTTTTCCAGGGCGGCTTGGTCCTTGATCAGTTGCCCTTCGGCCTGGGTCAATGCCGCCTGATAGGGCCCGTCGTCAATTTCCGCCAACAGATCGCCCTTGTGAACGGTTTCGCCTTCACGATAGCGAACGTTCATTAATTGCCCGTCGACCCGGCTTCTAACCGTAACCGTAGCGAGAGGCGTAACGGCTCCAAGCCCCGCATAATATACGCCGATGTCCCCCTTGTGGGATGTCGCCGCTACCACTGGTATGGGCGGCGGACCTTTCGCGGCGGCCTTCGCCGCGCTATCTGCGTTCGCACGGGAAGTTTTCGCCCACAGAAGATACGCGATTAAACCCAGCACGAGAAAAACGCACAGCGACAACCACAGCCAGCGCCGGCGGGAAGGCTTGGTCTTCCCGCGTCGGGCACTCTCCGCTGGGACCGGGGTGACAGGCTCCGGCGCGGATGGAACTGCTATCGGCTCATGAGTTTCGGGAGACGGTTCTGTCGGCATCCTTGGGCCATCGAGCATATGGTTCCTGGCGCGGAGTCGCGCGCCGGCTTACTCCTCAAGCACGAAACGGACCCAGTGCGCCCAAGTGGCGCTGCCAAGCGTGACAAGGCGAGAATATACCCAGGGCGAGTGCACAAGCTGCACATGGAAGTGCGGGATTTGCCGTCGCCCCGAGGCTCCCCGTTCCCGCCGCGGATGGACTATCCGCCGTAGCTGGACCGCCGGTTAGCCGTTAATTTGTAGAGAGTCAACCTCCCAGATATTCGACGTGAGCGTACGTGCCTAAACGTGGGTTGTATGCCAGATACCAGCCGATATGGTCGGGGTCCTCGTAGATCACGATCTGATCGCCAGCCCAGTTCCAGCCCGCGACGATGTTGTAATCGTACGGCGCGATGTCCCAGTAGAAATTGTTAAACCAGAAGCGTTCCCGGTTTCCTCCCGCAAGGTTGAATACATGTTGCGGTCCAAAGCCACCGGTGAAGCGTCCGTGTACCCACGGCTGATCGAGGTGGTAATGCGGATCGTTGGCCCCACTATTATGTCCGACCCATTGATCATTCGCGGCGTGAACGTGCGGAACGTCCGGATGACTTTTCTTGTCCACGGCAACGTGGTTCTCAACCGCGGCATTGGGCTGCTGACCTCGTGCAGGGGTCGAAGCGCGCGCAGGCCTGGAAGCCTGCGCGGGAGCGGGACCGCGAGCGGGAATGTGTCCACCGCCAACCGTCGCAGGGGGACCGCCGCCGCGTGGCGCCCCACCGCGCCCCTTCTCCTGCGCAAAAGCAACCACGCAAATTAGAACCGATAGCCCTATAATCTTTTTCACGCTAACCTCCCTGGCGATATCTCGCCCGTGAAATCTCCTTGCACGTGCTGTTCCACCAGGCCGAATTGCGGGATTTGCGACCGGCGAAAGCGGGTGTGGCGGGCCAAGGCGCCGACCCTGCTGCCAGGCCGAGTCACGCAAGCTCGACACTGGCGAGGTGAAAACCAAATCGCCTAAAGGCCTGCCATCAAACAACCTGTCAACTTCGCCTGGACCGCTCCCTGACGGTCGGTGTGCCAGGATAAGCCTGGCTGATCTTGTGAACTGAAAGGAGTTCAATGTAAATTGCCTGTTCGAACATGTAGCCCAGCAAGCGCGGGATGGAGAAATCGATCTGGCGAAGACTTGGCATGGGCGAACACGCGAGCCGCAACGCAAGTGAACCCGATTCGGCCTCGTTAGGAAGACGAAGGTGGCCAGTCTGCCGACTAGGATGAAGCCTGATACCGGTGGGGAAGCAACAGGCAAGCACCCGCCGGGCTTTCCGGGGTGGTTGGGGGCAGCGCGCGTGGAAAGATCAGTCGAGGAGCCTGGGAGGCCCTACAGGGAGGGAGCGAGAGCGACCAACGCCCGGCGGGAATACATAACCGGCGGGGCGGCCCTGAAGGGAGTCGGAGAGGCCCATAGATAGCGAGGAAGTCCGGTAACGCGGATGGAGCGAAGGGGCCTTACTGAAAGCATGAATCTGTAAGAGGAGGAGGAGAAAACCGCTTGAATGATGCGCGTCCTGAGCGAACGCCGGCGGGACCGCCACTAGCACGCACGCGAGCAGCCACTAGCGAACTTGCGAGAGGAGTCCGATTTATCGGTCACTTGACAACCTGCGCGCTAAGCGCGGTAGACACTTGGGAACTCGCCGCTGAAAAGTCCTTGTCTACGGCCGCCAGGTGAGTGAGTTCCTCTTGCAGCCTTGCCCAGTCGCTGGCGTTGGCCTTGGTAGCGATAGGAAGGCTGAGGATGGCAGTTTCCAAAGTCGGCGCGATTCGGTATGTCTAATCATGGTCCCACTTTCCGGCGGAATAGATACTCCGATCCCAGATTGCCGGCCCGATCCGAAGCCGGAGTCCACTTCAATCGGTCAACACTGGTTGCGTTCGGAATGCCGCTATCAAGGCTGCGAAGGTTGCGGTGCAGGTGACTCCCATCAAAAGAAAGACCTTAACCACGAGGAAGAGTGGACTGAACACTACTACAATCGCAACGAATCCGGCGGCCCAATAGTATTCCTTTGACCAAACCGCCCGCTGTACAAAGATGATGCCGCCCATACAGATCACGAACCCCACCAGGGGTCCGTAACTCGCAGCGAAACACGAAAACAATGAGGCAATTAGTAGAACCGGGATCGAAACCCATTTGACGATTGTCGTAACAGTTTGGAACATCGTGTTTCCCTCGGGTCAACCTGCTTTTCAGCTTCCGCCCTCGCGATTCCGTATCGCTCCTGAATCTTGCGCGCCGCCATTCTTTTTGTGCGGAGGCTCTATACAAGGCATTCCTGGGGCCATCCGTACCGAACCCACGCAGGCCATTATGTACCCATGCGGTAAGCCCCGCGGAGCTTGGGGTGGCCGGCTTGGGGAACTGACCGCGCGGGGTCATGTGACCGCATGTGGTCAATGCGCCTTTGATGGCTGGTGGCCGGTGTTTCGCTGGCAACGGCATACTCCTCACCCACGCAGAGACAGCCAGCTAGGGCGCTTATGCTTTGGCAAACAACGTGCTACCGTGCCCCATGTAATCGAGAGAAAAGGAATCGAATCGTGAAAACTAAACTGATTGTATTGATGTTGTTGGCGGTGGGAGCCGTCTTCGCTCAGCTCTCCGTCGGAGTGAGAATCGGCGCGCCGCCGCCGGTACGCGCACTTAGAGTTCAGCCACGAAGTCCCGGCGTCGGCTATACCTGGGTAGCGGGCTACTGGTACCCCGTGGGCAGACACTATACGTGGCACGCGGGATACTGGACCCGTCCGGTGTACGCCGGAGCACGCTGGGTGGCGCCTCATCATGATGGACAGCGCTTCTATGCAGGCTACTGGGAAGGCGATCACGGCCAAGTCGCCCACGACCATCGCTGGGACCGCACCCCTGACCACAACCGGGACTACAATCGCGGCCCCGACCGCCGATAGCACTTTCGATGACGACTCGACTGGTCAGATCCCGCATCACATATTGAACCGCCACCTGCCGGAATAGGAACCTGGTTGAAAGCAACGTGTTACGGCACGAAAGGCGGCGCATTAGAGCCGGCAGCGCTACGCGCCTGGTTCTATCCCGGCAGGAATTGGGACGAAGAATTCGTTTATCCGAAGGCGAAGGCGATTGAGCTGGCCAAAGCCTCCAGGACGCCCGGTCTTTTTACCCCGGTCGAGATGATCCCTCTCGAAGTCGCCGAGCCGATCAAGTCGGCGGACGCGCCTCTCGTAGTGGAACGGAAGCGGGTGCCCATCATGGCTATCGAGCCGACCGGAGAAGAAGTGCAACTCGCAGAGGTGGTTACGCCGCCGTCGGCGCAGACTGAAATAGCGACGGTCGCCGCGCCGGCAGCGGAGAGAACGCTCCCATCCACGGCGAGTCAGTTGCCGCTGATGGTGTTGTTCGGGGTCCGGGCGCTGGGTGGCGCCTTGGCCCTCCGCGTGGCCGAAAAGCGCGTCCAGTAAGAAGTTCGTGATCTGTCACGCGGCGCGTCGCCCCAAGCGCGCCGCGCCAGGCAGCACGGAATAAGAGAAGGTAACAGCATGCGACAAAGAGTTATCCCGCTACTGGCGCCGAAACCGAGGCATCGGAACGGTGACGGTTGCTACGAAACCAAGGTTCGAGGGCTGGCCGTGCTCAATTCGCCCTTGTTGAACAAGGGGACGGCCTTCACGGCAGACGAACGAAAGGCTTTGGGGCTCATAGGACTGCTCCCTCCGGACATCAGCACGCTGGAGGCTCAGGTCAAGCGAGCCTACATCCAGTACGAGCGCCTGCCGGACGTGGTGAGCAAGAACGTCTATCTTACCGCCCTACACGATCGCAATGAGGTGCTGTTCTACCGGCTGTTCTCGGAGCACTTGCGCGAAATGATCCCCGTTGTCAATGGTCTGAAGGCCGGCAGGGCGATGGAGCAGTATCAACACGAGTGCCGGCGCCCGCGGGGTCTTTACCTCTCTATCGATCATGCCGAGGCGATCGAAGAGGCGTTTGCCAGCCTCAGCGCCAGACCTGGCGATATCGACCTGATTCTCGCAACCGACGCCGAGCAAGTCCTGGGAATCGGCGATTGGGGCGTAGGTGGCATCGAAGTATCGATCGGCAAACTGGCGATCTACACGGCGGCGGGTGGAATCGACCCGACGCGCGTGATCCCGGTCATGCTCGATGTCGGCACCAACCGGGAAAGTCTGCTTGGCGATCCCATGTACATCGGCAACCGGCACGCCCGAATACGCGGGGAGCGGTACGACGCCTTCATCGACGCTTACGTCAGAGCCGCGACAAAGCTGTTTCCCAACGCGTTGTTGCAGTGGGAGGACTTCGCGCCGGGCAATGGACGGCGGATCCTCGAGAAGTACCGCAGCCACATCTGCACCTTCAATGAAGATATGCAGGGCACCGGCGCCATCACGCTGGCGGCGGCGATCTCCGCCGTCCGCGTCTGCGGGTCGCCGTTGCGCAACCAGCGCGTGGTCATCTTCGGAGCCGGTACGGCAGGTATTGGCATCGCCGACCAGATTCGCGACGCCATGGTGCGTGAGGGGCTTTCTAAAGAGGATGCGGTCAGGCGGTTCTGGTGCGTGGACCGGCAGGGATTGCTCACCGCCGGCATGGCCGATTCATTGCGCGACTACCAGGTGACGTACGCCCGGCCGGCCGCCGAAAGCAAAGGCTGGAAGCACGACGGGAATGGAAACGGCGTCACCTTGGCCGAGGTGGTGCGCCAAGTGATGCCGACCATGCTGATCGGCGCGTCGACAGCCTCCGGCAGTTTTACGGAAGCGATCGTTAGGGAAATGGCGGCGCATACGGAGCGGCCGATCGTCTTCGTGCTTTCCAATCCGCGCGTGCGGGCCGAGGCAAACCCGGCCGATCTGATTGCCTGGACTGACGGGCGGGCGCTGATCGCCACCGGCAGCCCGTTCGGCCCAGTCACCCATAAGGGTGTGACATACGTCGTCGGACAACTGAATAATGCCATGCTGTACCCAGGTCTGTGTCTGGGCGCCATCGTCTCGCGAGCCCGTAGGATCAGTGACGGCATGTTCGCGGCCGCCGCCAGTGCCGTATCCAGTTTGGTCGCAGTGCGCCAGCCCGGCGCGTCACTGCTCCCTCATATCGACGACTTGCGTAGCGTGTCGGTGACAGTCGCGGTGGCGGTCGCGGAGGCCGCGGCGGCTGAGGGTCTGGCAGCAGTCGAACTCGACGACATCGTTCAACAGGTGCAAGACGCGATGTGGCAGCCGGAGTACCGCCAGATCCAGGCATCCTGAGGAAGGCACGAGATCGCGAAGTGAGGATTACGATCAAGAAAGGGGCGCTAATCTCGATTCTGCGGTCGGGCCAGTGGGTACTCGGCGCCGCCGGCGTCTTGATGCTGGGTTATTGCGGGCTGGTTTTGGCGGACGGCTGGCTCTTCCAGCAACGGGAGCGCCGCCACCTCGAACAACTGCATGACCGGCAAGAAACGAGCGACGCAAGAAGTCGCGCTTCGGCCTCCACCTCTTCGAAAACCCCGCCAACTGCCGCGACCGGCGCTTTAATCGGCCGCATTGAGATTCCACGTCTTGGCCTCTCGGTAATCGTGGCCGAAGGCGTGGACACGCTCACTTTGCGCCGCGCGGCTGGCCATATTCCAGGTACGGCGCTACCGGGACAGCCGGGGAACGTTGGTATTGCCGGGCACCGCGACAGGTTTTTCCGGCCGCTGCGCAACATCCGGCGGAACGACATCATTACGCTCACCACGTTGCTCGGCGAGTACCGTTATCGCGTCGTGTCCACGAAGATAGTAAGTCCATCCGATGTCGGGGTGTTGGATCCCAGCGTAAACGAGATCCTTACCCTGGTCACCTGTTATCCGTTTTACTTCGTAGGTTCAGCCCCCAGCAGGTTTATCGTTCGGGCCGAAAGGGTCGCCTGAAAGAAATCTCTAACAAATAGGGCGAAGTGCTTTGAGGACCGAAAACCTGGATTCGGATTGTGTCGCGACCCTCCCAAGAGATCCGGGAGTCTCTTGCTCCAGCCTTCCATTGATTGATAAACGCCTACTTCCTTTTGAGAGGCTGCTCTGGATTACGGTTCGGGAGGTATTCGTTCTCTGGAAACTCCAGTAGAGCGGGATCAACGTTTTCTTGAAAACTAACCCATCTCCGGGGCTATAATCATCGATCAACTCGATGATGTGATCCAAGAGTGCGCCGGGTTGAAGCGCTGGCTTGAAAAGCGGTGCGAGGCGGACAAACTGAAATAGGGGAAACGCCCCCCTCTGGCCGTGCCAGACCAAATCCTGGAGCGGGCCAGTGGGTTAGACTCGCCTTCATAACGAGCCGAGAAACGCCGCCGGCTTTGCCGGCTACTGCTCGAAATGACTAAACTGGGCAGAAGTACGGTGGGGTTGGTTCGACAACAACCCTACTGAGGCCACCATCGCTGAAGACGCTTCCGTCCCGTCACAGCAATCAAGGCAAGCGCTCCTATCGAAAACCAAATAGTCGCCGGCTCCGGTGTGGTTGTGACCCTTATCTGTAGTGACTGGTCGAACAAAACTGTTGACAAAGGATTTAGATCATACCCCACGCCGTACGAGTAGAAATACGTTCCTGCTGGCGTGTTGGCGGGAACGACGAACGTGCGCAAATTCGAAACGTTTGTCGTTTGTGGTCCATTGATGGTCGGGGGGCCTAGATAACCGCCGCCGCCGAACTCATCCTCAAACCAAGCGCCAGCTACGGGAGGGTTAAAGTCCTCCGAAAAAAGAACAGACCCGGCCACTATACCAAGATGTGGGCTTGACGAGGTGAGCCCAAATAAGAAGTCCTGCCCGTACGGTCCTGTTATGGCATCGGCCGTCGTGAACAGCCCAGCAAGCGTGACCTGTCCTCCGGCAGAAACAGTGTAGATATGGGGATTCAAGGTTAACGTTAGCAAACCGGCTGTGCCAGAACTGGCCAGTATCGTCAATCCAGATATTACGAAGAGTAATCGTACGCAACAAGAGAACATGAAACCCTCCACAGGAACTTAATCAGGATTTCCGTTTTGGATTCCTGGCCAGCATCGATTACACATTCAAACGCCTCCGTTGGAGCCGTTTTATTTATCCTTTCTATCCCCAGCGACTCCGACCGCCCAGGAAAGGGGCCAACTCTGCCTCCTCCCGGGAACGGAAAACCCGGAAGTGCCTCATTCCAAGCGATTTCTCAAACACCTCTCCGTCCCCCTCCTTCCTTCGACCTGTTTGCTTGCCCCCTTGCCGCCCTATCCGGTCGGCAGGGGCAGCGGTTGAACAGCAGTACCGGGTGATAGCAAGTGGACTCAAAGTGGCCGTTGTAGGCGCTGTTCTCCTGCTGGCCATAGACCGGGATCTCGGTGCTGTCCATGTCCAGTACCAACCGCTGCGGCGACTCGATGGCTTCCGCCTTGGCGATCAGCTCCCGGTTGATCGAAGGCAGGCCAGCGAGGTTTCCTTCTTGGGTTAGCAACTCCGTCTCGAATGATTGCAGCCGCGAAGTCGGCGCCGCCCCACGCTCCCAGATCTTCTCCGCCCCGATGAGCCGAAACGTCGGATCTTGCGAAAGCCGCTCGGCATCGTTGACATCCTCATAGCCCGCTATCCGACTGTAGACGGACTGGCGCAATAGATCCGCCAGCGGGAGCTGCGTGTTCTTCCCTCGGCGTGAGTCTGTCAGGTGCTGTGCGATGAGATCACCGAGTCCCAAGCGCTCGTCCAACTCGCGCACCAGAATCAGTACACCATCGGAGGTGACCCGCGATCCTTGGAAGTCGATCTTCAAGGAAGTGTTGAACGAGAGCTGAAATGGCTGGTTTTGTTTCTCATCCATTGGGTGTGGACCTCCTGAGTGTCTTCATTGCATTAAAACCCGCATGAATAAAGGCGTCCGACAAGGTCACAAAGTTATCGGGTAAGTGATCAAATCGGAAATCCGGGTTGACACCGTTAAGGCCCTGCCGGCGCGTTACACTGATCGCTTGTCATCGTGAATGACGGGCGGATTCGCCCGCTGAAGTCGGGGAGATGCCGGTGAGGCGTTGGAACAAGGTCGCGGAAGCGCTGGGGTTGCGGCGCAGCATGGTGGGCCTTCTGAGCATGGCCGTGCTGGTGGGCATGGGCGAGAGGATGGCGGAACGGTTTCTGCCCATCTATCTCCTCGCTTTGGGTAGCGGCATGTACTGGCCAGGTTTGCTCAACGGTCTCAACGACGTGCTGGGCGCCCTCTATGCATTCCCCGGCGGGTGGCTTGCCGACCGAATCGGAGTGAAACGCTCGCTGCTGGTTTTCAACCTGTTGGCGATCGCCGGGTTCGCGCTGGTGGTCGCGATTCCGAACTGGCGGGCGGTGGTGATCGGCTCGTTCCTGTTTCTTTCGTGGTCGGCCATCTCGCTGCCGGGCACCATGGGCCTGGTCTCCAAGTCCCTGCCCAAACAGAAACACGTCATGGGGGTATCGCTGCACTCGCTGGTGCGGCGCATTCCGATGGCCCTCGGCCCGGTCATCGGCGGAATCTTCATCGACGCGTGGGGACCGGTCACTGGTGTGCGGTTGGCGTTCGCGGCGGCCATCGTCATGGCGTTGGTGGCGCTGGTGATGCAGCAGATCCTGATCGAGGAGGATAAGAAGCCCGCCGCGCCGCGCGAGATCGAGAAGAACCCGCTGCGGATGCTGCGCGGGTTCTCGCGCGAACTGAAGAGCCTGCTGGTGTCCGACATCCTCATCCGTTTCTGCGAGCAGATTCCGTACGCCTACGTGGTGGTGTGGTGCATGAAGGAGCCGGCGCGCATCTCCGCCACGCAGTTCGGCGTGCTGACCAGCGTGGAGATGGCGACGGCGGTGTTGTGCTATCTGCCGGTGGCGCGCCTGGCGGACCGCGGCGCGAAGAAGCCGTTCGTGCTGGTGACCTTCGTCAATTTCGCGCTGTTCCCGCTGGTGCTGCTGTTCTGCCGCTCCTACCACGCCCTCTTTATCGCGTTCGTGCTGCGCGGGCTGAAGGAGTTCGGCGAGCCGACGCGCAAGGCGCTGATCATGGAACTGGCGCCGGAAGACCGCAAGGCCGCGGCGTTCGGCGCCTACTACCTGTGCCGCGACACGGTCATCTCGCTGGCCGCGTTCGGAGGCGCGTACCTGTGGACCATCAGCCCGGCCCTCAATCTCCTGACGGCGTTCGCGTTCGGAATCGCCGGCGCAATCTGGTTTCTGGTCTTCGGCAGGGACGATTCCGCCGGCAGCGCGGCGCCGACGGGAGGGGTGCGGCCTTGGCAAGATCTTGCCGATCAGCGGACCGAGTTCCGGACCAAACACCGCGGCGATGTGATCCGAGGGTTGGCATGGGCGACTGTCCGGGATGCGAATGGCAGTCGATCCAGGGCGGCGACAGCGGCGGCGAGCGCCGCGCAGTAACCCACAAGAGGCAAGAGCCATCCCGCCAAGGGGAAGGCGGGAGCGCCGGCCATAACGGCAGCCGCGGCAAATGGTGGATTCCACTTCCATAGCGCCAGCGCCTCCTCAAGGACCGGCCCGTTGCGAGCCAGCAAAGGTCCTACCACCGCCGGTAGCGGAAACAGGGCCAGGATGAACGCCAACAGCAGGAACGGCCCGCGCGCGAGCGGCCAGTTCGGCTTTCCCCAGCCGGATGGACGCCATGGCGCCACCGGCTCCGCCCAGCGCCAGCAGCGCGACAATGACGGACAGCATCAGGCACCCCGCCACGAAGAGGAGAACTCTGCCGTTTCGGGTCCTGCTCTGTGCCCAGAGCAGGCGATAGCGCAAGCCAAGCAGAGCAATAAGAGCACGCAGCCCCTTCGCCGCCGTCTCCCCGAGGGGAGAGACGCCGTTTCGCGAAGTGCAGCAGGAGCGCCTCGCGCGCCGGTGGCCGCGTATGCAGGAGAACGTAGGTGTGGTAATAGGGGAAGATCGGCGCCAGGGCGGCGGCAAACCCGGCCGGCAATCGCCGGAACAGAATCTCCTGTTCTTCAAACGGGAGGCTGAGGAACACGTCCGCCGCGACGTTGGGCTCAAGCCGTTGCAGCAGCACGACGGCGTGGTCCCACTCTCCCCGGGAAAGAAGCGCTCGGAACTTGTCGGTTGTCGGCGGGTTCACCTGTGCCCTAACAGACCATTATCATGCCGCTACCGCGCTGCCAGTTCAAAGACCGTAACGCTTAGCGGAGGCGTGCGAAGTTGGCCATTCCCGCGATAGGGTTCCTGGCGGATGTCCACTTCTCGCGGATTGCCCGGGTCGTTGTGCGCGAACCGGCTCGGACCGGCGATTACCCAGGCCATCCCTTGTCCGGTCAGTTGCGCGCCTTTGAGAGACAAATCGATGGACTCCGCCTGTTCGGTGGGATTCACGACGGCCACCGTCAGGGCCGACCTGTCGGCCGTCCAGGCAGCCGCCACATCGAGCGGCGCCGGCGCGCCGGTTACCTCGACCGGAGTTACCCCGAAACGCTGACGATATAGCTTCAATACCAGGCCGGTTGTCTCCAACTCCGCGCTGACCGGGGTGGTCTTGATCGCCCCGATCACGTTCACGGTTTGCGCGTAGTTCGCCATGAAGTAGATATCCGAATTGCGGAAGAATTCGTGGAGCCCGGCGGCAATCCCAAGCCCGTCCTGCACGGAGTAACGGACGCCCAACTCACCGAAGTCGTTCGGTCCGTACCAGTAGTTCCACTCGTCCATCGCGATGCGGATATCCTTGCCGGCCAGGGAGGCTGGCGGGTTCGACTCCCGTCTCCCGCTCCAAAGAGCCAGCCCCGAAAGCGTCTGGTGTCAATCGACTCTGCCGAAGGAACTTCGGGTACGCGAATGCCATCGAACTACGCTGGCAGTCGATCGCAAACCGCGTTTAGACTGCACCTTGCTACGATTCCCCATTCGTTGGGTGTCAACCGGCAAACTCGATCCCGATCCGGGGCTCGCGCGCGCTCCCAATTGCCTTGATCAATTCGACGGCCGCTAAGTCCCAAGAATGCTTATCCGCCAAGGTTTGGCTGGCTGCTGCTGCCCTGCTAAACGCGGCTCTTGGGTCCAGAAGCACAAATTCGATTGCCTTCGCCCAGGCTGCGGCCGCTGTCTGAAGATCGTCCGCTGTTGTCACCACGAAATTCTGAGCTTCGTAGGCGCCTAGTCGTTCTCTCAGTAGCTCTCCTGCACCGCTTTTGTCGCTAACGAGAATGGGTATGCCTCGACCCAGTGCTTCGAAAGCGACCAAGCCGAAGCCCTCGCTTCTTGATGGCATTAGCATGACCCTGGAGCGCAGGATGTCGGACTCAATCGCTTCCACCTCATCGGTGTATTCACGAACTCGCACGGCGAGGTCGCATGCCGCGACGCGCTGAAGCGTCGCGCGCAACGCGGCACCCGCGCCTTTTGGTGCACCGCGCACAATCAGTTCCGGTGGGTGTTCGAACGCGATCCCAGAAGACACCACGCGGCCCATGGCCGACGCGGCAATGTCTAGACCCTTCAATTCGAAGTCCTCGGCACGGCCCACGAGGAGGCAGTGAATCCCTGGCGGGGGCGTTTGGCACGCGGCGGCAGAGCAGGGCGGGTCAAGTCTGTAGATCGCAGGCGGCGACGCAAGCGGTGCAAGAAAGTTGCCCGCTTCACGAGCCAGCCTCGGACCAACCGCGACGACCAAGCTCGCTCCCTCAGCGAGACTCACCTCCAGTCGCTCGCGTTCCTCGGCCGTGGCAGCCGCATCGGACTTCCCCTTGTAGAATTCGATTTCACCGGGTGCCGTATGAACGAAATGAATCCGCCGCGATGCCTGATAAAAGTCGGTGACCTGCGCCTGAGCCGCGAATCCCGTGATTCGGCCGTGCCCGATAACAATATTGGGGACAAAACCGTCCGGGAGATTCAGCCGCCTGAACAACCCGCTGAATTCATCAGCGAATGGATGAGGAGGCGCCACAGACAACTCGACAGACGCTTTCTTTGCCTCGGCGCGTTCACTCGCATCGGCGAAAGGCACAGCGCACACGACCTGAGCACCGGCATTGGCAAGGGCGGCACAGAGTGCACGGTTGAATGTCGATAGCCCTCCGCGTCTTGACCGCCATTCAGTGGCCACAGCGAGAACCCTCAGCTTGGTTATGTCGTGGAGAGTCGCAGCCACAGAACCAGTCGCCTCCCTCACTGTCTCGCTGGCTGTCACGTCCGGGGCAGTCTCGGATACCTTCGACTCGATCTCCGGGGAGCTTTCATATGGAGGGGCGCGCCTCACCGAGCGGTCGAGCCCTGTGAGCGAGGGCGGCAATATCGGCCAGTAATAGGAAGGGTGAGGCACCGCCAAGGGTACAGAGGCGTTCCAACGCCTTAGGAGATCGATCTCTGTCAGGGCTTCAGGGTCATGTTCATCTTTGCCAACATATTGCGCGTACAACTGCCGTGCTTCCTTGTGTCTTCCGCACCTCAGGGCGACGAAGGATGCGAGCCACGTGATAGGGGAGCCTCTCCCGTGTTTAATGGGGAGAGAGAATCGGTTCAGGGCGGCTTGGGCCTCCTCTGGGTTCCCTGCCGCCAACCAGGAGAACGCTTGCATTTCGCACAAGGCAATGTACCTTGGGCGGTGATCGAGCCCGCGCCTCGCCTGCTCCGCTGCGCGTATCCACTCGTCATCCAACTGCAGGAGCAGGACGGTACCAAGAGCCTTTTGTTCCGTGCCCAACGCCAGTCCTCCACTAGCGGTAACGAGCTGTTGAATCACCGCGTGGTTTCCGAGTGATGCTGCCAAATAGAGTGCCGCCTCGGCGAGCCTGTATCCATTGAGTTTCGCGGGCACCTTCGCGATCCCCTCCCGGAGCAGGTCGATGGCTTCCCCAGTCCGCTTCTCCCGCGCCATCATCTCCGCGCACGACTGGTACAGCGAAAAGAGGCTGAACTGCGGGGGCACCCTCGTGATCCCCTCCCGGAGCAAGTCGATGGCTTCCCCAGTCCGCTTCTCCCGCGCCATCAGGTCCGCGCACGACTGGTACAGCGAGGCGAGGCTGAATTGCGGGGGCACCTTCGCGATCCCCTCCCGGAGCAGCTCGATGGCTTCTTCAGTCCGCTTCTCCCGCGCCATCAGCTCCGCGCACGACTGGTACAGCGAAAAGAGATTGCCAGAAGAGTGGATTACGTTCAGTCCTTCGCGCAGAATGGCGATGCCCGAATCGCATCCTTCAATTTGGGACGCGAGCCGACCAGCTAGTACCCATGTGTCCACTGGAGCTTGCGGACCCAGGGCCCGCCGCACGTGGGTCAGCGCCCGCTCGCCGTCGAGTGGTCTGCCACGGGTGCTCAGACAGCGTGCGAGGTGGTATTCCAACCCTTTAGCACCCTCCTCGCCGAGCAGTGCAGAAAGAACCGCTATTCGCTCGTCTAGCGCGCGTGGATCCTTTGGCACCGGCGATGTGGGGGTTATCTCGGTCCTTATGTGGCGTTCGAATGCTGAGACGATTTCTCCCACCTCGTCCTGTCGCCCAGCCTGCACGAGGTGGAAGCGGGCTTCCACAAAGTCTCCGCCAAGCCGCCCTCCTCCCACCATCCGCCGAGCCCGAAAATGACGCGCATAGAAATCACCCGCTATGCTGTGCGCTCCCTTGAGTTTCTGCGAAGTTCGCCCTAAGAAGCCTGCACCCACTTCACGGGCGATCTTTTCCAGGGTGTACCACCCCCGATCATGCTTCAAAAGGAAGTTGTCGACCAGCCGCGCTCTCACGGTGTGTCCGTCGTCGTGTGGCGTTAGGAAGCAGCGGATTGCCTCGCTGGGAAACGCCTTTCGAAAGACAGTGAGGCCAAAGAGGAACTCCAGGTCCGACACCTCTAATCTGACCAAAACATGCGCGCACTGCTGTCCGGCTAGAAGTCGAATAGAATCAATTGGTTGCTGGCGCCGAGTAA
>OCTA010002241.1_pt1 | contig 17676 bp, 19 predicted proteins | sample 1538991 | NCBI WGS metagenome assembly OCTA01 (sample SAMEA3539302, study PRJEB22396) | soil metagenome | biome: tundra; feature: field; material: soil | place: USA | collected 2010-05 | depth 0.15 m | reverse complement strand
GGCGGGCCGTACGGGAGTGCCGGAGGATTCATGACGAGCGGTCTCGAACCGGGCAAACCGGGCGAAGCGGCCTCACGCGGCGAGCGTGGGCAGCGTCGGCCTGGACGCCGGGCTTTCCTGATTCTGGCGGGAGCGGTGGCGGCCGGCGCCGGGTCGGCCTCGTACTTCCTGCACGCTGCCAGTGAGCCCGGCCGTCCCGCCCTGAACGGCTCCGCCAGTTCGGCTGGCCGCACGGGAGGTCCCGCCGCCGGCGGTGCCCGTGCTCACGCCGGACCAGCGGACTGGCAGGAACTCCGCGGCCGCCTGTCCACGAAAGAGCTGATCCTGCCGGGCCAGGCCGAGTACGCCACGGCCCGGGAGCTGTTCGATCCGCGGTTCGACACCATCGAGCCGGCCGGGATCGCCTACTGCGGGACACCGCAGGACGTCAGCGCCTGCCTGGCGTTCGTCCGCAGGTTCGGCCTGCCGGTCGCGGCGCGATCGGGCGGCCACAGCTACGGGGGCTGGTCGAGCAGCGCCGGCCTGATCGTGGACGTCACGCGGATGAACTCGTTCCTGGTCGGAGCCGGGGGCGCGACCGTCCAGGTGGGCGCCGGCACCCGCCTCGTCGACTTCTACAGCGGCCTCGCCTCCCGCGGCCTTGCCGTGCCAGGGGGATCCTGCCCCACGGTGGGCGTGGCCGGCCTCACCCTCGGCGGCGGTGTCGGCGTGCTGTCCCGCCAGTACGGCCTGACCAGCGATCACCTGGAAGCGGTGCAGATCGTCACCGCCGACGGCACGATCCGGGACTGCGATGCCCAGCGAAACAGTGACCTGCTGTGGGCCTGCCAGGGCGGCGGGGGCGGCAACTTCGGTGTGGTCACCTCGTTCACCTTCCGCACCCAGCAACTGTCCCAGCTGGTCACCTTCTTCCTGTCATGGCCATGGTCCCAGGCGGCCCAGGTGGTGGACGGCTGGCAGTCCTGGGTGCTGTCCGCGCCGGACGCGCTCTGGTCCAACCTGCACCTGATCGGATCGCCGCACGGCGCGCTGCCCACCGTGCAGGTCGGTGGCACCTATCTGGGCAGCGTCAGCGCGGCGCAAGGCCTGCTGAGCGAGCTTTACGCCGCCGTGGGTTCCGCCCCGGCCGGCTCCTATGTGGCGGAGACCTCTTACCTGAACGCGATGATGGTGGAGGCAGGCTGCGCGGATCAGAGCGTGTCGCAGTGCCATCTGGCTACGCAGACGGCGGACGGCCGGGTTTCCCGCCAGCCCTCGTATGGCAAATCTGATTTCTTCACCAGGCGGCTGCCCCCGGCCGCCATCCGGACGCTGGTCGGGGGGATCGAGCGGGTCCGGGCGATGCCTGGCGCCACCGGCGGGGTGGGGGCTATCGCGTTCGACGCGCTCGGCGGCGCTGTCAACCGGGTCGACCCGGCGGCGACCGCCTTCGTGCACCGGGACGCCCTGTTCCTGGCCCAGTACTCCACCAGCTGGAGCTGGGGCGCGCCAGCAGGCCAGGTGGCGAGCCAGCAGACATGGCTGAGGGAGTTTCGCGCCTCCTTGCAGCCGTATGCGAGCGGGCAGGCTTACCAGAACTACCTGGACCCGGATCTGGTCGGCTGGCGCGAGGCGTACTACGGCGCCAACTATCCGCGGCTCGCCCGCATCAAGGCCGCCTACGACCCCGATCAGGTGTTCCGCTTCCCCCAGGGCATCACGCCGGCCTAGCGACCGGCCCATTCCAGCCTGTGGAAGCGCGGGCCGCGCCGCGTCAGCGCGCGCTGGAAGCGGCCCAGATGTTGATGCCTGCCTCGACCGCGTGCCGGTCGATCGCGGCAAGCTCCTCATCGGTGAACTGGGAGTGGCCGGCCGCGGCGAGGTTCTCCTCCAGTTGCGGCACGCTGCTGGCGCCGATCAGCACCGAGGTGACCCGCTCGTCGCGGAGCGCCCAGCTCAGCGCCAACTGGGCCAGCGACTGGCCGCGCTGGGCCGCGATGTCGTTGAGCGCACTTACGTGGGCGAGGGTACGTTCGGAAATTTGGTCTTCAGTTAGTGATCCGTCCTGGGCGGCCCGGGACCCGTCCGGGATGCCGGCGAGGTACTTGCCGGTCAGCACGCCCTGGGCGAGCGGGGAGAAGGCTATGCAGCCGATGCCCTCGCTGCCGAGCACATCCAGCAGGTCCTCCTCGATCCAGCGGTTGAGCATCGAGTAGGACGGCTGGTGGATCAGCAGCGGGACGCCCATCTCGCGGAGGATCGCCGCGGCCTGCTCGGTCCGCTGCGCTGAGTACGACGAGATCCCGGCGTACAGCGCCCGGCCCGAAGTGACCGCGGTCGCGAGGGCGCCCATGGTCTCTTCCAGCGGCGTGTCCGGGTCGGCCCGGTGGCTGTAGAAGATGTCCACGTAGTCCAGGCCCATCCGGGCCAGCGACTGGTCCAGGCTGGCCAGCAGGTACTTGCGCGACCCGTGGTCGCCGTAGGGGCCCGGCCACATGTCGTAGCCGGCCTTGGTCGAGATGACCAGCTCATCGCGGTACGGGCGAAGGTCTTCACGGAGGATCCGGCCGAAGTTGATCTCGGCGGAACCGTACGGCGGGCCGTAGTTGTTGGCCAGGTCGAAGTGCGTGACGCCGAGGTCAAAGGCGCGCCGGAGGATGGCGCGCTGGGTGTCGATCGGCCGGTCGTCGCCGAAGTTCTGCCAAAGGCCGAGCGAGACCTCGGGGAGGTCCAGTCCGCTGCGGCCGCAACGGCGGTACGGCGTCTGGTTATAGCGATCCTGTGCGGCGAGGTACGTCATGGGGGGAGTCTCTCACCGGGGGGCGTCGCCTCGGCACCGGGGCGCGGGTGATATCCCAGGGAACGAGTGCAACCGCAGAGGAAGAGGACACGGATGTATGACGCGACGATGGCGGAGACCATCAACATCACCGGATACGGCGGGGACCAGATCGAGGCGTACTTCGCGCGCCCCCTCGGCCCCGGCCCGTTCGGCGGTGTCGTGGTGATTCACCACATGCCCGGCTATGACGAAGAGACCAAGGAGATCACCCGGAAGTTCGCCGCGCACGGCTACAACGCCATCTGCCCGAACCTGTACACCCGTGAGGCGCCCGGAGCGAGCCCGGACGATGCCGCGGCCGCGGCGCGCGCGCAGGGCGGCGTGCCCGATGAGCGGCTGGTCGGGGATGTGCTCGGGGCGGTCACGTTCCTGCGCGCTCAGCCCAACTCCAACGGCAAGGCCGGCACCATCGGGTACTGCTCGGGTGGGCGCCAGTCGTTCCTGGCGGCCTGCAGTCTCCCGCTGGACGCGGCCGTGGACTGTTACGGCGCCTTCGTCGTCGGCACGCCCCCCGCGGGCATGCCGCTGAAAGTCGGCCCTATCGTGCATCTGGCCAAGGACCTGTCCTGCCCGTTGCTCGGCCTTTTCGGCGCCGACGATTCGCACCCCTCACCGGATCAGGTTGCAGAACTTGAGAAGGCACTCGCGACCGCGGGCAAGCCGTTCGAATTCCACAGTTACGAAGGAGCGGGACACGCGTTCTTCGCCGTGGACCGGCCCGCCTACCGGCCCGAGGCAGCCAAAGACGGCTGGGCCAAGATCTGGGACTTCTACGGCCGCTATCTGGCGAGCTGAAAGGAGACTGGCCATGTGCACGTATCTCACAGAAAAGGTCGAGATGGACGGAAGCGGCAAGGGCGCGTCCGGGTGGTTCGCGCTCAGCGAGGCCACCGTCTACTTCGATCATCCGGTGCACGCAGCGGCCGAGCACACGCTCAACATCGACTTCCGTAACCCGGGGCAAGGCCCGTCAGCGCGGGTGGCAGTCGAGCTGACCGCGGAGTCGGCGCGTGCGCTCGCCACGGCCATCGAGGCCACCCTGGCGTCCGCCCCGCCGGGCCTGGCCTGAAGGATGCGCTGCCCGGGGGACAACCCGGGGCAGCGGCCCCTTCGCGATGGTGCCCTGGGGTCCTTAGGCGTGTTATGTGGGTTCGAACTAGGCGGGCGAAGCTCTCTTGGGTCAGTGGGCGGGGGCGATGAAGGTGTCAGCGACCCAGCGTGCGGCCTCGACTGGATAGGGCGCGCCCAGGCTGAGCACGATGTGGCTGAACCCGCCGTCGAGCGCTGCGCGGATTGCGTCCCGGGTGTCGGCGGGTCGGTCGTAGGAGACCGGTAGGACGATTGATCGGGTGATTTCGGCCGGGTCGCGGCCGATCTCGGCGCACAAGCGGTCCAGCGCGGCGCTGCGCGCGATCGCGTCGTCGATGCTGCCGCCGGGCATGTTCCACCCGTCGGCATGCTCGGCAATCACGCGCATCGTCGGGGTGGCGCGGCCGCCGATCATGATCGGCGGGTGTGGCTGCTGCACAGGCTTGGGGCTGCAGAACGCGCCGGTGAGCTGGTGGTAGCTGCCGTCGAAGTCGAACGGTTCGGTCTCGGTCCACAGCCGGCGGATGATCGTGCACGCTTCGGCGAGGCTGCCCACCGCGTAGGCGGCGTCGTGGAAGGGCAGGCCGTGAGCCTCGTACTCGCGGCGGGCGATCGGCACGGTCAGGTTCGATCCGGCGCCGATGCCGAACTCGAGCCGCCCACCGGAGATGACATCGACGCCGGCGGCGATCTTGGCCAGCATGGCCGGCGGGCGGAACCTGTTGCTGGTCACCAGCAGCCCGAGGCGTAGCCGTTCGGTCTGGGCCGCCAGCGCCGACAGCAGTGTCCAGCCCTCGAAGGCGGGCCCGCCCGGGTCGCCGAAGATCGGCATGAGGTGGTCGAACAGCCAAGCATGCTCGATCTGCGGGATGCTGTCCGCCTCACGCCAGACCCGCAGGACGTCGTCGTAGGCGACCTGCGACGGGGCGGTCATGATTCCGAAGCTGGGCCCGCGGGCCGACGCGAGGAGGCTGGTCACTTCGAGTCGATTCTTCCGAGCTTGTCGCTGGTCGCGGCCAGGGCCTCACGCGCGGCAGGCCACGCGTCTTTGTCGAGGTCCAGCGCGGTACGCAGATACGCCAGGGTGGCCTGCTGGATGACCGCGACGCGTTCCGGGCTTTCGTCAGTGGTCCGCGTGTCGTTGTAACCCTGGATGCCGCCGAGCCCGTGTTCCGCGCCGAAAAGGAGCAGCAGATCGGTGGCGCCCGGGCTGAGGCGGTAGCCGTCGGTGAACCAGTCCGGGCCGCGCACCGTCAGCGGGGAGTCGTCGTGGTCGCCGGCGACGATCAGACTCGGCGTCTTCATCTCGGTGAAATCAGGGCTCATAAACGAGAAGTATTCGGCGGCGAACGGGGTCAGGCCGGCGCCGCCGATTCCGGGCAGGCAGAGCAGCACTGCCGCCCTGACTCGCGGGTCAGCCATGCTCTCACCGGGTGTGCCGTCGGCGCCGCGCGCCCGCGCGCCCGCGAGCGTGCTCGCGGTCTGTGCGCCCCACGAGTGCCCGGCGGCCGCGATGCGGCCGTGGTCGATGCGTCCGGCCAGCCCGGGCACGCCGGCTTCGATGGTGTCGAGCTGGTCGAGGATGCAGGTCAGGTCGTCGGTCCGGATGCGCCAGATGAGCGGGGTGCGCGGGTCGCCGGGGGCGAGGTTGAGCGAGTCGAGATGGGTGGGCTGGATGACGACGAACCCGCGGGCTGCCCAGAAGCCGGCCAGCGGTGCGTAATTGTCCATGGACAAGGTCATGCCGTGCGAGAAGACGACGGCCGGCAGGTCGCGGCCGGTCGTCGGCGCTGAGACCCGTACCTGCAGGTCTTGGCTGCGGTTAGGGGCGGCGAGCGTGACCGGTCTGACCGAGATGACCGGCGTGGCCGAGTCGGTGCCGGCATCGGCCGATGTTGCGTCGCTCATGAGATGAATACCTTCCTCGCCGGGGGCGTGATGGCCCGTACTGGGCAACGATCTGGCATGATGAGGATCCGGATCGCTGTTCCGGATAAATATACGGAACAAGGTTCCGTTTGGCAAGTGAGAAGGAGGCCCCTCGAATGACGACGGCCAATACGCCGCCGCCCGCCAACGTTGGCCGGCGTCAGCGGTCCGACGCCCGGCGCAACCAGCAGACGCTCCTGGACGCCGCCGCCGCCGTGTTCGTCCGTGCGGGGGTCGACGCTCCCGTGCGAGACATCGCCGCCGAAGCAGGCGTCGGCCTGGGCACCATCTACCGGCACTTCCCCACCCGGGCCGACCTGGTGGTCGCGGTCTTCCGGCACCAGCTCGACGCGCTCGCCACCGCCGCGACCACTACCCCCGCAGCCGAAACACCATACGAAGCCTTGCGGTCATGGGTTGCCCGGTTTGCCGATTTCCTGGTCACCAAGCACGGCCTGGCCGAGGCGCTGCACTCAGACCAAGCCGGGTTCGAGAGCCTGCACGCCGAGTTCGTCGACCGCCTGCTGCCCGTGCTCGACCAGCTGCTGAAAGCATCCGCCGCCGCCGGCCACACACGCCCGGATATACGGCCTTATGACCTGATGCTCGCCATCGGCAACCTGTGCATCGGAGCCGAAACCTTCCCCGACTACCACGCCCGCCGGATGATCGACCTGCTCCTCGCGGGCCTCGCGCAGGCCACCCCGGCACCGACGAGCAGCGAGCCCAAATAGCGCCCGCGGTGCCCGCACGGCTGCGCGTGACCCTGCTGGCGCGTCGCGGCTGGCGCGCCCTGCGGCTTCAGGTGGTCGTTAAGATCGCGGACGGCGATGAGGAATTATCGAGGAGTACGCGGACGGCCAGCGGCAGTAAGGCGCTCCTGGCAGACAGGCGGCCCACCGGCTCGGGCGGCGTGGCACCCTATGTCCACCCTCCACAGAAGCGCCGGCGGCGGCGGAGCAGGAACTGGACTTCCTCCACGAGGCGGTAGGGATCGTAGAACTGGTGCGTTCCCTGCTCAGTCATGTTCGCCCTCGGTCCGCCAACGCGCTCCGGTGATGCGCTCGTATGCTTCTTCGTATCGCTGCCGGGTCGCCTTCACTATTTCAGACGGGATCTCGGGCCCAGGCGCGGTCCGGTTCCAGTCGAGGCCGCTGGACCAATCGCGGACGAATTGCTTGTCGAATGCGCGCTGCGGCTGGCCAGGCTGCCAGGCCTCCGCCGGCCAGAACCGTGAGGAGTCCGAGGTCAGTACCTCATCGGCGAGGACGACTGTCCCGTCGGGTGCCAAGCCGAACTCCAGCTTGGTGTCGGCGATGATGATGCCCCGAGGCAGGGCGATCTCATGACCGCGCCGGTACACCTCGACGGTGATCCGGCGGAGTTCTGTGGCCATTTCCATGCCAAGCTCAGCCGCGACCTCGTCAAAGGTGATGAACTCGTCATGTTCGCCGACGGGCGCTTTGGTAGACGGGGTAAAGACCGGTTCGGGCAGGCGGGATCCTTCGGTAAGGCCCTTAGGGAGTGGTATCCCGGAGATGGACCCGGTCGCCTTGTAAGAGTCCAGGCCGAGCCCGGCCAGGTAACCGCGGGCGATGCACTCGACCGGCAGCATTTCCAGTCGCCGGCACCGGATCGCCCGCCCAGCGAACTCTGAAGGCACATCGGTGGCGGAGATGACGTGGTTCGGCACGATGTCGGCCAAGCGCTCGAACCACCACAGCGAGAGGGCAGTCAGGATTTTGCCCTTGTCCGGGATCGCTGTGGGCAGCACAACGTCATAGACCGACACCCGGTCAGAAGTGACCAAGAGAAGGTCGCCACGATCGACGTAGACGTCGCGGACCTTGCCCGAGTGAACCAGTTCCACTCTCAGGCCTCCGGCCGGGCGATCTCGTAGTCGTAGGTAAGCGCGGTGAGTGCCTTGGTTGCGGTAGCAATCGCAACGCCCCACTCCTGGGTGATCTGGCGGGTTGAAGGCACTAGGTCGCCATCGCGCAGCTTGCCGGGGAGAATCTGATCCCGAATGTGCGTCGCAATCTGCAGGAAGGGCGGATCGGGCCGGACGACTGACGGGGCCACGGCAGCATTCCCTCCTCTCCCGCAGGCGAGTGTACTAGCGCGCTAACAAGGAACTGCTCGTCGCCCATAAGCCCAGTTGGCTCCTGCGTTAGCACCGGAGCGACTTCCGAGACCACTCAACTGCCCTCTTCGGATTGTCGGCGGGCCGTGCCAGGATCGGGTCGTGGCGGCGATCGGCGGCCACGGGTCGGAGGCGGTGGCATGAGGTTCCGGGTCGAGCGTGACGCCTTGGCGGACGCTCTTGCGTGGGTGGCGCGTGCCCTGCCGTCACGTCCGGTCGTGCCCGTCCTGACCGGGCTGCGGCTAGCCGCCGGTGAAGGGCTGACCCTGTCCTGCTTCGACTACGAGGTGTCGGCCACAGCGCACATCGATGCCGAGGTCAAGGACGCGGGAACGGTCCTGGTGCCGGGCCGTCTGCTGGCCGAGATCACCCGCAGCCTGCCCGCGCAGCCCGCGGATTTCGAGGCGGATGGCGACGAGGTCAACCTGACCTGCGGGAGCGCTGAGTTCACCTTCATCCAACTGCCCGGCGATGAGTACCCAGCGCTCCCCGAGCCGCCGCCGCTGGCCGGCACCATCGACGGCGGCGACCTGGCTGCGGCCATCGGCCAGGTGCTGCCCGCAGTGAGCCGTGATGACACGCTGCCCATGCTCACCGGCATCTGCCTGGACATTGAGGGCGAGACGATGACCCTCGCCGCCACCGACCGTTACCGCCTGGCCGTGCGGGAGACGGGCTGGCAGCCGGCCAGTCCTGGACTGCGCGCGGTCGCCCTGGTGCCGGCCCGGACACTGGCCGACGCCGCGAGGGCGATGACGCCGGGCTTGGCGGTGTCGATCGGGTTCGAGACCGGAACGGGCGCGGGCGGGGGCCAGGAGCCGCGGCCGGCCGAGGGAATGATCAGCTTCGGGATGGGCGGTCGGCGGCTGACGGCCCGGCTGATCGGCGGGGAGTTCATCAGGTACCGTTCCCGTTTCCCCAGCGAGTTCGGCTGCCGGGCGGACGTGCCCGCTGCGCCGTTCACGGAGGCGGTCAGGCGCGTATCGCTCGTCGCTGACCGGGCCAGCCCGGTGCGGCTCGAGTTCGGTTCCGGCCAGGTCGTCATCGAGGCCCAGGCTGAAGGCCGGGCGCGCGCAGTGGAGACGGTCGCCGCCGAGTTCCGCGGCGATCAGCCGGTCATCTCATTCAACCCGCACTACCTGCTCGATGGCCTGGCGGCCGCCGCCGCACCGAGCCATCCACGCCAGGCCGCCGAGCCCGGCGATGGGCCGGACTCCGACGGCCACGCGGGAGACAGCGACACGGGGGAGGGCGGCACGGGGCGGGGCGGCGCGGTCGGCGGCACGGCCCGGTCAGCTGATCCCGGGCTGCTCAGGCTGGAGTTCACCAGCCCGGCCAAGCCGGCTCTGATCACCTGGGCGCAGCGGAGCGAGAGCGGGGATCAGGCCAGTGTCGCCAGTGTGCCCCAGTTCCGTTACCTGGTCGTCCCGCTGCGGGCGCCGGTCCGTTCGTAACGGCCCGCGTGGCACCGCCGCTCGCGGGGTCAGGCCTGGTCGTCTGGCCAGGCCGGGCGGCTCATCCACATCGTGCGGCCAGCCCCCATCGTGCGGCCAAGCCAGTGCCCGTCGATGAGCCCGGGCAGGCCATCCTCCAAGGCACGCCGCAACATGCGGCGTCCCAGCAAGATCAGGCCGACCACGAGGCCGGCGATGAGGCCCATAAAGCCAAGCATCAAGATGAGTGCCGCGAGCAGTAGCCCGTTGTGTGGCAGGGAGAACCCGATCAGCAGCCAGAGCGCCACGACCGCCGCGAATCCCAGCAGCAGGCGGGTCCGCAGCCGCAGCCGCGGCCGCCGCAGCCGCCGGCCGCGCAGCTGGCTGTGCCACCGCTGGCCGGCACCGGCGGAGGCCTGGTTATCGACCCAGGCATAGGACGCCTGGGCGTAACGTTCGGCATCGCCCACGCGCATGTCGTCCCGACTCACCATGTGATCCTCCGCGCCATCTAGGCAGGATGCCTCTTTCCAAACACGTTATATCGTGAATTTGCCCGGCGCAAACCTTCCGGCGGCGGGGAGGTCCAGGCGCCGGCCGGCTCCCGCGCCCGCCGCGGCCACCGAGGTCGGGCTGCCGCTAACGTGGCGCTATGGTCTCATCCAGCCGGCTGCTCGAATTCGCCGCTGTTGCCTTCGTGGTCATCGTCATTCCTGGTCCCAGTGTTCTCTTCGTCGTGGGCCGCACTCTGGCCCACGGGCGTCGCACAGCGCTGGCCTCGGTCGCGGGAAACGAGCTTGGCGAGTTCGTCCTGGCTGCCGCCGCGGCGCTGGGGGTCGGATCGCTCATCCAGCGATCCGCAGTCCTCTTCACGGTCATGAAACTGGCCGGAGCCGCCTACCTGGTCTACCTCGGTGTCCGAGTGCTGATCAAGCGCAAGGAACATGCGCTGGCTGAGACCCTCGTGCCGGTCAGGAGCACGCCACGGGCCGTGGCGGACGGCTTCCTGGTTGGCGTGGCCAACCCGAAGACAGCAGTATTCTTCGCCGCTGTCCTGCCGCAGTTCGTGAGCCGGTCCGGGAACGTCCCGGCTCAGATGCTGCTGCTCGGATTCCTGTTCGTGCTGATCGCCCTGGTCAGTGACTCAGCCTGGACGGTAGTCGCGGGTGGGGCTCGCTCCTGGTTCGGCCGCTCGCCGCGTCGGATGGAAATGATCGGGGGGGCCGGCGGCCTGGCCATGATCGGCCTCGGCGTAACCCTGGCCTTCACTGGCCGCAGGGACTAGCCGCTGCCGTGTCAACCCACATAACGCGCCGCCACGACCGGATCATGACCCAGGCGCCGGTGCCCGACGACACTCTCATCGAGATCGTCGACAGGATCTTCCTGCCCCTAATGGGGGCCTAAAGCACGACGCCCGCTGGTCTGATCAGTTGAGGAAGTAACTGCTGCCGCCGCTCTCCGGGTTCGTGACCTGGGCCACCACGGACACGGGCCCGGCATGGGCGAAAGTCAGCGTCAGGGTGATGTCCTTGCCGCCGGGCATCGGCCCGGCGCCCGTGATGAGCAGGTGCAGGCCGTCGGGCACCAGCCGAACGATCGCGTTGGCCGGAATGCCGATTGACTGGACGGTGCGCATCGTGGCGTTCGGGCCCACCGCGGCCCGGAACACCACCCGGCCGCCGACGCTGGTCCGGGCGGCGATCAGCCGGTCGCGCGGGCCGTTGTTGCGGATGACAACATAGGCGACGGTCTGGCCGGGGATGGAGGGCTGCGGCACGTAGGCCGTGGCTATCTCGATGGATGCCGCCGCGCCCGCCCTGGCGTAGCAGCCGGTGAGACCGGCGGCGGCCAGGACGACCAGGCACGCGGCAGCCATCGTGCGCACCGCCCGCAGGCGGTCATGGGGTGCCCTGGTTCCCAGCATGATCCTTGCCCTCGCAGCTTCTCAGCATCCGATGCTCTCATGGCCGGCGGCCTGGAGGAGCCCGGGGGCGGCCTCAGGAGAAGTCCTGGAACGCGGGCCAGGCATGGGCCCAGGAGGACTTCAGCCCGGTCACCAGATAGATGGCGGGCCGCTCAGGTCAGGCCGCTCAGGTCAGGGGGAGCCGCCAGTCCTGCCCGACCAGGTCGTGACCGAAGCTGTGGTGCTCCTGCGACCCGGTGAGCTGGAAGCCGGCCCCCTGATAGATCCGGCGCGCCGCGTCGAGCACGTCGTTGGTCCACAGCACGATCTCGGCGTAGCCGGCCCGGCGGGCGAACGCCACGCACTCAGAGACGAGGCGCCCGCCCAGGCCCATGCCCCGGGCCCGTGGCTCGACGAGCAGCAGGCGGAGCTGCGCGGTCGTGTCCGACTTGCGCATGCAGAACACGCACCCGGCGGGCGCACCGTCCAGCTCGGCAATCCAGGCCGCCTCCCGTGCCGGATCGGCACGTCCGGCGTAGTCCGCCACGATCCGGGCGACCAGCGCCTCGTAGCTGGCATCCCATCCGTATTCCTGCGCGTAGAGCGCACCATTCCGGTGCACGACCCAGCCCAGGTCGCCAGGGCTGGGCGGCCGGAGCACGAAGGCGGCGGGCCGCGGGGATCCCTCGATAGCTTCCCTGATCGCTGCCATCGCCGCTATCAGCTGGCGCTGGTCATCCTCGGTGAGCGCGGCGAGCAGCGCGCGGATCTGATCACTGGAACTGCGATCCAGCATCCTGAACGCTTCCCGGCCCGACCGGGTGAGCCAGATGACGTGGCGCCGGCCGTCCGAGGGCGCGCGTTCCCTGGTGATCAGGGCGTCGGCCTCGAACCTGGCCAGGATCCGGCTCAGATAGCCGGCGTCGATATCCAGCGAGCGGCGCAGCGCCCCGGCCTCCGCCTGATCCTGGCGCGCCAACTCGAAGATCACCCGGGCTTCGGTGAGCGAATACGGCGTGTCCAGCAGTCCCTCGCGGAGCAGCCCGAGCACGTTGGTGTAGAAGCGGTTGAACTCGCGTACCGCCATGACGCGTTCATCTGCAACGATCGTTGCCGCAGTCAATGAGTTCGTTGACACAGTCAAACTATGTCGCAGGACGCCCGCCGGGGCAACCCCGGAGGGCGACGGGCCCAGTCGCCGGAGTTAGCCGCGCTCGAGCGCCGTGTCGAGCAGGCCGAGCGGCGGCGAGCCGAGGTCCATCAGCGCCGTGTGGAACCGGCGCAGCGAGAAGTTCGAGCCCCAGTGCTCCCGCGCGCGCTCACGCAGGTCCAGGATTTGCAGCTTCCCCCAGGTGTAACGGCCGTACGCGGGGTCGAAGGTGGCCCGCGCGGCCTCCGCCAGCGCGGCCGGCCCGCTCAGCTGGGTGTCCGCGGCGAACCTGCGGGCCCCCTCCTCGACGCTCATGCCCGCCGTATGCACGCCGATCGCGCACGCGAGCCGGGTCACCCGGACCAGCGCCTCCAGCCAGATACCCACGGCGAACCGGGGATCGTCGGCGCAGAAGCCCTCCTCGACGCAGAGTTCCTCGGCATAGTGCGCCCAGCCCTCCGCGAAGGCCGCCGAAAACAGAGTCCGCCGCACCGCGGTCGGTGCCCGCCGGAGGGCCCGGCCGTGCGAGAAATGCCCGGGGGCGACCTCGTGCACGGTGATGCCGGGCAGTGTTGTCGCGCTGAAGACCTCCAGCCATTCCTCCCGCTCGCGCTCCGGCCAGGACGGGTCGGGCGGGGTGATGTGGTACCACGAAGGCCCCTCCGGCTCCCCGGGTGCCGCCCAGGACATCATGGCCATGGCCCAGCGCCTGGTCTCCGGTGCGGGCCCGACCAGGCAGATGCCATCGTGGTAGGGGACAAGATCCCGTTCCCTGGTGAACTCGATCGCCCGCTCGGTCCAGTACCTGGCCGCGTCTATGACGCCGTCGGGACCGGGGTGATCGCGGACCAGGTCGCGGGCCACCTCCAGCGGCGGGCGGCGGGCGTCGATCCTGGCGCAATCGGCGGCGAGCAGCCCCCGCAGCCTGTCCCGCTCAGCGTCAGCCCGCTCCGCGAGCCTGCCGAGATCCACGTCCATGCCCTCGGCGCTGCCCATCAGGGCGGTCAGCCCGGCGCTGCCCAGCGCGGCATCGGGGTCACCGTCGGCGGCGGCCCGCTCCACGTGGTCGACGAGGCGCGCATGCGCGGCGATCGCGGCCGCCCGGGCATCGGCCGGGGCGTCGGCTGGGATGCCCGCGGCCAGCCCGCGGATCCCGCCGAGCAAAGCGGTAGCCACCGGCGCGCTTAGCTGGTCGAGTGCGGTCAGGGCGCGGTCCACCGCATCCGGCCAGGCGGCGAGGTGCTGAAGGCGGGCCCGGTCTCGCTCGGCCGCTGGGGCGTAGTCGCGGTCGTAGCAGGCCAGGTCGAGGCCGAACAGATGTGGCAGTGGGCTGCGCCGGTGCAGTTCCAGGTCGCCGAAGGTGACTCTGGCGTGGCTTTCGAACGCGGCCAGATGAGCCTCTTCGTGCGGGTCATCCAGCCGGCTGGAGGCAGCAGCGGCCTCCGCCAGCGTGGCCAGGCCAGTGCGCACGCCGTCCGGCGACAGATCCTGGACGGTCCCGTCGTATTCATGGCGTCCGGCGGACTCGCGCGTCTCGGCGACATCGAGGTCGCACACCGCTCGCACCCGGGGGGGCAGATCGTCCATGACCCTTGACGTTACCGGGCCACGTCCCCCGAGCGCCGGCTGACCGAATCACTGGCCGGCCGGAAATCCGCCCGCCGGTCAGAGGCCCTTCCCGGGCTGGCCCTCACCGGGCTTGATCGCGTCGACACTGAGCGGGCTGCCGAGGCTGCTCGCCATCCGCGCCGAGCAGACCGTTGTCGTGAAGCTGATCTCGGCCGCCGCGGTCTGGTCCGGCGGGAAGACGCGCAGCCAGTGCGCGGTCACCGGGGCGCACGCGGCGGCATCGTAGTTCTGCGCGTCCACGACCTGCAGGGTGGCGTGGGCGGTCGCTCCAGGCACGAGCGTCACGGGGGCCGGGGCCACGGCCGGGTTCCTGCTCGCTGGGCTGCCGATCTGGCTGCCGGATGGGCTGGTCACGAAGGAGGTGCCGGGGTAGCCGTCGAGGACGCAGGAACTGCTGGAGACATTGGTGAAGTTGAGCGGGTAGTAGATGCTCCCCGCCGCAGCGCCCCCGCTGGTGGTGACGACCGTCACCTTGAGGTCCGCTGTGCTGCACGGGTTCCCCATGGCTGTGCTGGTCGGCGTGGCCGAACTGGCGGTGGTGACGGCCGGGGACGGGACCGGGGTCGACTGGCTCGGGGAGGACTCCGAGGCCACCTGCCCACTGGAGGTGCTCTGGACAGATCCGCACGCGGCGATCAGCGCGGCGCTGCAAACGAGAGCTGCGGCGGCGACTGCTTGCCGGGCCGCGCGAGCCGATGGTGTCATGGACGTGCCCCTTATCGTGGCGCTGGTCCCTGCAGTGGGACTCATGCTGGTTCTACGTCTCTTAGACGCTCACGTTGCCGTCCTGGTTGCTACCAGCGGTAATCGTGTGCGTGCTGCGCGTTGTTTTCAGGTCATCAAGGAGCGGACATGCTGCCTCAGGGATCGTCATTCACGACCCGGCCTCAGCTGGCGGGCACCTTCGGCATGGTGGCGTCCACGCACTGGCTCGCCTCAGCCGCGGGCATGGCCGTGCTGGAGAACGGCGGCACGGCGTTCGACGCCGCCGTCGCGGCCGGCCTGGTGCTTCAGGTTGTCGAGCCGCATCTGAACGGGCCAGGCGGGGAAGTCCCGGTGATCGGCTACGACGCTGCGCAGGCACAGGTCTTCGTGCTCGACGGCCAGGGGCCGGCGCCGCAGGGCGCCACCCTGGCGGCCTTCCGGGCCCTCGGCCTCGACCTGGTCCCCGGCGACGGGCTGCTCGCGCCCTGTGTGCCTGCCGCCTTCGGGACCTGGATGCTGCTGCTGCAGCGCTACGGCCGGCTCAGTCTCCGCGACGTGATGCGGTACGCGATCGGCTACGCGCGGGACGGTTACCCGATGCTGCCCGGCGCCAGCGCCGGCATCGCCTCCGTGGCCGCGCTGTTCCATGACCACTGGCCGACCTCGGCGGAGACCTACCTCGCTGATGGTGTGCCCAGCCCTGGTTCCCGTTTTGCCAATCCTGTTCTGGCAGCTGCCTACCAGCGCATCCTGGACGAGGCCGAGGCAGCGGGCGGCGCCAGGGACAGCCAGATCGAGGCGGCCAGGCACGCCTTCTACGAGGGTTTCGTAGCCGAGGCCATCGCCGCCTACACCGAGCGGGCCGAGGTTATGGACGTCACGGGGCAGCGCCACCGGGCCCTGCTCACCGGGGCGGACCTGGCCCGCTGGCGGGCATCGATCGAGGCGCCGGTCACCCTCGACTACGCAGGCCTGACCGTATGCAAGACCGGGCCGTGGGGCCAGGGCCCGGTGTTTCTGCAGCAGCTGGCCCTGCTCCGCGGGTGCGGTGTGGACGCCATGGAGCCGGGGAGCGCCGAATTCATCCACATCGTGGTGGAATGCGCCAAGCTGGCCTTCGCCGACCGCGAGGCCTGGTACGGGGACCCCCGGTTCGCTGCGGTGCCGGTCGCGGGCCTGCTCTCGGCGGAGTACGCGGATCAGCGCCGTCAGCTGATAAGCGCGGAGGCGTCGGGTGACCTTGTCCCGGGAGCGCCGGGCGGGCTGCCGCCCCGGCTGCCCGGCTACGCGACCGGCGACGTCCAGGTGCCGGATGGAGCGGGCACGGGCGAGCCGACCGTCGCGCCCACCGGGGCAGGCACAGGTGCGCCACGGCCGCCCGCAGGCGCTGCGCGCCCGGGGGCGGGCTTGCGCCGTCCTGGCGACACCTGCCACCTGGATATCGCCGACCGGTTCGGCAACGTGGTGACCGCGACGCCGAGCGGCGGCTGGCTGCAGAGCTCGCCCGTCATCCCCGGCCTCGGGTTCTGCCTGGGCACCCGGGCGCAGATGTTCACCCTCACCCCGGGCCTGCCCAATACGCTCGCACCGGGCAAGCGGCCGCGGACCACGCTGTCGCCGAGCCTGGCCCTGCGCGGCGGTGAGCCGTATCTGGCGTTCGGCACACCGGGCGGGGACCAGCAGGACCAGTGGACGCTGGCCTTCTTCCTCAACCATGTGCTCTTCGGGATGAACCTGCAGGAGGCGATCGACGCGCCCGCCTTCCACACCAGCCATTTCCCCTCGTCGTTCTACCCGCGGACGTCCTGGCCGCTGGCCGTCGATGTGGAGGAGCGGGCCGGACCGGAGGTGATCGCCGGGCTGCGCGACCGGGGGCACCAGGTGGCGGTCCGGCCACCATGGTCGCTGGGCCGGGTCAGCGCGGTCGCCCGCGACGGGGGATTCCTGTACGCGGCGGCGAACGCCCGCGGCATGCAGGGCTATGCGGTGGGCCGATGAATATCGAGGCGAGCCCGGGGACATGGCCAGGAACCAGGGGAGTCCGGAGACGACGTCCGCTAGCGGCCTCCCGGCCCTCACACCTCACCTGAGCCTCAAGATGCGGTCGAGGACCTTCAGGGCAGCATGTCGGCGGCGCTTCTTACGGGACCACACCGCTGGGAACACGACAACGACAAGCACTGCGACCGCTACCAGCCCAAGCAACCCTGCCAACACCACCGAAACCATCACTTCCGGATAGACGAACCGTGACTCCGGACCCGGCCCCGGATCACCGCCGAGCAGTCCCATCATCCGAGCGACCTCCCCTGGCAAACAGACTGAACAGCCACGGCTTCCAGTTGCCGCAGGAGGAACGCTGCTATGGACGGGGCGGAATGTCGGATATCTAGCTGTTCTAGGCTGCTCTGGGCTGGCCGACCAGGATGTCAGCGCTCCACCCATAGAACGCACGTCGGCCAGCCCTTACCCAGGTCGCCTCACGGGCGACGGGACGTGCTCCTCCGGCGGTGATGTCGGCTCCCGGCTGATCTTGCGCTCCACTTGCCGGGGCGGCGAACTTCGGGAAACCGTCAGCCGGGGGCGGAGCGGCGGCCGGAGTCTCGGGCGCCGAGGAGGGTGACGGCCGCGATCCCGGCGGCGAGCACCAGCGCGGCGCAGATGGCCGCGCCGCGGTCGTGCGGCGGCCGGGCTGGCCAGATCCACGGCGTGGTCCAGCCCGCGGCCAGCACGGACTCGGTGGCCAGCCAGTAGGCCATCGGGCCGGTCCAGCCGAACGCGCCGCCGAGCGCGGCGGCGGACAGCAGGCCGGTGCCGGTCATCCCGGCGAGGTTGCGGAGCAAGGCGAGGGTGCCGCCGGGCAGGAGCCCG
>OCTA010002240.1_pt1 | contig 17679 bp, 12 predicted proteins | sample 1538991 | NCBI WGS metagenome assembly OCTA01 (sample SAMEA3539302, study PRJEB22396) | soil metagenome | biome: tundra; feature: field; material: soil | place: USA | collected 2010-05 | depth 0.15 m | reverse complement strand
GTGGACGTAGACGCCGACCTGGGCGGCGGTCAGCGGATCGAGCTGGCGCGCGAGCAGCGCCCCGATGACGCCGCACAGGACATCGCCGCTCCCGGCCGTCGCGAGCGCCCCGCAGGCGATCGGGCTCACGAAGGCGAACCCGTCGGGCGCCGCGATGACGGTGCGCGCGCCCTTGAGCACGACGTAGGCGTGCGATTCCGCCGCCAGACGGCGGGCGTGACCGAGGCGATCGGCTTGCACGTCGCCGATCGAGATGCCCAGGAGCCGGCCCATCTCGCCGGGATGCGGCGTCAGGATCCGCACCGACGGCGCCGACACCAGCAGCGCCGCCGCCTCGGTCCCGAGCGCGTTCAGCGCGTCGGCGTCCAGGACCATCGGCAGCGACAGGCGCGCGGCGAGCTGCCGGACCAGCGCCCGCATCCGCGCGCCGGTCGGAATCCCGGGGCCGATGGCGAGCGCCTGCGCGCGCTTGGCCAGGGCGGTCAGGGCGGCGACGGCGGTGGCTGGATCCGCGTCGTCGCCCTCGGTGTAGCGCGCGGTCATCAGCTCCACCACCTTGGCGTCCAGCGCCGTCTGGCCGGCGGCCGTCGAGGCGATCGTCACCAGACCCGCGCCCGCCCGCAGGGCCCCCTGCCCCACCAGCAAGGCCGCGCCGGTCTTCCCCGATGAGCCGGCGACGACCAGCAGCTGACCCGAGCTCCCCTTGTGGGCGGAGGCGCTGCGCCGGGGCAGGCGCGCCGCGATCCCGCGATCGTCCAGCAAGCGGCAGCGGGCGTCCGCCGCGATGACCGGAACGCCCAGCTCGACGATCTCCACCCGGCCGACCGGCGCCGCGGCGTCGACCAGGAGGCCGATCTTCCAGGCGCCCATTGTCGCGGTCAGATCGGCCCGAAAGACCAGTCCGTCGGCGCGCCCGGTGTCGGCGTCGAGCCCGGACGGAACGTCGATCGCGATCTTGACCGCGCGCGACTCGTTCATCGCCTGGAGGGCGGCGGCCGGCGCGTCGGTCACCGGGCCGTGGAATCCGGTGCCAAAGATGGCGTCGACGACGACGGTCGCGTCGGCGAGACGCGCCTGCCAGCGCGACGGCTCGGTCCAGCCGCTGCCATCCTCGATCGGCAGGCCCATTCGCGTGGCGGCGCCCAGCCCGAACGCGGCGTCGCCGCGCACCTTGCCCGCCGCCGACGTGAGCAGGACGCGCACCGGCACGGCCGCGCGGGCCAGGTGGCGCGCCACCACGAACCCATCGCCGCCGTTCGAGCCACCGCCGCAGACGATCGCGACCAGCGGGGTCCGACCGACGGGCTGCCCGGCGATCTCGCGGCGAATGATCTCGGCCACCCCGCGCCCGGCGTTCTCCATGAGGAGCAGGCTGGGAACGCCCAGATCGCGGGTCGCGGCGGCGTCCGCGGCGCGCATCTCCGCCGCGGTGAGGACCAGCGGGAATTCCAGGTTAGCCACGCCGGGATCCAGTTCCAGCCGCTCGGTCGATCACCGCGCGCAGCTCCTCGACGGCGCCGCGCATCCCCAGCATCACCGCGCGGGCCACGAGACCGTGGCCGATGTTGAGCTCCTCCAGGCCGGCCAGCGAAGCGACCGGCGCGAGGTTGTCGTAGTCGAGGCCATGCCCGGCCCCCAGCCGGACCCCGGCGTCGGCGGCCGCGCGCGCCGCCAGCTCGAGCCGCTGCAGCTGCCGGGTCGCCTCCGGCCCGCGCGCCGGCGCCAGACAGTAGTCGCCGGTGTGGAGCTCGACGGTGCCCACGCCCAGCCGAGCCGAGGCCTCCACGGCGGCCACCTCCGGATCGATGAACAGGCTGACGCCGATCCCCGCCTCCGTGAGCGCGCGGGACACGCGCTCCACGGCGCCACCGGGCGCCACCGCCAGACCGCCTTCCGTGGTCCGCTCCTCGCGCTTCTCGGGAACCAACGTGCAGAAATCGGGTTTGAGCTCACGCGCGATCCGCAGCATCTCGTCGGTGGCGGCCATCTCCAGATTGAGGACGCCGCGCACGGTCTCGCGCAGCACGCGCACGTCGCGGTCCTGGATGTGGCGGCGATCCTCGCGCAGGTGCACGGTGATCCCGTCGGCGCCAGCGAGCTCGCACAGGACGGCCGCCGCGACCGGATCCGGGTACCGAGTCCCCCGCTGCTGGCGCAAGGTCGCGATATGGTCGACGTTGACGTAGAGGCGCACCATCAGGCGGAGAGCTCCCGTTGCAGCAGTTGCGCGATCTCGGCCGCCTGCGCGGCAATACCGGTCTGGTCGGTCCCTTCGATCATGACGCGGGCCTTCGACTCGGTCCCCGAGTAGCGCACCACGATCCGCCCCTCGCCGCCCAGATCGCGCTCGACCCGGGCGATGAGACGCTGCACGGCCGGCATCTCCTCGAGCGGCCGTTTGTGCGCCACCGCGAAGTTGAGCAGGACCTGCGGATAGCGGGTCATCACCCGCGCCAGATCGGACAGCGAGCGCCGCTCCGTGACCATCACCGCCAGCACCCGCAACGCGGCCACGATGCCGTCGCCCGTCGTCGCGTGATCGAGGAAGATGATGTGTCCCGACTGCTCTCCGCCGAGGGTGAAGCCCCCCTCCCGCATCGCCTCGACCACGTACCGATCCCCCACCGCCGTCCGCAAGAGCTTGCCCCCCTTGGCCGCCAGCGCCCGTTCGAGACCCAGGTTCGACATCACCGTCGCCACCACCGTTTGGCCGGGAAGGTCCCGCTGCTCCAGCATGCGCGTCCCCAGGATCGCCATCACCTGATCGCCGTCGACGACCACCCCCCGCTCGTCGGATAGAATCAGGCGATCGGCGTCGCCGTCCAGCGCGACGCCCAGCTGCGCGCCGGCCCGGCCAACCTCCGCCGCCATCCCCTCCGGATGCAGCGCGCCGCAGCCGCGGTTGATATTTCGTCCGTCGGGCGAGACGTTCTGCTCGATCACCTCGGCGCCCAGCTCGCGGAAGACCTGCGGGGCGACGTGGTAGGCCGCGCCGTTGGAACAGTCGACGACGATCTTGATCCCCTCCAGTGTCAGCTCCTTGGGGAACGCGTGCTTGAGGAACTGGACGTAACGCCCCACGGCGTCGTCGATGCGCACCGCCTTGCCGATCGCGTCGGGCGATGCGCGCGATCCGTCGTCGCCGCCGCCGATCGCTTCCATGCGGCGCTCGATATCGGCCTCGATCTCGTCGGGCAGCTTGAAGCCGTCGGCGGCGAAGATCTTGATCCCGTTGTCCTGATAGGGGTTGTGCGAGGCGCTGATGACTACGCCCGCGTCGGCGCGCATCGACCAGGTGATGAAGGCGATGCCGGGGGTCGGCAGCGGGCCGACCAACATCACGTCCGCCCCCGCCGAGACGATCCCCGCCTGCAGCGCGCTCTCGAGCATATAGCCCGACAGGCGGGTGTCCTTGCCGATCACGATCCGGCCTGGACGCTCGGCGTGCCGAAAGCGCTGCGCCACCGCTTGGCCGAGGCGAAGCGCCATCTCCGCCGTCATCGGATCGCGGTTGGCGACGCCGCGGATGCCGTCGGTGCCGAAGAGATGTCTCATGCCGTTCGCCATGGGGGGTCCTGGGAGTCTAATCGCGGGCAAGCGCGCGCGCGACATTGACCACGTCGCGCGCGGCGTCGACGTCGTGGACGCGCACGGCGTCGGCCCCGCCCCGGACCGCCGCCCCCAGCGCCGCCGCCGTGCCAAAGGCGCGCTGCGCGGGGGGCTTGCCGGTCAGCTCGCCGATGAACGCCTTGCGTGAAACGCCCACCATCAAGGGAACGGCCAGCTTGGACCTCAGGGCGGGTAGCCCGCGCAGCAGGGCCAGATTGTGCTCGATCTTCTTCCCAAACCCGATCCCCGGATCGGCCCAGATCTCCCGGCAGCCGGCCGCCCGCGCGGCAGCGATTCGCTCGCCCAGCTCGGTGGCCACTTCGACGACCACATCGGCGAACGCCAGGTCGAGCATCATCGTCGCCGGTGCGCCGCGCAGGTGGCCCAGAACGATCGCGGCGCCGGCTTCGGCCGCGACCCGCAGGATCCGGGGATCGAGTCGCCCGCCCGAGATGTCGTTGACGACCGTGGCGCCCGCCGTCAGTGCCGCCCGCGCCGTCCCCGCCTTGTAGGTGTCGATCGAGATACGCATCGCCGTCGACAGCCGGCGCCGCAGTCCCTCGATGACCGGCACCACGCGCGCGATCTCCACCGCCTCCGGGACGGGCTGCGCGCCGGGCCGCGTCGACTCCCCCCCGACGTCGATCCAGTCGGCCCCCTGCCCGGCCATTTCCAGACCAGCCACCACCGCCGCCTCGACGGACGCAAACCGCCCGCCGTCCGAAAAGGAGTCGGGCGTGCAGTTGAGCACGCCGACGATCAGACACGCACCGGGCAGGGTTTAGGCTTTGTCCGGAATGGGCGGCGGGACGAAGATGCTGGGACGCACCGGCTTTTCGGACCGGATCACAGACGCCTTTTCGGTCGCCATCCCGGAGAGCGGCTTGTCCCGGGCCAGCCGGCCGCCGGCGAAGATGATGTCGATATCGGCGTTGTCGACGGTCTCGAACTCGAGCAGCGCCTCGGCCAGCAGCTTGAGCTTGTCGAGGTTGTCCATGACCGCCTTGCGCGCGCGATCGTAGTTGCCGGTCACGATCGTGCGGACCTCGGAGTCGATCTCGACCGCCGTCTGCTCGCTGTATTCCTTGCCGGCGTCGCCGAAGTCGCGACCGAGGAAGACCTCCGCCTCGCGCTTGCCGAAATGGAGCGGCCCCAGCTTGTCCGACATCCCCCAGTCGCAGACCATCTTGCGGGCCAGATCGGTCGCCGTCTGGATGTCGTTCGAGGCGCCGGTGGTGAGCTGGTGGAAGATCACCTCCTCCGCCACGCGTCCGCCCATCGCCACCGCGATCTGATCGTTGGCCTGATCCTTCGACAGGCTCAGACGATCCTCGGCGGGCAGCATCTGGGTGAGTCCCAGCGCGCGCCCGCGCGGAATGATGGTGACCTTGTGGATCGGGTCCGACACTTTCATCATCTTGCCGACCAGCGCGTGTCCCGCCTCGTGGTAGGCGGTGATTCGCTTGTCGTTATCGCTGATGACCATCGAGCGGCGCTCCGGCCCCATCAGGACCTTGTCCTTGGCCATCTCGAAGTCGTGCATGTCGAGCTGGGATTTGTCGGCACGCGCCGCCAGCAGCGCCGCCTCGTTCACCAGGTTCTCGAGGTCGGCGCCCGAGAAGCCCGGCGTTCCGCGCGCGATCACGTCCAGGTTCACGCCGGCCCCGAGGGGCGTCTTCTTGGTGTGTACGTTCAGGATCCCGGTCCGTCCCTTGACGTCGGGACGCGGAACCACGATCCGCCGATCGAAACGCCCCGGGCGCAGCAGCGCCGGGTCGAGCACGTCGGGGCGGTTGGTGGCCGCCACCAGGATGACGCCGTCGTTCGACTCGAACCCGTCCATCTCGACGAGGAGCTGATTCAGCGTCTGCTCGCGCTCGTCGTGACCGCCGCCCAGGCCAGCGCCGCGGTGCCGGCCCACGGCGTCGATCTCGTCGATGAAGATGATGCAGGGGGCGTTCTTCTTCCCCTGCTCGAACAGATCGCGGACGCGGCTGGCGCCGACACCCACGAACATCTCGACGAAGTCCGACCCGGAGATCGAGAAGAATGGCACGCCCGCCTCGCCCGCGATCGCGCGCGCCAAGAGCGTCTTGCCGGTTCCCGGCGGACCCATCATCAAGACGCCCTTGGGGATCCGCCCGCCGAGGCGGGTGAACTTCTTGGGGTCTTTGAGAAAGGCGATGATCTCCTCGACCTCGTCTTTTGCCTCCTCGATCCCGGCCACGTCGGCGAAGGTCATCTTGCGCTGGTTCTCCGAGAGCAGCTTGGCCTTCGATTTGCCGAAGCTCATCGCCTTGCCGCCGCCCACCTGGAGCTGGCGCATGAACACCAGGAACAGGACCACCAGCACCAGCATGGGAAGCCAGGTCACGAATACCTGCTGCCAGAAGCCGTTCTCGTTCTCCTTGACCACCTCGTAGCCGAGCTTGGCCTTGTCCATCTTCTCGAGCAGCTTCTCGCCCACGATCCCGGTGGTCACGAAGTTCTCGTTGTTCGCGAGCTGGCCCCGGAACTCCGCGCTCTCCTGATTCTTGCGGATGGTGATGGCCGACCCCGGCTTGAACTTCTCCGGATGCTGATCGACGTCCTGTACGAACTGCGAGAACAGGACGTGATTCTCCTGGGCATGCTGACCGTTCAGGAATTGCCAGATCACCACGAAGGCGAAGATCAACGTGATCCAGAGCAGCACGGTTTTATGACTTTGGCGCACTCAGCGATCCTTTCGGGGGGAGCAGGTTGGGGCGGTAAAAGTATTGCCGCCAAACCGCCGAGCGTCAAACACTCGTTATCGCGGTCGGTTAGGTTCCGGTCGCGGCGACGAATCGGACCCGAAGCAGGCGACGGGTGCGCGGCGTGGGCCGGCCCAGCTCCGCCGGACGCAGCCCGGGAACGAACAGGACCTCGTCGCGCTGGGTGGTGAGCACCGGCAAGGTGCCTCGGGCGCCGCGCACGATCTTGGCGTCGATCATCAAGTCGGAGAGCTTGCGGCTGCCGCGGCCACCCCGCGGTCGCATCCGGTCACCCGACTTGCGCGCGCGAACGACCAACGGCCAGGTCAGCCGGTCGGCGTCGAACTGTCCGTCCGGCACCTCCTCCAGCTCCACGGTGCCTCCGGACCACCGGTACGCGCCCGGTCGATCGATCACCAGACGACCTTGCTCCGGCGTCGGCGACTTCGACCCGGCGCCGGTCGGTTCGACCCGGATCTGGCCATACGACACCACGACCCGGCGCCGACCCGCCACATCGACCGCGGCGGTCCCCCCCCGCGCGCTCAGGCGACCGACGGAGACCGCGGCCCGCCGCGACAGTGCGGCAATTGTTTCGACCGGCGCGCCTTCCCCTTGCCCTTGCCCTTGCCCTTGCACGCGGGCCGCCGCCGCCAGCGCCACCAGCGCCTCCGCCACGCGCGGATTCTCCTCGGCGAGCGCGGGGAGGATCCGGTGGCGGATGCGCGCGCGGGCGAATCGGAGATCGGCGTTCGAGGGATCTTCGACGAAGGGGATGCTCCGCCGGTGCAGGTAGCGGAGGATCTCGGCGCGCCGCACGTCGAGCAGCGGACGTACGAACGGATCGCGCACATACGGGATCCCGCCCAGGCCCACCAGCCCCGTTCCGCGCAGGATGCGGAACAACACCGTCTCCGCCTGGTCGTCCGCCTGGTGCCCGAGCGCCACCCGCCGCGCCCCCCGCCGCGCCGCCAGAGCCGCCAGGGCGCCGAGACGGGCCCGCCGCGCGGCGTCCTGCAACGACACGCCGCTGCGCCGCTCGCGGGCTACGTCGGCGTCGAGGCGCACGAACGGCAGCTCGAGCGCCTCGGCGCGCGCGCGCACCAGGTCGAGCTCGCGCGCCGCCCCCGGCCGGAGCCCGTGATCGACGCCGACCACCTCGAGCGTCAGGCCCAATCGATCGCGCGCCTCCCACAGGACGTGCAGCAGCGCCATCGAATCGGGCCCACCCGACACCGCCACCAGCACCAGGTCACCCGGCCCAAACAGCCCGCGCGTCGCGATGGTGCGGAGAATCGTCGACAGCATGGATGCTATATCAAGATACATGGTCAGCTCACGACGAAACCAGCCGAGCAATGTCATCGCGCTGTCGCCCTACCGGGCGCGCCTCGGGCGTGGACGGCGCCTGCGACGGGCCGACGCGCTGCTGGACGCCCCCGATCTGGGGGTGGCGGTGCGGGCGCTGCCGGGCGACGAGCTCTACTACGTGCTCCACGAGATCGGCCTGCAGGACGGGGCCGAGCTGCTGGCTTGCGCCACCGCCGAGCAGGTTCAGGCGGTGCTCGACTTCGCGCTGTGGGAGCGCGACCAGCTCGGCCCGGCGCCGCTCGCCGAGTGGCTGACCGCCATCTCGGCGGCGCCCATCGAACAGATCGGCCACTGGTTCAAGGGTCTCGACACCGAGCTGGCCGGGCTCATCCTGCGTCGCGGGGCGGAGATCTACGACAACACCCAGGAGGGTCCGCCCGAGGAGCCCGAGGGGACGTTCTTCCCGACGCCGGACGGGCTCTTCGTCCTCGACGTGCGGGGGGGCGCCGTCGCCGAGGACGGCCCCGACCCGGCCCGGGCGCTCATCCGGATCGTCGATGCGCTCTACCGCACCGACAAGGACCACGCGCGGCGCATCCTGGTAGGCGCGCGCTCCGAGCTCGACTCCGAGCTGGAAGAGGCCGCCTACCGCTGGCGCCAGGCGCGCATGGCCGACCTGGGATTCGCCGACTATTACGAGGCCCTCGAGGTCTACCGCGAGCTCGATCCCGCGAGCGTCCGGGTCGGCGACGGCGAGGCCAATCGCCCGGCGCTGCGCACGGTGGTCGACGCGCGGGCCGCCAGCGAGGCCACCGCGCTCCGCGTTCCGACCGCGCTGGCCGAGCGGCTCAGCGATGCCGAGGGCTCCCCGTTTTCGCGCGCGGCGCAAAAGCTGGCGGCCGGCGAGGAGGTGGAGGAGCTGCGGTTCGAGCTGGTCGCGCTCACCAACCGGGTGCTGGCCGCCGATCGGGTGGCGCCGGGCGACGACGAAGGGGTCGCGGCGGTCCTGGACCGTCTGGTGGCCACCCTGGACCTCGCCATCGAGCGCCTCGCCCAGGGAGACGACGCGCGGGGCGCGATCGCCTTGCGAACGATACCGCTGGTGCGGCTCTTCCGCCTGGGCGTGAGCCTGTGCGGCAAGGTCAAGCAGCTCGCGATGACCTTGCGCCGAAGCGGCCCGCTCGGCCCGCGCGGCTTCGCGCTCGCCGAAGCGGACGACGCGCCCGTGCTCGAAGCCGTCACCCAGTCGCGACCGATGTTCCCCCGGATCCTCGACGATCCGCCGGTGACCGGCGAGCGGCCGTTCGAGAGCCTGGCCGACCTGGCGCGAGCCGGGGCGGCCGTGGAGGGCGCGGCGGCGGCGCAAGCGCTGGTCCGGGGCCTCGGCGTGACGCCCGAGGATCTCGGGCCACGGGGGACCCTGCTCGAGGGGACCGCCGTCGACGAAGCGGCGCTGGATCTGGGGTTGCTCGCGCGCACCGCGCTGGTGGGTCGGCTCGTCGAGGCGCGCAAATCCCCGACGATCGGCGGGGCCGCACCCCCCTTTCGGCCGCTCGAGGCGGGCGACGTCCGCGCCTTCGAGGCGCTCCTGGGAACCACCAAGGGCGGCCCGCCGAAGCTGCCCGTCGCGCTCGAAAAGAGAGCGACCGCGATCCTCGCCGCCGCGGCGCCGTCCGCGCTGGCGGGCGCCGCCGCCCTCGTCGCCGAGCGCTGGATCGCCGGTCTGGCCCCGCTCGAGCCCGTGCTGGTCCGGACGAAACCCGGCGGGGCGGGTGGGCCCTCGCCCGGCAAACCGACCAAGAGATCGACCAAGACGGCGGCCAAGAGATCGACCAAGACGGCGGCCAAGCCTTCAACAAGGCCTTCAACAAAGAAGCCGGGGCGCTAGCGGGATCGCGCCACCTCGGTCCCCCGGCGCGTCGTTGACGGCGCGCCGGTACGGGGCGCAGAATCGCTGCGAACGGTAAACGGTTTCCGTGCTTAGCCTCAGGTCTTCCGCGTGGGTCCGAGCGGTGGTGCTGGCGCAGGTCCTCCTCGCGGCGGGGCTTGCGCGGGGCGCGGAAGCGCCCGCACCGGCAGCGGCATCGGCCGACGCGGGCGGTGGGGCCGACGGCGAGGTGGCCGAGCACGTCGCGCTCGGTCACCGTCTCTACCAGCGCGGCCAGTATCAAGAGGCGGTCGTCGAATTCCGCCGCGCCTACGAGCTGCGCGCCGATCCTCACTTTCTCTATGAGATCGCCGAGACCTACCGCCAGCTCGGCGCGACCGATCAGGCCCTTTTTTACTACGACCGATATCTGGTCGGCGCACCCGGGGCACCCGATCGCGATGCTGTCGAAGACCGGGTCCTCGAGCTCGAGAGCCTACGCGCGCGCCCGCCGGCCCCCGCGCTCGGAATGACGCTGTCGCCCGGCGCTGCGGCCATCCCCAAGAGCCGGACGTCGCCCACCTGGCGGAAGTGGTGGTTCTGGACCGCCGTCGGCGTGGCGATCGCCGCGGGCGTGACCGCCGCGGCCCTGACCGGCCGCTCCGACTCCTCCGTCCCCACGACCGACCTCGGCGACAAGAGGTTCTTCCCCTGACCCGCCGGCGCAAGATGGGTCGCACGACCGCTCGGGCGATCGCGCTGATCTCGCTGGGCCTACTCGCGTCGGGCGCGATCGGCTGCCACCACGACGATGGCGCGGTGTTGCTGGTGGTGGTCACCGCGGCGGGCTCGCCCGCTGGCGTGGTGGCGCTGAACGTGACGATCACGGGACCGGCAACAATAGGGAGCTCGTCGCAGCGATATGCGTCGGACACGTCGATCTCGTTTCCCACCACCCTCGCCGCCGAGCTGCCCGCGCGGGCCCTGGGCATGCTGAGCGTCGACGTCATCGCCGAGGATGGCACCGGCGCCGCGGTGGCCAGCGGACAGGCGGGTCCACTTTCGGTCACGGCCGGCAGCCAACCGACCATCTACGTGCAGCTCGATTGTGCGGGCGTCCCCTGCACCGTCGACGCCGGAGTGAGTCCGCCCGATGCGGGGACGACCACCAGCCCCCGCTGCGGCAACGGCGTCGTCGATCCCGGCGAGACCTGTGACACCGCCATCGCGGCCGGCGATCCCGGGGCCTGCCCGCCGATCGACTGCGATGACGGCGTCGCCTGCACCATCGACCCCAAGCCGAGCGGCGCGGACTGCACCGCCGCCTGCAGCATCCCCACGGAGATCACCGGCGCCTCCTTGCAAAGCGACGGTTGCTGCCCCGCCCGCGCAACCAGCGCCACCGATTCGGACTGCTCGCCGACCTGCGGCAACGGAACCGTGGACCCCGGTGAGATCTGCGACACCGGGATCGCGCCCGGCGCGCCCGGCGCCTGTCCCGGGCCGTCCGATTGTACGAAGGACGCTCCCTGCGCCGTGGCCATGCTGATCTCGGCCGGGACCTGTTCGGCGATCTGCATGCACTACCAGATCGAGAAGCCGTCCTCCGGCGACGGGTGCTGTCCGCCCGGGGGCACCAACGCCGTCGACACCGATTGCCCCGTCGCCTGCGGCGACGGCATCCTCGAGTCGGGCGAAACCTGCGACATCGGCCTTCCGCCGACGACCGCGGGGAGCTGCCCCATCAACTGCGACGACGGCGACCCCTGCACCCTCGATGTTCTGACCGGCGCCGCCTGCCAGGCGACCTGCAGCTACGTCCCGATTACCGCCGAGATCTCCGGCGACGGCTGCTGCCCGGCCAAGGCCACCCCCGCCAGCGACACCGATTGCCCCGCCAGCTGCGGCGACGGCGTGGTCGAGCCCGGCGAGACCTGCGACAAGGCGGCCAGCGGCCTGGGCGCCTGCCCGACCGCCTGCCCGCTCTCCCCTTCGCCCTGCTTGCAGATGGTGCTGGTCGGCGGCGCGGCGGACTGCTCGGCGCACTGCGTGCCCTCGCCGGTCACGGTCTGCGGCGGAAGCGACGCCTGCTGCCCCGCGGGCTGCACCGCCGCGACCGATCCCGACTGCTCGGCCAGTTGCGGCGACGGGATCGTGGAGACGGGCGAGATCTGCGACACGGCGATCGGCCCCGGTCTGCCGGGCGCCTGTCCCGCCACCTGCGGCGACGGCGATCCCTGCACCGACGATCTCCTGCTCTCGGCCGGGACCTGCTCGGCCACCTGTGTCCATCCCCGGGTGACCCAGTTCCTGGCCGGTGACGGCTGCTGCCCGCCCGGGGGCGACTTCACCGTCGATCCCGACTGCGCGCCGATCTGCGGCGATGGCGTCGTCGAGCGGCCCGTCGAGGCCTGCGACTATGCCGCGGACCCCGACTCCTGTCCGACCAGCTGTCCGGGCCTGGGGTCCTGCACCACCGTCGCGCTGCGCGGATCGCCGGCCTCCTGCAGCGCCAGCTGCGTCGCGACGCCCATCACGGGCTGCGTCGGCGGCGACGGCTGTTGCCCGTCGGGCTGCACCACCGCGACCGATTCGGACTGCCCGGTCGTCTGCGGCGACGCCGTGGTCTCCGGGGGCGAGCAATGCGACCGCGCCATCACCGCCGGAATGCCGGGCGCCTGCGCCCGGACCTGCGACGACGCCGACGCCTGCACCGTCGACCTGGTCTCGGGCTCCGTCGCCGGCTGTACGCGCACCTGCCAGCACGAGGCAGTCACGGGCTGCCGCGACGACGACGGCTGCTGTCCCGCCGGATGCACGACGGCCACCGACTCCGACTGCAGTCCCCGCTGTGGCGACGACCACATCGGGGCCGGGGAGACCTGCGATCCCCCCAGCACCTGCCCCACCAGCTGTCCCGATGACGGCGATCCCTGCACGAACGAGCAGTTGATCGGGGATCCCGCTCACTGCAACGCCGCCTGCCGGCACGTCCCCATCACGGCCTGCTCCGGGGCGAAGGCCGACTTCTGCTGTCCCACCGGCTGCTCGTCCGCCACCGACAGCGACTGCTAGCCGGGCGACTTTCCAGGTTCGCCGAGGGTCCGGAGCTTGACAGGGCGCCGAGGCCCGTCGTAGGTACGCCCTGCTCTGCGGGAATAGCGCGGGCCGGACCGCGGTTGAGGCCGCGACACCCCAACTTCCGTGACGACGGGCCATGACCAAGAGGTGCAGATGTCGGACGTGATGATTGAAGTCGACGGTCTGACCAAAGACTACGGGTCGACGCGAGCCGTGGATCAGGTGAGTTTCTCCGTCCGCAAGGGCGAGGTGCTGGGGTTCCTGGGGCCGAACGGGGCCGGGAAGTCGACCACGATGAAGATCCTGACCTGCTTCCTTTCGCCCACCGAAGGGCGGGCCAAGGTCGCGGGCTTCGACGTCTTCGACCAGTCGCTGGAGGTCCGCCAGCACATCGGCTACCTGCCGGAAGACACGCCGATCTACCGCGACATGACGGTGGTCGAATTCCTGGCCTTCGCGGCGGCCATGCGGGGCATGGATCCCGCCAAGAGCCCCGGGCGCATCAAGGAAATCGGCGTCCGCTGCGGCCTCGGCGACGTCGCCGGCAAGCTGGTGGGCGAGCTGTCCAAGGGCTACCGCCAGCGGGTCGGCCTGGCCCAGGCGATGCTGCACGATCCGGACATCCTGATCCTCGACGAGCCGACCAGCGGCCTCGACCCCAACCAGATCGTCGAGATCCGATCGCTCATCAAGGAGATCGGCCGCGAGAAGACGGTCATCCTCTCGACCCACATCCTGCCGGAGGTCCAGGCGACCTGCAGCCGGATCCTGATCATCAGCGGCGGCAAGCTGGTCGCCGACGGCACCCCCGATTCGCTGCGCGCCCGCGAAAAAGGCGGCCGCTACCGCGTGGTGGTGGAGTCGAACGGCGTCGCGAAGGAAGCGATCCGGGACCGGTTGGCCGGGCTGGCCGGGGTGGCCCGCTGCGAGATTCTGTCGGCGGAGGACGGCGCGCACGCGTTCGCCATCGACGCCGCCGCGTCCAGCGATCTGCGTAAGCCGATCTTCCGGGCCGCGGTCGACAACCGCTGGACGCTGCTCGAGCTTTTGCGCGAGTCGGCGAGCCTCGAAGACGTGTTCCGCAACCTGACCACCGGTGACATCGCCGGCGAGCCCGGCGCCGAGTCCTCGGTCGAGAAAGGCAAATCATGAGCCCCGCGCTGGTGATCTCCCGGCGAGAGATCCGCACCTACTTCAACTCGCCGGTGGCGTACATCGTCGTGACCGTCTTCACGATCCTGACCGGTTACCTGTTCTTCACCCAGCTCTTCGTCGAGAAGCAGGCCGACATGCGGGCCTTCTTCAACATCATGCCGCTGCTCTTCATGTTCATGGTTCCGGCCATCACGATGCGTCTGCTGGCCGACGAGAAAGCCAGCGGCACGCTGGAGCTGCTCATCACCCTGCCCGTGCGCGACTGGGAAGTGGTGGTGGGCAAGTTCCTGGCGGCGATGGCGCTGCTCTGCACGGCGCTCGGGCTGACCCTGATCTTCGCAATTACCGTTCGCTCGCTGGGCCCGCTCGATCGCGGCCCGGCCATCGGCGGATATCTGGGCCTGGTGCTGATGGGCGGCGCCTACGTCGCGATCGGCGTGATGGCCTCGTCCTTCACGCGCAACTCGATCGTCTCGTTCATCGTGGCCTTCGCGATCTCGTTCGGCCTGTACCTGCTGGGGCGGCTGACCCAGTTTCTGCCCCAGTCCTGGCAGGGGTTGGTGGCCTTCCTCAGCATCGACGGCCACTTCGAGAACATCGGCCGCGGCGTGATCGACACCCGCGATCTCGTCTACTACTTCTCGATGATCGGCGTCAGCCTTTTGGTGGCCACGCTCTCTCTCGAGTCCCGGCGGTGGAGGTAGCCATGGCGTCGACAGACCAGACCCCCGAAACGCCGCGCAGCAAGATGAACAGCCGCAAGCGCTCGTCGGCCTCGAACGCGACGGCGTACGTGCTGCTCACCATCGGCGCGGTGGTGGCGGTGAACCTGATCTCGACCCGCCTGTTCGGTCGGCTCGATCTGACGGAGAACCACGTCTACACGCTGTCGCCGGCCTCGAAGACCATCGTGGCCACGATGCCCGACTACCTGACGGTCAAGGCGTACATCTCGAAGGATCTGCCGCCCGAGCTGGCCAACGTGAGCCGCTACCTGCGGGACCTGCTCGACGACTACCACACCTATTCGAAGGGCAAGCTCCGCTTCGAGTCGTTCGATCCCGCCAGCGACAAGAAGTATGAGGACGAGGCCGCCGCCTGCAAGGTGCAGAAGCTGCAGATCCAGGTGATGCGTGAGCAGAAGTTCGAGGTCGGCACCTACTATCTCGGCCTCTGCTTCCAGTATCAGGGGACGGATGAGGCCATCCCGGAGATCGCCCAGACCGAGGGAATCGAATACGAGATCTCGTCGCTCATCAAGCGAATGACTCAGAAGAAGCGCAAGGTCGCCTTCACGACCGGCCACGGCGAGCAGGACCTCTCCCAGGGGTTCACGCTCATCAAGCACTTCGTCGACCAGGAGTTCGACTCGACCACGGTCAACCCCTCGACCACGCCGATCGCCGATGACGTCGACGCGCTGGTGGTGGGCGGACCCAAGCAGCCGTTCGACGACAAGGGTCGCCACGAGATCGACGCCTTCCTCATGAAGGGTCGCGGCGCAATCTTCCTGGTCGACGGGATGGTCCTCTCCTCGCCGCGCACGCAGGGCGGCATGCCGCCCCAGCTGGCGCAGATGAAGACCGGCCAGGCCAATCAGGTGGGGCTCAACGAGCTGCTCGAAAAATACGGGTTCAAGATCGGCGAGGACTTCGTCTTCGACAAGCTCAACGTCCCGGGCGCGGTCGACGTGGGCGGGCGCAAGATGCTCAAGAACCTCCCGGAGTTCGTGGGCGTCAAGACCGACCCGACCGACAAGGACATGTCGGTTCTGTCGGGCGTCAACGTGATCGTCTTCCCGTTCGCCAGCTCGGTCCAGCTGGTCGGGCCGCTGGCCGATGGCAAGCCCCCGAGCGGATCGGCGGCGCGCCTCTGGACGCTGGCGCACTCTTCGCCCGACGCCTGGAAGCAGACCGGCTTCTTCGCCTTCACCCCGATGGTCCCGGTCGAGGAAGGCAAAGAGCACGGCAGCTACGGCCTGGCCTACGCCTACCAGGGTCCACTCAAGAGCGCCTATGCGCCGCCGGGGCCGGCGCCCGGGATGTCGATGCCCGAGCCGCAGAACATGCCGCCCTCCGAGTCGCGCAAGCCGGTTCGCCTGGTGGTGGTCGGCGACTCGGACTTCGCCTCCGACGAGTACCTGCAACTGTCGCGCTACCTGCCGTTTTATCAAGGTGGCGCGCAGATGCTGTTCAATTCCATCAGCTGGACCATGGAGGATGAGGCGCTCACGCCGGTGCGAAGCAAGACGGTCAGCGCGCGGCCGATCGAAGTTGCCTCCGACGGCACCGTCACCGCCGTCAAGGCGATCAACATCGTCGGGGTCCCGCTGATGTTCATCGGCTTCGGTCTCCTCCGCCGGCAGATTCGGCGCTCACGACGACAGGGTCAGACGCTATGAACCGAAAAACTGGCACCGCTCTCGGCATCTTCGTGGCCCTCGCGGCCCTCGCTCTGTTCGCGCTCCGCCAGCCCGAGAAGGGCGAGCGTGCCGCCGACCATCCGCATCCCATCCCCAAGCTCGACCCGGCCGAGATCACCAGCCTCGAGGTCACCAAGGGCAGCGCCACCACCACCCTCAAGGGGCAGGCCGGCAAGTACCGGGTCACCGCGCCGGTCGCGTACGCGGCCGACGAGGCGATCGCCAAGGCCGCCTTCGAGGATCTCGGCAAGATGGACATCTCCGACCTGGTCACCGATCAGAAGACCAAGCAGGCGGAGTTCGAGGTCGACGACAAATCGGGCGTCCGGGTGGTCGCCAAGCACGACGATCGGGTGCTGGCAGATCTGGTCATTGGCAAGAGCGTCGGAGCGGGAACGATGGTCCGCCCGAGCGGCAAGGACGAGACCTGGCGGGCCAGCGGAATCACCCGCTACGCCTACGACAAGAGCCCGGCCGATTGGCGCGACAAGAGCATCGTGACCTTTCCCATGGCGGACGCCGCGCGCATCGAGGTGATGGCCAACGACGGCTCCAAGATCGCCCTCCAGAAGACGGGGACAAAGGAGGGGAAAGACGAGAAGTGGGAGGTCACCCAGTCCTCGCTGAAAATCGAGAAGCTCGACGCGGCCGTCCCGAACAGCATCGCCTCGGCGATGGCATCCTGGAAGACGAACGACTTCGCCGACGGTGTCACGCTGGCCGAGGCGGGGCTGGCCCCACCGTCGTTGACGGTGACCCTGGGCACGAAGGCCGGCGACAAGGACAACAAGAGCGTAACGGTGCTCATCGGCGGCAAGAAGGGCGAGGATCAGGTCTACGTGAAGAAGGCCGACGCGCCGCAGATCTTCCTGGTCAAGAAGTACAACCTCGAACGCATCAACAAGCGGCCGATGGAATTCCGCGACAAGACCCTGTGTGACGTGGCCGCCGCCGACCTCACCGAGATCGCGGTCAACGCCGGGGACCGCTCCTACACCCTGGTCAAAGGCGGCGCCGACTGGAAGGCGACCAAGCCGGCCAAGCTGGAGATCGACAGCTCGAAGGTCACCCCCATCGCGGGCGGCTTCAAGGACTGGAAGGGGAACGGCTTCGCCGACGATCAGTCGCTAAAGAACAACGGCCTCGCCAAACCGAAGGCCGTCATCTCGATCAAGGCCAAGGGCGGCAGCGGCAAGGCGCCGGCCTGTCAGATCCGCGTCGGCGACGAGACCAAGGACAAGATCAATTACTACGTCGCGAGCGCCAGAACCGCCGACGTCTACACCGCCCCGAAATGGGCGGTCGATCGGATCCTGATCAAGCCCGACGAGCTCAAGAAAGGTGCGGCGGCGGCGGCGGGCGCCGGCATGCCGCCGGGCGCGGGCATGATGCCGCCGGGCGCGGGCATGCCGGGCATGCCGATGGCGGCCAGGCCGCCCAGGCACTAGACCGCTTTTAAATTGACCAGATCGACTGGCCATGATCAAACATTGGGATGG
>OCTA010002239.1_pt1 | contig 17681 bp, 16 predicted proteins | sample 1538991 | NCBI WGS metagenome assembly OCTA01 (sample SAMEA3539302, study PRJEB22396) | soil metagenome | biome: tundra; feature: field; material: soil | place: USA | collected 2010-05 | depth 0.15 m | reverse complement strand
ACGCTCGGTGACCAGGTGGAATGACGGCAATCGCGGCTCCGGAAGTTCGGTGATCGCCCGTAACCGCGACGTCTCCGGGGCTGGCCAGCCCGGCTCTGCGACCATTCGTGGATGGCCAACCAGCCCGATCATGATCATCAGGTTGGCACCGTCGCAGCATCGCAGCCGGGATTGCCGCGGGCCGGGCAGATAGCGCTGGTCACGGGGGGCGCGGCCGGACTCGGCCTGGCGATCGCCACCGCCTTGGCGTACGCCGGCTCCGACGTTGTGCTCGCCAGCCGGTCAGCCGGACGCTGCCAGCGCGCCGCTGCTCGCATGTCTGCCGAGACCGGGCGCACTGTGCAGGGCCGCAGCTGTGACGTCACCGACGATCGCGCCGTCGCGGACCTCGTCGACCGGGTCCTCATCGACCACGGCCGGCTCGACGTGCTCGTGACCAGTGCTGGGGTGCAGGCTCGCGGCACCCTTGATCAGCTCGACGTGGCGACCCTGCGCGCATGCCTAGAGGTCAACGTCGTAGGGGCCTGGCTGGACTGCCGCGCCGCCGCCAAGCCCATGCGCACGGCCGGACACGGCCGCATCCTCACCGTCGCCAGCGCGCTCGGCCTGGTCGGCGCTGGGGCCCGGGCTGGCTACGCAGCGAGCAAGGGCGCCGTCGTCCAGCTCACCCGCAGCCTTGCCGTGGAGCTCGCCGGAACCGGGATCACGGTCAACGCGCTCGCCCCAGGAACGTTCCGCATTCCGCTCAACACCGGCATGGACGACGATCCGCAGGTGCGGCGTTTCCTTGCCACCGAGGTCCCTCTCGGCCGCTGGGCCGCGCCTGAGGAACTCGCCAGCGCCGCGCTCCTGCTCACCGACCCGCAGGCCAGTCATATCACCGGCATCGTCCTGCCCGTCGACGGTGGCTGGACCGCCCACTAATCAGCCTCCCCGACCTTGTTCGCCACGCTGGTGCTTTTCGCCGCGATGCTCTACGTGCCGCTGTTCATGCAGGCCGTGCACCGCTGCAGCGCCTTCGCCTCCGGGCTGTTCCTCATCCTGCTGCTGGTGGGCCTCATCGCAGCCGCTGGCGTCTGCGGCGGCGTGGTGTCCAGAACGGGGCACTACAAGGCATTCCCGATCATCGGCGCCGTCCTGGCCGGCGGCGGCATGTACCTGGCCAGCCTCATCACCGCCGCCACCCCGACATGGCTGCTCGGCGCCCTGCTGGTCGTGGTCGGGGCGGGCCTGGGGTTCTTGGTCCAGGTTGCCGTCAGCCGCCGGTCAGCCGTCGAAATTGACTGCGCTGTAGGCGTTCAGCTTCCAGAGCTGGTGCTCGCTGTGGATGTTGCGCAGGGTTCCCGACCGCGCGCGCATGACGAGTGACTCGGTGGTTGCGCCGCCGGACCGGTACCGCACTCCGGCCATCAGCTCGCCGTCGGTAATCCCGGTGGCGGCGAAGAAAGCGTCATCCGAGGCGACCAGGACGTCGGTGGTCAGCACCCGGCTCAGATCGTGCCCGGCAGCCACGGCGCGGGCGCGCTCCGCGTCGTCCCTGGGCGTGAGCTTGCCCAGGATCACGCCGCCCAGGCACTTGATCGCGCACGCGGCGATGATGCCCTCGGGAGTGCCGCCGACGCCGAGCAGCAGGTCGACGCCGGTGCCCTCGCGGGCCGCCATGATGGCACCCGCCACGTCGCCGTCGGTGATCAGCTTGATCCGGGCGCCAGCGTCGCGGACCTGCGAGATCAGCTCAGCATGCCGCGGCCGGTCCAGGATGATCACCGTGACGTCGTGCGGGGAGCAGCGCTTGGCGCGCGCGACCGCCGCGATATTGGCGGCGGGTGGTGCCTCGATGTCGACCACATCGGCGGCCTCGGGACCGGTGACCAGCTTGGACATGTAGAAGACGGCCGACGGGTCATACATGGAGCCGCGGGCGCTGACGGCGATCACGGCGATCGCATTCGGCATGCCGTTGGCGGTCAGGCGGGTCCCGTCGATCGGGTCGACGGCCACGTCGCATAGCGGGCCGGTGCCATCGCCTACCTGTTCTCCGTTGAAGAGCATCGGCGCGGCATCCTTCTCGCCCTCGCCGATCACCACGACGCCGTTCATGGACACCGTATTGATCAGCAGGCGCATGGCGTTGACCGCGGCCGCATCAGCGTCGTTCTTGTCGCCGCGCCCGCCCCATCGCGCTGCCGCCATGGCGGCAGCCTCGGTCACCCTGGCAAGCTCCATCGCGAGGTTACGGTCCGGAGCGTGCCGTCCTGGCTCCGGCGGAGCTTCCTGGATGTCCGCCGGGCCCGCGCCTGCGGGCGCGGCTGTGGTCTGGTTCTCGGTCATGACGGATGCGCCTTCCCTGTCGCCGTGATGAAATCCTATGTAGCTGGCAGGCGGACGTCAGCGCTCAGCCAGAGGCACCTTGCACGACGAGAGTCGCAGATCACATGAGCTCAGGCCAGGCCCAGCCGCTAGCGCGCGTGTCCGAGCGCGGCGCTGCGACGCGCAGCGGACTGCTGTGCGCGGCGCGCGAGGTATTCCTGGCGCAGGGATATGCCCAGGCCGGGGTGACCGACATCGTCGCGCTGGCCGGGGCCAGCGTCGGCAGCCTTTATCACCATTTCTCGGGCAAGGCCGAACTGTACGTCAAGCTTTACGAGGAGCTGGACAACGAAAATATCCAGCGGACCCGGCTGGCCGTCCGGCGGGCACGCGAGGCGGGCGTCCGCGACCCCATGCAGCTCTTCCTGGCCGGCGCGCGCGGCTACCTGGACGTGCGCGCTGAGCAGCGCGAACTGGCTGGGCTCTTCGTCCGGGGGGACGGGCCGACCGGGTTCGAGCTGGCCTGGCGAGGACGGCTTTCGGACTGGGTCAGCAAGAACACCGAGTTCTTCGCCCGCACCGGCGAGCCGCTGGACGAGGCCGTGGCCATCGTCATGACCGGCGCGATGATGGTGGCCGTCGCCGAGATGTCGCTCGCCGCTGACGAGCAGGCCGCGCAGCGCATCGCCGACGGCGTGATCGAGGTGCTGTCGCGGCTCAACAGGCGCCCGGACGCCGCCCACACCGCGCGTTAGCAGCGGGCAGGGGCCGCGGCGCCGGCGGCAGGTCTCGTTCAGGACGGTTTCAGAACGGCGCCGCGGGATCGCGCCCGTCCTCGGTCCGCTGCGCCATAGCCGCGGCGAGCCGGGCACGGGCGCCCTCGAGCCAGTCCTCGCAGATGCTGGCCAGCCGCTCGCCCCGCTCCCACAGTTCCAGCGACTGCTCGAGCGTGAGGCCGCCGGCTTCCAGCCGCTTGACCAGGTCCGTCAGCTCGTCGCGCGCCTTTTCATAGGGCGGCCGGTCAGCGGCGTCCGCCGCTGGCTGCGATGCGGTATCGGGTGCCGTCACAGTGTCACCCTAGCCCCGCGCCGGGCGCGGCATGCGAGACAGCCGGCTGGTGCGCTGACGGTAGAGCCCGGCCGGCGAGTCGGCCCGGGCGGTAGATCGCCCGGGCAGTAGGTCCGCTGGGCGGTAGGTCAGCCCGGCCGGCGGGCCAGCGCCTGATCGGGCATCACAGGCGCGGCAACGGGCTGGCCCGCTCCGGCGGCGGTCCGCGCGACCGCCTGCACCAGCCTGGCGTACAGCGCGCCGCCATCCGACTGAGGATGGACACCGTCCCCCCACAGCAGGTTCGTGCGGTGCTCGATCGCCGTCTTCCAGTCGACCACCAGCACATTCGGGTAGCGCAGGGCGGCGCCGACGAGCGTCTGGTTGACCTCGTTCTCCCAGGCCAGCGGGACAAAAACGTTGACCAGCACAAGGTGGCGATCCGGGCCGACCAGCGCGTGCAGCTCCCCGATCTGCGCGGTCGTAACCGTCCCGTTGGTACCCAGGCCCACGACCACGACCGGCCGCAGCAGGCCGTCGGCTGCGAGCTGCCTGACGACCTCCAGGCCCGCGCTCATCTGGCGGCTTACCTGAGCGTCTATGTAGATGCCTGGCATGGCGGCGTGCAGCTCAGGCGCGGCAGCGAGCATCACCGAGTCGCCGACGGCGGTCACCATGGAGCCGGAAAAGGGAAGGGGCTTACGGCTGGCCGTGTCATGCCCCGGCGTGACGGCCGGCATCTTCGCTGCTGTATGTGGCGCGTTGCCGCTCGACGCTGGCGTCTGCGTGAGCCGCTGGCCAACGGTTATCTGCTCCTGCAGCGTCGGCTCGGCCGGCGAATGCAGGATCCCGTAGCCGGCCGTGCAGGCGACGGTGAACATCGCCAGCGGGATGGCCAGCGGAATCGCCCGCGCCGGGGATCGCCGGGCGGCGGCGATATTGGCGCTGAGCCGCGCGCACGACGACTTCAGCGTCACGCGGAACCCGCGTCGCAGGATCGGCTCCTCGATCCACCGCCACGACGCTGCGGCAAGCGCGATGGGCAGCGCCGTCTCGAGCATCCGCACCGGCACCGTCGTATCCGATGCGGTGCCCACGACGGCCGCGGAGAGCGCAATCACGGGCCAGTGCCACAGGTATATCCCGTAGGAGCGGACGCCGAGCCAGCGCAGCGGGCGCCATGCCAGCGCGCGCGCCACTATGCCCGGGCTGATGGCGGCCATGACCAGGCCGCCCGCCGCAGCGGCAGCAATGATCAGCCCGGCCGGATAGACCGCCGGATCGCTGCCGGAGAAGTGGCAGAACGCCCAGCCGAGGACGGCGAGACTGGCCAGCCCGACAACATCGAGGCACCGTGCCAGGGATGCAGGCGCCGCGGTTAGCTTCACCAGCGGCCAGGTCAGCGCCAGTGCCGCGCCGGCCAGCAGCGCGGTCGCATGCGTATCCGTCCCGTAGTAGACCAGAGACGGATCTGAGCCGGGTGTGTAGATGAGCAGCATGAGCAGCGCGGACGCGGCAGCACCGCCCGCGGCAGCGGCGGCGCGCACCGACCTGCCGCGCAGCCTGGCCAGGACGACAATCAGGATGAGTGGCCAGATGAGGTAGAACTGCTCCTCGACCGCGAGCGACCACAGGTGCTGCAGCGGCGGCGGCGGCCCGAACCTGGCGAAGTACGACTGATGCTGCAGTGCCTGCCACCAGTTGCTCGTGTAGGTGACGGCCCCGAGCAGCGCGGGCCGCAGACTCTCCAGCTGATCGGGTGCCAGTACCGCGACGGCGGCCGTCACGGCGACGAGCACGACGGCCAGTGCTGGCAGCAGCCGGCGAGCCCGCCGGGTCCAGAAGCCGCGCAGGTCGATTCGGCCGTCCCGGCCGAACTGAGCAGCCAGCAGATCGGTAATGAGATAGCCGCTCAGAACGAAGAACACATCGACGCCGAGGAACCCGCCGGGCAGCACCGAGAGGTTCTCATGGAAAGCTATGACGGCCAGCACTGCGAGCGCGCGCACTCCGTCCAGGCCCGGCGCGCGCGGCGATCTTGCCCGCTCGGCAGGCGGGGAGGCCGGGGCGGACTTGGCGCTGCGACCGTCGGGGGGCGCCGGCTGCGGCGGACGGTGCGTGGTTGCCCAGGTACCCGCTGGCATAGGCCTGCGGATCTTCCCCCGCTTGGTCGTTGCTGGCACCACAGGCACGCTTGGCCCCCCCTGAGCTGGCGATCGCTAACACATATGGCCGACGGGGAGCCGGATGGCGGGTAGCATCCGCACCAGTCAGGCAAATGCTCGCAAGCAAGCAGCCTGCCATTGTTCCGTCGACACAGAAAAGATAGTTTAGTTTTCGCCGTATGGGTGCTCAGAGAAACGTTCTGAGTAGTAATTGCCTCGGATTAGTTTGCTATTCTTTTCGTATTCTCCTCTTCTGGTCCGCTGCAGTGGCAATTAGCTGGTCATGTGCGAATCTGAGGGTAAGTGTCTCGCCTGCTGCAACGTCGGCTGCCGCGCGCACGACGCCGCCGTCCTCGCGCTGGACGATCGCATAGCCGCGGCGCAGCGTCGCAGCAGGGGACAGGGCGATGAGCCTGGCCCGGGTGTGGGCAACGTCGTCGCGGGCGCGATCGAGGCGCGCGGACACGCACCGGCGGGCGCGGTCGGTCAGTGCCAGCACCTGCTCGTGGTGACGGTCGATTTCCCGGACCGGACTCGCGAGCGCCGGGCGGGACCGGACGCCGGACAGCCACGAAGCCTCCCGGTCGAGCCTGCCGGTCACGCACCGGCGGGCACGCGAGCGCAGCTGGGCGATGATCGCAAGCTGCTCGGCGACGTCCGGGACCACCCGCCTGGCGGCATCGGTCGGCGTGGAAGCTCGGACGTCGGCGACGTGATCGAGAAGCGGCGCGTCCTGCTCATGCCCGATGGCGCTGACGACCGGTGTCGTGCAGCCGGCAACTGCGCGGATCAGTGCCTCGTCCGAGAAGGGCAGCAGGTCCTCGGCCGACCCGCCGCCACGGGCGATGATGATGACGTCTACGGCTGGGTCGCCGTCCAGAACCTGGAGTGCCTCGATGATGTCGGTGACCGCGCGCGCTCCCTGGACTGCCACCTGCTCGACCCGGAATTGCACGGCTGGCCAGCGCCGAGCGGCGTTTTGCCGCACGTCGCGCTCGGCTGCCGATTCGCGCCCGCTGATGAGTCCGATCATTGACGGCAGGAATGGCAGCGGGCGCTTGCGCTCGGCTGCGAACAGCCCTTCGGCTGCCAGTGCCCGGCGGAGCCGTTCCAGCCGGGCCAGCAGCTCGCCGATGCCCACCGCGCGGATCTGCACCGCGCTGAGCGAGAACGAGCCCTTGGCCATGTTGAATTCCGGCTTGGCCCACACCACGACCCGGGCGCCTTCGGCCGGCGGCGGATCGGTCGCCTCGAACACGGTCCGGGCGCAGACCACTCGCACGGAGACTGCCGCCACCGGGTCCCGCAGGGCCAGGAAGACCGTGCTGCCGCGCTTGCTGAGCTCGGCGATCTGGCCTTCCACCCACACCCGGCCCAGGCGGCCGATCCATTCGCCCACCAGCCGCAGCACGGTGCGGACGGGGACCGGTGAATCGGCACTCGTCTCAAGCGGCATCTCGGAGCCTCCGCGTGACGCGCGGCCCGGTTTAGTCCTGGCCGCTGCTGAGCTTGGCGATCCGGCGCTCGAACATGGTCAGGACCGCATCCCTGGCCTCGTGCGCCCGCTCATACTCCACCAGAACGCGAAGCTGGGATGTGTCGAGATTGCGCAGCCGGGCGCGCAGCGAGGCGAAAGTGAGCTCGTCGTAGTTGCGCAGCGGCAGGCTAGCCGGCGAGGCAGCGGCAGCCGGGGCACCGGCTGGCGAGGCGGCGGCCCCGGAAGTGTCCGGCCCGGCAGGCGCCCCGAGGGCCCCGGCCAGTTCCTGGCCGGGCCCGACGGCGGCCGCAGCCGCCTCGGCGATTACGACGTGCGGCTCCGGCGCAGCGATACCACTGTCGCTTACCTCTGCGTCGGGCTCGGGAGCCGCCGCCGCTGTCTCGGGAGCCGCCGCCGCTGTCTCGGCCAATGCATCATCGGCCTCGGGAGGCGCCGCGTCGGTCTCGGCAGGTGCGGCGTCCGGCTCGGCAGGTGCGGCCTCCGCCCCGGATCCCGCTGCGCCTGCCGACCCGGTGGTCTCGGCGGCCGCGAGCCCGGCGTCCGCCAGATCCGGGTCTGACAGCAGCCGGACGTTGCCCGTTTCGTCGAGGGACCGCCACTTGCTCTCCGGCTGCTTGCTCTCCGGCTGCTTGCTCTCCGGCCGCTGCGCCGCGGCGGCCGGGACCGGCTGGTCGGCGGGTGGCTGGTGCTCCGCGTCCTGAGCCGTGTCCTGCTCCAGGGCGCGGCTCCTGGCACGATCGGCGACGAGCAGTACCTGCCCGAAGCCGGCGAAGATAGCCCGCAGTGCCTTGATTGGTGCTTCTTTCATGCGGTCGGTGACCTGCGGGTAGCGCATGCTTATCGTTCTCCCTCGGGGATCCGGTACTACCGCGCCGCGCGTGCGGGTGGCAAGGCGGGCCTGCGCCTGGACTCGGCACACTGGGCGCCTCCGGACGATTCTCGTCAGCTGAGCCGCTGCCGCAAGAGCCGGGCTGTCGAAACGGGGCTGCCGTGCCCGGCGAGTCGGCGGTGGCTGGGCCGGGTGGCGCCTGGCCTCGCCATACCAGTGGTCGCCTACGATGGATGGCATGTCCGTGCCGACCCGACGTATCCTGCTCGCAAGGCCCCGTGGCTACTGCGCCGGAGTAGACCGGGCTGTTCAGACCGTTGAGCAGGCCCTGGAGCGCTGCGGCGCGCCCGTGTACGTGCGCAAGCAGATCGTGCACAACAAGCACGTCGTAGCCGAGCTCGAGGAGCGCGGCGCGATCTTCGTCGAGCAGACCGAGGAGATCCCGGAGGGCGCGGTGGTCGTCTTCTCCGCGCACGGAGTCTCGCCGGAGGTGCGCGACGAGGCCAGGGGCCGGAATCTGCGCACCATAGACGCGACCTGCCCGCTGGTCACCAAGGTGCACAACGAGGCACGGCGTTTCGCGGCCCAGGACTACGACATCCTGCTCATCGGCCATGAGGGGCACGAAGAGGTCATCGGTACGACCGGCGAGGCCCCCGAGCGCATTCACCTGGTGGACGGCCCGGACGCCAGCGTCGGCGTGCCTGTGCGTGACCCGGACAAGGTCGCCTGGCTCTCCCAGACGACGCTGTCGGTGGATGAGACCCAGCAGACGGTCGCGGCGCTGCGGGAGCGCTTCCCGCAGCTGCTGGACCCGCCGAGCGATGACATCTGCTATGCCACGCAGAACAGGCAGGTGGCGGTCAAGCAGATCGCCGCTGACGCGGACCTGGTGATCGTGGTCGGGTCAGAGAACTCCTCTAACTCGGTCCGCCTGGTCGAGGTAGCGCTGGATGCGGGCGCGGGCTCGGCCTATCTCGTGGACGACGCCGCCGGCATCGATCAGGCCTGGCTTGACGGCGTCGAGACCATCGGAGTGACAAGCGGCGCCTCGGTGCCCGACGATCTCGTGACCGGCGTGCTGGACAAGCTGGCCGGTGCGGGCTTCGGAACAGTCGAGGAAGTCGAGTCCGTGCAGGAGCACATGGTGTTCGCGCTGCCGCACGAGCTGCGCCGGCCCCGCTGACCCTCGCGACGTCCCTGCGCTCTCGCGCCGCTCTCGCCGGCACTGGGCAGGCTGTCGCTGGCACTAACAGCCTGCCGGCGCTATGAGGCCGCCCGGTGGGTCTGATCGCGATCGCCGTGCTGCTGAGGCACCTGGTCGCCGCGCAGCTGGCTGCGCAGCTCCCGCACGCACTGGGGAAGCCCGCGGAACATGGTGACGGCAAAGGTCGCGAGCACCGCGACGAACAGCCAGGGCGCCGTGCCCGCGAGAGTCAGGAAGGTTCCGGCCAGCACGGATTCGGCCGAGGCCCTGGTCGTGCTGCCCTGGGCGGTGATGACCTCCGCGGCAACGACGGCAACCAGGAAGATCACGGCCGGTGCCGCGACGATAATGAGAAGATCCCGCCGGTCGGTGTACCAGGCCGCGGCCACGCAGCCCGCCAGCAAGGTCAGGCCGGTGAGCACGCCGATATGCAGCCAGTCCGAGACGAGGTTGCCGGCCAGGAACAACGCGAGCAGGGCGAGGAGCGCGCCTCGGGCGCTCGTCTGCGGCCGGCTCCGGCCCGGCGCGCTGCCATCCGCGGAACCAGGCTCACCGGCCCACTGCGTGTCGTCGTAATCCTGATAGTCCGCCGCCTCGAGCCCGGCCTGGCCGGACTCGGCAAACACCGGGCCATCGGGCTCCCGGGCCGTATCTCGAGCTGCGCCAGGGCCCGGCTGGCTCGCGCCAGCCGTCTTGCCTCCGCCCCGAGCTGAGGTCATCCGCGTCGGCCACGTCCGCTGCGGCACTGGTGTGCACCTTCCCCCGGTAGTCTTTGCCTCTGACTGGTCGCCTGTCGGCCGCTGGTCAGCCGGCCGCCTCCATCGCGCGGTGCCCGCTCAGCAGCTGGGCCGGCGTCTTGGCAGCACGTTCCCCGCCCGGTTCGCGCTCCCCGCCAGAGCCGGCGACCAGCTCTGGCCCGGACTCAGTGATCAGGTCGGGAGCGGACAGCGCCCGGACGGTCTCCTCGACCGGCCTGGGCTGCTCGAGCTCGGCGTCGACTACGCCAAGCTCACTCAGCTTACGGGCAGTGACCAGGACTCTGCTCTCCAGCGACCCGATCGCCCTGTTGTAGGTGGACACGGCGTTTGTCAGTGCCTTTCCGAGGCCGTCGACGTGCCTGCCCATCCCGGCAATGCGGTCATAGAGCTCGCGGCCGAGGTCGAATACGGCCTGCGCGTTATCGGACAGCGCCGCCTGCTGCCAGGCGTACTGGGCGGTCCGCAGCATGGTGACCAGCGTGGTGGGCGTCGCGATGTGCACCTTCTGCGCCATCGCGTGCTCCAGCAGGCCCGGGTCGCGCTCAAGCGCGGGGGCGAGGAATGCCTCACCAGGGATGAACAGCACCACGAACTCCGGTGCCGGGCTGAGCGCGGCCCAGTAGGCCTTGGCCGCGAGCCGGTCCACGTGCTCCCGAAGGTGCCGGGCGTGCGCGTCCAGGCGCGCTTCGCGCACGGCGTCGTCGGTCGATTCGGCAGCCTCCAGGTAGGCGGCCAGCGCGACCTTGGAGTCGACCACGATGTTCTTGCCGCCGGCCAGCCGGACCACCATGTCCGGTCGCAGCGCGCCGGCGCCGGTGCTCACCGCGACCTGCTCGTCGAAGTCGCACCGGGCGCTCATGCCGGCCAGCTCGACCACCCGGCGCAGTTGCATCTCGCCCCACCGGCCGCGGGCCTCCGGCCGCCGCAATGCCGTCACCAGCGCCTGAGTCTGAATCCGGAGCTGCTCAGAGCTCTGCCGGGCGATCGTGACCTGCTCGGCGAGGGCCGCGTGCGACCTCAGCCGCGCCGCATCGGTCTCCCGCAGCTGGGTCTCCACCCGGGCCAGCGTGTCCTTCAGCGGCTGCACCATGCTCTCGACCGCGGCTCTTCGAGTGTCCAGCTCGCCTGCCGCCCTGGCATTGGCCGCGGTCAGCCGGCCCTCGGCGAGCTCCAGGAAGCGCCGCGTGCTCTGATCGAGTGCCTGGGCGGACAGCGCCTGGAAGCGCTCGGCGAGCTGCCCGTCGATCAGGGCGGCCTTCTCCTGCGCAGCGCGCTCGACGAACGCCGTGCGCTCCTGCGCCGCGCGGGCCCGCTCGTCGGCCGCCCGCGCCCGGCCAGTCCAGTCCGCGGTCGAGCTGGCGAGCCGCCCGCGGGCGTACAGATAACCGATGGCGGCCCCGAGCAGGGCCCCGGCCAGCAGCCCGGCAAGCAGCGAGATCGCATCCATATCGGGCCATGCTCGCAGCCCGGGCCGACAGTTTCCCGCTGACACGCGGACGGCGGGCGGCCGGCAGCATGCGACGGAGCAGGCCCGACCGCGACGGAGCTGGCCCGACCGCACTGCCCGGCCGCCTACACTCGCGGCGTGAGCTTGTCCATCGGCATCGTCGGCCTGCCCAACGTCGGCAAGTCAACCCTGTTCAACGCGCTGACCCGGGCCAGCGTGCTGGCCTCCAATTACCCGTTCGCGACGATCGAGCCCAACGTCGGCATCGTCGGCATCCCTGACCCGCGGCTGGACGCGCTGGCCGGGCTGCATGACTCGGCGAAGATCGTGCCGGCCACCGTGCGCTTCGTCGATATCGCCGGGCTGGTCCGCGGCGCGTCGCAGGGGCAGGGCCTGGGCAACCAGTTCCTGTCCCACATCCGGGAGACCGACTCCATCTGCCAGGTCGTGCGGGTCTTCACCGACCCCGATGTCGGGCACGTGGACGGCGACGTGTCGCCGGAGCGCGACATCGGCACGATTGCGACCGAGCTGATGCTCGCAGACCTGCAGACGCTGGACAAGGCCGTACCGCGGCTGGCCAAGGAGGCCAGGTTCGGCAGGGACCGGGAGCGGACTGCCGCTGCCGAGGCCGCGGCGAAGGCCCAGCAGGTGCTCGACGGCGGCACCACCCTGTCCGCCGCCGCGGCCGGGGCCGGGGCCGGGATCGACGTGGCCGACCTGCGCGATCTGCACCTGCTGACGGCCAAGCCGTTCCTGTACGTGTTCAACGTCGACGAAGCGGGGCTCGGCGACAAGGTCCTGCGCGACCGGCTGGCCGGGCTGGTGGCGCCGGCCGAGCCGGTTTTCCTGGACGCCAAGACCGAGGCTGAGCTGGTCGAGCTGTCGCCCGAGGATGCGGCTGAACTGCTGGCCGAGCTGGGCCTGGGCGAGCCGGGGCTGGCACAGCTCGCCAGAGCCGGCTTTGCCGCGCTTGGCCTTTCCACCTTCCTGACCGCGGGACCGAAGGAGGCGCGAGCCTGGACGATCCCGGTCGGCGCGACGGCCCCGGAGGCCGCAGGCGTCATCCATACCGACTTCCAGCGCGGATTCATCAAGGCCGAGATCGTCTCCTTCGATGACCTGATGGCCGCCGGGTCGGTCGCGGCCGCGCGCGCGGCGGGCAGGGCCCGGATCGAGGGCAAGGACTACGTGATGCGTGACGGCGACGTGGTCGAATTCCGGTTCAACGTCTGACGGCTTTTCGGCTGCCCCCGGCCCGGCCTGCTCGGGGAGCCCGATCAGATCACATCTTGGCCTCTGCCCCGACTTAGTCGTTCCTAGTCGTTGACGGGACATTGACGGCTGCTCTAGCTTATGGCCTCACAGGCTTAACGCAGTTGTAACCGGCCTGACATTGTTAGCGCTCACATCGGCTGTGCTGCCGCCCCGCGGCGTCGGCGCCGCCACATGCTGGAGCAGCCGCTCCAGCATCGGCACACCGAAGGTGACAGGGCACAGGAGAAGGTCATCGGCACCGAGCACAAGACGTATCCGCAGGTGGCAGCCACCAGCGGATTGCGGCGGTCATGACTGATCACGGGATCGCGCGTGGGCGCAGCATTCTGCGCACGGGTCCCCGCTCCCTCAGTTACCTACGACGAGGGAGCCCCCGCCCTGTTCGCACGGACAACAACCCAGGGCATGTTGCCCGCCCGGCAGCCATGGGACACATCTCTGCCCCAAGGAAATGGAGGCCCGTGATGGGAAAAGTCGACCCCAAGATCGATGAGGCGATCCAAACGCTGGACATGAAGGACGGACCCAGCCGCCGGAAGCTGCTGACCGGCACCGGCCTGGTCAGTGCGACGGCCGCGGCGTCCGCGCTGCTCGCCGCGTGCAGCTCGTCCAGCAGCAGCGCAAGCACCGCGAAGAGCACCGCTGGTAACTTCCCGAAGACGCCAGCGTGGCAGTTCTGGTTCGTCAACCACGTCACCACCAACCCGTTCTTCGTCCCCACCCAGTACGGGTTCCAGGACGCGGCCGCGCTGCTCGGCATCCCCACGCCCAAATGGGGCGGCTCGACGACCTCGAGCGTCCCGCAGATGGTGAGCTACCTGAACACCGCGATCGCGGGAAAGGCCAACGGGATCGCGGTCGCGGTCATCGACGCGACGGCGTTCACGACGCCGGTGGCCAGCGCCATGAACGCCGGCATCCCCGTCGTCTCCTACAACGCTGACGGGACCGTCAACGCCAGCGGCGTCGCCACCACCGGCACCAACCGGCTGGCCTACTACGGCCAGGATCTCTACGCGTCGGGCGTAGCACTCGGCGACCGGATCGTGTCGCTGATGCCAAGCGGCGGGGACGCGGTCGGCTTCATCGCCACGCCGGGCACGGGCAACATCCAGCCGCGCCTCAACGGCGCCAAGTCGGCTATCGCGGCCTCCGGCAAGAAGATCACGCTCGCGGAGATCGCTACCGGGGCGGCGCTGCCGCAGGAGAACACGACCGAGGAAAGCTACATCCTCTCGCACAAGTCCTCGCTCAAGGGTGTCTTCGCCGTGGACGCGGGCTCGACCGAGGAAATCGGCCCGATCCTCGCGAAGAACGGCCTGGTCGGCAAGGTCGCGGCCGGCGGATTCGACCTCACCCCCGGGACGCTGTCGGCGATCCAGGCCGGTCAGCTGGACTTCACCATCGACCAGTCGCCGTACCAGCAGGGCTTCCTGCCGGTCATCGGCCTGTACCTCTTCAACCTGTCCGGCGGCCTGGTGGAACCTTCGGACACCGACACCGGCCTGACCTTCGTCACCAAGAGCACCGTTGCGCCTTACCTGAAGACAACGAGCAGGTTCGAGGGCTCGACCACCCAGCAGAAGGTACTCACGCGGTCCGGCGCGATCCAGTAAATCTACCCAGGTAGTGCCCTAATTGGTCCTTGTTCGCCGATGGCGGGACACTGAGTCTGTATGCAGGCCGGTGCCCGCCGTCGGCGCGCTGTGGACACGCAGATGACTGGAGGGTGACATGAGCGAGACTGCCGAACGCAGCCCCCAGGTCACCGGCGCCCCTGCGCCGCCGACCCAGGGGAACGCCGTGCTGCGCGTGCTGCGCCGGGGCGCGGCGCTGTTCTTCCGGCAGCGCGAGGCGACGGTCCTCCTGGTCGTGATCGCGCTGGTGGTCTACTTCAGCGTCGTCTCGAGCCAGTTCCTGACCAAGGCTGACCTCGTCAACATCTCGCAGATCGCGGCTCCCGTGGCCATCATCGCCATCGGCGAGGTGCTGCTGCTGATCTGCGGCGAGATGGATCTCTCGGTCGGGTTCATCTTCCTCTTCTCGCCGTTCCTCATGTACTACCTGATCACCTACTACAGCGTGCCGGTGATCCCGGCCATCCTGATCTGCCTGCTCTTCGGCGTCTTTGTCGGCTGGGCCAACGCGTTCATCACCGTCAAGCTGGGTGTGCCGTCGTTCATCACCACTCTCGGAACCGGCTTCATCCTGTGGGGACTCACGCTCACGACGTCGCATGCCTACCCGCAGATCATCCCGCCCAGCTCGGAGGGCATCGGGAAGTGGATCGGCAGCCTCTCGTGGTCCGAGCTCACCTGGGCGGTCGTGCTCGTCGTGATCTTCCAGATAGTGCTGAGCCGGACCCGGTGGGGCCTGCACACGGTCGCGGTGGGCGGCAACATACTCGGGGCCGCCGAGTCCGGCATCAAGGTAGCCAAGATCAAGTTCGGCAACTTCATGATCACTGGATTCCTCGGGGCGCTCGTCGGCCTCCAGGAAGCATTCCGCACTAACACGATCGACCCGAGTTCGGGCGGTTACCAGCCAATGTTCTACGCGATCGCCGCCGCGGTCATCGGCGGCACCGTGATGGCCGGCGGGTCCGGCACCATCGTCGGCGCGTTCCTGGGCGCTGTCGTCCTGGCGATCCTGCAGGGTGGCTTCACGCTGATCGGGATCAGCGCCAACCCGCTGTACATCATTTTCGGTGCCGCGATCCTGGTCGCCATGATCGCCAACGTCCAACTCACGCGGCTGCGAAGGGCTGGTAGGGCCTGATGACGATCACCCCGGCACCCAGCGGCCAGGAGCCCGGCGGCGACGCACTCCAGGTTGAGCACATCAGCAAGCGGTTCGGCGCAGTGACGGCACTGACCGACGTGAACCTGCACCTGGCTCGCGGCGAGGTTCTCGGTCTGCTTGGCGATAACGGCGCGGGCAAGTCCACCCTGCTGAAGATCCTCTGCGGTTTCCAGCAACCCGATTCAGGGCGAATCCTGCTGGAGGGCCAGGAGGTGACGCTCAAGTCCGTCGATCACGCCCGCTCGCTCGGGATCGACGCGGTCTACCAGGATCTCGCGCTGATCAACGAGCTCACCGTGTACCACAACATGTTCCTCAACCGGGAGCGCGTCCGCTGGCCGTTGCTGAGCAACCGCACGATGCGCAAGCTCGCCCGCGAGCACCTGGATGACATGGGAGTTCAGCTCAAATCGGTCGATGTCGAGGTGGCCAAGCTCTCCGGTGGTCAGCGCCAGGCCATCGCGGTCGCCCGATCGGTGTACTCCGACGCGAAAATCCTCCTGCTGGACGAGCCGCTGGCCGCGATGGGCGTGAAGGAGGGGGCGATCATCCTCGACCTGGTACAGGACCTCAAGCGCCGCGGAAACATATCGATCATCATCATCGCGCACAACTACGGTCAGGTGCTGGAAGTATGCGACCGGGTGAACCTGCTCCAGCAGGGCGAGGTCACCCTGGACAAGTACAGCAAGGACACCTCGGTCGAGGAACTGACCGACCTCGTCGTCGCCGAGTTCCGCAAGGCACTCGAGGAGCGCCACCGCGCCGACCGCGAGCAGCGCGACGCTCCCGGCTGATCTCCAGGCGGCGGCCGGGGCTTGCCAGGCTGCAGGCGCCGGCCGGCTCTGTCAGACCTGCACGTACTCGATGCCGGCGACCTGGCAGAAGACCCGCCAGTCGGCGGCGTGGTGGCCGAGGTTCATGACCTCGTGATGCGGGCCGCCTGCGGCCAGCCAGCCGTTGAGGCAGTCGCGCACGCCGCTGGCGGGCCGGAACTGGCCGTAGGGCATCTCCAGCGCGGGCAGTTCCTGGCTGTCCAGGTTCTCGCCCTCGGCGACAACCAGCCGGAACCGCTCTCCCTCCAGTGACACCAGGGCCGCGAGCGTCGCAGGGCCCGGCTGCAACTGGAACAGGAAGGTCGGCGGGTCGTCCAGCCTGCCGATGCCAAGCGGCCGCTTGATGAGCTTCACCGATCGGTCCGTGCGGGCGATCTTCCAGTTGCCCTCGCCCATGTGGCTCTGCAGGATCGAGTCGGACGGGAAGTCCATCGCGTACATCTCGGTGAAATGTGCGTCACCGATAAGCGTGTGCCCGGCGAAGACCAGGCAGGCGGTCAGCACGTCGCCCTCGGCCGCGTACCCGTATCCCTTGGCCATCAGGCTGGAGGCCGCGGCGAGCGGCAGGCGGCTGAACCGGCCGTCCTCGCCGATGGCATCGAAATGCGCGGTATACGCGCCGAAACCGCGCTCGATCAGGATCTGCTCGATCGCCACCTGCATGCGCGCGTGGTCCTGGCGTTCCGCCGCGGACAGGCGCGGGTCGATCTCGAAGGCCGCGTCCTCGAAGGCGATGACCTCGCCCGCCTGCGCGTCGGAGACGGCGAGCATGCCCCGGTACATGTCGCCGGGCGCCACCGCGAGGATCTCCGGGCCGAGCGAGCGGATCAGCGCGCTCTCGTCGACCCGGATGTCGCCCATGTCGTTCATCGCATAACCGAAGATCGCGGTCTTCAGCGACTTCCATGCGGTGACCGCCGATGCTGCGCGCGCCCACCGGCCCACGTTCGCGCGAAACGACTCGCTCTTCCAGTCATCAGTGAGCACATTGAACCGGCGGCCCGCGCGGACCATGGCGTTGGCCGTGTCCTGCGCGCCGTGCACGCCCTGGTTGTAGGTCATGTCGTCCATGTTCCAGGCCGGGGTCACATTCGGCTCGGGCTGGATGTTCGCCATCAGGATCGGCAGCCGGGACTCCGCGAGCAGCCGCGCCACCCGCATGGCCGGCCCGTAGGTGAGCATCACGACCATGATCCCGTCGAGGTCAGAGTTCTCGAACTCGCGCACCGCCCGCTCGGCGTCCTCCCGGTACCTGACCGGCTTGCTGGGGATGAACTCGCCCACGTCAGAAAGGTGCTGGGCAAGCTCGGCGGCATAGCGTTCCTGCCGCTGGGCAATTCCGGGGATCATGTCGTCGTAGAGGTCCTGCATGATCCCCAGGATCCCGATGCGCGGCGTGCGGTCTGACATCTTTACTCCTTAACGGGTGACCCGCGGCGACTGCGCACGCTGCGCCGCAGGCTCTTGTGCTGCTGTCTTGCCGATCCGCCCGTGCGCGGGTCCC
>OCTA010002238.1_pt1 | contig 17683 bp, 10 predicted proteins | sample 1538991 | NCBI WGS metagenome assembly OCTA01 (sample SAMEA3539302, study PRJEB22396) | soil metagenome | biome: tundra; feature: field; material: soil | place: USA | collected 2010-05 | depth 0.15 m | reverse complement strand
TTTTTTGACGAAGAGGAAATAAAACTACTTGATGAACTTGCGATGGATATCTCTTTCGCTATCGAGTTTGCCGAGAAAGAAACAGAACGTAAGCTTTCGGAAGGAGAACTCCGAAAACTATCCCATGCTGTTGAGCAAAGCCCTATTAGTATTACAATAACCGACCCGGAAGGAATTGTTGAATATGTGAATCCGAAATTCTCAGAAGTAACCGGTTATTATTTAAACGAAGTTAAAGGAAAGAATCTGGGAATATTAAACTCGGGATATCACACAAAAGAATTTTATGAAAAGCTGTGGGACACAATTCATTCCGGTAAAGACTGGAAAGGTGAATTCTACAATAAGAAAAAAAATGGTGAGCTTTTTTGGGAAAATGCTATTGTTTCACCAATCGTGAATGAAAACGGCGACATCACCCATTTTATTGGAATAGAAGAAGATATTACTGAAAAGAAAAAGATGATAGAGGAATTGATTATAACTAAAGAATTAGCCGAACAATCAAATAAATTGAAAGATGCTTTTATTGCCAATATGTCACACGAAATCAGGACTCCAATAAACGGGATCCTTGGCATGACAAGTTTAATCAGAGACACTTTCCATGATAATATTAAGGAAGAAGATGAGGAGATGTTTACAGGCATTGACTTTTCATGCCAGCGTATTATCAGAACAGTTGAAATGATATTGAACTATTCCCGTTTACAAATAGGGGAATTCCCCGTTTTTCGAAAGGAATTAGAGCTTTCCTCAATTTGTATAAATCTGGTCAATGAATATATCTTAGCAGCAAAAAACAAATCATTAGATCTTACATTTCAGAATGATTGCGGAGATACAACTATATTTGCCGATGAATATTCAATTATTATGGCAATTTCCAACTTAATTGATAACGCAATTAAATATACCGAAAAAGGATTTATAAATGTAATCCTTCATAAAGGAAACCATGATGAGATAATCCTTAATGTAAAAGACACCGGAATTGGAATTGATGAGGGGTATTTAGAAAAGATATTCGAGCCTTACCGTCAGGAACAAATGGGTTATGGAAGAACATATGAAGGAGTAGGTCTTGGTCTTTCTTTGGTTAAAAAGATTGTAGATTTGAATAACGCAAAAGTTTCTGTTATAAGTAAAAAAGGAGAGGGATCGACATTTACTATTAATTTCGGTAAGAAATAGAACCAGTTTGGGATTTAGTTCAGAAAGTGTTATCAAGATTCAGGTTGACATTTCCATCCACGATTACAACTATGTGGAAGGAATTGGAATTTGAATAGACACCTACCGGATGGATATTATTAATAGAACCGAAAATTAGGGGAGGCGAATTTAAATTACCCTGCTGTGGATTGAGGAATGATGAAATTTTTTCTTTTGCAGCGGTAATTTGTCCCCCCAACTCCCAATGAGTCTGATCAGCAATCATCTGACGAAATCCAGAGTGGAGGAGCCAATCAGCGGAATTAGCTAAAATATTTTTTGATTCGATGCTATAATCGAGATTCTTAATGTAGAGGCTATCGTTGGAAATTTCGTAATAAGGGGTTCCGGTAAGATAAATACTTCCCTGAATATCGCCAGAAACATCAAGTTTAAGAACAGTAGTTTCGCCAGAGCCATATATAAGGGCTTCTTCAATATTAACCCCAAACTTTGAGGAGACGTATTTATTACCAACCAGTTTTTGAGAAAGGATTTTAGAAGCTACATCAAATGGAAGATTTCCCTCCAACACAACATGAGAACCTGCCTGAGGTGAATTCAAATTAAATTCAGGTAAGGGAGTATTTTGTACAGAGGGTTTTTGACCGAATATAATCATCGGTTTTGCCACAACACCGATGCTGGTGGATACTGATTGTCCTGTTCCTGAAAATGGAGCGATACAAGGGGAGACAGGATTTAGCATAAGCCAGATTGCCGAATCCAGTTTTATAGGTTCCTGAAGCTTTGTCCAGCCGGTTTTACAAATATCACGGAAATTGGAAATCTGAGCGATCCGGGAATCGACAGAACTGACTATATTATTAAGATTTGCAGTGAGCGCCGCACTCAATAATGGAGTTACATCAAAATTTAATATTGTAACACCACAGAGATTTGGAAAACTTATAGAATTAACTTTGGAAGTAGTTTTAAAGTGTCCGTCTTTTTGTAGTTCGAATTTAGTGCTGAGACTAATGACTGCTTCTCTTTTAGCTTCATTAAGTCCACACGAGCCGATCTTTTGCCAACCTGAACTTCCCGGCTTACCATGAGAAGCAAAGGGATTTGGGACTAGCAAAGCACCAGCCACCCAATATTTAACATGAGCCTCGATGGTTAAGATATTCCCATTCATAGAAATTCTGAAGGGGTCCCTCCAGACATGAAACTTAGAGCCAATAGCGATGCCTAATTTGCGCTGACCTGTATCAGTCCATGCCGAATCAGATGCGATCTCAGCCGGAACATTCTTTTCGAGGAAATTTATTACCGGCTTTAGATTCATCGATACGGGGATATTGACAAGAGACAGTTCAATCGGGGAGGGTTCCTGAGGTTTACTTAGCTGTGGTTTTGGAATGTTTACAGAATTGCCACAACCAAATGTACCAAGGATAAAAATAAGGAGAACAGAAATTTTAACTAATGGTTGCAGCAACGCTTGAATTTTGATATCCATAACAAATAAATAATCAAAAAGGATTACTAAGGAAATTTAATTCTAATTAGGCTGGGGTACAAGACAGATGGGAGGGGTTAACCCCGTTAATTTTATTAAAGCCAATTATTAAAAGAAACGTTTAATGAATAAAATTGAGTGTTGTCCAAAGGAGAATCATAAGTTTCGACAGTAATTTGCACCAGCAGTGAAAATTGAATTATTAAGACACTACATTCCCAAATGACCGGGTTTGTAGTTAGGGCTGCCGGATTATCGCTTAAATTTTTTAATCAGATTATCTTTAAAGAGTGGTGGTGCAACTTAGTTATTTTCTTTCCTGTCTATCCAAATTAAAACTATAGCCAAAGCAACAACCAATAAGAGATAAATAAATCCATCAAAAGTATGTGATGTTATTATTCCATATATCCATAAAATCAACGATAAAGCAAATGTGATCCACATCATAATATTATATCTCCACTATATTTTTCCAACTTCTCATAATTAAATAACGAATGTATAAACTCTAAAAGACAGTTTTTTTAATATATTTATAATATCACCGAAACATTAATCACAATAATTATACTCAGGTTTCTAAAAGCTTAGTCGTAAAAATAGAAAAAAATTTTTCCATTTTTTGTGATCATCATTACACTAAATGCATAAATGTGACGCATATGGTGTGATTAGGAAACAAATATCCGATCACAAATAGGGTAACCTCGGTCATAAAACACTGCGACCCAGAGAATTACTATTGTTGTCTCAATTTAAGACAAATCTTGCAATTACATAATAATTATTAAAATTGCGATCATTTTAGCGAAATAAGGGACTAATACTTTGGCATGTTTTTAGAAAATTCTATTTTCAGAACGAGAGAAAGAAGCTGGAAGAATGACAACAAATAATGGATATTGTGAACCCATTAAAAAGAAATAGTGAGCGGTTATTTAATGAGCTGCTTAACAGTTTTTTTAATGAAGAGGAATCTTCAGAATTCAGAAGTTTAACCGAAGGAAACTCATTCAAGAGCATAAGTCCTTCCCTGAAAATCAAAGGAAAGGACAAAAGGCAAATTGAGACAAAGTTTCCGAATGGGAGCAAACTTGGTTTAGAGACAGACCGAATAATATTATACGCAAAGGAAAAGTTAGAAAGCAAGAAATTTGCTGAATTATTACTGAGCATTGGAAAGTACGCATTAGATGAAGGTGAGGGGGAACTTTCATTGGAAATATTCGAAAGGGTGATAAATGAATCAAAGGGAAGACCGGAAGCTGCTGAGTTCTTAGCAGAAGCAAATTTATTTATAGCTGACATATACAAGAAAAAAACCAAATGGGTATTGAGTTTCAGGCATTTAAGGAAGAGCAAGGAAATATATAAGAAAGCAGAGAATGTTAAAGGAGAGGCAAAGTGTTCTAATATGCTTGGGAGTATATACGGCGAATTAGGGAACTTCAAGAGAGCGAGGTCATGTTTTGAGGAGAGTCTTGAATTAATAAGCCGGACTGATGATCATGAATTGGGGGGAATGATAGAAATTAACCTTGGAATAATAAACGGGATATCCGGAGATTATCAAAAATCAAGATATTACTTTACGAAAGCATTAAAGCATTTTGAGAAAGGTGGAAATCAGAAGCGGTTAGCGGAGATATACAATAATCTTGGAATGCTTGATTATGATGCAGAGAAGTTAAAGCAGGGATTAAGAGAATTTGACAGAAGCATTGATGCGAGCATAGAGATAAATTTTCTGCCGTTACTGGGATTATCATTTTTAGGGAAAGCAATTACATACTTAAAATTAGAGAATCTACCCATGGCGGCGTTATTTTCAGACAAGGCACTAAAGGTATGCAATAAAGTAAATGACAGATTATCGGTTGCAGATATATATAAAGTAAAAGGAATAATAGAAAGAGAGCTTGGAAAGTATAAGAAATCGGAGAATTTATTAAAGACCAGTTTAATGATGAACATAGAATTAGGGAACAAGCTTAATGAGGCTGAGACATCGGTTGAGTTAGGTAGATTGTACGACAAGTTAAAGGACAAGAAACAAAGCGTAGAATGGTTTATGAAAGCGATAGCATATTACAAGGGGCAGGGTTCAAAGAGAAAGATAAGGGAGATAAAGTCACTTCTAACTTAGGAGAGGATTAAAAAGTATTTTTATTTAAGCTGAAGAATTGCCAGCTTCAGTCTGCTAACCATGTCTGACGAGTTAATATTGCGGAAGTACTCAAGAGAAGATTTGAAAACTTCGAGCCCCATGTTTTTCTGATTCATATCAACATATAATTTTCCCAACTCAAATAAAGTCTCGGCTTTATTTAAGGCATTTGAGAGATCCTGGTTTAATCTCAAACTAGTAAGAAAATAATTTTCCGAAAGCTTATAATTACTCAGGTTCCTTTCAATAATCCCCTGAATTTTATAAATATCTGCCATAGATAACCTGTCATTTAATTTAGAACAGATTTCCATAGCCATATTTGCAAATACCGAAGCAAGGGGATAATCTTTTAATTGTGTAAAAATAAAGGCTTTACTTAAATAGGAAATTCCAAGTTTAGAGAGAAATCCCAGTTCAATTGAAAGGGCTAAACTTTTATCAAACTCAGATAATGCAGAATTATAATCACCTTTCTGAGTAAATAACATACCAATGTTATGCCTCAGTTCGGCAATTCGATTAAGATCATGAGTTTGTTCAAATATTACCAAAGCGCGGCGAAAACAAGTAAATGCTTCATCAAAATTCCCCTGCATATTATTAAGAATACCTAAATTTATTTCCAGCATTCCGAACAATGCTTTGTCCTTAGCAGGATTGAGTAAAGAGAGACTCACCTCAAAATGAGACTTTGCCTTTTTAATATTCCCTCTTTCACCATAAATAGTGCCCAAGAAGTTTTCGCAGAATGCAATTCCCTTATTATCTTTCTGCAGCTTAAATGCATTCTTCGCTTTATTTACCAGGACGAGACTTTCCTTCCAATATGCCTGCCTTTCATAAATATCTGCAATAGCGAGATAACAGTTTATTTTAATATTGGATAATTTACTATTACCACTGGCAGTATTAACAAGGGAGTTAAAAATGCTAATAGCGGCATCATATTCACCGCTGTTTTTAATGGTTTCACCAAGAATTAATAAAAATTGGATTAGTTTGTTTTGGGAAAGTTTTTTTTCAGCATAAGTAATTAAAAGGTCTATTTGAGCACGTGATAATAACTTCTTTTTGTCACTTACGGATAATATCTTTTTGATTTCATTGATTTCATCTGTAGTGAAATACGGAACTAATATTTTTTCAATTTTCTGCAAAATAAACACAACTTTAAAAATTAATATTAAAAAAAACTTTAATGAACTGCCACCACTAATTCAAAGGATCATCTTTTGTCGACCATCCATATCTGGAGAAGTGATTTATCTGAGCACCAAGAACGATAAGCAAACCTTGATTAATATCGACATTTTCATAAGCAGATTTTATCGGAACAATATTACTGCCATCAAAATAAGAAAAGCCCAAATCAGAAACTTTATATTCTGAAATATTTATGCCGGAAAAAGTAAGATCCAGACTTAGACTTTGATCAAAATCTTTGTCTTTAGGTGTAACAGAAGTAAAATCTATCTCTGCAGTTTCGGTATTTACAGTAAAAGAAATAACCTTATTTCCATTAAAAGCTCCTTGGGGAATGGTTAAAGTGGCGGTAACCGATGCCTGCTGTCCATCATTTATGAAAGCCTGAGTCAGCTCAATCGAACCGCCATTATTTCCGTTAATTGATTTAGATACTGAATATATGTTTTCAACTGATAAGGATGGAGAATGACTAATTGTTATCCATTGACTTTTTGATTGTATTTGGGACGATTGGGGACCTATAATGGAATTTTCTTTTGCGCAGCCGGCAAGGATAAAAATTGCCAGGATAGGAATTAATAAATAATACTTCATAGTAACATCTTTTAATAAATTAAGTAGAAAATAAATTTAATTTCTTAACCTAAGAAATTCATCAGCTGCTAATAGTTTGACAATGTTTGTGCCACCACATTTATATCAAAAAACCATTTATTTTCAAAACAATAGCACTGCTTTAGGTATTTATTACTTAATTATCAGTAAAAAAGGGAGATTTGACTGCAGACATAACAATTGCTGAAAAGCATTTTTATTATTCCACATTAATTATTTGAGCAAATTAAAATCAAAGTCATAAGGAGAATTATTATACAAAAGTATCTGATTGAGCGGAATATACCAGGAGCAAGCAAATTATCCCCGCAAGAACTTCAATCTATTTAACAGATATAGCCCTGACTACGCTATTACACGTAATCAGGACTATTACTATAGAGGATTTATTTATCCAACTATAGGTCTGTACCCGTACCACCTGCCGGAAGACAAGGCCGATATAGAGTCAGCCCACATCCGGAAATACTTTAATCTGATGAAATAAACAATTCAATTCTTACTTAATAGGATAAATTCAATAAATAATTCAGAAATATTAACTTTTGAAAAATAAAGAGGGAAAAAGAGAAAAGAATCAGTAATATTACTATTAATTAGGGGTGAAAATAGTAATATTACATTGAGAGGGGGAGAAATCAGCGTTTCAGAGGATCGGGATCCATGCAAATTCTTTTAGATTCAGTATATAAAAAAGCAAATCGTATTAAAGCTAGGGTATTTTTTAATTCATATTTGCGCATTATATCTACCCGGTGAGTATCTATAGTTCTTCTACTTAAACTTAATTTTTCAGCGATTTCATTACTTGATAAACCTTCGCTGATATAATCCAGAATATTATTTTCAATTTCGGTAATATCTATAAAGGAAGTAAATTTAATTCCGACGGGTTGATTATCATATTTCTTAATTAATTCTTTTATCCTTTGATCATTATACTGAGGGCCGAAATAGTATCTTCCATTGTAAATTTCATTAATAGCCAAGAGAAGCTCTCCTTTAGCGATGTTTTTACCTACCAAACCAAGGCCCCCTACTTTTATAGCGAGATAAATATATGGCTCGCCTTTAAATATTGAAAGGAATAATACTTTGATACCGGGATGTTTAAGTTTTAATTCAGTTACTGCATCAGTGCCTGATAAACCGGGCATTGAGATATCAGTAATCACCATGTCAGGTTTAAGGAGATCATATTTTTCAATTAATTCATTGCCATTTTCAGCTTCCCCGATAACATATAATCCAGGTTGATTATCCAATAGTCCAATAATTCCGGATCTTAGGAGAGCGTGATCGTCACAGATCAAAATCCTTATATTACTCATTTTACCTCATAGGGAAGCTTAAAAAATAATGACACCTCTGCCCGGTAATAATGCGGGAGTTCGAAGCCCATATATTATTTCAGTGGAAGCATTTTCTTAGCCGATTGAAAGGGATTTGACCTTAATAAATTCATATTTTACCCATTGTATGTAAAAGATATATGTTGTTTTATCCCGGAATGAACAGGATATATATTAAATAATGTGATGTGCAACATAATAAAAATATTTATTGTGTGAAAATTATTGAGGAGATTTAGTTAGAAATCCGAAATATTATTTGAGGCCATAGAGATGGAATTATTTAAGCAGAATTAGTTTCTTAGCGGCATTATAATTACCTGTTTCTAATCTGTACAGATATATTCCGCTTGCAAGGTTACTTCCATTAAACTGAATTGAGTAATTACCTGCGGGTTTATATTCATCAACAATAGCTGCCACCTGACTTCCAATAGCATTGTAAACGGTGAGTTTGACATGTCCTTCTTTTGCAAGTGAATAGTTAATTGTTGTAGTGGGATTAAACGGATTGGGATAGTTCTGCTGTAAATTAAAGGAGAGCGTATTTAGCTGATCAGAAGCTACACTGGTAATTGAAGCATATTCTGCATCCACAACAGCGGCAGAAAAAGATAAGTTGTTCTGAGAATTGTTATAATATAATGGAAAAGAACTGTAGTATTTAACCCATGCACTATCCTGCCATATTAAACTTTCACCATGGATACAATTTCCATTATTGTCAAAAGTAAATGCGTATTTATAATTATTTACCCATGCACTGTTTGACCATGTTTCGTCAAGTTCTGTAAGAAGGTTGCTAGAATTATCATAAGTATCTATCCATTTATAATTATTTACCCATGCACTGTTTAACCATGATTCATCAAGTCCTGTAAGAAGGTTGCCGAAATTATCATAAGTATATGTGTCTTTATAATAATTTACCCAAACACTGTCTGACCATGTTTCATCAAGTCCTGTAAGACAGTTGCCGGAATTATCATAAGTACAGGTTTCCCTGTCCTCAATTACCCATGCATTATTTAACCATGTTTCATCAAGTTCTGTAAGCATATTGCCGGAATTATCGTAAGTAGATGTGTAATTAAAAGAATTTACCCATGCATTGTTTGACCATGTTTCTACAAGTTCTGTAAGCCAGTTGCCGGAATTATCATAGGTATTTGTGGATCTATTATAATTTACCCATGCATTGTCTGACCATGTTTCCTCAAGTTCAGTAAGCATATTACGGAAATTATTGTAAGTATATGTGTATCTATAAGAATTTACCCAGACATTATTAGACCATAATTCCCAAAGCCCGGTAAGAAAGTTACCGGAATTATCATAAGCAAATGTGAATCTCGATGAATTTACCCAGACATTATTAGACCAAATTTCTTCAAGTCCTGTGAGAATGTTCCCAGAATTATCATAGGTATAAGTGTGTTTAGAATAAATTATCCAGACATTGTTTGACCATGTTTCATTAAGTTCCGTAAGCATATTGCCAGAATTATCATAAGTATAAGTGTATTGAAGTGTATCATCACAGGTTACTTTAATTGGTCTGTAAATACCTGACCTTAATTTTTTATTATTTTTAATTTTCTTAAGCGACCGGCTTTGCTGAATACTCTGAATTTTTTTTCCGAGGGGTTGTTTACCCAAGAATTGAAGTTGGGGGCTATGTTTATGAGCCATAAGGAATGGAGCGATAATTTTCTCATTATGAGTTTGAGAACAAATGACTGTTGGTAAACAAATTAATAATGCGGGAAGAAGCAATAGATTTTTCATATTTAATACTCCAGATAAGGCTTTTTTACCAATAGTTAATATTAAATTTAGTAAAAATATATAAATGGTGAAAATTATTAGGGAAGATACTAATGAAAGAAATTCTAAAAAACAAGCCATTAGGATTAACTAACGGCTTGATAGTTTAGGTTAAAATAAGGGGTTCAGTAATTATTTTAGAAGAAGCATCTTTTTGGTTGAAACGAAAGTGTTTGATCTTAATATATAGAAATAAACACCGCTGGAAAGTCTGGATGCGTTGAAGTTTATTTCGTAATTACCTGCATTTATTTCTCCATTCAACAAAGTTATTAATTCACGACCAGTGATATCGTAAATCTTTAATGTAACCATTGATCTTTCAGGAATGGAATACCTGATTGAGGTTGAAGGGTTAAAGGGGTTTGGGTAATTCTGACTTAGTTGAAAGTTATAAACTGCGGGAAGTACACCAGCAACGGAAGTTGTACTATATTGCTGAAGACTATAAACTTTTGCTTGTAACCCTGCAAGGTTAAAAGTAAACGAGTTTAAACCAGAGACAGATACACGCATGGACGTATCATTAATAAGATCGTTAAGGTAAACTGTACTATCGTGGATGTTACCGGCAAAGTTTATAGTGATTGATGCAGAACTACTGCTGAAGTTGGCAATTGTTAAAAGTGAGGATGTATCCGTTTGAGTTAAGTAACTATCGATCATATTAGAACCAGTGTTATTTAATATGGTAACTAACGCATCATTTCTAATGTAGTTTTTCCTTAGGACAAGAAGTTTTTTGAAATAGGGAAGAAAATTGTTGGGGTCGGACCAATTTATATTGTTAAACTCGGTTAACTCCCCTACTTCCCCACCCCCGTAAATAAGGGGTATGCCGTTAATTGTGAAGACTACAGTATGGGCTAATTTTGACTGCTTAAGCCCGAATTCGTCAGTGGCTCTAAGGAAATCATGATTTTCAATAAATCTCATCGGATACGCATTGATGGGATATGTTTTAGTTATAACAGGATTTAGAGACGATATATTAGAGGTGCCGGCAAGTATGGTATTAAACGCACCGACGCCGAATCCGCGAAGTTCCCAGTCGTATGCGGCATCAAACTTATTATTAAAGATATCGAGGGTGTGACCTTCCTGTTGGTTGTCAGCGGGGGATTCGGCAAGAAGGAATGCTTCAGGTTTCAAGTTTTTTAACCTTGCCCGCATTACCTTCCAGAAATTACTGTTACGTTCTTCGATGCCCCAGGCGACATCGCAACGGTAACCGTCGATATCAAATTCCCTTATCCAATATTCAGCCACATTATAAAGATAGTTCTCCAACTCTACATTGTTCACATTCAGGTTGGGCAGATCGAGCCAATTGTAGTAATAATTATAAGAGGAGATGCCGGGAGTTCCCGACCATAAGTAATAATCGGAAAAGGGAGAAGATGCCTGCAACGCAAGGACATTCTGAAAGAAAGGATGGGCACTCCAGGTATGATTTATTACAAGGTCGAGAAGGATTTTTATTCCTTTCTGATGGGCTTTTTGAACGATTTGTTTTAAGTCATCTGATGTTCCAAGCGCTGGATTTATTGCATAATAATTTTTTACTGCATATCCATTAGAGTTGCCATCAAAAATTGGGGTCATCCAAATGGCATTTATTCCCAAGTCAGCCAGGTAATCAATTTTTTCAAGGACACCTTTAAGTCCAAACTGAGTCTGTCCATAAGAAGGGGTATATACTTCATACAGGCGCATATGATCGACCCAGCCGGGATGTTCGCTTAATCCTTCAATATGAATCGAATCCGGCAGGGATTTTATTATATTGCCGGCGACATTATATCTTCCACGGCTATCAGTTACCTTGACTTTAAAAATATACTCTCCTATACCTCCCGGAATATTTACCGAAATGTTCTGTGAAGTAACATCGCCAAGAGAAAGCTGAGCCGGGTTGCCAGGATCCTGGTACCAGAAATAAGATTTTATTGAATATCCGCCGGGAGAGGTAGCATTTGCAGTAAGAGAAGCAGTCCTGTTGTTTACGGAATATGACAAAGTAATAACGGGCTGGTTATCGGGCACGTAAACAAGAACCTGCGATTTTGAATTAGTGCCAAGGGCTGAACTGACAGTAACATTGACATAATTTGAATCTTCTTTGAGATTGATGGGATAAGCAAAATTACCCAAAGAATCGGGCATTGTGTTATAATTTGTTCCGTTAAGATTTATTACCACACCTGTAATCTGTTTGGTTAATATTTTGCCATAGATTAAAATGTTTGGTTTTTTATAAATCATATCTTCAGTTAACAGGGTAAAATTAGGATCTGTCACTACGTTGATCTTAGTTGTTTTAGTGCTAAAAGAGGATCCAATAGTTATTCCGGCGAGAATTGTATTTGAGCCTATGTTTACCTGGCTTGCTGATAGAGTATAGTCTAATATTTTTTTTGTGGAATCATAATTACCGGCTGGATAGCTGACATTGTTACTATTTATTTTCAGAGTAACAACAGGAGTAACCGAGTTCGGGTTGTTGAAGGCAAGGATTGCTTTAACATGGGGAAGAGTAGTCTGAGTTACAGCATTAGTATCAATCGGCAATAAGTAAGTGACCATGGGATCTGAGACTACAATCTGTGAATTCTGATATTGAGGATCCACAATCACGGGATTATCGGGATCCGGGTAATAATTTCCATCGACAACAAATTTATACTGATAAGTACCGGGGGAAAGATTTACTGTTATATAATAGAGACTATCTACATTATTTAAGTTCATCAGGTAATTGGGGTCAGTTATCACCCAATTTTCGAATGAACCGGCAATTCTTACGGTACTGAAGCCTGTCCCCTGAGGTTTATAATGAAATGTGACTGATACAGTTTGAGAAATAATTTGAATGGAAAAAAGCAGGGATAGTAAGCAAGCCTTCATGTGATCAATTATTAAAATAATTTTATTAAATTTACACAAATAAATTACACAGAATAAACTTACAAATAATATTGAAAATTAAGATGGACAAATTATTTACCATAATGCTATGCGTTTATCTTTTTATTTCTCCCTTTTCACAGGCTCAAGACAAAAATAATATACCCCGAGTGCCAGAGTGGGCAAAAGATGCCGTGTGGTACCAGATATTTCCGGAAAGGTTTGCCAATGGAGACAGAACAAATGACCCGACACCACACGATATGGAAGGGGCATGGCCCTATATAACACCGAAAGGGTGGCATACAACCCCCTGGACATCTGACTGGTATAAACTTCAGCCGTGGGAAAAGTCGGACGGACATGATTTTTACTGGAATGCAGGGACAAGGAGATACGGGGGGGACATACAGGGAATAATAGATCATCTTAACTATCTTCAAAAACTTGGCATAACAGCTATTTACTTAACTCCAATATTTGAATCACCTTCATCTCATAAATATGATACGAGAATGTATCATCATATTGATAATAATTTCGGACCAAATCCAAAAGAAGATGAAAAGATATGGGCGAGTGAAAATCCTGCCGATCCAAAGACATGGAAGTGGACAACTGCAGATAAGTTATTTTTAAAACTGATCCAAGAAGTCCATAAGCGTGGGATGAAAATAATATTAGACGGAGTATTCAATCATGTAGGAACTTCTTTCTGGGCATTCCAGGATGTTGTAAAGAATCAGCAGAAATCAGCCTATAAGGATTGGTTCAAAATAAAAGCATGGGATAATCCCAACACGCCGGAAAATGAATTTGAATACGAAGGTTGGGCCGGGGTAAAAGATTTACCGGAAATAAGAAAGGATGCACAAACAGGACTTGAGAAAGGATTTGCAAATCATATCCATTCAATTATTAAAAGGTGGATGGACCCGAACGGTGACGGAAATCCTTCAGATGGAATTGACGGATGGAGACTTGATGTAGCTGAAAAAATAGATCTATTATTCTGGAAACAATTCAGGAAATGGGTTAAAGAGATTAATCCTGAGGCATATATTACAGGAGAAATTCTTTGGGATGACTGGCAGGTAAACCGGATGTTCAATGCCGCACAATGGCTACAGGGAGATGCATTTGACGGTGTAATGAATTACCGATTTGCCCAAGCGATAAAGAAATTTATTACCGATATTAAATATCAGATTTCGCCAGGAGCTTTTGCTGACAGTATTGAAGTGATAAAGAGTGAATATTTTAAGGATAATTTTTATGCGGTACAAAATCTTTTTGACAGTCATGATATTGACAGAATCAGTTCTCAAATTGTGAATCCTGACAAATGGTATGACCATGAAGCAAATCCCGCACAGTATAAAGATTACAAAGTAAGGAAGCCGGATAAAACAGAATTACTTAGGCAAAGGCTGGCTGCAGGAATTCAGATGACTATGCCAGGCGCACCGATGATTTATTACGGAGATGAGGCAGGCATGTGGGGAGGGGATGACCCTGACTGCCGCAAGCCGATGGTGTGGAGCGGGGTAAAATATGAAACTGAAACTACCGATCCGTTAGGAAGGGAGCGTAAACCTGACCCGGTTTTTTTTAATACAGATCTTTTCAACTGGTATAAAAAGCTAATTGATATCAGGAGAGATAATAAAGTATTATCTGAGGGAGATTTGAATTTCTTTTACATAAATAATGGAAGCAAGTTACTGGGTTACAGAAGAACGCTGGAGAGCAAAACAGTTTTTGTAATATTGAATAATGATAATGCAAATAAATCCATTGAGATGAAATTAGATACTCCGGATAATAAAGGAAATATTTTGACAAATTTAATTGACGGCAAGAGGGTTACAGGTAAGGATAATAATTATAAAATTGATCTTCAGCCATACCAGATAATGATATTAAGATGAAAAAGAACCAGAAGAAACAAAACAAAGAGAAAGTAACTTCACCTACGAGGAAAATATTCTACCTCGTGTTGATTTTAATCCCCATTATATTCTTTGTACTATTAGAAATAGGGTTAAGGTTTTTTGAATACGGCTATGATTATACTCAATGGGTGAGTCCAACCAAAGGGAAATATGTTTTAAATCCTGATATAGCACATAAATATTTTCATAATATTGATAATGTACCTTATTCGAACCAGGACATATTTGATGAAATAAAGAAACCTAATGCGTTCAGGGTTTTTGTGCTGGGAGAAAGTGCAGGTGCAGGATATCCCTTTATACCTTTAGGAGCATTTTCAAGGTATTTGGAGCAAAGATTAAATCTTGAATACCCAAACTCCAAAATAGAGGTTATTAATTGCAGTATAACTGCAATCAACACATATACAATGCGAGACCTGTTCCCCGGCATACTTGAGATGAAACCCGATCTTGTGCTTATTTATGCCGGTCATAATGAATATTACGGTGCATTAGGTGTAGGTTCAATGGAATCATTGGGGACATCCAGAAGCATAGTCAATATGGTAATTTATCTTGAACAGTTTAAAACATTTCAACTAATCAGAAATTTATTAAGAAGCGCTGCTGGGCTTTTAGGAGGAAAAAGGGAAGCACCGACGGGAACGCTTATGTCACGTATGGCTCAGAATCAATATATAGGGCTTGATTCCGATATATATAATAGCGGGATAGAGCAGTTCAAGGGAAATATGCATGATATTTTAGAGATGGCAAGAAAACAAAATGTACCCGTAATTTTAGGAACGCTTGCCTGCAACCTGAAGGACCAATATCCATTTGTATCGATCAAGGAGAAGGGATTTCCGCAAGCCGATAAAGTATATATTCAAGCTAAAGAATCGCTTGCAAAAAATGACTCGAAAAGAGCTGATTCGTTATTCAGGTTTGCAAAAGATCTTGATGCACTAAGGTTCAGAGCACCATCGGAAATTAATAGTATTGTTATTAATCTAGGCAAAGAATTTAATTTTAATGTTGTAAACATTGATTCCGCATTTGATGCAGTAAGTCCAGATCATATTACAGGGGAAAACATTATGACAGATCATCTTCACCCCACACTGCATGGTTACCAGTTAATAGGAGATCTTTTTTATAAAAGAATGGAGGAAGCAAAACTTCTTCCAAAGACCCAACCAAAAAACCTGAATGATAGAGAGCAGGACAGCATAACCGTAGCAAATTTTCCTTATACAAGACTTGATTCAATAATAGGTGAGTACAGAATAACGATATTAAAAAATGACTGGCCTTATGTGGAGAAAGAAAATAAAATTCCAGAGGACAAATTATTTCATCTAAAAGATTTTATAGATTCGATTGCGTACGATTTAACATTAGACAGAACGACCTGGGAAGCTGCTCATAGCAAAGCCGCCAACTGGTATGCCGCAAGGAATGATCTCAACTCATTTGCCGGAATTATGAATGTACTGATAAGCCAATACCCTATTGTAATTGAATATTATGATTATGCTTCAAATTTGCTGCTAGTAAAAAAGGATTATGACAGGGCATATTACTTTCTGAACAAAAGAAATGGAATTGAGCCAACCGCATACTCGACCAAATGGATAGGCATAATAAACCTATATAAAAACCATTTAGATCCTGCAGAGGATTTTTTAAAACAGAGCCTGAGTTTAGATAAAAACGATTCACAGGTATGGTATAATTTAGCGGGAGTTTATGTAAATAAGAATAATTATATCAAGGCTCTTGAAATGGTTAACAAAGCTATTTCGCTGCAATCAAATTATCCAGAAGCACTTGCTTTACAGAGGCAGTTACATCAGACAATTAAATAGAAAACCCAACCCCGATATTCTCAGGATTGGGTTTTGAGATCAGAATACCAACCCGAAAATTACTTCAACAGTAACATCTTTTTTGTAGAAATGAAGCTACCTGCATTAATATTATAGAAATAAACACCACTGCTCAATCTTGAACCATCAAAGGTGTAAGAATATGAGCCAGTTTTTAATTCTGTGTTAACGAGAGTAGCAACTTCCTGTCCGAGAATGTTAAATATCTTCAATGATACTAAACCGGGATTTTGAATCGTGAATTTAATAATAGTTGAAGGGTTAAACGGATTCGGATAGTTTTGAGATAAACTATAAGTAACCGGGTTGAGATTTTCAGTTTTAACACCAGTTAAAGAAGTATAAGGATCAGTTTCCTGATCTGTTTTTTTATCAGTGTTAGTCCATATGTCATTATGGAATGTCCATGGATTTTTGGGGAAGTGATTAGCCACATCCTGACCAACATATCTTACTCTGTATGCGAAATCAATACCTAAACCAGCAGGTTCAGAAGTCCAGCTTAAATCAGGGTTCTGCCACTCATAATTATATTCGAAGGCATTAAAAGAAGGTTCTGCAACAGTAAATGTACAGGAATAGATATTACTTGTGCCAACCCGGTGTAATGGAACATTTTTAATATGACCACCGGAAGGTCTGTACCAATGCTGAGTAGCGGCAAAAGCAGGTTCTCCAGAAGACCAGTAAACAGTGTCATTTGCAGGATTGAACGGAACTGCCTGTTTGTTAGGATCCAAAGCAGGAGTCATATCCAAATTAAAAGTTACCTGGAGATGAGTTCCATTAGGAATTATCCAATCAGGATGAATTCCATCGTAATAATCTGTAGTATCTTTGGCACTACCGGTGAATAATTCTTCTCTATTATTACCACCCCAATGCACAGGTCTTTCATAACCATCATTCCATACTGAATCTATACCCGTGGTGTGTTTTTTAACTACATACTTATAGGGTTCAAGGGTACCTATGGGTTCATTAGTAAAAGAATGAATAAGGTTATAAGCGCTATCATTAGCAGCATTTTGATTTAAAAAGTCAGTAGTAGTCGTCCAGCTATTAAATGAACCGCTTAACAGAACGCTATCTTT
>OCTA010002237.1_pt1 | contig 17684 bp, 12 predicted proteins | sample 1538991 | NCBI WGS metagenome assembly OCTA01 (sample SAMEA3539302, study PRJEB22396) | soil metagenome | biome: tundra; feature: field; material: soil | place: USA | collected 2010-05 | depth 0.15 m | reverse complement strand
TGTCCCAGATGACATCAATCTCCGCGTTGTTGGCGATGGATTTGAGCGTGATGTGTGGCACGCGCTCATAGACGAAACCAAGCCGGATGTTGCCATGCGTGGGCTGCGAACTCGGCACGGTGCGCGTAACTTCACCTTCTTTGATTTGGCCGTCGCGGGAATCGGCGAGCAAATAAAAGGGGTAGCGTGCGCCCATGATGCGGGCGCGGGCAAGTGCCAGCGCGACGCGCGACGTATCAATCGTGATCCAACGGCGTCCCCATTGCTCGGCAACGGTGGCGGTTGTGCCAGAACCACAAGTCGGGTCAAGCACAAGGTCGCCGGGGTCGGTCGCCATAAGAAGACAACGCTCTGCTACCTTGAGTCCCGTCTGAACTACATAAACCTTTGCACCACCGTATTGACTTTGACCAACCGTATCAGTCCAGATGTTTGTGAGTGGCAACGCGGAAAAATCATCTAAATAGCGAACGTAACCAACACCCTTTGCACCCGATGCGTAAATACGATTTGCAGCATTCAAACGCGCAATACCTTTTTCAGTCGTTGACCAACCGCGTATTCCAGATGGAAAATATTTTCTGCCTCCGACTTCAACTGGAAAGTGCATCGCGGAGCCATCTCCTCCTTCTCTGCCTTGACGTTGCGATGACAAATCGCCAATAGCTACCAATCGGACATTAGCAGGCACCGGCTCATCACCGCTTTTTTCGGCAGCAGTAAGCGGACGCCAATCGAACGGGCCATTTTCTGCAAATCTATAACCTGTGGTTCCTTCACCACCCAACTCTTTCAATTTCAGCAAAGGACGATACTTCGTTGCCTCGCGATGCTTCGCATACCACAAGCAGTAATCAGAAACGCCGGGGATGAAATCTGCTGTCTGGCCAACCGTTTTGGAAAAAACGAGTTCGCTTATCAAATTTTCCTCACCAAAAACCTCGTCCATCAGTGCCCTGACACGATGGACATTTTCGTCGCCGATTTGCACGAAGATTGAACCGGAATCCGTAAGCAAATCGCGGGCAACGGTGAGACGGTCGCGGAGATAGGTCAGGTAGCTATGGATGCCGTCGCGCCAAGTGTCACGGAACGCTTTTACCTGCTCCGGTTCGCGCGTGATATGGTCGGTCTTGCCGTCCGTCACTGTTCGGCTGGTGGTTGACCACTGGAAATTTGAATTGAATTTGATGCCGTAGGGCGGGTCAAAATAAATGCACTGCACCTTGCCGCGCAACCCTTCGCGCTCGGCAAGACTCGCCATGACCTGCAAGCTGTCGCCAAGAATCATCCGGTTCGACCAGTTCCGGTCGTGCTGGTAAAACTCGGTCTTGTCCGCGCCCTTGGGCATTCCGTTAAAGTCAGCGAACAAATCGGCGGTGAGTTGTCCGGCGGCGTGCTGCGTCTCCTTGGACTGGCGGAGCAAATCATCAATGAGCGCCTTGGGATGGACTTTTTCCTGAATGTAAAGCGGCGGCGCATGGACAACGAGGTCGCTCCAATCTTTTTCATCCTTGCCGCGCCAGACGAGTTGCGGGTCAAGGTCGCGGTTGCGGCGTTCGTAGGCGATTCGCACCGCGCTCTGGTCGGCCTTCTGCACCACGGATTGAAATTCCGCCGTGGGGATGTTCCGGCGCTTGGCCTCGTCGTGCTTGATGGCCTCAACGGATTTTGGGGTGGAAGATTTTTTTGCCATGATTATTTCGCCGGGCTGACGGCTGCGAGCATCTTGTTAAATTCACTTTCGACCTTGGCCGCAAAGTCGGTTTCAATCTGATAAACCTCGGTGAACTCGGCGAACGCCCACCGGCCATATTGCCCGGTGTGGTTCACGCCGGGAATCCAGTAGGTGTCCATCGTGGATTTTTTCTCCTTCGCGTCCTCGCGCCGGTAGCCTTTGATCTCGACAACCAAGTGCAACAAATCGGGTGTGCCGTCGGCGTGCGGCGGGTGGCCGTCGTCCACCAGGACGATGAAGTCGGGGCGGTAAATTCGCATTTCCGATCCGAAACGGTAAGGCACTTCAAAACCGAGATTGTGATTCTTCACATACGCCCGAACTTTGGGATGATGCTCGGCGACGCGGCAAAATTCGCCTTCCCAATCGCTGTCGAGAATGACCCAATTCAAATGACACTTTGGCGGCGGGCCGATGGTTTCCCAGCGGTCAAGTTTGGACGTGTTGAAACTGACGTGCCGCGTCGAGCCGGTCGGATTATACGGGTCAAGCACGGCGACAATCGGACGCTGGCCGACAAACTGGCGGACGATGCCAGCGGTGATTTTTTCGCACGCGAGATCGGCAAGCATCTTGTATTTCAACTGCGCGGGATAGGTGCTGCCTTTGCAGACAAGATATTTTTCCAGCCATTCGCGGGTGATGCGTTTCAACTGGCCGAACAAATGGAGCTTGGGGTCTTGGCCGGGGTCGCGCCATTTGGTCAGGACAAGATGCGAGGTCAATTCATAAACTACCTGCGTCATGCGGACGTTGCTGGTGTGAACAAGATTCAAGTCGGCCTTTTCGCCGATGATGCCGGAGTTTTGCGTTTCGGTCGCGCCGACAAGGTCGGGCGTGAGTTCCATCACGGATTCCTCGTTGAATTGCGCCTTTAACTGTTCCTCCGGCAGTTCAACGCGGTAGCCGACGACACGCGGGAATTTGATTTCGAGCGCGTCGCGTTCGGGGCGCACGGCTTTGACGTGGATGGTTTCGCGCGGCGGCTGCGGCGGCGCGATGACGGGCTTGGCCGTGAAGTCGAACGGGATGCCAAGCACGTCGGCATATTCGACATTGAATTTTCCATCTTCATTCAGGTCGTAAGACTGGCGGCGCAAGGCGCGGCCAATGACCTGCTCGCACAAAAGCTGCGTGCCGAAAGCGCGGACGCCAAGAACGTGCGTCACGGTGTTGGCATCCCAGCCCTCCGTGAGCATCGAGACGGAAACGACGCAACGGATTGAACCGCCAAGCTGCCCGAATTTGCCGACGGTATTCATCACCTCGCGCAAGAGGGTCACGTCGTCAAGTTCCTTGCCCTTTTGCAGTTCGTTGGCGAGCTTGCCGCCGCGCTCCATCACTTCGCGCCGGAAGCGTTCAATTTCGTCGCCGGCCATGCTGCGGAAATTATCATCCAACGCCTCGCCGGATTCGAGTTGTTCGCTGTCAATCAAGAGCGTGTTGGGGCGGGCGAGAGGGCGATTGTGTTCATCAAAATTTCGGAACAAGGCGAGACGGCCATTTTCCAGGCTCGTCGTGCCGTCGTCGTTCTGCCGTTGAAACCCGGAAATGAAATCATAAACCAGTTTTGAAATGGCGGTGTTCTGGCAAACCACGATGAAACAGGGCGGGACACGGATGCCGGATTTTTGCCAAAGCTCGAAAGTTTTTGCGTAGTGGCCGTAAAGGGCTTCCAACGCGGTTTGAAGCTGCGGCGGCAGGCTCAACGGATCAAGCGTGTTGCCCTGGCCGCGTCCTTTTTTCGGCATTTTCTTTCCGATGTGCTCCCACAGATTGCGGAACATCGGCATTTCCTCGCCGGGAATGTTGTCGGCGACTGGAACGCGCGGCAACTTGACGATGCCACACTCAATCGCATCCATGAGCGAAAAGTCGCTCATGGTCCACGGAAACAACGTGCCTTCAACGTAGCCGGAACCACTCAAGAAAAACGGCGTGGCGGAAAGGTCAATCACGCGGGCGACGCCAAGTTTGCGGTTCACGGCTTCAAGCCCGGAAATCCACATCCGCGCCGCCTCGGTGTTTTTCTCGGCTTCCTTTTTTTCGTCGCCTTTCAAATCTTCCAATTCTTCCTCGGCACCGGGCTTTTCGCGGTAGCAATGGTGCGCCTCGTCGTTAAGCACCATGATGTTTTTCAAGCCCATCAAATCAGGCATCACGCGCTGAAGCATCTGCCCTTCGGTTTCCAGCGTGTTCAATTCCTCGCCGCGCCCTTGCAGGAGCGAGCGCCCGCCTTTGGACAGGTCAATGCGTTCGCGCAGTTTGAAGGCGTGAAAATTCGTGATGAGAATTTTAGCGCGAAAAACATCGTCCAGCATATCGGGGGGGACAAGTTCACGGCTGGCGTAATAACTGTCGGGGTCATTGGGCTGGAGAACGCGCAAGCGTTCCTTGATGGTCAGGCCGGGGGCGACGATGAGAAAACCGCGCGTGAATTTCTGGCTCTGCGGGCGACGCACCGCGTTGATGGTCTGCCACGCGATGAGCATTGCCATGACGGTCGTTTTGCCCGCGCCGGTCGCCAGCTTTAACGCGAGCCGCATCAGTTCGGGGTTGGCGTCGTTGTTGGAATTGTTCAGGTGGTCGAGGATGATCTGGCCGGACTTGCCGGCGTGCGGCGCAACTTCGGTCAGCCAGATGGCGGTTTCGACCGCCTCGACCTGACAGAAAAACGGGCGGATGCCGGCGAATTTATGGCTGCGCCAATGCGACAACAGCCGGGCGGTTTCCGGCGTCACCTGCCAACTGTTCGGATTCGACATGCTGCGCCATTGATCCACCTGCTGCCGCAACTGATTGATGATGGATGTGGGGTCATACTGCTGCTCCTTGGTGGAAAGCCCCTTGCCCTCGTCGAAAATGATCTGCTCCTGCTCGGGTGCCGGGGCTTTGCGCTTGCGCGGTTTTGGAATCGGCGTGATGAACTCGGCGCGGCGGCGGTGCTCAAGGATTTGCTGCGTCGGCTGGCCGTGGGCGTCCAATTCCCAATGCCGCGTCGGGCATTCATACGGGGAATTGAGAATCGGCTTTTCAAAAAAGGCGTCAGACATTTTCAATTCCTGTTTTTATTGCCGATGAGTAAGCGCATTTGAAGCATGAAGTTTTATGTGATTGCCGCGTAGATTCAAGCAACTTCACTCCAAATGGTTCAACTCTCTCGACAGGAATTGGGGGACCGGGCCGGGTTGGGGTGGTGCCAGGGTGTGTTTCACATCGCTCGCCAGGTTTTTCAGTTGCCCTGGCTTTCGCACGGCCTAATCTGTAAACCATTGCGAATGCCAATTCCCGTCATTGATCTGTTCGCCGGACCCGGCGGTCTCGGCGAAGGCTTTTCCGCGTTGCGGAGTGGCCAGCGTAATGTGTTCAAGGTTGGCGTGTCCATCGAAAAGGAAGCCTTCGCCCATCAGACGCTGGAACTACGTTCGTTCTTCCGCCAGTTTTCGCACCGCAAAGCCCCGCCGGAATATTATCAATATCTGGCCGGCGAAATCTCCCGCACCGATTTGTTCGCCGCCCATCCGACCGAGGCCAAACATGCTCGGTCCGAAGCTTGGCACGCCACGCTGGGCGTGACCGATCCAAGGGAGATTGATGCCCGCATCACCGCCGCGCTGGACGGGCGTCCGGACTGGCTGCTAATTGGCGGGCCGCCCTGTCAGGCGTATTCCCTCGTTGGCCGTTCCAAGATGATCGGGGAAAAGGGACGGGCCGAATATGAATCGGATAAACGCCATTTTTTGTATCGCGAATACTTACGTATCATCGCCGACCATCGTCCTCGCGTGTTTGTCATGGAGAACGTCAAGGGTTTGCTTTCTGCGACGATCAATAACGAATCCACCCTGACGCGTATCCTCAGCGACCTCCAGCATCCGGTAGGTGCCATTCATGGTCCACGGCATCCCGCTGCCCAGTTGGGTTACCGTCTGGTTTCACTGGCCGTTCCGCCCTCGGAACTTTTTGGTGAATACGAACCGGGTGATTTTCTGGTTCATGCCGAAAAATATGGGGTCCCCCAGGCCCGCCACCGTTTGATCATCGTCGGCATCGCCGAACCAGTGACCGATTGTCCTAACCTGCTTATCCGCCAGACAGCGGTATCCGTGGCCGAGGCCATCACCGACCTTCCGCGCCTGCGTAGCGGCCTTTCCAAGGAACCCGATTCCGCCACCCGCTGGGCCGATGCGATTCGCTCCATCCAATCCGCCGCATGGCTGCAATCATCGCAGGTGGACGAGGCAGTTCGCACCGAAATTCGTGGCCAGCTTTCGGTATTGGATGATGGCTTGGAAAGAGGCTCGGAATGGATGCGTCCTTCGCGCCGTTCTCTGCAACTCAATCAAGAATGGATCTCCGATCTCCGGCTGACGGGGGTTTGCAATCATGTCACCCGGGGTCACATCCGCGCGGACTTGCACCGGTATTTTTTTGCCGCTGCCTTCACGCGCATCCATGGTCGGTCGCCCCTGTTGGAGGATTTTCCAAGGGCGCTTCTGCCGAAACACAAAAACGTGGCCGCGGCCCTAAAGGAAACCAAGTTCAACGACCGTTTCCGTGTGCAGGTCGCCGACCGGCCTGCCACCACCATCACCTCGCACATTTCCAAGGATGGGCATTACTTCATCCACCCAGACCCGACCCAGTGCCGCAGTTTGACTGTGCGCGAGGCGGCGCGGTTGCAGACGTTTCCCGACAATTATTTTTTTGAGGGACCGCGCACCGCGCAATACCACCAGGTCGGCAATGCCGTCCCGCCGCTGCTCGCCCACCAGATTGCAAAAATTGTGGCCGGGTTATTTTAATGAATTTCTTCCTGGCGTGATGCACCCAGCTTGGTAGCCTGGACGACATGAATAGCATGAATTATATTCCCAAGTCCGCAAAAGATGCCGGCGCGCAGATCCGTCATGCGCTGGCCTGTCCGCTGGATCAACTGCCGGAATCCAGTTTCGTCCGGGCATGGTCATCCATTGCCTATTTATTTCCCGGCCTGCATCCTGATGGCTTCGAAGATGCCGAAAGTGGTTGGCCGCGTGTGCTGCGGCGATTTGCCACCGAAGCATGGCGGCGCGCGGAAGCTGGCGAACTCGATGAGGCGGAACTTTATCCCGCCGATGCTCAATGGTCCGGCCTATACGACCAGATAAAAAACCCCACACCCGAAGAAACCACCCGTCGGTGCACGTTGATTTGTCCCTGATTTTGGGAATGCTGGCACGGGTGGGGAAAAATCGCGGTTGTATATCCGGTCTCCGGTTGTTAATTTTGTGCGAGTGCATAATCCCTCGGTCATCGATCTCTTTGCGGGAGTTGGCGGCCTGAGCCTTGGGGCGGCCCGCGCCGGGTTCACCGTGGCGTTGGCGGTGGAACTTGACAAACACGCGGTCGCCGCGCACAAAATAAATTTCCCGAAAGTCAAACATCTGGCCGAGGACATTGGCAAACTCGACGGCGAAAAGTTGCTGCGTCACGCCGGAATTGAAAACGGTGAACTCGACGGACTCATCGGCGGGCCGCCGTGCCAGGGTTTCAGCATTATCGGTCATCGCCATGTTGCCGATTCCCGCAACAATCTTTTCCATAAATTCTTTGTCTTGGTCGCGGAGTGCCGCCCGAAATTCTTCGTCGCCGAAAATGTTTTGGGCATTCTCGACTCGCAATACGACGACATCCGCCAGCAGGCCTTCGCCCAGGTAACCGGCGAATACACGCTGCTCGACCCGATGCAATTCAAGGCCAGCGATTTTGGCGCGGCGACAAGTCGCGAACGCGCCTTCTTCATCGGCTGCCGGACAGATTTGGGCGTGCAACTTTCCAAGGCGGACTTTGAGATCCATAAGGTAAAGACTCAGACGACCGTGACGAAAGCCCTGCATGGTCTGCCAAAACAAATCCGTTCCCAATGGCTGACCGAGGAACAGGGCTGGCGTATGCTCGACAGTCAGATGCCGAAAAACCACTTTGGATCGCGGATCGTTAACGGCATCCCCAAAGGCGTCGGCGATAAGGATGCCATGCGCCGGTTCAAGGAAGAGGGCGCGGTGTCGGGCTGCCTCGGCACACGCCATACGCCCGAAGTGGCCGCGCGCTATGCCGCCCTCAAGCACGGCCAGAAAGACCACGTTTCCAAGACGGTGCGGCTCAAGCCGGATGGACTTTGTCCGACGCTGCGCGCCGGCACCGCCGCCGACAAGGGCAGCTACCAAGCCGTGCGTCCGATCCATCCGACCGCCGCACGAGTCATCACCCCGCGCGAAGCGGCCCGCCTGCAGGGTTTCCCTGATTGGTTCCAATTCGCTCCGTCCAAGTGGCACAGCTTCCGGCAAATCGGCAACAGCGTGAGTCCGTTCGTTGCCGAAACGGTGCTTACCGTGATCGCGGATGCGATGTGCTTCGCTTCGGCAAATAAGTAGCATCCTATTTCTCACCACTGAATTTATATGAGCAAAATTATTAACGGGCGGCCAACAAAAAGCCTTTTTATTGACGCACTGACAAAAGATATTGAGTTAATTGATGCAGTTGGCGACCTTGTTGATAATTCGGCCGACGCAGCATTTCGCCTCAAAGGAAAGGCTGCCTATGCTGGCCTTTATGTAAAAATCTCATTGTCTTCAAAGAGCTTCACGATAGAGGACAATTGCGGAGGTATCGCGCTGAAAACCGCAAAGGATATCGCTTTTCGGTTAGGTCGACCAACCGGCGTTAATGCTACGGCCGGTTTAATAGGTCGATATGGCATTGGAATGAAACGCGCATTTTTCAAGATTGGTAGGGATATAATTGTTGAATCATATACATCTACCTCACATCTGAAGGTTCCCATCAATATCGACGCTTGGAGAAAAGACGACAGTGATAAATGGGACTTCAAAGCGACGGTTTTCAAAACCAAGATGGTGAATCCACCTGAAAAGATTGGAACGCGCATCGCAATAACCAACCTCAACGACGAGATTGCGAATGAAATAGTAACTCCGCGATTTGCGGCGACATTGGTGGAAACTTTACAGACAAAGCACAAGCAACTAATGACAAATGGCCTTGAAATAATGGTCAATTCCCAGAGAATAATTCCAGAGCCATTTGAACTTAAGATTTCGGATCATATAGTGCCAACTTTTTTCCACGAGAGCGTCAACGGCACCGCTTCACCATTGGACATAAAAATAGTCGCAGGCGTGGGCGAATCAGATGCCAAAGAAGCCGGATGGTATATTTGTTGCAATGGGCGTTTTATTTTAGAAGCGGATCAAACAATCCGGACCGGTTGGGGAGAAGTCGGCGATAAAATTTCAATTCCAAAAAGTCATCATCAGTTCGCCAGATTCCGAGGATTCGTTTTCTTCGAGTGTGACGACCCTAGCAGAATCCCTTGGAATAGCACAAAAACTGGCATCGACATGGAGAATCCCGATTACAAAAGAGTTCGCAAGCACATGATTGCCGCCACAAGACCGGTGATTGATTTTCTCAATAACGTTGACGCCGAGCAAGATCTCGACGCCCAACCGCTCACCGAAGCTTTAAAAGTTGCATCATCGACAGCGATTGCCGTAATACTTCAGGGTCTTACACAAAACAGATCATTTACAGGAGTCGGTTTGAGAGAAAATATAGACCCCAACCGTCCGGTAAGAATCTCATATCAAAAGCCTTTGAAGCAGGTAAAAGACGTGCGGGACCGGCTTGGTGTAGATACAAACAGAGAGGTCGGGTTGAAAACATTTGAATACTACTATGAGTTCGAGCTTGGGAAAAAATCCTAGTTATTGGACGGTCAATTATCTGCTAAGGCCGGCGAAAAACGTCGAGAGGAAAATGCTATGCGAGGCATTTCATAGGCTTTCCGCAGTTCAAAAAATGAGGGATTTTAGATATGTAGGTTTCGGCGCGACTTATTTCGCGGATTTTTGCTTATTCCATCGCGACTTGGGTATCAATGATATGTTTTCGATTGAAGCTAACCGAGATGATGAACCTCGCGTCATGTTCAACGTGCCTTTTAGCTGCATCAAGGTAAAAATGGGAAAAGCTTCAGATAAGCTACGAGAAATTCCGTGGAATAAACCTGCGATAGTTTGGCTGGATTACGACTACTCGATTGACAGTGGAGTTTTATTTGATTTGAATTTGGCCGCATCAAAAGCGACACCTTATAGCCTGATAATCGTAACTCTGGACGCTCGCCCCGATAAGCTTTCGAACCCAAAAACTTCGGATAACCGAGACATTGATGAAGATATATTTCAACAACTAGTGCCTGAAAAAAAACTAGAAGAGAAAGTCGGCCCCGGAAAAATACCACAAAAACTGAAAAAACTTGATCTTCGAGGCGATGGACTCTGCGAATCATATCGGCGTCTGGTTGCTTATGAAATTATGAATGCTCTAGGGAGTCGGATTGTGGATGGAAAACGCAGGCTCCGCTATAAACAACTTTTTAATTTCCGATATTCAGACGGGCAAGAAATGATGACGGTAGGAGGAATTATTTATGATCCTGCTGATTTGGCCAAGTTGGAGAAATGTGATTTTCGACATCTCTCGTGTTACCGACCAGGAAGTAAATATTTGCGCATAAAAGCGCCAAACTTAACTTTTCGTGAAATTCGAGAACTAAACAGGCTTCTTCCAACAATGGATATCGATTCTGATTTGATAAAAGAAATTCCAATTCCCCGAGCAGACAAGTTATCCTATCAGGATATTTATCGATATTTTCCTATTTTCACAGAGGCAGAAGTATAGACATAAAACCAACAATTAGGTTTATAGAAATAGTAACTGGTCTATTCCATAGTGGTGGATCGAATTCGCAATTTGAGGTTCATGCCGGATATTTTTTCAAAAGTCAAACGCTCAGACGTAATGTCTCGAATCCGTTCGCGCGGCAACAAGGCCACCGAACTCACCATGGTGAAATTATTCCGCCGGCACGGAATCATCGGCTGGCGGAGGAATCAAAAGGTTTTCGGCAAACCGGATTTTCTTTTTAGGCGAAACCGGCTGGCGGTATTTGTGGACGGCTGTTTCTGGCACGGCTGCCCCAAGCATTGCAAAATTCCCGCTGGCAACCGTGCGTTCTGGGAAAAGAAGTTTGTCGAGAATAAGGCCCGCGACCGCCGCGTGAACCGCGAACTGCGCAAGCTTGGTTGGCGCGTCATTCGCATTTGGGAGCACGATTTGAAATCCCCAAACCGAATTCTCTCTCACATTGTGCCTATCATGCACAACGCGCAGACTTCCTTCTGTCCTGCTATTTCTTTGGAATCAAATCGTCATTTTCTTGGTGTGTTGTAAAAATGAGTTCGTTAACAGTCCATTTCGTGGTTGGTTCAGGAAGATGAGTAGGCGTCTGTGGAGGCGACTGAGCCTCTTTGAGAATTTGAATTAGGTTAACCAATTTCCTATCACATTTCCGGGTCTTCAGAAGCGCGTTCCCGTTGAAAAACTCAATCCAGCTCGAAAAAGCAGTGTCTTCAGGTTGGCAAATGTCACGTAACGGGTGACTGAAGTGTTTCGATATTATTAAGCGATAGATTGAAGGTTCCGGGAATGTCTTGGGCAAGCGTAACGAGTCTCTAATGGCTTTTTTATCCACGGCAGAGACCCATTTATCCAACGACCCAAGCCAAACTGATACTTGCTTCTTGAGCCTCTCGGATCGGATGTGTTTTGAATGAAGGTTATGTCCATAAATCTCTTGGTGTTTTAGCTGACAAAGCATCACGCAGCCGGTCCGTTCTTCAAGAACTACCAAGTCGATATCCGTCATGATCTTTCCTTCAAGACATATCTTGGTATTCTCCCAGTAAATTAAAGCGTCAAACGTGTCATTGAGCACGCGTTTCACCGCCCTCTGCATAGCTTGCTCTCGGGATTGTTGATTCTTGGCGTAATCCTTTGGAAAATGATGTCTGAGTGACTCAAGCAGCATTCTAATTGGCTCGCTGTAAGCACCAGTCAAACATCGAATGACCCCTTGGTCTGAACTTTGAATGAGGAGCGGGAGTGGCGATCCTGGTGCAGAAAGCAGCGAAGTGTTGCGTCGGCTGCATGAAAGGACTTCGAAGATTGTGCGGGCGGCCGCCAAATCAATTTTTTCAAACTCATTGAATACGGAGCCGAAATGATTCACCCCATCCTTGATGCTTTCGACGAGACCGTCGGTTTCGGAGGTGATTGTCAGTATGTCCTCAATCTTGATGCCCGGTTCTTTGTCAACTAGCGCTTCGGCAAAGCGTCTGTGCCGGAAATGGAGTGACATTAAAAACGTAAGCGCAAGAATGTAGTTCTGGAAGCAAACATCTCCGAAACGTATTGCATAGTGAAATGTGTCAACCCCGTCTTGCAGTTGAATTTCCTGGTATGCGATACCAAAAAAGTAATCGTCGAGCAATGGGTCTGCTCCATATCCAATAAAGTGATTTGCGAACGGATGAACTAGTTCTTGGAGTTTTGCGCTAATGTCAGCATCAAGAGTTTTCCAGCGCTTGGAGTCCATCATAGTTGAGAACAATCTGCGCGATTCAGATTGATAGTGCTCCAAGGTTGATCTTTCCAAGCATTCCTCGTCAACTAACTGGGCAGGAAGTAGGATGCGGAACTCGTTCTCATCAACTCTTTCGATGCGGCCTGTGCCGAGTGCTACCGTCTGGGCAACACGCCGCCCGTGTTCAATCATTCCGAGAGCAGAGGCAATTTCCAGAACGAATGTGGTCAAGCTACTCGTTCTGCGGAAAGAGATAGTCGGAACATCGAATGATACACGCGCGTCTAGTGAAAGTTGGATAAGCCTGGCGACTCCATGGTGTAGCAAATAGAACTGTTCTTGCTGCTCGTATGTTGGAGCCTTAGTTTTTGATAAATTGTAAAAAAACCAGTCCAGCTCATTAACTGCACAGCGAAGTATGACTCCCAGACGATCTGAAGCAAGATGCGGAATGAATCGTCTCTCTTGCGAGGTTAGGGCGTCATAAAATTCTCTTAGCGGTGTTGATTCTTTGGGATGTGGAGTTTTTTGTGTCACAATTTGGATATTCGTTATACGTCCACCAACTCAATAAAATCCATCCAATTTCGGTCGGAGAATAAAGTGCAGTTCGTGTCCGCCCGGTCATCGAATTGAACCGTCATTCCTTTCGCGTCAACGGCCAACACTGTCGCCAGCACGCCCTTATGGCCGGGCCTGCCGTCATTATAAACAATCCTTCCGCCCTTCTTGATCTGGTCAATGGTGCTGTTGAGTTTCATATTTTAACGTCTTGTGTTATTCCAGTTGTTTGCCGCCGACCAGTTCCGCCTCTTTTTGAAGTTGCTCGACGACAGCAACGACAACCTTTTCAATTTCCTCCATCCAAATTTCAGAGGCCCGGTCGCTCCGGGATTCGGGCACGGGGATTTGCGACTGGAAGATGCTCCGAACACTATGTCGCCGGACGACGGTGCTTCCTTTTTTAATCACATTCCCCAAACCATAGGCAGCCTGCCATTCCGCCAAGGGCAACTTGCGCAGCCGCGTCTCGGCAATGCCAGCCAGCGGCTCCGTAATCCGTTTTTTCAAACCATCCAAGATGTCCGATTTTTCCTCGTCGGAAACCGGCTTGCCGCCCCATTCAATCGGGTTGTCCAAAAACTTGGTGAGAACATTGCGTAGGTTGGCTGTCAGTTGGTTAATCGGACTCAACCAAAATCCATCCCGCAGCCAGCCTTCGGCGTAACGATGCGACAAGGCTTTCAAGCTCTGCCAAGGCACAGTAGTTTCGCCATCCACATATTTGAATCCCAGCTTGGCTTCCCAACTTTCAATGAAAGCCAGGCTCGCTTCGCGCACCGCCAGACCGAGGCTGCGCATACTATACTTCGGATAACCCGGCAGGCGCAGGTCAGGTTCCTTGCGGGCGGCAAGACAAACCGTGAACTCCATGAGTTGATTGCCGAGGCGCTTTTCAAATTTTTTGATCTGCGCTTCGTCTTTGGTCGGAAACTTGCCGTCCAGATGCGCAAAATAAAACGTGTTCGTCAGCAGTTGCGTTTCCAGATGTCGGGCCGCGTCGCGGCTCAGGGTCTTGGCGATCTGGTTGTCCAGCACGTTGCGCACGCCGCCGAACACTTTGTCTTTTTTGGCTTTTCCGTCGCGCAAATCCTCGCCGCTCGCGTGATCCATGTGCGTGAACGCCAGCGCAAAACTTTTCGTGTAGCCAGTGCTCGCCACCGCTTCAAAAGCTTTGGCCGCAGCGGGCGAACTCAGCGCGTTTTTTGCTGATTCCACCAGCACGATGGAATCCACCGTCTTGAAAAGTTCGGTAAGCTCAGCCGGCACGTCCGCGTTCGCCCGGCCGTGCAACAAGCCCTCGGTGTCAATGAAAACATGGTCGTAGTGTGCCGTCGCCCACTCCGGGCGGAATGGCCCATGCACCCGCACGCCGTTCACCAGTGGCGTCAATAGCGTTCCCCATTGCGGCTTGGAATTGCCTGTGAACTTGCGGAGAACTTTGAAAAAGTTTTTTTGGTCACTCGCTGCTGCCGATCCTTTCCAAGCCAGCGGCCAGCGCGTGGATGTCTTGGTGAACTTGCCTTCGGTGACTTCATCAAAGCGGGCGCTGATTTCCGCCATCACTTCGGCAACCATGTCGAGAAAAGCGTCTGATTGCTCCGCCGCTTCTTGGATTTCATCCAGCGCGTAGTCCAAATCGTCACCAATCAAATCGTCGAGCTTGCCTAAGAAAGGTTCCACCGAGGCGCGCGCGTCATCAGAAACCCGGCGAATTTGCTTTAACAGTTTTTCCAAAAATGCGCGTTGCGCTTGCTGGTCGCTGGTGGTTCCGTCTGTGTCCTCTTCTTCGCTGTCGCCCATTACGACAAACTCGTCGTCCGATTCCTCATCATCCCAATCACCCAGGATGTATTTCAGACGAAACCGCATGTCGCTTTGCTCCAGCAGTTCCGCCATAACGCGGCCATCTTTTTCACCCTTCACGGCTTTGAGCACTGCCGCCGACACGGACTCGACGACCTCTTGCTGGGCCTGATGCTGCGAAATAAATGTCACCGCCGCCGTATAGTCCACCCCGCCGGTGATTATCTCTAATTGGCAGGTCGTCGTGCGGTTGATCGAGGTAGCCGGAAATCTGTCGGACGCTGAACCAATCAAGCGCCGCAGAAGGGTGCTTTTACCCGAGCCGGTGATTCCCATTAGAAGATTTTGCGTGTGGCCTACTGGAAACGGCAACATCAAGTCCCGCTGTTCGCGGTGGTTGGTAGCGGGTGCCTCCATCCCCGCGTAAAAAATTTCAATAATTCGCTCATCTATGCCCTGACGCCGCGCTTCCGTTTCGCTTGCGAGCGCATGAAGTTCCGGCGTTGACAGCAGTTTGTTCAAATCGGCAACCAGCTTGTCCGCCTCCGCCTCGTTGTCAGTCCCCAAACCTTTGCAGACTTGCTTACCGGGTTTGCCCCGCTCCTGTTTCCGAGGGTGCCGAAAGGCTACGCTGTAGAAGTTTCGCCCGGCATTTTTGATTTTACGCGCTGTGTATTCGTGTTGTTTCATAAGTATCACATAGTATCGCAGCGGATAACAGCGCTGTCAACATCAATTTGTTATACTTTGTGATACTGTATTTTATTAGCTTTTCATCTGTTTTATTGGCTATTTACTCGTCACCCCACCACTGCCGTTCAAACATATCGCGGTCAATCAGCACCGGCTCGATGCAGCGGGGATCATCCGTTTTGGGGCTATTGACCAAATCGCTGACGGGATAAATTTTCAATGCATCATCCGGCGCTCGTTCCATCGCCATTTTGTGCGACTCGCTGCGGGCATCATCATCTTTCAGCCACCAGCCAAAATGACTCGGCGCAATGATGACCGGCATCCGGTTGTGCAACGGCGCAATCGCCGCGTTCGCCGCCCGCGTGATGATGGTGAATGATTCAATCGTTTCACTTGGCGGGGCTTCATCCAAATCAGTTTCGGCATTGTCCCGCGACGGCGGTTTGATCCAGCGTTCCCACAAACCGGCAAAACAAAACGGCTCACCGCTTTTCAGCATCACGCGGAACGGTTGCCGTTTCCCCTCGCGTTCCTGCCATTCATAAAAACTGTCGGCAGGAATCAGGCATCGGCGTTTCTTGAAAGCCTCACGAAACGCATTGCGGCTTTGCAGCGTTTCCGACCGCGCATTGATATGCGCGTTGCCGACGCTTTCATCTTTCGCCCAGGACGGAATCAAACCCCACCGCATGAGTTTCATCGCCGGTTGATGACGCTCCATGTAAATCACCGGCGCAAGCTGCGTCGGCGCGATGTTGTAGCGCGGCAATAAGAACGGCACGCGCGCCATGATGACGCCAACGAGTTTTATCAATTCGTTAAAATCTTTCGCCGCCGTGTAACGTCCGCACATGAATGTTTAATCAAACAGGGTTTGTTGTTTCGCAGGGCCGTTTGCGCCCCACAGCTTTGTAATCATTTCCCGTTGCGGCGTGAAGGGGCATTTCGCCTTCGGCTGCTTTTGCGATTCGTCAATATGCCGGAGCGCGAATTGCGCGCCCGTCATCAAAACGGTTTTGCCAAGCTGCTCATTCAGCTTGTGCGCCACGTCATCCACCGCGCCCCAGCGTTCTTCATGCGTCCGCCCCCACAGCGTCGGATGCGTGTCCAGCTTTTCAAGGTTAAACATCGCAATCCGAATTTGCCGCACCGGAAGCCACTGGCCGGCCATAATACCGCGAAACATTTGCTCCATTGCCTCGTTGATGACGGAGTTTAGAAATTGCGGATGCTTGAAACGGTGACTCGTGCCGACTTCCGTAAAATTCGTGAACCGGACGGCCACGCTAAATTCCCGCGCCTGCATTTTTTCCCGGCGCAACTGGCCGGTCAACCGCGTGGACTCGCTCAACATGAATGTCAGCGCGGCCTCGTAATCGTGTTCGTCCTGGGGGAGCGTCGTGCTGCTTGAAATTGTCGTGCGATCTTTGATTTCCAGCACGAGCGGTTCATTCCATTGCCCGTTTGAAAACAGCCAAAGCTGTTGCCCCCAAATGCCGAACTTCTGCTTGAGCAGCATGGACGGCAGTTTTGCCACATGGCCGAACGTCAGCGCGCCGAGGGCGGCAAGCGACCGTTGCCGATTTTTCGCAATGCCGGACAATTCCCGCACCGGACGGTCATTCAGAAAATCCTTTTCCCGACCGGCAGGCACTTCGATAAACCCGACACCTTTCGCGGCGTCAGTCGCGAGCTTGGCGAGCTTGGCCGAGTTTGCCAATCCCGCCGTGACCGGCAAACGCACTTCTTTCAAAATCCGTTTGCGGATGCCTTGGACATAATCCGTCGGCGTCGTGTTGCGCCAGACATGAGAATCCATCGTCGAGAAATCCAGAAACCCCTCGTCAATGGAATACGGCACGAGCGTCGGCGCATATTGTTCCAGAATTAAAAACATCTGGCGCGACAACTCACGGTAGGCGTCGTAATGCGGGCGGCACAACACCCCGGACGGGCAAAGCCGCTTCGCCTCGAAACAGGCCGTGCCGGTTTTAATGCCGTATTTTTTCGCCAGCCGGTTGGCGGCAATCACAATGCCGTCGCCGCGCCGTCCACCGCCGACCCACACCGGACGCCCCTCCAGCTTGGGATCGAGCGCGATTTCGCAACTGGCGAAGAAAGAATCTCCGTCAATGTGCAAAATGCGGTTGTTGCGGGCGCTCATCGGCAGCAGACACGCTACCGCATCGTCCGCCGCCGTCCATTCCGAGTTGTTCACAAACGGGAGTCTGCCACACTCGCATGGACATTCGCTGTCCCACCCTCAACGGGCTTGGGACTGTTCACCAGATTGCTGAACAGATAAACTCACACCCATGAAACTCCAGGCATACGTCTTCTGCGGCTGTTACGAACATGGCCGGGTCAAGCGCCCGCCGCCCGACC
>OCTA010002236.1_pt1 | contig 17687 bp, 12 predicted proteins | sample 1538991 | NCBI WGS metagenome assembly OCTA01 (sample SAMEA3539302, study PRJEB22396) | soil metagenome | biome: tundra; feature: field; material: soil | place: USA | collected 2010-05 | depth 0.15 m | reverse complement strand
AACTGACGCGGAACTGTGCCGCCAAGGCGCGAAGGCTTCCCGCTCCTGCCTCATAGGCTTCCAGAATCCGGCTGCGCAAATCGTCCGAAATGGGCTGTGCCATCCTCTTCGCTTCGCGGAAATCGCCTCCTCAAACTTAACCCTTCTCTCCAACTCCGGCATATAGCAACTGTGGTTCCGCTCTAAACGATCGCATGTTCCCGGATTTCCTCCCGCCGAGGTTCACACGTTTACCGTCGTCGACGATTTTTCAGGCTCGAGGTGCTTCTTCAGAGAACTGACACTAGCCGAGTGCGGTACACGCGGAGTTCGGACTGGCGCCTTGCAGGGACCTTATTCAGGTCCCCAACATCCCGGGCAGGCCGCCGCCTAGCGGCATTGTGGCGATGACCGCAGCCTCGTAGATAGATCACGAGGCTGCCGATCAGACTTACGACCAATGTTAGTGACTTGCGCGCAACGAGCAACCGGGACTAGGGCAGTGCGTTGAGATAACACGGATTGCTGGTGTTCTGGGTCGGAGGGTTCGGCGGATTCATCCACGGCGGATTGCTGAAGTCGAAGAACTCGGTCAGATCCGGCTGGGCCGCATCGCGCTTGGTAAGCGCAGGCAGGTTGAACCGGGTTTCGATGAACTTCAGGATGGACGTTGTATCCGCGACCGTATGCGACACGTAGCGCTGTTTTGCATACGGAGAGACAACGATGAAAGGCACTCGATACCCGGTATAGGTGAAGTCGCATGTCGGGCCCGTTCCCTTTGTGCAAAGATCACCCGGCAGCAGGTCGATCGGCTTGATGCCATCTGGACTTACTGTTTTCTGCGGCGGAACGTGATCAAACAGGCCGCCATTTTCGTCGTAGGTCAGAATGAACGCCGAATCGCTCCACGAACTGCTTTGCATCAGGCCATTGATGAGAGTAGAGACATACTTTACTCCCTTCTGAATGTTCGTTGGGAAGGTTTCATTGTCGGATCCATGCTCGTCTAGGCCTGCCTCAGATGCGGGCTCGATGACCGCGACCTGCGGCAGGGTGCCGTTCTGCAAATCGGCGCCGTACTGCGAGATTGGGGCGATGTTTTCCGGGTAGTTTGCGACAACCGTCGAGGCATAAGTGAAGTTTTTCAGATAGCTCAAGTTCATCAGGCAGGACGGGCTGTAGTTCGGCCCTGTACAACTGCTGCCTTCAGGGTTCACGTAGATCTTCCAGGTTATCCCTGCGTTCTGCAGTTCTTCGTAAATTGTCTTTGACTTCAGCTGTGGCGTATCTGCTGCGTCTGTGCCGTTTGGATATGCATATCCCCCCGAGGTGGCCGCGATCAAATACTCGTGATTGGGATTGGTCCGCGACATTTCCGGATGGAACATTCGATCCGAAGTGGCAAAGTTCGATGCCATGAAGTAGTCATAGTTCAAATCAGTTCCATCGTAATAACCCATGGCACGGATGCCGTCGGTGTCGTGATAGGGCGGATTAATGGCCCGCGCGTCGCCAGCAGCAACCTTCACCCACGCGTTCAACTTTGCCGGATACTTGCCCACCTGATCGTAGTAGTCCCATTGGACATGGGACTCGTTCCAGGACGGGCTTGTGTTCTCAGTGCAGACTGTTTTCAGGTGGAACGAGCTAATCGGGTTGTTGGTGTCGAAGGCACAACCCGCCGGCGGGGGAGACGCTGGATCGCAGCCAGGATTGGATGGGGCAGGGCCTTTTAGCGGGGCCGCGCCGGTAGTGGGGTTGAACTGTGCCAGTCCATCGAAGGATTGGTCCGGATAGCCGTTCTGAGCCCAATATTCGCGCATTGCGCCAAAGTAGTTATCGAGGGAGCGATTTTCCTGCGCCAGAATCACGATGTGGTTGATCACCGAGATATCGCCCGAAGCGATGTTGAAGGTTGCAGTCGCCGTGGCGCTGGTTTTCGGCGTCAGGGTGCAGGTTCCCATGCCGCTGCAGGCACCTGACCAGCCGGCAAATGTCGACCCGGAACTCGCATTTGCGGTCAGAGTCAAAGATGCGCCTGAGCTAAAGCTGGCTGTGCACGTTGCTCCGCAATTGATTCCCGACGGAGTACTCGTGACGGTGCCGGTACCGGTTCCGGCCGTTTGCACGGTGATTTGAACCGGGGCAGCATTGAACGTGGCAGTGACTGAGGTGTTGGCCGTCAGACTTACTGTGCACGTGCTCGTTCCGGTGCAGGCTCCAGACCATCCTGCAAACGTTGAGGTGCCGCTCGGAGTAGCCGTCAGTGTGACAGACGTCCCACTGGCGAAGCTGGCAGTGCAAGTCGTCCCGCAATTGATTCCGGAGGGACTACTGGTAATCGTTCCGGCACCGGTCCCTGCACCATGTACCGCGAGTTGGACCGGTGGAACGGTGTTGAAGGTTGCCGTGACAGTAGTATTGGCGGCCAGCGTCAAACTGCATGCGCCGGTGCCGGTGCAGCCGCCGGCCCATCCTGCGAAGGTAGAACCGGCACTCGGTGTGGCTGTCAGAGTGACTGCTGTTCCAGGCGCAAAGCTGGCGCTGCAAGTAGTCCCACAATTAATTCCGGAGGGACTACTAGTGACCGTTCCTGTGCCGGTGCCGGCATTCTTTACAACGAGTTGAACCGGTGGGACCGCGGCGGTATTGAAGGTTGCCGTGACGGTGGAATTGGCAGTCAAAGTCAAGCTGCATGGGCCTGTGCCGGTGCAGGCTCCAGCCCATCCCGCGAAAGTAGAGCCGGTGCCTGGAGTCGCGGTGAGCGTCACCGTCGTTCCAGGCGCAAAGCCGGCACTGCAGGTCGTCCCGCAATTAATTCCGGAGGGACTGCTGGTAATTGTTCCGGCACCCGTGCCCCCACTTTGCACGGTGAGTTGAACTTGTGGAGGGGGAGCTGCGGAATTAAAGGTTGCGGTGATGGACGTCTTAGCCGCAAGAGTGACGATGCAGGCGCCCGTGCCACTGCAGCCCCCGGACCATCCTGCGAAGGTAGAGCCAGTGGCAGGGGTAGCTGTCAGGGTGACGGACGTTCCGCTGGCAAAGCTGGCACTGCATGTTTGTCCGCAAGTGATACCTGAGGGAGAACTGGTAATTGTTCCGGTCCCGGTGCCGGCGGCCGATACTGTGAGCTGAACAGGGGGAGGCGTAGTGCTTGAAACTGTGAATGTCGCGGTGATCGCTGTGGCAGCTGAGACAGTCACGGTACAGGATCCGGTGCCGGTGCAAGGTGCGGACCATCCTGTAAATGTAGAACCGGAGTTGGGGGTCGCTGTCAGAGTAACGGAGGTTCCGCTGGCGTAGCTGGCACTGCAAGTTTGCCCACAACTAATGCCACCGACGCTGCTCGTAACCGTTCCTGCGCCGTTGCCGAGGTTCTGCACCGCGAGCTGGTAAGTGGAAACGGTGGTAAGGTGGGTCGTGCCCCCGCACCCCAAAACGAGGAGGCACAGCGCGAGACAGCTCACGCCGCAGAGAGACTTAATTGTAAACATGATAACCCCAGATCCCGGATTCGATGCGATGTCTCTGTGTAAAGATGTTCGGCGAGCAGAAATTTCAAACAGTCCCTGTAACAAAATACTAAACAGGGCCGGACCTATCAAACTATTTCGTAGGGTCTCATGCGCAGCATGAAGTTATTCCATTTGAGATCGGTCGTTGTTAGCCTCTAACCGCGACGTTAATAACTGACTAACTGTCGTTTCAGACGATCCGGTGCGAGATGGCAAAAGCTCGGGGAGAAGTTCTGCTGCGGGACAGCTTCGCCACTCTGGCTGAAGACAACAAAAAGTTCCTGGCTAATGTTCCACGGTGACCAGTGGGGCAGGCCTTGCCCGTTCGGATCTCCGGACTTCGCAAAGTTTGTCCAATAACTTTGAATAATCTGGGAGAGTTTCTGATCCGTAGTGTTGAACGGGAGCCAACTGAAAGAACGTGCCTGAAACGTGCCAAAGACATAAGGAAGCTCGAGCGAGTGAAAGGCGCCAAGGTCAGATTCGCCCTTACCTGGCACAGAGCGATCGAACCTGTAAAGATACGCATGCTGGCCGGCGCTGGTGACCAGCGCCGCTTCTGCGCCGTCAGGACAGGCGATCAGGATGTCATTGCTGGCCTGGTCGACTGCGGGCGTCCCGTGAAGTACGATTCGAGCGGTGTAAGTGGCGACTGCGAGGTTGGTCCAGTTCCCGTACAGAGGACGGGCGAGGTCCGCGAACTGCTTGAGCTTCTCGCTGAAACTGGTTTTGGGGACGGGCTGAGACGACTTGCGGGCGGCCTCTGCTTCCACTACGCGAAATGCGGCAATCTCTCTGGCGTTGAAGCCGGCGAGTAAGTCGACCGGCTCGACGTTTCCGGAAGCGAACGCCTTTGCGGGCGATTGCTGAAGCACCCATCCGTCCACAACCGATGCGTTGGGATCGTCGCCCTTGAACTGCGATGCGATCAAGCGATTTTCAATGTCAGCGACCTGTGTCGCCGGCAGACTTCGCAGAGCCTGAATCTGGGAGCCGGGCTTGCCCTTCAAGGCCTCCTCGCCAACGGCGAGCCCCAGTGGTTGCATTTGTGCGACCGTGCGCTCTGGCTCGAGGCCAAAGGCTGGGCCGCTCTCTGCGATCACTCGACGAAAGAGGTTTTTGGTAAGGGTCGATGTCATTAAGGTTGTTGCATCGATCGATCCGGCCGACTCTCCAAAGAGAGTCACGTTTGTTGCGTCGCCGCCAAACGCGGCGATGTTCTGTTGTACCCACTGAAGCGCCGCGATCTGGTCGAGGAGGCCGTAGTTACCCGAGCTGTGATGTGGAGACTCCTCGGTTAGCTCAGGATGGGTGAAAAAGCCCATCGCTCCCAGGCGGTAGTTGATGGTGACAGCGATGACGCCGCGCGATGTGAGGATGCTGCCGTCGTAGCCCGGTTCTGATCCGCTGCCGACCCTGTTGCTTCCACCGTGCAGCCAAACCATGACGGGAAGGTGATTACCCGTCTGAAGCGACGGTGTCCAAATATTGAGGTATAGGCAGTCTTCCGACGGCTGGAGAGTTTGAGGTGTGTAGGTCACGCCGTAAGCAGCGGCAAGCGGTTCAATGAAGTTGTCAGTGCCCGCGACGTTCTGCATGCATGGACGAGAAGCTGTGGTCGCGTCCCTTACTCCGGGCCAAGGAGCTGCCGGTTGCGGCTCACGCCACCGTAAAGGACCAACGGGGGGCGCTGCGAAAGGAATGCCTTCGAAGATGGCGATGTTCCCGCGCTGCACTCCCAGAATTGTGCCGCCGGCAACGTGAACCAGAGGTCCCTTCGGTTCCGATCGGTGCTGTTTTGGGGCAGATAGGAGAAGCATCGGAACTGCAAGAAAAACAACCAGAAGCCGCATATGAAAGCCCTTCTCTATTTGAAGATATCGAGTCTACTGTATCGCGGAGCACTGAACGACGAGGGTGCCCGGCCAAATTGGACGAGCGCGGCCGATTTGCGCTATGCAGGCCAACGCTGATTCGACACACCCTTATGAAAACGAAACCGGTGGCTGTACCACTGTCGAGTCGCTGCACTGGCGTAACTTGTCGTGAGCGCTATACGATTCGATTGATAGACGATTTGGTACGTTGAGCATAAAACTGGAGCCGTCCATGATTAAGAAACAGCGCATCGCGAGATCCATCGCGTCAGGTAACTCAAGCAAAGATCAATCTCAACTTGAACCGAATCGCCGGGAGTTCCTTACGGGCTTGACGGGGGCTGCGGTGGTAGTAGCGGTCACTGGTCCGAAGGGAGCTGCGCAGTCTAACGATCGAGTCCTGAACATCGCGCGGGTGGCGGTTCCCTCAAGCCTGACTGTCATGAGCGAGAACAAGATCTCTGCACTCAACGACGGCTTTGTGCCCGAGAACTCATTCGATCGCTCCCATGGACTTTATGCGCTTCACCGGGAGTGGCCAAGTGAAAGCAGTGAATCGTGGGTGCAGTATGACTGGAGCGAGCCTGTCGACGTTAACAAGATCGAGGTTTACTGGGCCGTAGACCATCCCAAGCCGGGTGCACTCCCCGGCAGCAGCAGCTTGCGATGGATGCACGTGCCTCAGAGCTACCGCATCCTCTACTGGAATGGATCGGATTTTATCCCGGTAAATCAGCCCGAGGGGCTCGGTTTGGCCGCCGATACCTTTAATGCCACGAACTTTACACCCATCAAGACGAATAAATTGCGCCTCGCGGTAACGCCGCAGAAGGATCAACCGGCCGCCATCCTCGAGTGGCGAGTCTACAATTTCGGCCCCCCTCCAACCCTTGCGCCGGTCATTGAATCCGGAGTAGATCGATCGGTCGTACTTGGTGCTCGAACGTATCTCGCTGGAAAGGTAACCTGGCTTGAGGATTCGCCAAAAAACAGTGCTCGATGGGTCAAGGCGTCAGGGCCGGGGACGGTCACATTCGACCAAGCAACTTCCCCCGTCACGAAGGCGGGATTTTCAGACCCTGGCGACTACGTTCTGACACTAGCAGCGTCCGGCTCCGAAGATCGGTCGCATTCAGTTTCCGTCCATGTAGAACCGGCACCGCCCAAAGATCGGCTGGATGTTGTTTATACGCGGAACTATTCAATCGATAGTCAATTCTGGAACCAGCGCGCCAAAGCGCTGATCGTGAATTGGATTCCCCATTGCATTCAGATGTGCGAGCGAACAGATATACCGGTCATGCGTGGCGATGGAGGAATCGACAATTTCATCGAAGCCGGTAAAGCTAATCGCGGCGAGCCGCATGGAAAGCATAAGGGATATGTCTTCTCGAATGCCTGGGTTCATCAGACCGTTGAGTCGATGTGTATCGCGCTGATGGTGGATGCGAAAGCCGACCCTGAAGTAGTGCAGGCACAGGAGTTGATGCGTACCACTCTTGAACGCTGGATTCCCATTATCCTGGCTGCTCAGATGCCGGACGGATACCTGCAGACGGCATACATCCTCGCAGACCGTGCGACTTGGCCGGAAAGATGGTCGCCCGATCATCGCGGCAACCATGAGGGATACGTCTCCGGATACTTCATCGAATCGGCGATCAATCACTACACGCTCACCGACGGCAAGGATTTGCGCCTCTACAACGCGGCTAAGAAGCTGGCTGATTGCTGGGTCGCCAATATCGGACCTGGCAAGAAGGACTGGTTCGACGGTCATCAAGAGATGGAGCAGGCTCTTGTGCGTTTTGGCCGCTTCGTCAACGACCAGGAGGGAAATGATCGCGGAGACGCCTATATCGCGCTCGCGAAGTTTCTTCTTGACTCGCGCCGCGGCGGTTCGGAATACGACCAGAGCCACTTGCCGCCGGGACAGCAATACGAGGCTGTAGGACACGCCGTCCGTGCCACTTACTTTTATTCCGGCATGGCCGACATCGCTGCAGAGACCCATGACCCCGACTACCAGAGCGCAGTCATTTCGCTTTGGGACAACATGGTCAATAAGAAGTACTACCTCACTGGCGGTATCGGCAGCGGCGAAACTTCGGAAGGTTTCGGTCCCAACTACTCTCTGCGCAACGACGCATACTGTGAAACATGTTCGAGTTGCGGACTGGTTTTCTTCCAGTACAAGCTCAATCTTGCATATCACGATGCAAAGTACGCAGACCTCTACGAACAGACGATGTATAACGCCTTGCTCGGCGGTGTCGCTCTCGACGGCAAAAGCTACTGCTATACCAATCCGCTGATCAACACGGAACGTGCCCTGTGGCACGTGTGTCCATGCTGTGTGGGTAACCTGTCGCGCACCCTGCTGATGATCCCCACATGGACTTACGTGAAAGACAAGTCAGGCCTCTACATCAACATGTTTGTAGGAAGCCGCATTCACGTTGGTCAGGTCGCCGGCACGGGAGTCGAAGTTGTGCAGAAGACGGAGTACCCATGGAATGGCGAGATTTCGATCACGCTGAATCCTGAACAGGCCAAGACTTTTTCGGTGTACGTGCGCATTCCCGACCGCACCACGAGCAAGCTTTACAAGGACACTCCCACTATCCGAGGGATGAAGCGCTTTACTGTCAATGGCCAGCCAGTCACGCCCACGATCCATAAAGGCTACGCAGTGGTGACGCGTGAGTGGAGAGCCGGCGACAAAGTGGAGCTGGAGTTGCCAATGGAACCGCAGCGCGTAGTGGCAGATCAACGGATTCAGGCGAATTCCGGTCTAACTGCTCTAAAGTACGGTCCGCTGATTTACAACGTGGAAGTGGTCGACAATCAAAACATCGATCAAAAACCTGGCGCGTCGCCACTACACACTCAGTGGGATCCCGATCTGCTCGGCGGAATGATGGTCATCAAGGGCCAATGGGCAGACGGATCGGAGTTGGTGGCGATTCCCAATTACGCGCGAATGAATCGAGTGGGCCCCCCGCACGGCTACCCTCGGGAGGAAGACGCCGATGCCGATCCGGGCACTCCTGGGAGCGCCACGAAGACGTACGTTCTTAAGAAGCCGTCCGTCGAATCGAAGGTATGGACATAGGGAACGATCGATCGTCCTCGGGATTACTGGATCGACCTATCGCAAATCCCCTCGTCCGCAGCCTGAAAGACGAACGGTGGGAAGGTCACTTTCATCATCCGTTTGAGCCCGGAATCCCGAAAAGGATTTCGGGCTGCGCTTCGTGGAGACGGCGCGGCAGGAAGCCGGGCACCGAACACCTCGGTTTCCAGAAGTTCCCAATCTCTACTGCATTTGCTTGACAGTGAACGAGGTCCGTTATTACCCTAGGCTCCTCCGGCAAACGTTTACTCATTTGAAATTTAATTCAAAATCTTACCCATCAGCGAGCAGGAATTTGTATGGCAATCGTCGCAGGCGTTGATTTCGGCACACTTAGCGTTCGCGTCTCCATCTTGGACAGCTCTCGAGGACGCCTGGGCACGGCGGTTGAAGAGTACCCGCTACACCGCAAACGCGAGGATCCCGACTTCGCCACCCAAGCACACTCAGACCATATGAAGGCGCTGGCTACTGCCACACGCAAAGCCGTCGCGGCTGCCGGAATTGACGGATCTCAGGTTCAAGCTATCGCTCTCGATACAACCGGGTCGAGCGTCGTCCCTGTGGATGCGCAGATGCAGCCTCTAAACGAGTATTACTTGTGGTGCGACCATCGCGCCAAGCACGAAGCCCAGGAGATCACTGCCCTTGCCCACGAACAGGGACTGGAGGCAATCGAGTGGTGTGGCGGCGTCTATTCCCATGAGTGGGGATTTGCAAAGTTGCTGCATTGGCTGCGCAACAATCCTGACAAGCGTGACCGGTTTGCCTCAGCGTTTGAACACTGCGACATGGTGGCTGCCACTTTGGCGGGCATTACCGACCCTGCAAAGGTGAAACGTAGCGTCTGCGCCATGGGCCATAAGTGGATGTGGAATCCCAAGTGGGATGGTCTGCCCCCGCAGTCATTTCTTTCCAAGCTCGACCCACTCTTTGACGGCGTGCGCGACAAGCTGGCCGGGGAGTATTTGACCTCCGATCATCTGGCTGGTCACTTATCAGAGTCGTGGGCCAAGGAGCTTGGCCTTCACGCCGGTATTCCGATTCCGGTCGGCGCTTTCGACGCGCACTGGGATGCCATTGGCGCGGGTTGTCGCGAGGGAGATGTTGTGAACGTGGTGGGAACCTCGACTTGCATCATAGCGATGGCCAAAAAGACGGAGCTGGTTCCCGGCGTGTGCGGAGTTGTTCCGGGAAGCGTGAGCCCCAAATTCACAGGCATCGAAGCTGGCCTTTCGGCTACCGGAGACATATTTGAGGCCATTGCTCGGCGTTCGGGACAGAAGGTTTCAGAGCTGGCCAAGGGACTGGAGAAATACAAGGCCGGACAAACCGGATTATTGCGCCTGACATGGGATAACGGCGATCGAACCGTGCTGGTCAATCCCGAGTTGGGGGGCGTGACGCTGGGTTGGAATTTGATCCATACCGCGCAAGATGAGCTATTTGCTGCCATCGAAGGAACAGCGTTTCACACGCGAATCATCCTGGAGCGCATGGCAGAACACGGTGTCCCGGTCGACCGGGTGATCAATGCCGGTGGAATTCCGCAAAACAATCCGGTTCTGAACCAGGTTTATGCCAATGTGCTGGCCAAGCCAGTACTCGTACCTGCGGGTGTGCCAACCAGTCTGGGATCCGGGATCTTTGCGCTTCTCGCGGCTGGTACATTCTCCGGAGTCGAGGAAGCACAGGCTGCTCTTTGCCTCGAACATACGGTCTTCGCGCCGGACCCATGGGCTTCCGCGATCTATGAAAGACTTTACAGGCTCTATCGCAAGCTCTATTTCGGGTTGGGAACCCGCAATGCTGAAGCTTGCTCGTTAGGTGACGTTCTTCCGGAACTACGAAAGATCGCACGAGAAGTCGGCGAAACCAATTAAAAGTGATCAGAGTGTGTTGAGATAGGCCCTGATTTCTGGATTCGACCAATCAGGATCACCTACGATCTTGCGGCGAATGATGCCGTTGCGGTCGATGATGTAGGTTTCAGGCCAACCTTCGGTGTGATACAGCTTGGCGGCGGTTTGCTCGGGATCACGGACCGTGGTGAGATCGACATGGTGGCGGACGAGGAAGCGATTATAGGCGCTTGCGTCTTCGTCAATGCTGACTGCCAGGATCGCGAGGTCCGGCCTCTCGTGGTGCAGTTCGAGCAGTGCAGGCGTCTCTTGCACGCAGGGTGCGCACCAGCTCGCCCAGAAGTTGAGCACGACGACCTGGCCACGATACTTTGCCAGGTGGATCGAGCTTGCTCCGTCAGAAAGATTGAAATCGGGAGCGGCTTTGCCGATTTGCGAGGGGTGGGCGCCCCGGTTGCAGCCTGTGAGGGTGGACAACACAGCCAGAGTGATCAGCGACAAGCGCGAAAGCGACCAGCGAACATGCACATCCCTATAATACTGAGCGGAAGGGCATAAACAAAGAGCGAGGCGCATGACGAAGGAGAGGCCGGAAGCGGACGAGCCGCAAGAAACACCCACGTGGAAGCCGGTCCTGGGGCTAACGGATGAGTCGGCGGAACGGCCGGAATTCCCTGTTCGCGCTAGAACCGTGTACGACCAACCTGAACCTGAAGAACTGCTTGAACTGACGGTAATCGTTCCAGCGCGAAATGAAGAAGACGCGATCGGGGCGTGCCTGGAATCCCTGGTGAGGCAATCGGAGGATGTGTTTGATTTGGAGCGCGATTGGGAGTTGATCGTCGTTGATGACGACTCGACCGACCGAACCGCAGAGATTGCTCGCACTTTCAAAGGCGTCACCGTGATCAAATCGGGCAAACTGGAGCCGGGCTGGACGGGTAAAACAAATGCAATTTGGACGGCAGCGCGGAAGGCTCGAGGGCGCTGGCTGCTCTTCACCGATGCAGACACGGTGCACGAATCCGGTAACCTGCGACGGGCAATTCATGAAGCGACGCGACACAAGGCCGGAATGTTGAGCTACTCACCGCGGCAGATTGTGACGGGTCTTATTCAAAAGTCTCTGATGCCATTGGTTTTCTGCGAATGGGCGTTAGCTTATCCGCCGGCCAAAGTGTCTGATCCGAACCAGCGGATTGCAGCGGCCAACGGACAATTCCTATTGGTCGAACGGGAAGCTTATCGCAGAATTGGGGGCCACGCGGCGGTGAAGGACAAAGTTTTGGAGGACGTCGAATTGGCGTTTATCGCCAAACGACGTAAAGTCGGTCTTCGCTTTCGTTATGCAGACGATGCTGTGGCTACGCGGATGTACCGGTCGACTTCAGCCATGGTGGAAGGCTGGACCAAGAACTTGGCCCTGCTGTTCAACAATGCCTTGGCCCTGGCGGCCTGGCGAGCCTTGGACATCGTGCTCCTGATCTGTCTGCCTGTGATCGCGATTGATTTATGGAACGCGCATTTTGCAGCCAAATCGCTTACTTGGCTGGGTGCCGGATGGGTATTGGCCATTCTGTGGCTGCGCACGCTGGTCAGGTTCTATGCACGGGTGGCCAAGTCGAACTTCCCTTTTGCAGATTGCGCGATTGCGCCGTTGGGTCTTCCGTTGTTCGTCGTGCTGCTCTACCGAAGCTGGTTCCAGCACAAAATCCTCAAGCAGGTAACCTGGAAGGGTCGAACCTACCCCGGATAGATGGAAACTGCTATTCGGCTCCTTGCCCTGTCGTGTCCCGCGAAGACTTAAATTGCAGTTCCCAGAGCTTGCGGAAAACGTCGCTCTCGCGGATGTCTTCTGTGCCCGGATCGATCTGCCTGGACGTGGATGCCAACTCAATTTCTTCATGCGCTCTTCGTGATCCAAAGCACGCAAAGCAGCCTGTACAAGTTCGCTCACGTTTGAGTAGTGCCCGCTCTCCAAGCTGTTCAAAACAAACTCGTCCAAGTCGGGCGAGAGATTCACATTGCGGAATTGCATACCCTCAATCCTCGCCAGAATCCTACAGCATGCGTTGCGGAGTTTGTCGCTAAAAAGTATGCCTCAGGGGAAAACGTCCCATATCAGCGCAGCGTTCGGTCTGAATGCCTGTTCGGGAAAGAGGGATCAACTTTTTGTTTTTGCGGCTGATGTTGAGCAACAGGCGGTCGAACAAAGCTATTTGACCGCGAGTCGATTTCCTTATCATGGTGGGGAGACCATGATTTCCGGCTCGGATTGCCTGAACCCCGGTCAGGCGTCCAGGCATCTGAATAGAGGGGCTTTGAATGATTTTTCTGACGCGGCGGGCGACATTTTCAGCCTCGCACTATTATTGGAACGATTCGTGGACGGCAGAGAAGAACGAGCAGGTTTTTGGGCGCTGCTCAAATCGTAATGGGCACGGACACAATTACACCCTCGAGGTGACGGTGTCCGGCGAGCCCGATCCGGTGACAGGATTCGTCGTCGACCTGAAGTGGCTCAAGGATGTGATCGAACGCGACGTAATGGCAGCCTACGATCATCGCCATCTGAACCTTGAAGTTCCTGAATTCGCCAACACCATACCCACAACTGAGAACATCGCGATTGCAACTTGGCGGCGGCTTGAGCCTGCCGTGTCTTCGGCCGGTGGGGCTCAGTTAAGCCGAGTGCGTGTCTACGAAACACCGGACATATTTGCCGAATACAGGGGTGGGGCATGAGAGCCTGCTTCGGCCGCCGCTACATGCTAAGCGCAGCGCACCGGCTTCACAGCGATTTGCTGTCGGAAGAAGAAAACCGCACCGCGTATGGGAAATGCAACAATCCCCATGGTCACGGGCACAATTATGTCGTGGAAGTGTTGGCCGAAGGGGCTGTGGATCCGCAGACCGGAATGATTGTGAACATGGTTAACCTGGATGAAGTGGTGCGCACGCAGGTCATAGAGCGTTTCGATCACGCCAATGTGAATCTCGACCCACTCTTTACTTCACTGGTACCGACTACCGAGAATTTCTGCAAGGCGATCTTTAACCTATTGACGGGAAGAATTGAGCCAGCGAGGCTTGCGCAGGTCCGAGTGGAAGAAACGGAAAACAACTTCTTCGAATACAACGGCGCGTGAAACTAAAAGTTTTCAATCGAGATACCTGGACGTGCAAGGGAGGGTAGGTTCTGATGGCGAGCAAATTAGCGTCGAACGCGGTAATGGAAGCGGGAAGCTTGAGCGAGACAAGCACGCAGGATCTGTATCGAGAGATCCTGCGTCGTCTTGGCGAAGATCCGAACCGCGATGGCTTGATTGCTACGCCCGGTCGGGTTGAAAAGTCGATGGCCTTCCTGACCAAGGGTTACCTCGAAGATCCGAAACAGATTCTGCGCGGCGCACTGTTCGACGTGGATTACGACGAGATGGTGATTGTGAAAGATGTGGAGATGTTCTCTCTTTGCGAACACCACATGCTGCCCTTCTTCGGCAAAGTACACGTGGCCTATATTCCCGGAGGCAAAGTGATCGGGTTGAGTAAAATCGCGCGTTTGGTTGAGGTGTTTGCTCGCCGCCTGCAGGTACAGGAACGATTGACACGACAGATCGCCGATGCGATTCAGGAAGCGATCGCGCCTCAAGGTGTGGGTGTGGTGATCGAGGCGCGGCACTTGTGCATGATGATGCGGGGGATCGAAAAGCAGAACTCGTCTACTGTGACTTCGGCAATGATCGGCTGCTTCCGGCAAAAGGAGACACGTGCCGAATTCCTGTCACTCGTGCGACAGCCCAGCCATCTCTAAATGTGACCATGTGGACCCTATTCAACTAGAGTAGGTGGGTGAACAGCCTGTTAGTGATCGACAAACCGGGGGGCATGACAAGCCACGATGTTGTGTCCAGGCTGCGTAGAATTACCGGTGAACAATCCATCGGACACCTAGGAACCTTGGATCCCATGGCGACTGGCGTGCTGCCTCTGCTGCTTGGCAAATACACCCGGCTCGCTCAATACTTTTCCTCTGCAGAAAAGAGCTATTGCGGCACGATACGTTTTGGCTTTGCGACCGACACTTACGACGCCGAAGGCGAACCCGCTGGCCCACCTTCCTCACCAGCATTGACACTGGAACAGGTGCGTGAAGCGGCCAAGCGATTTCATGGTGAAATGCAGCAGATGCCGCCTCCCTACTCAGCGAAAAAGGTCGCCGGCACACCTGCCTACAAACTGGCGCGCGCAGGCAAGCCTGTGGAACTCAAGCCTGCGGCCGTTGTTATTTCCAACTTTGAAATAGTTGACATCTATGGCCTTGAGGCGAGCTTCACAATGAGCGTCAGCGCCGGCGGGTATGTCCGCTCGGTCGCGCACGAGTTGGGATGTGACCTGAGATGCGGTGCTCACCTCACCAGTCTGCGGCGCACGCAGGCCGGGGTCTTCAAGCTCGATCAGGCGCATACGCTTGAGGAATTGCAGCCTCTCGCAGGAAACACGGAAGCGCTCCAGGCGATGTCCATACATCCACGAAGCCTTTTGCCGGACATGCCATCAGTGACTGGCGATGTGCAGACGCTGGGAAAATTGCGCAACGGTGCCCAGACAAATTTGCCGGAGTTCTCGAACGCACCGCTGGTCAAAGTATTCGCAAGCCAGCGGGAACTCGCTGGAATAGCGAAACGAATCGCGGGAACACTCTTTCAGCCCGTGGTCGTGATGGGATGAAGGGGCGGGGTGTCAATTCCCTTGTGGCTCTACAGCCGCCCATCTATTTTTTAAGCATTGGCTTGAGCGCCGGCCAAAGCGTATCGGCTAGGATCACCGAGCCTTTGGCGGTGGGGTGGATGCCGTCCGCCTGAATGGTGCCCGGCACGCTGACCAGGTCCTTATAGATCATGGGAACAAACGCAATATGATGCTTGACGGCGAGGTCGCGAAAATTATCTTCAAAGGACTTGATGTAGTCGGGACCGTAATTGGGCGGAAGCGTAATGCCGGCAAGCAACACTTTGATATGTGCATTTGCGAGCGTCGTCAAAACTGTGTCGAGATTTCGGCGTGTCTGATCGGGAGGCAGTCCGCGCAACCCATCGTTACCCCCAAATTCAACAATCACGATATCGGGATGAAGCAGCAGGATGGAATGCAGTTGGGCGACAGCATCTTTCGTGGTAGCGCCACTGGTTCCCTGGTTGTTCACCTTATAACTGTAGCCGTTGTGGTCGAGCCTGCTTTGCAGTGCAGCGGAGTAGGCTTGGCCGGGCTGCAAACCGTAGCCCGCTGTGATGCTGTCTCCAAAACAGACCAGGACGGGGCGGTCGGCCGCAAACAGCGGGCAAGCCGCCAGCAGCAGCCAGAATGAAACGATGAGTGATCGGCGAACGTCCACATTAACAGTGTAACTACGCCGGCCGACGTACAACTTGAGTCTATGGCAGTCCAACTATAGAGTGCCGGTGCGGGGGCTAGAGGAACCGGCCACTCCCAAAGTGCGTAAGCTAAGAGAGGATCTGAGGAAAAATCCGGATCACGAATGCACATCCGGCGCAGAGAATCGAAGCATCGGATAGACGTAAGAGGATGGATGAGGAGGCCGGGTGATCGAGGTACGGGATGCAAAGAAGTGGATTCAGAACGGCGCACGACGCGTTGACATTCTGAAAGGAATTACCTTGACCATCCCTGCCGGTCAGTTTGTGGCCATCGTAGGCGCAAGCGGCAGCGGAAAGAGCACGCTGTTAGGATTGCTGGCCGGGCTCGATACCCCGAGTTCAGGAGAGATCTGGCTGGACGGCGTGCCTATCCACAATCTTGTCGAAGCGCAATTGGCCGCCGTACGTGGGCGAAAGATTGGATTTGTGTTCCAGTCTTACCAGTTGATCGCTACCCTCACTGCACTCGAAAACGTCTTGCTGCCGTTTGAGTTGAACATTGATGGAAATGGTCTGAAGCAGGCGAGGCGTCTGCTTGAAGAAGTGGGCTTGGCAGAGCGCATGGATCACTATCCTGTGCAACTCTCAGGCGGCGAGCAGCAACGAGTCGCCCTGGCGCGCGCCTTCATCGTGGAACCACCTATCGTGATGGCTGACGAGCCGACGGGCAATCTGGATTCAACGAACGGTCGCTTGGTCCTTGACCTGCTGCTCGAACGCAATAAGCGCGCAGGCACGACGCTTGTGCTGGTCACGCATGACTCCGAAGTGGCGAATATGGCAGACCGCAAGATTGTTCTCAGAGATGGGCAGGTGGTAGAAGACACATTGCCCTGCGTGGCCGAAGTCGCAGCGGCAGGCCAGGCCCAAAATGATTGAAGCGAGTACAACAAATGAGAAGCGCTCGCTGAGCTGGAAGCGCGCAGGCACCATTGGATGGCGCGATCTCAAGTCCGCTCCGGGCAAGTTTGGTTTCGTGGTACTGTCGGTCGCGATTGGGGTGGCTGCCCTGGTCGGCGTCCGGGGATTCAGCGAAAGTTTCAGGCGCACGTTGGGAACGGAAGCGCGATCGCTGATGGCGGGCGATCTTACAGCGCGCATCTTTCACCAGCCTTCCGCGGCCGAGCAAACTAAGATTGCGGCTCTCGGGCAAGGCATTCGATCAACATGGACCGTGGAGACAATCTCCATGGCATCGGTACCTCCGGATCCCGTACCGCTTCTGGTTGCGCTAAAAGCCGTAGACCCGACCGAGTACCCATACTACGGCAAAGCCGAACTCGAACCGCAGATGGATCTGCAGCAGGCACTCGATGGCGATTCGGCCGTGGTCGCTGATGAATTCTTGATTCGTCTCAATGCCGATGTCGGTCAATCCTTGCGGCTGGGTGGCAAGAGCTTTCGGATTGCCGCGGTTCTCAAACAGGAACCCGATCGGATTTCCGCTGGCGCAGGCATGGGACCACGAGTACTGATCTCACGAGCTGCGCTCGATCGTACAGGGTTGTTGGGCGCCGGCAGCCGGGCGAGCCAACGGTTGCTGCTGAAAATTCCACCATTGGACGACCCGGTGGCGCTTCGCAAAAAAGTTGAAGCGGCTCTGCCCGACGCGCAGGTGATCGATTATCGCGAAGGCAATCCGGCTCTTACCGAGGGGCTCGATCATGCCACCGCTATCTTAAGTCTGATCTGCCTGGTAGCCATGGTGCTCGGCGCAATAGGCGTGGCAATGGCTATGCATGCGCATTTGGAGCAGCGCATGGACATGCTTGCCATCCTGAAGGCAGTCGGAGCCGGCTCCGGAGACTTGCTGCGAATATTTCTACTGCAGAGATCGGAAGAGCACACGTCTGAACTCCAGTCACTGACCAATCTCG